>MDTG01141756.1_pt1 | contig 24516 bp, 23 predicted proteins | sample 811421 | NCBI WGS metagenome assembly MDTG01 (sample SAMN05326645, study PRJNA326480) | marine metagenome | isolation source: seawater | place: Pacific Ocean: South East | collected 2011 | reverse complement strand
GTCTTAAGACAAAGTACCATCGGCGCAGAAAGGCTTGACTTCCGAGTTCGGAATGGGATCGGGTATTACCCTTTCGCAATAATTACCAGGCAGTGAACAAATACATAAATTAATTAATATGTAAAGACAAAGTTTTTGAGCCGTTTAAGAGTAATTGATTTAATTATTAGCTTTTTTACTTGAATTTTTGAAATTTCTTTAAAATTCTCTATGTTTCCAAGTTGGTGGCACTTTATTATTATCTATTTCTAAATTGTAAATATATTTGAATTTTTTGGGTCCTTTATTTTTAATAAAATTTATTAGTTTCTCAATTGAAGTGTTTAGATCAACTTTAGTTTTATAATTTAAAATATTTCTCGCTTTATCAGATGAACAATAAGCGGTTGCTACCTCATTAGGACGCTTGTCAGAATATCTAGGTTCTTTATTAAATTGAAGTTTATTTGATATTATTTGATAAAGCTTATTAATTGATATAAATTCCTCATCAGGTCCTATATTTAATATTTGAGATTTTATTTTTGGATCTGTGATAAGCTTATCTAAACAATAAACGCAGTCATCTACATCAGAGAAACATCTTACCTGTTCTCCATCACCATAAATAACTGGTTGTTTATCCATCAAAATAAGATTTGTCATAATTGAAGCAACATTTCTAAATGGATCATCATATTTTTGTTTAGGTCCTATTATATTATGTGGCACAGCTATATTATATTCCAAACCGTGAGTATCACACAAAATTTTTAAGATACTTTCAGCTGCAAGTTTAGTTACTCCGTATGGATCTACTGGATTACAAATGTCTGTCTCCTTAAAAGGACTTTTTATATTTCCATATCTGGCCATGGATGAACAAAAAACAATTCTTTTAACTTTATTTCTAATAGCTGCAGTAAAGGTTGATACACTACCTGTCATATTATTTTGACAAATCAATGTTGGTGAAATATTAGATAATCCCTCATGAGCATAAGATGCAGAGTGACACAAAACATCTACATCATTTTTTGTGGCTTGTGTCATAAAATCTAAATCTTCACAATTACCTTGATAAAAATTTACTTCACTGTCTACATTATCTAAATCACCTCCAACAAGATTATCACAACCAGATACTTTAAATCCTTTTTTGAGATAATAATCTGCCAAGTTAGATCCCAGAAACCCTGCAACACCAGTTATAAATATATGCATATTCTAAAAAATTTGTTTACATGATTAATATATATTGTTTTATAAAAGTAAATAAAAAAACCGTTAAAATAATATTATTTAAATTCATTTAATAAAATTTTTAAATATTCTTTGCCAATATAATTTTGGGTAAAACTTTTCTTATAAAGATGTGTTTCATAACTATAATTATCATAGTATTTAATCAAATTAATTAATTCCAGATCATTTCTGAAATAAACTTTTTTTTTACCCAAGATCTCTTTATTGAACGAGCAATTATAAGCAAAAATTTTTTTTTTTAGGTTAATTGCTTCAATTAAAGTAGGATTAGTTCCCCCAACTTTATGGCCATGAATATAATAATCAAAAAAAGATAAATATCTTAGGAGTTTTTCTTTGTTATATATTTCACCAATATAAAAAATATTCTTTGAGTCTTTAATTGAAGGTAAAATTTTTTTTTTAAAAAATTCACTTTTATAACCAATAATAAATAATTTATAGCGGTTAAGTTTTTTAAATGTATTAACTACAAGACTAACATTATTCTCCTCCAAAAGTCTTCCAATCAAATAAAATCTTTTAACTTTATTTATTCTGTTAAAAGAAAAATTAATATTTTCAAACTTTGATGGATAATAAATTGTTTCTCCTCTAGATTTATATTTTATCATATAATATCTCCTGATAACCTCAGAATCATAAATTTTAGAAATTTTGGTTTTTGCAAATATCAATTCACAAAATTTAAAATAATTCTTTTTAAGAAAATTGTTGGGTCTTCTCCACTCTATTCCGTCTGGATTACAAACTATTTTACAATTTATAAATTTTAAAAAAGGAAAAAAAATTGCTGCTCCATATCCAAAAAATAAAAAGACTCTTACACCATTTTTTAGCATTATTACTATAGTTAAAAAGTAATTTATAAGTACTAATAAATCGGGAAGTCTGGGTACAAAGATCTGTTTTACATTAGGGTATTGATTTTTTTTTTATAATATTTTTTTTACTAGAACTTACAAAAAAATTTATTTTGGAATTTAATACATTTGGATTTGTTACCAATAATTCAACAAAAGTATCAAAGGCTCCATATTTTGCTGGTAAACCTCTGATACCAATTATGCCTATCTTTTTTGCCATAATGATAGATTACTAAAAAAAAATACTATTGCACAATAGATTGCAACATACGAATACCTAAAATACGATGTAAACGTGGTACTATATAATGAAAGTAGAATTAACAATGTGACTAACCCAATAGTCATGTAACTCTTCTTCGTTAAATAATAAATAGATACATTTAAATAGATCATCATGAATCCTAAGATTTTAAATAAAAAAGAATTAGTAAAAAATAAAAAAAATCCTGAAAATATTAAAATTGGCCAAGTCGCAATCTTGTAAATTAAAGCTAATGGAAAACTAATATTTTGAAAATTTGGTATGTTATCGAACTCTCTTCCAGTCATGTCCCTATAATGCCAAATTTCAAGTGTTTTCATTAGGCTTTGGTTTGAATTAGTAAAAAAGTTTAGTATTGAAAACTTATCTTGATTCAAGAGGAGAGATTCAAATAAAAATATAAAAGTTATTAATATTAAAAAAATTGAAGATATAATTATAGTGAATTTATCCTTAATTCTAAAAATTTTTTTTATCAACTTATCTAAATAAAAAATTAAATAATAAAAAATTATATTTTTTTTTAAATAGAGACTTATAAACAAAGGTATTAGTTTTATAAAAAAATTTTTAAAATATAAGAAAGATAGTATCAAAAAAATCAATAATGTTTCCTTTAGAACATGACCGGCAAGATGTAATCTGTAAGGATCAAAAAATAATATTGTTGTCAAAATAAAAATTTGAGACTTATTTAAAATAAATAGATTATTCTTAAGTACCAAATTAAAAACTATTAAATTTGTCAATCCAAAAGTAATAAAGTTTAAAATGATTAATGATAAATAATGATAATTTAAAATTCTTGATAAATAATGATATCCTGTAGTTATATATATTTCGGGTCTATTGGCATAATAAGTAAAATTCTCATGTTGCGTTAAATAATATAATGAGTCAGGATGATAAAATTGATCTATTCCTAAGAATCTTTCAAAATAAAAAAAAACTACACATGCTAATATTGAAACAAGAAATATGTTATATTTATTAATTGTTAATAAATTTTTTTTCAGCATAACTTAAAAAATAGTAAGTAATTAGAAATAGTATAAATAAAAAATAGGAACTAGAATAGATTGTTATTATCATAAAATATATACATGCAAGAATAAATAGGATTTTTCTATATTTTTTAAGTTTTATTATCCCTCTTATATTCAAATCGAATATTTTTAGCCTCATTGATAAAAATATTTGAAATGAAATGTAGAATAATTTGATAAATTCATTCGCAGAAACAAATGCAATTATATACAAACTACCAAAATAGATAACGCAAGTAGAAACGATATAGTAATTTGGTCTTTTTATTTCCAATGGACGACTTAAATGTATCTTCAAAATATAAAAAATAGTAATACAAATAATTAAAAATATAATTTTAATGTTCATAACTAAAACTATTGTAAATTGATCAATAAAAAGCAAACTTGAAATTAAAAAAAGAAAAAACTTTATCAATAAATTTGATATAATATATTTTTTTTGTGAAAAAAAATAATCAGAATATATTAATATAAAAGTGTAAAGCCAAATTAGAATAACTAAATTTAAAAAAAAATAACAATAAACAATTGATACCAAGAAAAAGGAGAGAAAATATTTAACATCTAAAATTTTTTTTTTTGAAAATAATAAAACTACCAAATAAGACAAAACACCATTAGCAATAGAATAATTTAACAAAAAAATTTTGCTTGTTTCACTAGGAATTAAAAAAATAAAAATTAAGTTTGAAAGTGTAAATAGAGAATAACTTAAAATATTTATAAGATAATCTTTATTACCCTTTTTAAATACAGGTGAATTTTTAATATTTTCTATCATTAGTTTATGTATTTTTTTTCTTTAAATACAAAATTCCCAATGGGTAAAAATATAATATACTTAACCAATTATTAAAAAAGTTCCCAGTTGTTATAAAGGGAAACAAATTAAAAAAAACTGATATCAAAATAATTTTTTTTTCAAATGATATATTTGAAAAAAATATCAAGAATGCCACATAGATAAAAATAAAAGATACGAATAATCCACCAAGTAGACCAGTTTCGGAAAAAAGTTGTAGGTATGTATTATGTGGGTGTGTATTTGTACTTTTAAGATTAGTGTATCCATTATATTCAAAATCTTTAGGTTTATCCCGAAAAGCTGCATGAGTTTTTATTATTAAATATTTTTCACTATTACTAATATACCTGTATGATTTCGCCCCAGAACCAAATATTAAATTATCCAAAAATATCTTTCTCGATGCTTCAAAGTATAAATGATATTGTAAGGGTAGAAATGTATCGTTTCTAGCTAGTGCACGATTTTCTCCGTCTACCTTAATTACTTTATAAAATGGTTTATTATTTTTGTAATTAAAGTTTATTTGAGATAGAGTTTGATCAACTAATCTAAATTTAGCAGTTTCACTTATTGTTATAACAATAAAAAAGCTCGTTAGGATAAAAATTGAAAAGGAGATAAATGTAATTAATTTTGTTTTTAAATCATATCTCCATATGATAAAAAAAATCGAAGAAAAAATTAAAAATAAGCCAATTGATGCCCTTTCTCCACTTATAATTGAAAGTATAAAACTTAATGACAATATAAAAATAAGTTCATGTTTTTTACTTTGAGTACAATAAATTAAAGCTATTAGTAAAGGACATAACCTTACAATGTAACTCCCCATTACACTCTCGTCTCCAAAAAAACTTGTTATTCTTCCTGGAGGATGAGAAAATCCTAATATATTTTTGCCAAAAATAAATTGAATTAGACTATCAATAAATAACAACAAAAATATTATCAAAAGAATATTTTTCAAATACACAACAAAATTTTCGTTGGTGTTAATAATATACTTCATTAATAATAAAAATATACCAAATCTAAAATAAAAAATATTTTTAAAAATTATTTCTTTAAAATGATCTGATTGTAGGCAGCTAATAATTATAATAATATAAAATAAGAAAAAAAATAAAAAATATTTATCTTTAAATAAGATAAACTGTCGTGTCCGTACAACAAAGATTAAAAATAATATGCAAGAGGTTGATAAAGCTAAATCTCCCAGAAATGGTCCTGTTAATAATAAAACAGGAATTGATAAGACCAAAAAAGATATAAAACTCAATTCAAATCTGCTCATTTATAATTTTAAATTAAATCAAATTTCTTTTCAAATAATCATTAATTGTAATTGCCAGCCCCTTTTTAAGTGGTGTTTTGTATTCCCATCCATATTTTCTTGCTAAAGAAACATCTAGGACTTTTCTCATTGTTCCATTGGGTTTATCTTTTTTATACATTATTCTAAATTTTACACCTAAATGATTCATTATATACTTTGCATATTCAGAGATACTTTTATCTTTCCCTGTCCCGATATTGATTAAAGTTTCAGAAGTTTTTTTCTTTAAAAAAAAAATACATGCATCAGCTACATCATCACTATAAATTAGTTCTCTTAAAGGTTTTCCATTTCCCCAAATAAAAATTTCATTTTTATTTTCTCTTATGGCACCTATTATTTTTTTTATTAATGCAGGAAAAAAATGGGAATTTGTTGAATCATAATTATCATTAATCCCATATGCATTACAGGGCATCAAGCATTTATAATTTAAATTATATTGATTATTATAACTCTCACATAAGCTTATTCCTGCAATTTTTGCTATAGCATATGGCTCATTCGTTTTTTCTAAATAACCAGATAATAGATATTTTTCTTTAATTGGCTGTTTACTTAGTTTTGGATAAATACAACTTGAACCAAGAAAAATTAGGTTTTTAACTCCATTCTGATAACTAGAATGAATTACACTATTTTGAATTGCTAAATTATTATATATAAATTCACCTTTAAATTTATTATTAGCTTCAATGCCTCCTACTTTAGCAGCAGCTAAAATAACAGCATGGGGTTTGGTTTTTGAAAAATAATTAGAAACTTTTTTTTGATCCGTTAAGTCCAAGTTTTTTTTTGATCTGGTTAAAATTTTTTTATAATTCAAACTCTTTAATTTTCTTACTATAGCTGATCCTATCAATCCATTGTGTCCTGCAACAAAAATTTTAGAATTTTTATTAATCATCAAGATTATTTAATTCAAAAGAAATCATATCTTTGACTAAAGAATTTATATTATTTTTAGGTTTCCATTTTAATATTCTTCTTGCTTTCGAATAATCGCCTTTGAGTGAATCAACTTCTGCTGGTCTAAAATATTTTTTATTACACTCAATAATACAATTGCCTTTATTATCAAAAGCTTTTTCTTTAATGCCTTTACCTCTCCATTTAATTTTTAATCTTAGTTCTTTAGATACCAAATTAATAAATTGTTTGACTGAGTATTGTACACCTGTACAAATTATAAAATCATCAGGTTTTTTATTTTGTAAGATTTTCCACATTGCCTCTACATAATCTTTGGCATGTCCCCAGTCCCTTTTTGAATTCAAGTTCCCTAAAACTAATTTTTTTTGTTTTTTTAACTTTATCCTGCAAAGCGCTTTAACAATTTTTTTTGTTACGAAAGTTTCACCTCTTAATGGACTTTCATGATTAAATAATATTCCATTACAAGCAAATAATTTATAAGATTCTCTATAATTTACTGTTATCCAATGAGAGTAAACTTTGGCAACTCCGTATGGACTTCTGGGGTGAAATGGTGTTTTTTCTGTTTGAGGAGTTTCAAATACTTTGCCAAACATTTCTGATGAGCCAGCTTGATAAAATTTAATTTTTCTTTTTGATTGAACTATTGCATCTAAAATTCTTAAGGTGCCGAGTGCGTCAACATTTGTTGTATATTCAGGTAAATTAAAAGATACAGCGACATGCGATTGTGCAGCCAAATTATATATCTCGTCTGGTTTTACCTTATTTATGATCTTAAAAATATTTAAAGAGTCTGTAATATCCCCATAATGTAAAACAAAATTTTTTTTTTTTGCAAACGGATCCTTATAAATATCATCAATTCTATAAGTATTAATTGTAGAATTTCGTCTTTTTACACCATGAACAATATAATTTTTTTTTATTAAAAATTTAGAGAGATAAGCTCCATCCTGACCCGTCACTCCGAATATTAATGCAATTTTCTTTTTCATAAATATTATGTAGTTTATTTGTTTATCATTATCAATTAAATTAATTTAACGATTTAGAAACTCTTAATCTAAAAATTATTTTTGTAATCTTTGTATGAAAATTTATAATACCTGAATAATTAGTTAAATTGATGAAGTAGTTATAAAAATATTATTTTGATACATAATACAGTATGGATAAATAAAGAACTGTTGATAATACTAATATATTAATAAAATTTTCAAAAATAAAATAAATAGTGATAGGGGTTATTATTAACAAAATTGAAATAAAATTTGCCGAGAAATTGGAGAATTTTAGTAACAAATAATGATGGAGATGTTTCCTATCAGGATTAAAAGGTGATTTTCCTAAATAGATTCTATGTATAAATAATCTCATCATATCGATACCGGGTATCATCATTAAAAGGAAAATTTGTTCCGAATTTAATTTACCAATATTATAAAAATACACACAATAAATTGAAAAAAGATAACTAATTAAATAACATCCACCATCGCCCATATATGACTTATTACTAAAATTTAATGATAGAAAAAATAAAAATGGTAAAATCATTAAAATGAAAAAATTTATTTTTGTAATATAAAAAAAAGTGATTAAAAAGATAATACTATATAAACCTATATGTAAATTAATTCCGTCAAACATATTAAATGCATGTTGAAATAATAAAAAACATAACAAAGTTATAAAAATTGAATATTTTACAACAGATATATTTAATTCAAAACTTGAAACAATAATCTTATTAAGCAAAAAATTGTCATCTAAATTTATGACAATATAAAACAATATTACACTTAATAAAATTTTTATGGATGGTCTTAAATCATATTTATCATCATGTAGTCCTAAAAAATAAAATAAAATTGGTATAATTAAAAAAGACACAATCCAATCAGTTGTTGATAAATCTAAATGACTAAAAAAATTTAGATTATAAAAATAATCTAGGAATATTATTAACAAATAATTTGATAAAATTATTATTCCACCAGTTATTGGAATTTTTTTTTTTTGTTTTTTTCTTAACTTATCCGGAAAATCGTAAACGTTTAATCTTTTTGAAATTTTTGAATGAAAAATCATTACCAAAGTATTTAAAAATAGCAAATGTATAAATAAGGTAATCATAATTTTATTTGTCGTATCTTTTTAATAATTTTCATAATTAGATATAAATAATTTATTTTTAAGTTATTAATTTTAAAAGATTTAATGACTTCATAATTTGACTTTATAATATTATTAATATTTTTTGTGCTAACGCCATGTGATCTCATACAAACAAATGTTTTATCAATAAATTTAGTTTTAATTTTATTTTTTCCAAAAACTCTTAACATGAATTCAAAATCTGAGGCAATTTTGAGACTTTCATTAAAATTACCAAATTTTTCATATATTTCTCTTTTTAAAAATAATGAGGTATGAGGAGGATTATCACATTTAAAAAAATCCTCTGGGTTGAAATCTTTAGAATTATAAATTCTATATATTTCATTTAGGTTATTTCTTTTAAAGATTTTAACGTTTGAATGTATTGCTGAAATATCAGGATTATTTTGAAAAACTAATTCTAAATTTTCAAAAACCTTATCATCATTATAAAAATCATCTGAGTTTAGAATGCCTATAAATTTATTTTTTGCAATGTTCAAACCAATATTAATACCCTGATAAATACTGATATTTTTTTCTAAAAGAAAATTAATATTCTTAAAATTATTACTAAATTCTTTTATTAAGTTAATTGTGTTATCTTTAGAACCGCCATCTATAATTATATGTTCTATATTTTTTGAATATTTTTGTTTTTGTATAGAATTAACACAGTCTGATAAAAATTTTTCTCCATTAAGAACTGTCGTAATTATTGAAAATGACATAAGAAATATTTGAATACTATCATATTGATTTTTTAAAAAAATTTAATTTTATTTTAAGTTTTTTACGAATTAAAAGAAATACTAATATTTCAATTACTTTTTCTTAAACTATGAAGAAAAAAACCTACAGGAAAATAATAAACTATAGATAACCAATTGTTAAAAAAATTTCCAGTTGGTACTATAGGCCAAATTGAAATTAGTACAGCAGATAAAATACAGATTTGAAAATCATTAAAATAATATTTATTTTGAAAGAATTTTTGGAATAGATGACGAAAAATTATTAAAATAAAATAAAAGAAAAATATAAATCCAAAAAAGAAACCTATTACACCGGTTTCGGAAAGTAATTGTACATAAGTATTGTGTGGATGTGTGCTACAGGATTTTTCACTAGTTTTAAATCTTTCGACTTCACAAAAATTTCTAAAATTCCTTACCCCAATTCCAAAAATTTTATTTTCACTAAACATCAAATATGCGGATCTATAATGACTTTCGTGATGATCAGAAAAAATATGTTTCTCTTCTGTATTAAAGCCCATTTGATTAATAGTCTCATCTATAATTCTTGTTTTAGCTGCATCATTAAACATTGTTATGATTACAATTAGAATTATAGGCAATATTAGACCCATCAATCTTGCTAGTTTAAAATTCTTTGCCATAAAGAGGAAAAATATAATTGACAACAAACTGAAGAAAAATGAGGCCCTTTCTCCAGTTAAAAAAATTAAAGTTTGAATAAGAATAAATAAAATAAAAATTAAAAATAAATGTTTTCTCTTATTTTTAAATAATAAAATAGATATACCCATGAATAAAGGTGTTAGTCTACTCAAATAGCTTCCCAATATATAATCATCATAAAAAAAACTACTTATTCTTTTTTCGTGACCTAAGCTATAACCGGTTAGATTTTCTTTAAAAAAATATTGATAAAAACCATCGAATAAAAGGGAAACAAAACAAAGTAAAAAACAATAAAATAACCATTTAGTTAATCTTCTTTCCTTATCTAAAAAATAAATTATTGCTAAAACGTATAAACCAAATCTTAAATATGAAAAAGAAACTCTAATACTATTTATATCGTAAAATTTAATTAGACTGTTAAATATAAGATATAGAAAAAAAATTAGAAAAAATTTAAAAAATTTATTATTAAAGCTACTAAAATCTTTTTCACTAAATACATTTATTAAAAAAATAATACAAACAATTACAACACTTAAGTCACTTAAAAAAGGACCGGTAATTAAAAAAAGAGGAAGCAATGAGATTAAGAGTGAGGGAAAAAATACTAAATATTTCTGTCTTAAAAAAGTCATTTTTGGATAAATTTACTTGATTAAATCTTTGTAAATAAATAATTTATACCAATTACAAAATTTTTTTAATCCATCCTCCAAATTTATTTTTGGTGAAAACTTTATCTTGTTTATTAACTTAAAATTGTTTGATTTTGTCTTGAATACATCAGCTTTATTTCTTTTTGTATATTTTTCTTTAAATCTTACTTTAACATTTTTTTTTAAAATTTTTATCATATCAGATAATCTAATACTCTTAGCTGATCCAATATTATAAATATCACAAACATTTTTTTTATTTTTTAATTTTTGGATTAATTTCAAAATAGAGATCACTATATCATCAATATAAGTAAAAGATCTTCTAGAAGATTTATTCCCATAAATTGTGATTGACCTTTCTTTTTTTATTGAATTTAAAAATTTGTAATATGACATATCTTCTCGACCAAAAGGTCCATAAACTGTGAAAAATCTTAATCCTACCGAATTAATTTTGTACAAGTAATTATATGTTTTAGACAAGTATTCATTTGTTAATTTTGATACTCCATAAATTGAAACTGGTTGATTAGATTTTAAATTTTCTTTGAATATATTTGTATTGCCATATACAGAGCTTGATGATGCATAAACGACCAATTTTGGTTTTAATAATTTTGATAATTCAAAAATGTTTACAAATGAAAATAAATTGTTTTTTAAAGTACTATTTGGATTTATTTGTGAAATTCTTACACCTGGTTGTGCTGCTAAATGAATAATAATGTCAATTTTTTTTTTTTCGAATTTTTTTTTCAAGAGACTAAAGTTGTTAACGTCTATATTATAAAAACTAAGTCTTCTTTTTTTTATTTCTTTTAACCTAAGTTTTTGTGTTTTTCTAGAGATTGAAGATAAATTATCACAACCATAAACTTTAAACTTTTTTTTACTCAAATAATCATGTAAATGAAAACCAATAAAACCTGCTGAACCTGTTATTAAAATTTTCATTATAATAAATTTGTATTAAAAATTTCTAGGTATTTTTTTGAAATTTTTTTTGCTGAAAAATTCATACTATATTTATATGATGATTTTGAAAAACTTTCTAACAAAGATTTATTATTTTTTAGTTCTAATATTTTTTGATAAAATAATGATCTATCAAAATTTTTTATTACATAACCAAATGAATTTTCAGAATTAATCTTTTTTAAATCTCCAACATCTGAACAAATTATTGGTTTTTCAAAAAACATGGCCTCCCAAACTGAAGTTGGTGATGCTTCAGATTTTGAATAACAAGCATATACGTCAATAGATTGATAAAAAATTGAGGTATCTTCAATAAAATTTTTAAATACAATATTATCTAATTTAGCTTTTTTTATTTTTTCCATTAATTTTTCATAATATTTTTTTTGGCTATCTAATATAGCGCCGCCAATTATAAAAGTAATATTTTGATTATCATTTTTAGCTAAAATTGCTATTTCAATCATATACTCATAATTTTTAATAGGTGAGATATTTCCTATTGAACCAACAATAAAATTTTTATTAGTATTTTTTGAAATATTTTTTTTTTGTTCATCCTCAAAATAGAAAGATGAGCTAACGATATCAATCCTCTTTTTTTTTGAAAAAAAATTATCTAAATAAAAATTTTTTGAGTTTTCTGAAACAAAGACAATATGATTTGGAAAAAAAGAAAATAAAGAAATAAAAAATTTTAAAATTTTGTTTGAATAAGCATCATTTATACACCAAATTATTTTAATTTTTAACATCCAACACATTAGCAAAAATTTAAATTGTGATGATCCATTTACAAAAGCAAGTTCAAAATTTTCTTTTTTTAAAATATTAAGAGTTTTTTTATATGTAATAAAAAAATTAAAAAAATAACTCATTAAATTAATGAATTTTGAACTCAAAATCTTAGTTTCTAAAGGAATATATTTAATTTTTTTTTTTTTTAAAATTTCTATAGTTTTTTCTGATTGATAACTTGAGAATATAAATGTCTGATCAAAATATTCTTTAAGATTTATAAAAATATTAATTATCTGAACAACCGGTCCACTAAATCTCCCATCTTCAACTAAGTAACATATTTTTTTTTTCATCTTTTTTTTGCTATAACATATTTTCTATCTTCTCTTAAATCGATCAAATTAATCTGATAAGAATTATTTAATTTAATCTCATTTATAGCTTTAACAACACCAGGGAAATGTTTTTCATTATAATCGTCAAAAAAAATAATGTCATTTTTGTTTTGTCTCTTAGAAATAAAATCAATTTCATTTTTCACATCTTCATACTCATGTGATCCATCGATAAATGCAAAATTAATTCTCGAAAAATATATTTTTTTTAAAATTATTCTAGAATAACCTTTCATAAAGATTATATATTTTGACACATAATTTTTCCATTTATCTAAAAGTTCTAGTCGTGTTTTTTTTCCATCAATATCTGAAGGTGAATTCCAGAAAATTTTTTTTTCTAAAGGCAATATATCGATTGTGAAAATTTTACCATTGATCTTTAAATCATCTAAAACTTTAGCCATACATATACTTGAGTATCCTCTTGCTGTTCCAATTTCTAAAATAGTCACATTCGATAAAGTATCTCCAAACTCTTTCAAATAATCGTGCAAATAGAATTGTAATAAAAATCCATGATTAAAATTTAAATTATTTTTTTTTTTTACAGTTTGTGAAACCCAGGTCAAGTCGTAGAAAAAAACTTTATCAGGCTCAAAATTTTTATAATTTGCATGATTAAAACATTCTTCTAGTTTATCAAAAGCTTTCTGATGCTCTATTTTTAAATCGTTTAGGTGATCATTAGAAAGTTTTTTTAAAAAGTTCTCAAATTTTTTAAAAAAAAATAGATGTTCAATATAAACAAAAAATTTATAGATGATCATTTTTAACATTTTACTTATTGAGTTCTTTCAATTCTAAACTAAAAATTTTATTAATATTATTTTTTTGAATTATAGTTTTTCTAGCATTTATTTTTAAACTTTTTAATTTCTTTAAATTTTTTAAACAATATTTGATTCTAAACGTAATTTCTTTTTTGTTATAACTTGTCAAAAAACCATTAAATCTATCTTTTATTAAATCTTTTGAACCTTCAAATTTTGTTGAAATTACAATAGTCTCAGAAGATTGGGCTTCTAAAATAGATTTTGGATTACCTTCATATAAAGTGGTTGTTAAAAATATTTTTGATTGATTTAAATAAAGGGGTAATTTATCATTTTGAACAGATTTTATCATTTTGTACTTTATTTTTCTTTTTTTTAAGTCAAATTTTAATTCATTAATTAATTTTCCATTTCCAATTAATAAGATTTTTAATGGTAGACTTTCAATTGACTCTACGAATAAATTTAAATTTTTTTGTGACTCAAATCTTCCTACAAATAATATGTCAAATTTTTTTTGTATATTTTTTTTTTTGAAAATATTAGTATTAATATAATTTGGGATAACTTTAATTTTTTTTGGATTTATACTAAATTTATTAATAATATATTTTTTTTCGAAATTATTTGTTATCACAATTCTATTTGAAAATTTGTAAGAAAAGTATGAAGTTATGTATAAAATATAGTTTTTGATAAAGTTTTTATCATTATAACATGAAAATCTATAATATTCATAGCCGCATCTTAAAATAAATTTCTTTTTATATATTTTAGAGATTAATAGAGGTAACCATGCTCCCTTCATTTGATTACTTTTAATTATAATATTTTCTTTATTATATTTACAAAAATAAAAAATAAACAAAAGGCTCTTTATAAAATTAACAACTTTATAATTAGATTTTTTTTTTTTAAAAATTGAAATGACCTCAATACCAAATTTTTTTTTTAGATATTTTTTATCGTTATCGCTATAAGTAATGAAAGTTACTTTGATACCTTCTTTTATAAACTTGCTATAATAACTTACTTCTCTTTCAAGAGTTCCGTTTTTATTCCAATCATATAAAGACGTGTTGTATGTAAAAAATACGTATAAATTCATTATATCTTTTTTTTAAGTCTTATTAATATCTTAATTAAGGAGAGAACAGATTACCATCCTCTAACTATCTCCCTAATAATTCATTCATTTTATTTTTTATAATCTATTGTCTTTGTTAAACCATCCTCAATTTTTGTAAAAAAGTTTTTTTTTAAATTAAAAAATGTTCTTAATTTTTTAAAATTACCTAAAGACCTTTTTGGGTCATATTTATCTAGAGGTCTTCTTATGATTTTAGAGTTGTTTTTAATATTTTTTTTAACCAATTTATGTAAATCATTTATTCTGATTGAATTTCCAGTTCCAACATTGAAAACATCATTAAATTTTTTAGATTGAATTTTTTTCATAGACATTTTAATGATTTTAATAACATCATCTATGTATACAAAGTCTCTTGTTTGATATCCGCCATTTATTGTTACTGGTAAATTTTTCCTCATTTTTGTAATGAATATTGGTATTACTGCTGAATAAGTACTATCAGCTTTTTGATTGGGACCATAAACGTTAAAAAATCTTAAACCGATTGATGACATATTGTAAACTTTAGAAATCATTTGTGCATAGTTTTCCGTAGACAACTTATCCTGTGCATATGGAGATGAAATAGAGAAATTATTATTGAAATCATCTCCTATTGGCAGGTTACCATAAATTGCTGACGATGAAGCATAAACAACAGGTACAGAATATGTCTTAGCTATTTCAAAAACTTTCAAAGAGCTCTCTAGGTTATTTTTTGAGCTATTATAAAAATTCTTAATTGAAATTGGCACAGACGATTGAGCTGCTAAATGAACAATACCTTTCAAACCTTTAAATTTTATATCATTAATATCTTGCACCTTCTTTTTTATAAGTTTTTTTCTGAGAGATTTAGGTAATCTAATAACTTTACCCCTAGATAAATCATCAACTAATATCAAATTATATTTTTTATAAAGATTATTGACTAGATGTGAACCTATAAAACCTGCACAACCAGTAATAAGATATTTACCGTTTTTCATTAAAAAATTAACTAACTTTAAATGATGTCTGAAATTTGTTTTAACATAATTTAAGAATTAATAATTCCTCTAAAAAAAATTTTCCATTGATTTTTTTGGGCGTTATAACTGTTTACTTCAGCTGTTTCTCTTGCGTAATTAATCAACTTTGTAGATAATTTGTTACTTATAATAATATCTATAAACTCAATATAATTTTTTATATCTCCGATATCTACCAAAAAACCATTTTCACCATTTTTTATTATTTCTTCACATTGACCAACTTTACTTGAAATGACTGGTACACCTGTTGCCATTGATTCCAATAATGATCTTGGTCCCCCTTCCTCTCTTGAGGTAATAAGATATAAATCTAACAAAGAATAAAGGTTTTGTAATTTTTCATATTCTACATTTTTAAAATAAAGATATTTAATCCCATGTTTTTTTAGTTCATTAATAACAAAACCTCTACTCGGCCCCGTTAATATTACTAATATATTTTTTTTTAATTTCTTAGTTCTTTTTAATATTTCTATAAATATATCAGGTCCCTTTTCTAACTTTGGTTTATTTCCTAAATTCCATCCAATTCCATCTTTTTGAAATGAACCAATTACAAAATCATTTTCATTAATATTGTATTTTTTTCTATTAATTCTTCTATCAATTTCATTAAAAAATTTAAATTTTTCTAGATCAACCAAATTATAAATTTTCATTATTTTGTCTTCATCAATTTTTTTCTCAAGCATATAATTTTTCATTTTTTCATGTGTCACATGTATTTTTTGAATGTCATGTTGATTTTTTTTTAAAGAACTAAATAAGTCTATATTGTTTTCATTATTTGGATAACCATGAGGAAAATGTATTGCTTTAGTTAATTGTGTTTTATCCCAATTTAATAACTTATATTTATTTAAATAAAAAATTGACTGATTTTTATAAAAAAATTTAAATTTTCTAAATCTTGCATCAATATCAATTTCCTTAAAAATATTTTTAAATTCAATAGACATCTGATTTAATACCCAACTTGAGTAATCATCTTCTATTAAAAGGACTGATTTTTTGCTATATTTTTGTATTAAAGTTTTATTTAAACAAAGATTTTTCAATTTGTTTATCACTAAATTATAATTTATTTTAACCTCAGACTTTCTGCTAAAAGCCCGAAAAGAATACAGTTAAATCCTGCTAGAAATAGTAAAAGAACAGTTATATCAGCTATTTGATTATAAAACGTAAGAGTGATTAGAGCTGTTAAAATTGAGGATGCAATAAATATAAGTCCTAACCAAGTAAAAAATTTTGTTGGAGCAAACAACATAAAAATTTTTAAAATTAGAAAAATAAAATTAAAAGGATCTTTAATTAAGTTAATTTTTGATTTTCCAGATCTTTTATTATAATCAGTATTTTTATATTCAACTTTTTTATTTTTTACTATGTAAGTCAATGTTTGAGTTGACGTTATAGAAAACCTATCAGGAAAATATTTTTCGTTTGATAAAAAAAAATCTTTTTTAAAAAGTCGTATACCAGAATTAATATCTTTTATTTCGTAATTAAAAATAAACGAGGAAAATTTATTTAAAAAATATCTATAAACCTTTCTAATTACACCTTCATCATAGTTAAAATTTCGTTTGCCAACAATTAAATCTTTTTTTTCAGTAAAATTTCGTATCTCATTTGTCAAAAAATTTAAATCATAAGAATCATCGGAATCAATGATGCCAATTAAATCATATTTAGAATTACGAATTCCTTTTTTTATTGAATATCCATAACCATAATTCTGGTCATTTAAAAAAATTCTAATATTTTCATTTTCTGATATTTGATTTTTAATTGGAATTTCACTTCCATCATCTACAAAGATAAATTCTAATTTTAATTCTTTGTTTGTTTCTATTATTTTTTGGATTTTTCCATAAAATGTAGATAAGCTATTTTTTTCGTTAAACGTAGGAATAATTATAGATGCAGAGTTCATTATTTAAAAAGCATATAAAAGATATATTGCTTATTACAATTAGTTTTATATTTCTTTACTACACATATAAAAATTTTTCCATAGATGATTTAAAAACCTCAATCAAAAATGTTACTTATTTGACCATATTTCTATACCTCTTCATTTTTATTCCAATAATATTAATCTTAAGTCAAAAATATATTATTCTTATAGAAAATTATAAGGAGATATCTCTTAAAGACTCAACAGTAATTAACTTGATAGCTTTCTTATATAATATTTTTTTACCAGCAAAAATAGGGGATATATTTAGAGTTTTTCATAGTAATGTTTCAAAAAAATTTTACACAAATTGTATTATTTTGACATTTTTTGAAAAAATTATTTCATTTTGTTGTTTAATTTTTATTGTAATTATTTGCTCAAAAATACAAATTAATTTTATTTTGGCTGCTGTTTTTTTATTTATTTTTTACTTATTCTTTTCAAAATACAATACTCAAAAATTATTTACGATAATTAATCGTATTTTAATTTTTTTCAGTAAAAAAGAATATAAACTAAAACAAGAATTACTTTCCGATATAAGAGGGAAAATTATTAAATTTTTTATAATTGATATTTTGATTTGGAGTCTTATTTTTTTTCAAATTTTTTTAATATCAATTGATATTGATCTGAACTTAAGTTTTATTGATATATGCTTTATCTTTGGTTGCTCTATATTAATAGGATTAATGCCGATTAGTTTTGGTGGGTTTGGATTGAGAGACATAATAATCTTAAATTCCTTACAAGGATATATTAGCCAAAATGATATTTTAACATTATTATTTTTTTTTAATTTAAGATATTTTATTCCAGCGATTTTTGGCTTTATCTTTAATACATTGCGATTATATGATAAAAAAATTTGACAAATTTAATTAAATATTACAAAAAACTTAATTAGTGGAACATAAAGTCCTTACAAAAAAGATATTTAATGAAGTAATAAACCCAGGTAACTGTTTTCATTGTGGTTTGTGTGTAGGTTTATCCGATAATCTCTTTAAAATGACGAGTACTTCAAAAGGACCTATCCCTCAATTAATTCGTAAACCAACAGTTGATGACGTGAATGATTTAAAAAAAATTGTATTCGCTTGTCCTGGAAGAGGTTTTCCATACGACCACTTATCAAAAAAAATCAAAACAAAAAAAAAGAGTAAAATTTTAGGTAATTATAATTCGTTATATATTGGAAGTTCAAACAGCGAATTATTACGAAAAAAATCAAGTTCTGGAGGAATCATAAGATCCATCTTGATAGAACTTATTAAGCTTAAAGAAGTTGACTATGCCTGCTTTCTTAACGAAAAAAAAAATAAGATTTTAGATTTTGACTTTTTAATAACAAATAAATTAGATGAAATTGTAAATGCTTCTCAAAGTATTTACCAGACAACACCATTGCTCCATAAACTAAATAAACTTAACTTAAAAAAAAAATATGTTTTTGTTGGTTTGCCTGAACATGTTGCATCTCTAAGAAGTTTAAAGATTAGATATCCAAAGAATTTTAAACATATAAAATACTTAGTTAGTTTATATTCGGGAACCAATATGTACCCAGGTGCTATAGATTTTTATTTAAAAGGTAATGGTATAAGCAATATTAAAGATATTAAAAAGATTAATTGGAGATATGGAGAATGGCCAGGTAAATTAAGAATTGTGATGAAAAACAAAAAAATCTTAAGTCTAAAAAAATTTTATTATAACTATCTAATACCTTTTTTTATTTCAAAAAGCTGTATGATTACTCCTGATTTTACAGGTGAATTATCTGATATTTCAATTGGTGACGCCTGGTCACCAAAATTAGAAAGTGTCGGTCATGGTTTTTCTGTAATTATAAATAGGTCAAAAAAAATTGAAAATATTTTGAAATCATTAAAAAAAAAAAAATACAATTAAAAAAAATAGATGAAAAAAAAGCTGTTGATATGCATGCTCATATGATCGAGTTCAAAAAAGTAGGATCATATTTAAGAATCGAAAATTTGAAAAAAAAAGGGCCTGTGCCATTATATGATTTAAAACCTAATGAAATATCCTTATTAAGAAAACTAATTGAAAATTTTATTGGCTTAGTTATCAAATTTACATCAAAAAAAAGTGTTGGAAACTTATTTTCATTTATAAGTTCAAATCTAATGGGCTATCTTTTTCAAATTTTAAGAAGTTTTTGGAAAAAAATATCTAAACCCACTAAAAGGAAAGGTCTAAATAATATAAAATTTGTCAAAATTAAAAATATTCGTTTAAATGAATTTTTACATTAATTTTAAAATAAATGTTCTTAAAAAAAATAATCTCAAGAGCCAAGCTTGAATGGCAATACTATACGAAGAGACCTTGGTCTTTAGAAGAGGTTGGAAAATTTTGGGATACTGTAGAAGACTATGACAAAATTAATGACAAACTTTATACTTATAAAGAAAGATTTAATGTTTCAAAAAAAAAGTTTTTTGAAAATGTAAATATAAAAAACTTTTATCCAAAGAAAATCCTTGATATTCAAACAAGATCAGGAAATGGCTCATTATTTTGGAATGATATATATCCAAATGCCCACTTTACATGTGTAGATTTTAGCGAAGGATTATTAAACAATGCCAAAAATAAGATAAGTAAAATAAATTACAAAAAGTTCATACTTTTAAAAAACTTAGATGATATACCATTAAAAAATGAAGAATACGACTTGGTATTATGTTATGAAACTTTAGAACATGTATATGAGTATGAAAAATTTATAAAATTTTTGACAAAATTAATGAATAAAAACTCATACCTAATCTTAACTACTCCCAATGTTATTTGGGAAGTTGTTCATTGGATAACAGCAATAGTAGGTTATAATCATAGTGAAGGCCCTCATCGTTTCATATCCAAAAAAAAAATAGATAAAGTATTGGCTGATAATAAATTAATTACCATATCTTATACATCGTCTATTTTTTTTCCTTTTAACAATAAAATTTCTATTTGTTTAGACAAAATTATAACAAAACTATTACCGAATTTTATAAAAGAAAAACTTTTTTTGAGACATATTTATATTCTTAAAAAAAATTAATTTTTGCAACTATTCTTAAATAAGATCATCTCATAATTAAACCTATATCTACTTAAAGGGTTCCTTGTTTCTGTCTCAAATTTTTTTGTTTTTACAGATTCTTTGATTGAACATTTATCATACAAACTTATAAACTTTTTTTTTATTGGAAAATCTAAGATTATATAATCAACATCATTTTCAATAATTGTTTTTATTAATTGCTTCTCAGTTAAATTCATATATTTCAAAACGTCTTGGGCTAAAAATGATCTTTTATGTAAAGCATTTGATCTAATATTTTCAGATAATATTTTTGATCCCTTGGGTGTATTTTTTTTAATCCATAAAATTTCGTTAAAATTTAGTGCGTAATTTTGAAGAACTTTATTATATGCAATTACGCTAAACCCTTTAGGCACATAAACAAAAAATATTACAAAATTTATTATTATTATTGCTAGAGATTGATAAAAATTTAATTTTATAATATTTTGAAAAATAATTGAATTTTTAATGTATTCTAAATTCAATGTACAAATTAAAAAAACCGCTAGAATAATATCTGTATAATATCTAATAGAAGTTTGTCCCAAAATTAGAAAAAAAAATAAGTTTGTTGAAATGAAAAATAACAAATATTTATTTTTAAATTTTTTGAACCTTGTTAATAAAAAAATTAATAACGCTGGAAATCCAAAAAAATTAAAAATAGCGGAAAGCGAAATTGGCGAAAAAAAGTTTAATACAAATGTTGGAAAATTTTTTAGATTTAGTTTTGTTTCGGCAATAGTAATTGATTTAGCAAAAGCTAAAATATTTTGATTTTTATCAATTTTCATAAACTCTAAGATCGGTGAGATGGGATCACCATAGAAAATAAAATTCTTAAGATAATACGGAAAAGAAAAAATTGTAAAAAAGAAAAATAAATTTAGAAATGTGAATTTAAGTTGTTTTTTTTTATAAGAGTAAAAAATCAAAATAAGAAATAATATGAAACCAGGTATTAAAAATGAATGTTTAAGACTAATGACAAATGATATTGCTAAACATATAAAACTTATAATTCCTTTAGAATTGGTTTCATGAAAATGTTTTAATAATATTAATGATAAGAAAACTATAGATGAACCTAAAATTTGATATTTTTGAGAATAAATCAATACAATATAGATTGGTGAAGAAAATAAAATTAAGTTAAAATTTTTTATATTACTTAATTTTTCGTATTTTTTTAAATCTAATGAAAATAAAGAAAGCAAGATGATTAAAAGTGAGCTGAATTGTAAAATTTGACCAAAATTTTTACTACCTACAATTATCCCTAATAAATTGAGATATTCACCTGATCCAGCTAATCTAAAGTGTAGCCAATCTTGCCTGTTAATTAGTTTCCCTTCCCTAACAATATCAATACCTATCCCTAAATGATAGTCGAGACTGTCTGCGTCTATAGATGGTAATAATGAGATAAGTAAAAAAGATGTTAATAGTAATGAGATAAATATATTTTTTTTAATAAATTTTTTTGAAATTAATAATAATTCATTTAATTGTTGATAAAATTTTAAAAAAATTAATAAAATTAATACCCAAAAAAAATATCTTATGACAACATAATCAAATCCGATAATGCTCAAAAAAAATAATAATATTGAGATTCCTGATATTAAAACAATGTAGAAAAAAACGAAATTTAAATATAGGTTCTGCAAAAAAACATATTTTTTGGAAATTTGTTTTGATAATAGAATAAGAAAAACAAATAATAATATTGTTACAAAAATATCGAAAGGATAGCTTAAAGTAACATCATCTAATGAAAGAAACTTTAACATAATTTATTATTAAAAAATTTATTGAAAATTATTTTTAAAAGATTGAAGGGCAAATAAAAAATTAAATACAAATTATCTATAATCGAATTGTGCTTTAATCTAACCTTAATTTCATAAAGAAAATCTATTAATAAGATCGGATTTAATTTATTTAATGTAACAAGTTTGTTTGGTAGGTTTTCTAATATAACACTATTTTTAGACATTCTTTGCCACAAATCATAATCTTGTGCTTTTAATAATCTTTCATCATATTTATACTTTTTAAAAATTTTTTTTCTTGCACAAATTGATGAATGAATAATAGGATTTATAAAAGGTAAAGTTTTTACAATTTTACTATTCTTCAAGGGAAATTTAGAAAAAAAAAATTTTTTTTTATAAATTAAATTTATTTTTGCATTTGTACCAAGAACACTTATATCTCTATTTTTTTTTAAATAATCTAATTGAATTTTTATTCTATCTTTGTGACTAAAATCATCATCATCAGCTCTAAAAATAAATTCACCTGAGGAGTACTTAATTGCTTTATTTAAGGAATATGGGAGACCCATATTTTTTTTATTTTTTAAAATTTTAATTCTCTTATCTTTTAATGCAAAGTCACCAATAATTTTTTTACAATTTTTTGATACCCCGTCATCAATTATTATTAGCTCGTGTTTTTTATAAGATTGTTCTTTGATAGATTGAATACTTTTTTTAAGTAATCTTGGATTACTTTTAAAACATGACATAATTACAGATACTTCAATCATTGTTCACCAAATTATTAAATTTTTCGGATAAAAAAACTTTTTTTCCAAAGTAAAATTCACCGTAATTACTCCAATGATCTCCATCCGAATATGTATAGTTTGAACCAACTTTAAAATCATTTAAATAATTATAATTCATTAAATCTATTCTAGAAAAGTATTCAAAATTCATATCATTTTGCTTTTTTAGATATCTATCTAAATTATATATTTGTTTATTTTCAAATCTCTCTAAATTTTGTTTTTTCAACAAATAGGAGACATCAATTCTAGGTTCAGGGTTAACCCCAAACCAAACCACTTTTACATGACGATTCATTTCATTAAGATAGTTTAATGTTTCTTTGTATTTTCTTATATTCAAACTAAAAAATTTATCATTATTTAGATAATCACTGCCCTGATGAACAAATAAAACTAATTTAATAGACTCGTTGTTCTGTTTAATAAAATCTAGGTAACTTTTGTAGCTACATTTAGTTTTATTAAAAACTCTGCAACCTGGTGTGCCTATTCCAAATATGAAATTTTGCTCAGATACTTTTGAAATAGAGTTAAACACATCTAAACCGTGACTGTCGCCTAAAACTATTAAAGACTTAGTAAACTCCTTTTTGCAAACTTCAAATTGTTCTTCAAAATTAACATCAATCTTGCTATTCCATTTTTTACAAGGAAATTTTGAATTATTGTAAATATTAGTTTTCTCATTCTCAAATAATTTTTTTATAACCTTAAACTCTGCTCTTTTTTCATCATTTAACCTGTTTAAGTAATTTTTTTCAAATCCATTAGATGAATGTAGCTTGGACCCATAAATTATTAAAAATAATGCTAAAGGTAAAAAAATGTAAAAAAAAGTTTTATTACTTATTTTTTTTTCATTCCTAAAAGGTAGTTCTATAAATTTCCAACTTAAATAAGAAATAATTATTGTTATAAAAAAAATTAATAATTTATAATAATTACTTATTTCAAAATTATTATATTTAATAAATACAACAATCGGAAAATGATACAGATATATTGAATATGAAATTTTTCCAATAAATGTAAATAGTTTATTTGATATTATGC
>MDTG01202561.1_pt1 | contig 24520 bp, 21 predicted proteins | sample 811421 | NCBI WGS metagenome assembly MDTG01 (sample SAMN05326645, study PRJNA326480) | marine metagenome | isolation source: seawater | place: Pacific Ocean: South East | collected 2011 | reverse complement strand
TATTCGTAGATTACGCCCATACACCAGATGCGGTTGGGACCGCAATAAGTTCCTTTCGGCCTCATGTGATGGGACGTTTAATCACTATAATTGGTGCTGGCGGGGACCGTGATCCCCAAAAAAGATCCTTAATGGGGGCTGCCGCTGCCAAAACTGCTGATATTGTAATCGTCACTGATGATAATCCAAGGTTAGAAAATCCGAGTGAAATCAGGAAAATGGTTATGGAGGGGACAGTAAGGCATGAAAATACTTTCGAATTTGGAGATCGCGCGGAAGCCATACTTCGGGCTATAGATATGCTCGATGTGGGTGATGGTCTTTTGATCACAGGAAAAGGACATGAAACGGAGCAAATTATTGGAGAGGATGTTCTGCCCTTTGATGATGTTGAACAGGCAAGCGTGGCGGTAGCAGCGTTAGATGATGTTTCGTGATTGACTTGTGGGAAAGCAAAGAGGCTGAAGACGCCACAGGAGGCCGGTCTACCTGTGACTGGGTAGCTAGTGGCGTGTCCATTGATACCAGAACGCTAAAATCTGGCGATATGTTTGTTGCTCTTAAGGATGTCAGAGATGGTCATGATTTCGTTGCCGATGCCTTTTCTAAAGGCGCAGCTGTAGCTGTTGTTTCTCACGTGCCTAAAGGTTTACCAAAAAAAGCTCCTCTTCTGATTGTAGATGACGTGCAAAGTGCTTTGGAAAGTCTTGGAGTGGCTTCAAGAAGGAGATCTAATGCGCAAATTATTGCTGTTACTGGATCTGTTGGAAAGACATCAACAAAGGAAATGTTGCTAATTACCTTGGCGCAGCAGGGCCGCACCCATGCTGCTGTCGCTAGCTACAACAACCATTGGGGGGTGCCGTTGACATTGGCGCGCATGCCAAAAGACACGCAATTTGGTATTTTTGAAATCGGCATGAATCGCCCTGGTGAGATTACCCCACTGACCCAACAAGTGCGACCTCATGTTGCGTTGATCACAAATGTTTCAGAAGCTCATCTCGAAGCGTTTGACAGTGTCAGCGGCATCGCTTTTGAAAAGGCATCGATTATGGAGGGATTGGTGGATGAAGGCTGCGCTATTTTAAATGGGGATATTTCAACCACTGAAATTCTGAAAAATGTTGCAGATGTGATCGGCTGTAAGCAGATCTGGTTTGGAAATTCATCAGGAAATGCAAAGCTGATTAACTGCAAAAGACAAGAAGAAAAAATCCATATTCACGCGCTTATAAACGGGTTTCCTCTGTACTTTACTTTGTCAACTTTAGGTCAGCATTTTGCCTTAAATGCCCTTGCCGCTATTGCCGGCATTCAAGCTCTTGGTGGTAATGTAACGAAAGCAGCAGCCGATTTGGTACTCTGGACTCCTGGTTCTGGGCGTGGTGCCCGTAAAGAGCTAAATACTTCGCTTGGTAAGATTGAGCTTATTGATGATGCTTATAATGCTAACCCCGCATCAATGATTGCAGCTCTCGAAATGTTGGCAGCTACAAAAGCAAGACGCCGTATTGCCATTTTGGGGGATATGCGAGAGCTAGGCTCGGAGGCGGATACGATTCATGCGGCTCTTTCAGAACACTCTGCTATAAAAAAATTAGACCAGTTGCATACCGTTGGAACGCATATGCGTGCGCTGCACAAAAAGCTTTCCCAGTCGCAGAGGGGCGTACACTTTGCTGAAGCTCAGGATCTACTTTTAGATTTAAAACATTTAATACAAAAAGATGATTGCATCCTTGTTAAGGCTTCACTTGGAACAGGTTTGAAGGTTATCAGTAAGGCAATATTGGCGCTAGACCATGCACCCAAACAAACGGCACGTAAGGAGGCTTGAATGCTTTACTGGCTTACCGCTCTATCAGATGGCGGAGATATTTTTAACCTATTTCGCTACATAACTTTTCGGGCAGGAGGAGCTTTTTTTACATCACTTTTTTTTGGCTTCCTGTTTGGGCGACCACTGATCAATGTGCTACGAAGAAGACAAGGAAAGGGTCAGCCCATTCGGGATGATGGTCCCGAAACCCATTTTGCAAAAGTTGGTACCCCTACTATGGGTGGTTTGTTGATTCTGTCAGCTTTACTAACGGCTACGCTACTCTGGGCGCGGCTTGATAATGTATTTGTCTGGATCGTGTTGTTGGTGACTTTTTCCTTTGGTCTGATCGGTTTTGCAGACGATTATGCTAAGGTCAGCAAACAAACAGCAGATGGTGTGTCTGGGAGAACCAGGTTATTGCTTGGCTTCGTTATATCTGGCGTTGCGGCCTATGTGGCGGTTATCAGTCATCCAGGAGATCTTCAATATAAGCTTGCATTGCCATTTTTAAAAGATACCCTAGTAGATCTGGGGATCCTTTTCATACCATTTGCAACGATTGTCATTGTTGGGTCCGCAAATTCGGTGAATATTACAGATGGGCTTGACGGTCTTGCTATCATGCCGGTTATGATTGCCGCTGGAGCTTTGGGTGTGATTGCATATGCGGTTGGCCGAAGTGATTTTACCGAATATTTAGACGTTCATTATGTGCCTGGCACAGGTGAAATTTTGATTTTTTGCTCTGCCTTATTTGGAGGAGGGCTCGGATTTTTGTGGTATAATGCGCCTCCAGCAGCGGTATTTATGGGGGATACAGGTTCGCTTGCCTTAGGTGGTGCATTGGGTGCCATAGCAGTGGTAACAAAGCATGAAATTGTACTCGCTATTATAGGTGGGTTATTTGTCGTTGAGGCTCTCTCGGTAATTATTCAAGTCATATATTTCAAAACGACCGGAAAGCGCGTTTTTTTAATGGCACCTATCCATCATCATTTTGAAAAGAAGGGTTGGGCAGAACCACAGATAGTAATTCGTTTTTGGATCATAGCTTTGATATTGGCGATGATTGGGTTGGCGACACTCAAGGTACGGTAGAGAGCAAGACTTTACAGTACTCTTTGCGCCACATAGTCTGTTAGAATGTGAAATAGGTACATTTGGGTCATTATGATCGTTGCAAAACAATTAAAAGGACAGTGTTACGCCGTGCTTGGTTTGGGACGCACTGGACTTTCGGCGGCCAATGCGCTTATTGCTCGTGGCGCGCATGTTATTGCCTGGGACGATGGATTTAAAGCGCGCGAAACGGCCAAAAACGCGGGCATAGAAGTGCTGGATCTTAAGCGGTTTCGTGACTGGCCTTCAGTCACATTTCTAATTGTAAGCCCTGGCATTTCGCATCTTTATCCGGATCCTCATCCAGTCGTTTCTGCCGCGATGCAACAAGGTGTACCGATTGACAATGACATTGGCTTATTTTTCCGTTCTTTTGCGTCTTCGAGCTGGTCAGAGTTTGAAATACCACCTAAGGTCATAGCAGTCACTGGTTCAAACGGAAAATCAACTACGAGCGCCTTGATTTACCATATTCTGGAAAAATCTGGAAGATCCACGCAGCTTGCAGGAAACATTGGTCGCCCAGTTTTGGACATTGATCCGCCTAAAGATGGTGAAATAGTTGTTCTGGAGCTATCGAGCTATCAGATAGAGCTAGCCCGTGCCCTTACACCGGATATTGCCGTTTTTACTAACTTTAGCCGAGACCACCTAGATCGCCATAATGGGGAGGGTGGTTATTTTGCCGCAAAAAAGCGCCTTTTTACCGAAGGGGTACCGGATCGTGCGATCATTGGAATAGATGAGATTGAAGGGCTATTTCTCGCCAATCAAATTTCGGAATCTTGCAATGATGATAGAGTGATCCGCATCTCTTCTGGGCAAAAGCTTAATGGTCCGAGCTGGCAGATATTCGTTCGGAAAGGTTTTCTGTCCGAAACTCGTAAAGGGCGGCAATTGTCCTCCGTAGACTTACGTGGCATATCTGGATTGCCAGGCGCGCATAACCATCAAAATGCTGCAGCGGCTTTTGCCGCCTGTCGCGTACTCGGTATCTCGCCTAAACTGATTGCATCGGCCATGACTAGTTTTCCAGGGCTTGCCCACCGTTCTCAATTTGTGGGGAATGTCTGTGGAGTTAACTTTGTCAATGATAGTAAGGCAACGAATTTGGCAAGTGCAGTAAAAGCCCTGAAAGCTTTTCAGAACATCCGGTGGATATGTGGAGGGTTGGAAAAGGAGGGAGGACTGAAGGCGCTTAAGGGTATGACAGGCGCTGTACGTAAAGCTTACGTGATCGGGCGGGAAGCCAGTCAATTCGCGACGCAGCTCGACTGTAGTTCTATGGTCAACACTACCATGTCGTCTGCTGTGGAAGCTGCATTTAAAGACGCGGAGCCAGGGGATACCATACTGCTTGCTCCTGCTGCTGCAAGCTTTGATCAGTATGACAATTTTGAACGGCGTGGCGAAGATTTCATTGCCGCTGTCCAGCGGGTCGCTATTAGCAAGAATTGAAGTTTTGTAAAAATCAGCATTAAACGGAGGGATTTTTAACAGATTTTGTATGTTTTTCTTCCCAATGGTTCCCAATTTGAGTAAGGTTTTCCCAAGAGTCCGCTAATGGGCCAAAAACAGGCAAAATTCAGGCAGTTCATATGACGGAAATGGTATATGGTTCGGTACCCACCGCGAGCGGTGAACCGATTGTTTCAAAATGGTGGCGGACAATCGATAAATGGACGTTATCGTCAATTTTTATTCTTTTTGCGATCGGTCTGTTACTTGGTTTTGCATCTTCGCCTCCTTTAGCAGAAAAAAACGGTTTTAGCCCATTCCATTATGTACAGCGTCAGATTTTTTTCGGTGGTGTAGCGCTTTTGGCTATGTTGGTCACCTCACTTTTATCCGTGAATATAGTAAGGCGTTTGGCCGTACTTGGATTTTTGGTAACCTTTTTAGCAACGGCACTATTACCCTATTTTGGGACGGATTTCGGTAAGGGGTCTATCCGGTGGTATTCACTCGGATTTGCGTCTTTGCAGCCTTCGGAGTTCTTAAAGCCTGGATTCATTGTAGTAACCGCTTGGTTGATGGCGGCTTCCACGGAAATAAATGGTCCCCCTGGTAAACTTTGGTCTTTGGTATTGGCATTAGCTGTTTCAGTAATCTTGGTTTTGCAGCCGGATTTTGGGCAGGCTTGCCTAATAATTTTTTGCTGGGGTGTGATTTATTTTGTTTCAGGTGCGCCACTGATATTGTTAATTGGAATGGCTGGGGCTGTGGTTGCTTCTGGTACCTTTGCCTACAGGGCATCTGAACATTTCGCGCGGCGAATCGACGGCTTTTTGTCCCCAGATATCGACCCTAGAACTCAAATTGGTTATGCTACGAACGCTATTCAAGAGGGAGGATTTCTTGGGGTTGGTGTGGGTGAAGGTGTTGTCAAATGGTCTCTTCCTGATGCGCACACAGATTTCATTATCGCCGTTGCGGCAGAGGAATATGGGTTTGTGCTTGTCGCTATAATTATCGCGATTTATGCTGGGATTGTAATAAGTTCGCTTCAGCGGTTAATACTAGAGCGGGATCCCTTCCCACGATTGGCTGGAACTGGTATTTTGGCGATGTTTGCCATTCAAGCGGTTATTAATATTGGCGTAGCGGCACGATTGCTTCCAGCGAAAGGGATGACTCTGCCGTTCGTCAGTTACGGCGGCTCATCATTGATCGCAGGAGGGATTGCGATAGGCATGCTGCTAGCATTTACACGATCTCGCCCTCAAAAGGATGTTACCGATATAATGGTGGGCAGACGTAGATGAGCAAAGCCCCACTTCTCGTTTTAGCGGCTGGTGGTACTGGGGGACATATGTTTCCGGCCCAAGCTCTTGCCGAGGCAATGTTAGATCGAGGTTGGCGCGTTAAACTCTCAACTGACCGACGTGGTGCAAACTATACAAGAGGATTTCCCAAAGAGGTTGAGATCGAGGTAAATTTATCTGCAACCTTTGCCCGTGGTGGGATTTTTGCAAAATTGGTTACTCCCTTTGCAATCGTGATTGGAATTTTGATAATGTTGGCGAAAATTCTGGTAGAGCGGCCTTCTGTCGTTGTTGGTTTTGGAGGGTACCCTAGTATTCCTGCCTTGAGCGCAGCAACTCTTTTAGGTTTGCCTCGCATGCTACACGAACAAAATGGTGTCTTGGGTAAAGTGAACCAAATTTTTGCGAAACGCGTCAACAAAGTGGCTTTTGGGATTTGGCCAACTGAACTACCCGAGGGCACGTACGGTGTGTATACGGGAAATCCGGTTCGTACAGCTGTAAAGGAACTGTCACGTGTAAGCTATACGCCTCCTGGCGGATACCCTATGTCTGTATTAGTATTTGGTGGATCGCAGGGTGCGCGCATTTTGTCTGATGTCGTTCCTCGAGCCTTTGCGGAATTACCATGCGATCTCTTGAAGGCATTACGTATTTCTCAGCAAGTCCGCCGAGAGGATCGTGAACGAGTTGAAAATTATTACCTTAAACACGGTATTTTGGCAGAGGTAGAGCCATTTTTTGCGGATCTGCCGGCCCGCATTTCAAAGGCACAATTGGTTATTTGCCGCTCGGGAGCCTCTTCAGTTGCAGATATTTCGGTAATTGGGCGTCCATCAATTCTGGTCCCGCTTGCTGTTGCGATAAGACGGGAGCAGCACGCTAACGCGCGTGGACTTGTGGCCGGCCACGGCGCAATTATGGTTGAGGAAAATGACTTAAATGTGAAGTCACTTACCAAATTACTGAATAGTTTTTTTACCGACCCCCAGCGTGCTAGTCAGATGGCAAAAAATGCGAAAGCATGTGGCCTAGCTAATGCGACAGATCGGCTTGCAGAAGAAGTTATCAGGTTAAACGGAAAGACATAGTTTATGAGTGCGGCAACAAAGCTTCCTATAGACGTTGGCCCAATTCATTTTGTTGGGATTGGTGGAATTGGTATGTCGGGAATTGCAGAGATTCTGTTGAACTTGGGTTATCAGGTTCAAGGCTCTGACTTGAAAGCATCAAAGATTACGGAGCGGCTTGAGAGATTGGGAATCACAATTTTCATAGGCCAAAGTATTGAAAACCTTCTGAAAGTGGAAGTAGTAGTAATTTCCTCTGCTATTAAGCCTGGAAACCCGGAACTTGATGGTGCGCGCCAGATGGGGTTGCCAGTAGTACGCCGCGCTGAAATGCTTGCTGAATTAATGAGGTTGAAATCTAATGTGGCGATTGCTGGGACGCATGGCAAAACAACGACAACCACAATGGTAGCTACCTTGCTTGATGCTGGGCAGCTTGATCCAACGGTTATAAACGGCGGAATTATTCATGCCTATGGTTCAAATGCGCGGGTTGGGCAAGGAGATTGGATGGTAGTAGAGGCTGACGAAAGCGATGGCACCTTTAACCGTCTTCCGGCTACTATCGCGGTGGTCACCAATATTGATCCCGAACACATGGATCATTGGGGTGATTTTGATAACCTGCGTCAAGGCTTTGTAGATTTTGTTTCTAACATACCGTTTTATGGGCTGGCGATCTGCTGCACAGACCATCCTGAGGTTCAGTCACTGGTCGGTAAAATCAAAGATAGAAAAGTTTTAACTTATGGATTTAACCTCCAAGCCGATGTGCGTGCTATAAACCTTACATATCGGAACGGGTTTGCCAAATTTGATGTGGTGCTTCGCACTGAGGGCTGGATCATTGAAGATTGTTGTCTTCCAATGATAGGTGAGCACAATGTGTTAAACGCGCTCTCTGCTATTGGTGTTGCACACCATTTAGGTATGCGAGAGAAGGAAATTCGGACAGCATTGGCAAGTTTCAAGGGGGTAAACAGACGATTTACGAAAATAGCTGAAGTAGGCGGTGTAAGCATCATCGATGACTATGGTCATCATCCAGTTGAGATCTCTGCAGTGTTAAAGGCTGCTCGTCAGGCATGTGGAGGAAGAGTGATTGCGGTCCATCAACCTCACAGATATTCTAGACTTCATTCTTTGTTTGAAGACTTTTGTGGCTGTTTTAACGATGCAGATATTGTTATTATAGCAGAGGTTTTTGGAGCAGGTGAGGAGCCCATCAAGGGTGCAAGCCGCGATGACTTAGTAGAAGGTTTGATCCAGCACGGACACCGTAAAGCAATCGCGCTGGAAGGTGAAAAAGATTTGGCTAGATTAATCAATGCCAACACAAAATCTGGCGATATGGTTGTTTTCTTGGGTGCTGGTACCATAAGCACTTGGGCGAATGGTATTCCCGCTCGTCTATGATTGGGACAGGTATTAGCAATTTAAAAATACGCGTAATATTAGTTGGTTAGTGAAAATAAGAAATATTTGAATAGAAACTATTCTTCTCTTCCAAGTCGTATCAGAAAGTTATTTAATTCTTCTGTTAAAATAAAGCTGTTTCAATGTCCGTATTATTTGACTACATCGCAGAAAATATTGGGGATGCCTCTCCCTCCGCCATAAATCTATATAAACCGGGCTTTATAGGCCCGGTTTGGATCTGACGAAATCGTATTTTCTGACTATGGTACAGATGTTGCTTCAATAAACAATCAGTATACAAAGGTTTTATTGCCTAGCGGCCAATATTTCAAAATTTCATCTGTTTATTTAACCGACTCATCCGGAACATTGCCGTCCATAAGAGCCCCAGGTTTAGAGCCTACTAAAACAAATATTTCATCTGCTGAACTCAAGTCTCCGCATCTGGGGCGGTTGATACTAGTGATGTTGTAATTCAGTTGAGGCACATCGTTGGTTTACAGACTCTTGATGTAGTTTACGGAGCAGTTTCAGATAACGATACTGATGGTAATATATTTATTGCGGACGTAGTGTTATCGTTGCGGCAGACAGTGGGCCCTTCGGAAGCGCCCAATGCCAAAGTTATTTCCACAGATGGTAAACACAGCTTCACATTTGATAACACGATAAAGACACTTACAGCCATCGCCCCAGGAGATGCTGATTTATCTTAGACACCGACCGATTTAGTTTGAAGCTAAATAATATTTTATTTTTAAAACTGAAATATTTCTTGCTAAACATAGACCTCTGCATCATAAAAATTAGCGCTGTTTTATTGGAGAGGCTTTTCTGTGACGTATTTATTAGACAACTATGAAAAACGCACTCGTTAACTACTTCACAAAGCTTCCTAATTTCAGCTACATACTAAAACTTATTCAACTCACAAAACCTACTAAAATATATCCAAGGCATGACACCACTTCTTTTCTGGTAGCAAGAAAAGTAATCGCAAACTACGCGCCCCTTGAAATGGCAGCCACGCCTGTGCGTGCAATTTCTCTCAAACCCAAGGGTTGCATGAGATCTGCAAAGGCATCGATCTTGTCTGGAGTGCCGATGAGCTGAAACACAAAACTTTCAAGAGTGCTATCGACCACATTGGCCCGAAAGATATCGGCTAAGCGTAATGCCTCCACGCGCTTCTCACCCTGGCCGTTTACCTTCAAAAGTGCAAGTTCCCGTTCAACAAATGCACCTTCAACGGTTAAATCATGAACTTCATGGACTGGTACTATGCGACCCAGTTGCGCTTTGATCTGTTCAATAACTTGTGGCGTTCCGCTGGTAACAATTGTTATACGGCTAAGTCTTCCCTCATGATCCACTTCTGCGACTGTGAGGCTGTCTATATTATAGCCGCGTCCAGAAAATAGACCGATTACTCGTGCTAAGACTCCTGCTTCGTTGTCTACTAAAATCGCAAGTGTATGAGATTCAATAAGACTGTCATAATTTGGTCTTAGATTATAGGCAGAATGCTTGGATGAACCTTTTTTTATTTTTAGGGCTGACATAGCCGTAGTTCCAATTCTTTCTGTTAGCCGTAAACGAACGCCTTCAAACTAGGACAGCGCCACTATCACCAATCGTGTCCTTTGTACTAGCTTGACCAAGCAACATTTTGTTGTGAGGTTCACCTGACGGGATCATTGGGAAGCAGTTTTCATGCTTTTCAACTATACAATCAAAAATGACCGGACCGTCATAATCCAGCATTTCCATTATAGCATCGTCCAAGTCATTACTATCCGCGCATATTATGCCTTTTGCTCCAAAGGCTTCGGCTAGTTTTACAAAGTCGGGTAAGGCCTCTGACCAACTATGAGAATACCGTTCGCCATGAAGAAGTTCCTGCCATTGGCGCACCATACCAAGCCGTTCATTATTTAGGATAAATTGTTTAACAGGCAAACGATACTGAACTGCAGTACCCATTTCCTGCATATTCATTAACCAGCTAGCTTCGCCGGCAACGTTAATGACCAAGGCATCAGGGTGAGCAACTTGGACCCCGATTGAGGCTGGAAATCCATATCCCATGGTGCCGAGACCACCCGATGTCATCCATTGATTTGGATTTTCAAAGTCAAGATACTGAGCTGCCCACATCTGGTGCTGACCCACTTCAGTGCAAATGAACCTATCTTTGCGATGTTTAGTAAGTTGTTCCAGTCTAGAAATGGCGTACTGTGGTTTAATCGACTTTCCAGATTGCTTAAAGTCTAGGCATTTGACCTTTTTCCACTCACTAATTTGTGCCCACCACTTTTTTAGACCACCAACATTCGTTTTACGTCCTCTGGCCTTCCAGACCCTCAGTAAGTCTTCTAGTACATGAGAGACATCCCCAATTATGGAGATATCTGTCCGTATAACCTTATTGATGGAGGATGGATCAATATCAATATGGGCTTTTTTTGAATTAGGGCTGAAAGCATCTATCCGACCCGTAATCCTGTCGTCAAAACGCGCGCCGATATTTATCATCAGATCACAGTCATGCATAGCCATATTGGCTTCATAAAGCCCGTGCATTCCCAACATACCAAGCCAATGTTGTCCTGATGCTGGATAGCAGCCAAGCCCCATTAAAGTTGATGTTATTGGAAAGCCAGAGGTGTCTACAAGTTCTCGTAAAAGTTTACTTGCAGAAAGGCCTGCATTGATTACGCCACCGCCCGTATATAAAATCGGACGCTCTGCCTCTTCTATTGCCTTAACCAACTTTGTTATCTGATCGATATCACCTTTAAGGCGAGGTGCATAATGTTTTACAATAGCCTTAGTTTTTGGACTATACTCAGCGGACGCAAATTGAACATCTTTCGGAATATCAACCAATACTGGGCCCGGACGACCTGCTGTTGCTACATGAAAGGCTTCATGAATGATTCCGGACAGCTCAGCAGTGTCCTTAACTAACCAGTTGTGCTTGGTACATGGACGAGTGATGCCAACAGTATCTGCCTCTTGAAAGGCATCTGAACCGATCATAAAAGTTGGAACCTGACCTGTTAGAACAACAATTGGAATTGAGTCCATAAGCGCATCCGTCATTCCGGTGACAGCGTTAGTAGCGCCGGGGCCTGATGTAACCAGAACAACCCCTGGTTTGCCAGTGGAACGCGCGTAGCCTTCTGCAGCGTGAACCGCCCCTTGTTCGTGCCGCACAAGGTAATGACGAATATCACTTTGCTCAAAGACTGCATCATAGATTGGTAGTACGGCACCACCAGGATATCCAAAGATCGTGTCAACACCCTGTTCCCGCAGGGCTTGAATTACCATTTTTGCTCCGGTCATCTGGCCAGACATATCTATGCTCCATATGTATAGCACGCAAATTAAAACGCGCTTTATCGCATCGTCATCGGCATAAAAAAACCCTCGATTTTCCGAGGGCGCATGGTTAGGCGTAAGTGTCCCTTACAAGCCCATGCGCGCGTTTCCTATTTTGCTCGCCGGCACCATTGGCAACTTGAATTCTTTTAATACTGTTTAAGATATTATTGACGCCTTTATATAACGTCAACATGCAAAATTTTTAAAATAGATAAGTTTTAGTGTAGATTACTTTTCTTTTATTGCGCCTTGGGTAATAAGTTTGAAATAATTGAAAAAATTATGGGATAGAGGAAGAAAGCCGACCTATTAAAGGGTTAGCTTTCGTAACTCTATTTACTAGATTTCAGTTTTCCTCAGTTTCCGCGATCTCGGCTGCTGAATTATCATCATCACGTTCAGATTCTTCCATCAAATCTTCTGCTGCTGCGGCACCCATATCATCGAATAACTCCGCAATCTCGAACTCTGCAGCTGCCTCTTCTTCTGCAGCAAGTTCTTGAATTGACTTACCGGTGGCTTGAAGTTTGGCCTCTTCTTCAGAACGGGCCACATTGAGAACAATTTTGGCGCTAACCTCAGGGTGCATTCTCACTTCCATTTCATGAAGCCCCAGTTCTTTTATGGGTCTGATCAAAGCAACCTGTTTGCGATCAATGCTGAAGCCGCTATCGGATGCAACGCCTGCTGCATCTCTTGGGGTAACCGATCCGTAAAGGGCACCAGCATCGGAGGCAGAGCGAATCACAATGAAAGTCTGACCATCCAAGCGGGCCCCTATATCTTCCGCCTCTTTCTTCGTCTCGAGGTTTCGTGTTTCAAGCTGCGCTTTTTGTGCTTTAAAGCTGTCGATATTCTTATTGGAGGCAGTGAGTGCTTTGCCCTGAGGCAAAAGGTAGTTACGAGCAAAGCCTGGTTTTACGTCTACAATATCGCCCATTTGACCTAGTTTGGCCACCCGTTCCATTAGGATAACTTGCATTTTTTGCTCCTTATTTCACGGCGTATGGTAACAGGGCTAAAAAGCGCGCCCTCTTGATAGCACGCGCCAGCTCACGCTGCTTTTTGGCGGAAACGGCTGTTATGCGAGATGGTACAATCTTTCCGCGCTCTGAAATATAACGCTGCAAAAGTTTAGTATCTTTGTAATCGATCGAAGGCGCACTTTCTCCTGAGAACGGACAGACTTTGCGGCGACGAAAAAATGGTTTTGCACCCATGGTAAAATTTCCTATCTGACAGTTTAGTCGCGTCTTTCGCGGCGTTCGCCGCGTTCACGATCATCACGTTTTTGCATTTGGACCGATTGACCCTCCTGATGACTATCTACTTTAACTGTCATCACACGCATTACGTCTTCATGCAGGCGCATAAGACGCTCCATCTCCTGCACTGCATCTGCGGGAGCGTTAGTTTTCATGAAGGTATAATGCCCTTTCCGGTTCTTGTTAATTTTGTAGGCCATTGTTTTGAGACCCCAATATTCATTTTCAAGAACTTTGCCGCCATTATCCTCAAGGACTTGGCCGAAGTGCTCTAAAAGCCCTTCTGCCTGTGCGCCAGTGAGATCCTGACGCGAAATAAATACATGCTCGTATAAACGCATGTTTTCTCCATTTCACTTCTGGCACGTTTCAACGAGTAGACGTTAATCTTCCGCTCCTACTCACGAGAGCCCGCGCATTAAAACTTTTTGCGGAAAGACGTCCGGTTTTTACACTATTTGTTGCACGATGCAAGCAATTAACTAGAAGCTCAATACGGTCCGTCTGATATACCTTTTGTTTGGCCCGTTTAAATTGCCAATTTAATTGACTTCTAGGTTATCGACTAGCCAAGTGTTAGTGGAGGAAACTAGATTGATGTAAGCTTCGGGGATGACAGAACACAACAGAATATTTATGAGGCCACCTGTTTTTTCAGGTATCTCAGGTTATTTCCCACCGAAAATTTATCTGAACGTAAAAATTTATTCATATACACATATAGTTATTACCTGGTTCGGTATTTATTTAAGTTTTATTGAAATACTTTACCTTCCGCCGACCTTTCACCAAAGATATTGATGTAATTGCCCGCAAAAATAAGGATAACGCCAAAAATCAAGAATTGATCAATCGCTTCATCAAAGAGCAAGTAGCCCACGATTGCGATAACAGGGAGTCTAAGAAAATCGACAGGTGAAATTACGGTCGCAGGGGCTAAAGATAATGCCTTTGTCAGGCAAAGGTGTGCTAGTAAGCCTGCTATCCCAATCGCGAACACCCAAAAAAAATTTTCAGCTGTCAATGGGGCAATTTCGAAATCCCACCCGGAAGTTACGATACCAAAGACCAACTGCATTGTCATCATTATAAAAAGTATGGACAGCGTGTTGTGGTTACGAGTTAACCCTTTGGTAATCATTATTGATCCTGCAAAACCTAGCGCGGCCAATGCCGCAGCAGTGGTTCCTCCATTTATAGTTTCTAGGTTTGGGCGCGTTATTATAAGAATACCAATAAAACCCATAAAAGCTCCTAAAAGGCGTGGCTTTGTAAACGCTTCTGACAAAAAGAACGGTGAAAGGAGCAAAATCCAAATAGGGACAGTGAACTCTAGTGCAAAGACTTGGACAAGGGGAATTACTGTAATAGAATAAAACCATAAATTTTGCGCACCAAAGTGAAAGATGTTTCGTACAAAATGAAGTTTTAAATCGCTAAATTGAAGTAACTTTAGCCTTTTTTTTGTGATTAGGAATCCGAATACCAACAAAAACCCGATAAGGCTTCGATACATCATTATCTCAAATGTATTTAAATCATCGCTTACATACCGTCCTGCCACCGCCATCAAAGTGAATGACGCGATTGTTATGAACATGAGAATTACTGCAGCGAAAAGCCTGAGCTTTGAATTTCCGATCATTTTAAGACTTCTAGATGACCAAAAATTTTTGTCCAGCTACTGATTATCTAAATTTTGCTAGGCCGTTTTCGAAAATATGGGGATGATGTGGATTTATAAATAGTGACACCTAAATGACATTTTTTTACCTTGCACTTATGCCCTGTAATACGACTGAAATATCAAAATATATGATTTGACCAAGTTAAGCTGTCTGTTTACCAATTGTTACGTAAATTGAGGGACTGAGATGGTATATCAAACTGCATCAGAGTGGCGGTCCGCTATAAACAAGCGGATCTTACTTTTTGGGATGTCGGGTCTTGGAAAAACATTTGTTTCTAATATATTACGGACATCAGGAAATTGGTTCCACTACTCCGTTGATTACCGCATTGGTACATGCTACATGGGCGACTTTATCACGGACAGTTTTAAAAAGAAGGCAATGCAAATTCCCTATCTAAGAGAATTGTTATTGTCAGACTCCATTTATATTGCGTCAAATATTACATTTGATAATCTGGCGCCGCTCTCAACCTATTTGGGTAAACCAGGGAATTTAGGAAAGGGCGGATTAAGCTTTTCAGAATATATTAGGCGTCAGGAGCAACACCGGCACGCCGAGATTTCAGCGCTTCTCGACACACCTCACTTTATCACAAGAGCAGAAGAGCTGTATCAATATGAGCACTTTGTATGTGATAGCGGTGGTTCGATCTGTGAAGTTGTCGACCCAAAAGATCCTAATGATCCCGTTCTGAACTGTTTGTCGAAAAATACGTTGCTTTGTTGGATTGAAGGAACAGACGCACACCGGAAAGACCTTATCGAACGCTTCGATCGCGCCCCCAAGCCGATGTATTATGAGCCTAATTTTCTGAAATTAAAATGGGCTGAGTACTTGGCGGAAACGGGTCAGATGGAATATGAAGTTGATCCGGACACTTTTGTTCGCTGGACCTACGACCGAGCACTGGCCCATCGCCAACCCCGCTATGCGGCGATTTCCAAATGGGGTATCAAAGTTAGAGCCGATGAAGTTGCGGCTATAAAAAATGTGAATGATTTCGAGGAATTGGTCGCGCGAGCTCTTGAGCGTCGCAGCAAAGGCGCATAGGTGTCTTGAAACTCAAAAGCGAAAGATCAGCATGCCGATCAAGTTACCTTCCAATTTGCCAGCTTTTGGTGTGTTAAAAAACGAAGGCGTTATGGTTATGTCTGATTATCGGGCAGTCAGGCAAGACATTCGCCCTTTGCGGATTGGCCTGCTTAACCTGATGCCAAAGAAAATTCAGACGGAAAATCAGTTTGCGCGTTTGATCGGTGCAACGCCCCTGCAGATTGAGCTGTCTCTTATCCGAATGACACATCACCACGTAAAAAATGCGGCAGTTGAACATATGAAAAATTTTTATCGCCCGTTTAAAGAAGTGCGTGATAGCGGGGATAAGTTCGATGGCTTGATAATTACTGGTGCGCCTATCGAGCACCTCCCTTATGAAGAAGTTGACTATTGGGAAGAACTCAAATCAGTTTTTGATTGGACACAAAGCCACGTGCACTGCATCTTTGGCGTATGTTGGGGGGGTATGGCGATGTTGAAGCATTTCTATGGCATTGAAAAGCATGCATTATCCAATAAAGCATTTGGATGTTTTCATCACAGAGTTCTATCTCCTACTTCACATTATTTGCGTGGCTTTGCTGATGTCTGTGTAATGCCAGTTAGCCGCTGGACTGAAATAAAGAAAATTGATCTTGATAAAATACAGGGTCTCGAGATCTTACTTGGAAGTGATTTGGTGGGTCCCTGTCTTGTGCAAGATGATGCGCATCGATCGCTCTACATATTTAATCACCTCGAGTATGACAGCGATACCCTAAAGCAAGAATATGACCGTGATGTTGCAGCCGGTGGTTTTGCCAAGACACCCTTGGACTACTTTCCTGAGGATGATCCGCTTCAGAAACCAAGAAACCTATGGCGCGGTCACGCACATTTATTATATGGCAACTGGGTCAATGAAATTTATCAAACAACACCTTTTGATTTAAATGCTATCGGCGTCTGAATTAATTTAAGGTTTCGTTTCGTATGTCGTAACAGGGACCTCTCTGAATCGCACGCAGGTAAGTACTGGATTGCTACCGAGACTATCCAACCATCAGTGAAAATTTTTCAAATTGTAAAAACCTCAATCTCACGCAATCCAACAAGGACCTGAATCAGTGTTGAGCCAAGGTCTAGCGATAATATCTAAGATTTTTTCCGCAAACCTAAGTGGGCATAATCCTATAGGAACATCTCAAATAATGAGCGTAGTTACGGTCACTAGCGTTGTGAAGATCGAAAAGGCGGTTCAAGCTTCTGGTTTTACGTGTACCTCCTGATAAATGGTACAATGTAAACGGGAGGGGCATCAGTTTATATCTTTTAAGTAGACGTTTTTTTTACAAGAAACTCCGAATTCACCTGTCTTAACGGAGCTTGGATTTCTTGTCATCTATCGGTACAGGAATTGGCTTGAGCTCCTCTGATATTTCAGGCCGGCCCATAAGCTGTTCCAGTTCTTTGAGAACATTTGCCAAAACGGCTTCTATCTTTTCGCGCATATAAAAACTCACTATAAAGGACATTGATTACATATAAACAGGTCTTTGCAGGATGAAAGGCACTATTTGTCACAGCATAAAGAAAATCTAGTTTCATTCCTTTACTCAATCGTAAAAACCTAAAGCTAATAATGGGACAAAGTCTTTTGCTGAATTTCAAGTCTCGGAGTTTACATAGCGACCTTCGCAAATTAACAAGGAAAATAAGTCGAGCATTAGCCCGCCGCCTACGTTGGTCAAAGAGGACGCTTAATGATACAGGTCGTGGTTGTAAAATGGGGGAAGCGGTATTCATCGGAACATGTCAACAATACACTTAAAGAGATCCTTCGATTAAGTTCGCGTGAGGTAAAATTTATTTGTGTAACGGATGAACCAGAAGGGTTGGAAAATTTCATCGAAACTAAGCCATTTCCTGACTGGGGCGATTGGTATGAAACCTTGAAAAAGGGTTGCCGCCTGAAACTTTCTATTTTTGAAAAGGGAATGCTGGATCCCGATCTGCCCACGTTGTTCTTTGACCTGGACACGATGATCCTTGGTGATGTCTCGGAGCTCCTAAGAGATTTGGAAAAAACTGGTGGAATGTATATGTGCAGAGGGCATTTTTTGCCCTTTTGGCGTATATTTGTTGTCGTTAACGCAATTATAAAAAATTACTATTACTACGGCAATAGTCCGATGCTCGCCTTTTATCCCAAAGAATTCGAAGGACTTGTCGATGATTTCAAACGCGAATTTGAATTCATAAGGTGGAGAGGAATTACACACAAATGGCCCCTCGACCGCATTTGCAAAACAGATGAGAGATTTATTAGTTATTTTGCAAGAGGACGCGCGCGGGTTTTTCCAAAGCACCTGGCGATCAAGTTTACAACGGAATATATGACACCCTTTTGTGATCTATCTTCATTTGTCTCGCGTCTACCTTGGGTGCAAAAAAGACGGAAGTCGCAGGTGGCGCTGACCTTTTCGGGTCACGTTTTAAAACCATCACTAATTAAAGATATGGCCTGCGGGGAAAAGGTTAAATCACGGCACTACTACATGACCTGGAAATTCCCCGAATTTTCAGAGTATTGGAAGCGTATGGAGAATACCATCAAAGATAACTGAAAATTGTTTTTGTTGGATCCTGGTCGCAGTCTTTTGGGCTTTCGCGCCTTCTTTTTAATCATTGGCTTAATTAAATGTGAATATGCTTTTCTTGAAATCTCCTTGAAAATTTATTTTTATCAGAGTAAAGTTGCTACCCTTCGCTAAATTTTTGCTGCTAACTTCAAATGCAATACATGAGAGTTGGTAAGCTAATTCTAGTTATAGGAAAGCACTTAAAAAGTGGGCTTGAAGTAATTTAAACGGTCTAAGATTTGGAAATTCAGTAATGACCGGCTAGGACTGTAACGAAACTCTTAAACTTATTGCATGTGTTACTCCATGTCATGGAGGAGATAACCCATCGTTACAGCGTATGTATTGCACTGTAATTGTTTGTATTCAGATAGGCCACGATTGAACTCGCTTACGCCGTTCTTGGGATGTTACTTTTGACTTTGTCGGTCGTCTATCCTGCCGTCATGGCATTAAATGGTGGCGGATTTGTAGCAGCCGATGTTAGTTCTTTTGGCATGTCAGGCTCGATGTTCGCAATATGGTTTGGGATATTGGTGGTGAAGATGGCGAATTTTTCTATTATACCCCCTATTTGCCTTTATTGCTTCGTAGTGGATGGTGTCAGCGATGATTGAAGCGTTCAAGATGTGTTCAAAGTTGTTACACCGTTTTTAATAGAACATGCCGTTATCATGCCTTTGTTGCTCTCTTTTCCAGGCATTGTTTTATGGTTGCTATCTCTTGTGTAGCAATCAAAGGCCTTTGCATAAAGCATCAAAGCTAAGTAATTCTTGAGCCAGGGTCTCCATTTGATTCATTGGGATCATGTTTGGCCCATCGCAGGGTGCGTTATCAGGATCGTCATGTGTTTCAATAAATAGACCGCTTATACCCATAGCGCAGGCAGCCCTAGCCAACCCTGGGACAAAACGGCGCTCTCCACCAGATGCGTTGCCGCGACTGGCTGGTTGTTGAACGGAATGAGTGGCGTCAAAAACAATAGGATAGCCTGTCTCTGACATAGTTTGTAAGCCTCTAAAATCATTGACTAATGTGTTATATCCAAATGAAGTTCCTCGTTCACAGAGCATGATATTCTCATTGCCCGTGCTTGCAATTTTTTCAGCTACATTCCACATTTCCCAAGGAGCGAGAAATTGTCCTTTTTTCACATTTATTGGCTTACCCGTATTGCCAGCCGCCAGCAAAAGATCAGTTTGGCGACACAGAAAGGCTGGGATTTGGAGGATATCTACCGCTTCTGCCGTAGTGGCGCATTGGGCAGCTTCGTGGACATCTGTGATCACAGGACATCCAAAGGCTTTGGAAATGTCATCCAAAATACGAAGCCCTTCTTGCATTCCAATTCCTCGTGCTGAGGATATGGAAGATCGGTTCGCCTTGTCATAACTTGACTTAAATATGAAGTGCGCCTCAATTTTGAAAAATATTTTTGAAAGATTTTCGGCCATCATCATTGCATGATCGCGGTTTTCAAGTTGACAGGGGCCGGTAATAAAGATGGTAGGATTACTTGCCCCTATTGAAATATTACCCACATTAATGGTTTTTGCCTTCATCTCATCTGCCTTAATGCCGTTTCAATACGCTCGATATCTTCAGGGTTGTTGAGTTCCCAGAAAAGCCGCCCCTTAGCTTCTACCTTTGTGCATTTAATTGTAAGTCCATTTTCCAAAAATCGCAGCTGCTCTAACCCTTCTAGTCGTTCCAATGGACCTTCTGGCCATACTGCATAAGCCTTCAGTGCATCTGGGCGATAGGCATATACGCCGATGTGGTGATAGATTGGGATATCTTTGTTATCAGATAGTTTTGCCTCTTTGATAAAAGGAATGACTTCCTTTGAAAAGTAAAGTGCATGATTTTTGTGGTCAAATACTACTGTTGTGCCCCCAACCCGATTGTGTCTGCGATCCTCGCAGAAATGAGCGTACGTAGTGGGATCAAGCTGAAGCACGGGCGTTGCCATATCGGCATTTTCATCTGCTCTCATTGTCTCAATAAGCGCTTCAATAAACCAAGGAGGTGTTAGGGGTGCATCTCCTTGTAAGTTTACCACTAGGTCTGCCTGAAGATCTGAACGGCTCACTGCTTCAGAGCAGCGTTCGGTTCCATTTTTGCAGTCTCCCGAAGTCATAATGACCTCAGCGCCAAATGCCTCTGCCGTATCCTTAATACGCTTGTCGTCTGTGGTCACATAAATAGCATCAATTCCGTTTACTGTAACTGCAGCTTCATAGCTCATCTGAATAAGGCTTTTTCGGTTACCATCTGGCAGCTCCAGCATTGCCAAAGGCTTCCCCGGATAGCGACTGGATGCAAAACGCGCGGGAATCAGGATGATCGTTCTCATGCCGTACCTGATCGCAAGAGATCGTGAATGTGAAAAATGCCTTCAGCCTTACCTTCAGCATCTGCAACAATTAATACACCTATCTTATGCGTGTTCATAATATGCAAAGCTTCAGCTGCTAAGGTGTCTTTTTCAACAGTAATGGGGTCAATGCTTGCGATATCACCCGCTGATTTTTTGAGAAGGTTGTCCATGTGGCGACGTAAGTCTCCGTCTGTTATGGCGCCTACCACCTTGCCATGCTCGAGAACTACGGCAAGTCCAAAACCCTTCGAAGTCATTTCAAGTAGGGCGTCCTGCATGGGAGTGTCAGGTGCTACGGCTGGAAATTTATCCATAGTGTACATGATGTCTTTTACTTGTGCCATTTTTGCCCCAAGCTTGCCACCTGGGTGGAAGACCCTGAAACTTTCGGCTTTGAAAGCCTTTTGATGCATTAATGCAACTGCAAGTGCATCCCCAAGCGCTAAAGTCATTGTTGTTGAGGTTGTTGGTGCCATACCAATAGCGCAGGCCTCAGCTGCTTCGGGCAGAAGTAATTGGAATTTAGCGGCTTTCATAAGCGTGCTGTCTGATCTTGAAGAGATGGCAGCGATTGGAATTGCGAAGCGCTTTGTGTATGTGATCAGGTCTTGAAGTTCTGCTGTTTCCCCTGAATTAGAAATCAGAATACAGATATCCCCTTCAACAATTATCCCCATGTCTCCATGGCTAGCTTCTGTTGGGTGGATGTAATATGATGGCGTTCCAGTGCTAGCAAGCGTAGCAGAGATTTTACGTGCAATATGACCAGATTTGCCAACACCGCCAACAATAACCCGCCCTTTGCACGCTAAAATAGCTTCACAAAGATGAACGAAGTCCATTGGCATGTTTTTGGCAAGCTTTTCCAGCGCACTGGCTTCGGTTATTAGGACCTCACAAGCAGCCTTCAGGATTTCCGTGTCGTTCTGAATCATAGTCTTATACGCTACTTTCAAAAGATCTATGTTTGTTTTATGCGATTACGGATAGGAGAGCAAATAGACAGTCCCGTGTGATGGAAATGAATCGAAAGGCTCTGCAGTTGATACGAATAACTATTTTAATTAATAGGACATTATTACAAATTTTTCAAAGGCTATTCATTGGCTCTAATCCTAGCTCATAACTCAGCTCGCCTTTCTATTGCTCCCATGATGAACTGGACTGACCGTCACTGCCGTTATTTCCACCGGCTTTTATCTCAAAAGGCTTTGCTTTATACCGAGATGATCCCAGCTTCGGCCTTAGTGCAAGGGAGAGCTTTGCATCTTTTGGAGTATAATCCCGAAGAGGATCCGGTAGCGCTGCAACTCGGTGGCTCCGATCCAGTCGCGTTGGCCGAAGCTGCTAAACTCGGTGAAGCTGCAGGCTACAGTGAAATCAATCTTAACGTAGGTTGTCCATCAGACCGCGTGCAATCTGGATCTTTTGGAGCAATCTTGATGAAAGAACCTGACCTGGTGGCCGAGTGCTGCTGTGCTATTGCAGACGTTATAGATCTCGAGGTCACTGTTAAATGCCGGATTGGTTTGGATGATCAAAACCCAAGGGAGATTTTACCAGATTTTCTTTCACGAGTGTCCTCGGCTGGTGTTTCTCGGTTTATTATTCACGCACGAAAAGCCTGGCTTCAAGGATTGAGTCCAAAGGAAAATCGCGATATTCCACAGCTCGATTATGATTTAGTCCATTCCATGAAAGCGGAGTTTCCAAAGCTCCATCTTTCATTAAATGGAGGCATTAATTCCTTGAAAGAGGCAAAAGCTGCGTTGGCAACAGGGCTTGATGGTGTTATGATAGGACGAGCTGCTTATCAGCGTCCTTTTGACATTCTTGCAGGCATCGATGGAGAGATTTTCGGTATCCAGAATAAGGTGGACGCGTTTCAAGTCGTTCGCCAAATAATCCCTTATATTGAACGTCACCTGGAAGCTGGGGGAAAGCTCAATCAAATCACGAGACATATGTTTGGCCTTTTTAATGGTCGAGTAGGAGCGCGTATGTGGCGGCGGGCATTGTCCGAAAGTAGCCATATCGGTGGTTCTGACGTTTTGGTAGAGGCCTTGTCTTATATTGCGCAAGAAGGAGCTAAATGATTTTGCGTTGAAGGTTGTTCAAACACTACATCAGGATCTTATTCCAAAAAAATCCTGACATTTAGAAATTTAACTATAATTTTTCAACTAATCAAATTTAGGGCAAATGAAACGTAAGGTTAAAAAAACATTATTTACCCATTAGTAGAATGATTTTCATGTTTAATTTAATGGGAACTTAAGTTTTCGATTATCGGCGTCCACTCAATGGTATCGACTGCGCATTTTGATTCTACTGCGGCGGCTACCGTGTTTTTTATGAATCGATTTTGCTACTCTCTTGAGGCTATCGACTGAACATAACGGAGGTATTTTTTGCCTTGCCTCTGTGCCAAACGTGAGGTGATCCACAATTGGAAAAGGGTAATTTTGACCAAGTACTTTGCTAACATTATCGGATTTTCATGGCTGCTGATGGTGCCTATCTTCAATCCCTGCAAATCTTGACATCCAGCTACGAGTAAAAACTTTGGTGGGACCTTCCTCATACCACCGTTTTAAAGGGCTGTAGATTCGTACTTTGTTGACGCCTGTGGTGCCGGATTGCATCTGTACCTGTGGCCATTGGTTGCCTGTTTAATAATCCGTGAACATTCTTGCGAGATGTTCTCCTGTTTGCCGCGAGGGAAGCCACATACGATAGCTCGAAACTGCTATAACCATGGCTCGCATCCGGAAATACATCTATCCGGTAGCTCTTCACGACCTCATAAAAGCGCCAACGAAAGGTAATCCCGTCTGGCCAGTTGCCCAAGCAGAGATTCTCGTTTGGTCTGGTGTAGTGGAGTGCACTACGTTATAGAATGTATGCGTATTTTCAAATATCAGTAGATCATGATATTGAAGCTTTTGCATGAAATGCCAGTGCCACGGCAAACGCCCTTTTCAGGAAAAGACTGCGCCACGACATTGCCCCTCTGTCGCCGGTAGCTTCTACCTCATTACTTCTTGCCGGTGCAGTGTACGGGACTTCACGCATTGATCGATTATCCCGCGCTAGACAGGTAGAACGCCTCGAGCGTTCGCGAGTGCAACTAATTGGATTAGACATTTCGCTCCGATAATATTTTCCTCTTTCCGTGAGAAAGATTCCTATGAGTTCCTTAACCTTTTTTTTCCCTTTGTTTGCCGGTCTGTACAAGATTCATCGATTGAAAGGCCAAAATAAGGGGTCGATGGAATCAGACCTAAAGCGATATCACTCAAAGGATTGATACAAGGTTCATCTATACAAACTGGCGTCATGTGCTGATCCCATGCTTAAGGCCATCCAATTCGTGATTTGCATTTGCATTGAACACCATGCTGCTGAATTTCAACTCATTTAATTCCTTTGGGCCGGCACAAATCTTTCACCCTTCGATCGCGCTCGTAAGTCCACCTGTTCCTGGTCTTTTCATGGGAATAAATTGAGGAGATTTAATACGATTGAGAAAGAGAAATAAACATTGATATTACGTCATCCTGAAAACAAAAAGCGGTTGGCCAATTCTAGCTAAATTTTGGCGGAGGTCTCGTAGGCATTTGCTTAAGAAGGCCCATCGGCGTGTGGACGAATCTGGCAAGTATCAAAATTATTGTTCTGCAATAAATAAGGGTGTTAAAACACCCTGCTTCGTTGCTTTAGAAAGAGGTTTATTACGAAACACACGCAAATCACGCTTAAACTACATAATTACAGCGTCTAAGCCTCTTTTTTGGAGAACAATAGTCATAACTATTCAGTTGGACAAAAAGAGAGGGAAGCAATGTCTACCCTATCAATACTTTTAATCGTTTCGTTCGCTCGCCGCGAAATATTGAATTCAAGTGTTTGCCTC
>MDTG01264715.1_pt1 | contig 24524 bp, 25 predicted proteins | sample 811421 | NCBI WGS metagenome assembly MDTG01 (sample SAMN05326645, study PRJNA326480) | marine metagenome | isolation source: seawater | place: Pacific Ocean: South East | collected 2011 | reverse complement strand
GATTGATGAACTTTGTAAGATGATACCTTTTAACCCTGCAAACCCTATAACTTTAAAAGAATTTTATAAAGAAAATAAAACTATAAGAAAAATGGCTAAAAATGATTTTAATATCAAAAATCTATTTGATATTTCTATTAATTTAGAGGGTTTACTAAGGCATGCTTCCACACATGCTGCGGGAATTGTGATAGCTGAAAAACCGCTTGATGAATCAATTCCATTATATAAAGATCCAAAATCTGATATTCCGGTAACACAATTTTCAATGAAATATGTTGAGAAATTTGGGTTAATAAAGTTTGACTTTCTGGGTTTAAAAACTCTAACAGTAATTGACGAAACAATAAAAAACTTAAAACAACGTGGAATAAATATTGAAATTGATAAGATCCCACTAAATGACGACTTAACTTATCAAATGTTAAGAAAAGGAATGACCACTGGTGTTTTTCAAATGGAAGGCCAGGGTATGAAAGAAACAATCATTAAAGTAAAACCAGATAGATTTGAGGATTTAATAGCGATTGTCTCTTTATACAGACCTGGTCCGATGGATAATATACCTACATACATCAATAGGAAACAAAATAAGGAAAGCTATGATTATATTCATAATGACTTAAAAGACATTCTTGATGAAACCTACGGTATAATGGTTTATCAAGAACAAGTTATGTTAATTGCCCAAAAGCTAGCAGGTTTTAGCTTGGCAAAAGCTGATCTATTAAGAAGAGCAATGGGGAAAAAAATTAAATCTGAAATGGTTGCTCAAAGGGAAGAGTTCATATTGGGTTGTAGTAAAAATAATATTTCAGAGGATAAGTCCACAAACTTATTTGATGAGATAGCAAAATTTGCAGGATATGGTTTTAATAAAAGTCATGCAGCAGCTTACGCAATGATTGCCTATCAAACTGCTTTCTTAAAATCAAATTATCCACTTGAATTTTTTTGTGCATTAATGAACTGTGATATCAATAATTCTGATAAATTATCAATCTATTGTAGTGAAGTAAATAAACTAGGATTTCATGTTATAAACCCTGATATTAATAATTCAGATACTAACTTTGTTGTTAATTATGACAAAAATCAACTTCCAATATCAATAAAATTTGGGCTTGGTGCAATTAAAAATGTTGGAGAACAATCAATGAGTGAGTTGGTAAGAAATAGAGAAATAAACGGTAAATATAGAAATCTAGATGAACTTCTAACAAGATTATCGAATAATGTGTTAAATAAAAAAATCCTAGAAGCATTAATTTTTTCCAATTCTTTAGGTTCAATTGAAAAAAATCAGAAATATTTATTTGATAATATCGATAAAATCATATTGTTTAATTCAAACTTTCATAAAAATTACAATAAGAATCAGACAAGCTTGTTTCCTCAGAATAATGACTTAAACAATTATCTCGAGATAAAAAATAAACTTGATTGGAATTTAAATGAGAAATTAAGTAAAGAAGTTGAAGCTCTTGGTTTTTATTTATCTGAGCATCCAACTAGAATTTATAAAAGTGTTTGTTACAATGAAGAAATTCTGGATTTAGAGCAATTAAATAGTCCACTAACTAAAGAAAAAAATAAGATATCTAGTTTTATAGCCATGATAAACAATATTAATGAAAGAAAATCAAAAACAGGAAAAAAATTTTGTTTTTTAAGTCTTAGTGATGATTCTGCTAATATTGATTCTATTTGTTTTTCAGAGGTATTAGAAAATTTAGATTTTAATTTGAAATCTGGTGAAATTTATAAATTAAGAATTTCAAAACAAAATATGAATGACACTGAGAGAATAGTAATTAACGATATAAAAAGAATTGAGAAATATGAAAATAATAAAAATACATTTAAGCTAAAATTATATCCAGATAAATTAGATTTTATTAAATTTGGAGAATTATTAAAAAAGAATATGAAAGGTGAAAATAGGATTAATTTTGCATTCATTTTTGAAAATAAGGAAATTGAAATTCATAGTAATAAAAAATATAATGTAGATTTAGAATTTATTTCAAAAATAAAAGCGTTGGAAGGAATTTTGAATTTTGAGGAAATTAATTAAATTTGTAGTTGATTTTTAATTTTAAATCTGTAGTTATATATTCAATTCATACACGCGAATACTCTGGTGTTTTTTTCGCGTGAACGTAAAACCGGAGAACTTTTATGAAACAAATATCTATCAAAGATTTACTAGATGCTGGTGTGCATTTTGGACACAGGACCAACAGGTGGAACCCGAAGATGTCCGATTTCATTTTTGGACATAGAAACGGCATACACATAATCGATCTACAACAAACACTGATTTTTTTTAATAATGCTTTAAAAATTATTGAAGACTATGCGCAAGAACGTAAAAATATACTATTTGTTGGAACTAAAAGACAAGCGTCCGATATAATTGAAAGGTACGCAATTGATTGTAATCAATATTTTATTAATAAAAGATGGTTAGGTGGGATGCTAACTAATTGGGATACAATACAAAATTCTATTAAGAAACTAAAAGACATGGAAGAAATACTTCTAAATAAAACAAGCTCCTACACCAAAAAAGAGTTACTTAAATTTGAGAATTCTGTAGAAAAGCTCAATAAAGCTCTTGGTGGTATAAAAAATATGTCTGGTAAACCGGACTTACTTTTTATAATTGATACCAATAAAGAGATACTGGCCGTAAAAGAGGCAAACAAAATTGGTATTCCAATTGTAGCAGTTATTGACTCCAATTCAGATCCAGAGGGTATAGATCATCCTATTCCAGGAAATGATGATGCTATCCGATCAATAGAATATTATTGTAGTGCAGTGTCTGAGACTGTTAATGGTGTTAAAAACCAGCAAGAAGATATTAATTCTAAAAATGGTTAACTATTGATGAGTTTCAGTTCCGCAGATATAAAAGAGTTAAGAGACAAATCTGGTGCTGGTATGATGGACTGTAAGAAAGCACTTGATGAATCTAACGGAGATATAGAAAAAGCTATTGAATGGTTGAGAAAAAAAGGGATAAATACTGCCCAAAAAAAATCGACAAGGTCAGCTTCAGATGGTCTAGTTACTATTCATACGAGTGGCAATCAAGCAGTTATGATAGAAGTTAATGCAGAGACAGATTTTGTTGCAAGGAATGAAGTCTTTCAAACTTTTTGTAATGAATTATCAGAAACTTGTATAAGCAATGGTTGTAAAGATATTGATAGTCTTTTAAATTCAAAATACATTAACTCTGATAAAAATGTTCAAGTTGTTCTCACAGATATTATAGCCAAACTTGGAGAAAACATTGTAATTAGGAGGTTGAAATATATCGATGAAAGTAAATTTAAATTCCAAAAATATTTACATAATTCTATAAATGAAAAGTCTGGAAAAATAGGAGTTTTATTAATCTATTCTAATAATAATAATGATTCGATACATACCAATGACTTTAGTAAAAATATTTGTATGCATATTGCAGCAACAGATCCAAAAGCTAAAGATATTGACAGTTTGGACAAAACATTAGTAGATAAAGAAAAATTAATATATACCGAACAGCTAAAATCTTCAAATAAACCTGACGACATAGTAGCAAAAATCATTGAAGGAAAAGTTAAAAAATATTACGAAGAGGTCTGTTTGCTTGAACAAATATTTGTAATTGATAATAAAACTAAAATTAAAAACTCTATTACTGATTTTAACAAAGAGCATAAGGATGACTTCAATATTGTCGATTACTTTGTATTTAAGTTAGGTCAAGAATAGTTTCTTATTTTGAAAAAATTTCCCTATAAACACATAATGCTTAAACTTTCGGGTGAAGCTTTAATGGGAACTCAAGATTTTGGTATAGATTTAAATACCATAAACTCAATAACTGATCAGATCATTTATGTTTTTAACAAAGGAATAAAAGTTTCAATTGTTGTTGGTGGTGGTAACATATTTCGAGGAATATCTGCTTCGTCTGAGGGTATGGACAGATCATCAGCAGATTATACAGGAATGATGGCAACAGTCATAAATTCACTTATTTTACAAAACTCGATTGAGCAAAAAGGAGTTGATACAAGAGTTCAGTCGGCTCTAAAGATAGATAATGTTTGTGAATCTTATATTCGGAGGAAAGCTTTAAGGCACGTTGAAAAAAATAGGATTGTTATTTTTGCTGCAGGCACAGGTAATCCATATTTTACTACAGATACAGCAGCAGCTCTTCGTGCATCAGAGATGAAATGTGATGTTTTAATGAAAGCTACAAAAGTTGATGGTATTTACGACTCAGATCCAAAAAAAAATAAAAATGCTAAAAAATTATATGACCTAAGTTATGATTATGTTATTAATAATGACTTAAAGGTAATGGATACAGCTTCGATTTCACTAGCAAAAGAAAATAGTATTCCTGTTTTGGTGTTTTCAATACAGGAAAATGATTCTTTAAAACACATAGTAGACGGAGAAGGGAATTTTACCCTTATTCAAGAATGACAATAGATTTTAATACTTATCAAGAAAAAATGGAAAAATCCCTAGAGGTTTTAAAAAGAGATTTTCAAGGTCTTCGAACTGGTAGAGCATCAGCAAGTCTTTTGGAACCAGTTGGAGTTGAGGCATACGGTAGCAAAGTTCCTATAAACCAAGTTGGTAATATTAGTATTCCAGAGTCGAGGCTTATTACAGTACAAGTATGGGATGAAACTTTAATCCAATCAGTTGAAAAAGCTATTAGAAACTCAGATTTAGGGCTAAACCCAATGATAGAGGGTAACGTGATTAGAGTTCCTATTCCAGAACTATCTCAAGAAAGAAGAGTCGAAATAGTAAAAATAGCATCAAAATATGCCGAAGATACACGAATAACAATTAGAAATATTAGAAGAGACGCGATGGATAATATAAAAAATGAAGAAAAACAAAAAAATATTTCAAAAGATGATTCTTTTCAATTTTCAGAAAAAATGCAAAAAATAACTGATAATTTTATTGAAAAAATTGATACATTGTTTCAAGAAAAGGAAAAGGATATTTTACAAGTTTAATGTCTTTAAGTTCAAATAAACAGTTGCCAAATCACGTTGCTTTTATAATGGATGGCAATCGAAGGTGGGCAAAAAAAAAAGAGTTACCAATTATAGAGGGTCACAAAAAAGGATCTGAGGTTGTCAGAAGCATCGTTCAAAAATCGTTAGAGTTAAAAATTAAATATTTAACTTTTTTCAGCTTTTCTACTGAAAATTGGAATAGAAGTAAAAATGAAATTTTTAATTTACAGTCATTATTACAATTTTATTTAGATTCTGAAATGGAAAATTTTGTAAAAAAGGAGATAAAGTTTTCATTTATTGGAAATATTGAAAAATTTGATAATAACGTAAAAAAACAACTAAAAAATCTTCAGTTAGTTACAGGAAAATATAATAAATTATATCTTACATTAGCTCTTAATTATGGATCAAGAAGTGAAATTATTGAGGCAGTAAATAAAATACGAAAAAGAAAAAATTTAATTAATGAGTCTGATATCAAAAAAAACTTAATGACTAATTTTTTACCAGATCCAGATTTAGTCATAAGAACCTCAGGTGAAATGAGGTTATCAAATTTTCTACTTTGGCAGGTTGCCTATTCTGAATTTTATTTTACAAAAACTTTGTGGCCGGAATTTAACTCTAATAAATTTGTTTCAGCCTTAAATCATTATGTAAGAAGGAAAAGAAGGTATGGTGGTGATTAAAAATAATGTTTTAGCTACGAGAATATGGTCATCATTTGTTATGTTTTTCATTTTCATTTTGCTAGTTTATTCAAACAATCTTGTATTTATATTTTTAACCCAAATCATTCTTTTTTTGGCTAATTGGGAATTACTAAGATTGTTAGAGTATAGAAGAAAAAAGCAGTTAAAAGATAATCTATTATATTCAAATTGGTTTTTATCTCGTTGTAGGGTTCCAACAGAAGATTATATTACTATTTTTCTCATAAATTTTTTTATTTTATCAATATTTTTATCATTTATGATTCTTAAATATATAGCTGTCACGGTTCTTAGTATTTGGTTATTAAGTAACAAAAACAAAATGAAAAAATATATCTTTTTAATATACACGTCATCTGCTTTTTATTTTTTAATAAAGCTTAGACTAGAGGGAGTTTTAATTGATTATTTATTATTTATTGTTTTATTCGCTATGATTGTTGACGTATCTGCTTTTTTCGTTGGTAAAAAGGTAGGAGGAAGAAAATTAGCAATTAAGTTGAGTCCAGGTAAAACTATTTCTGGGTCGATTGGCGGTATGATTATTCCAATTATTATTTGTTTAGTCTTTTACAGTGATAAAACTAATATCCACAATATTATTCTGCTTACTTTCTTTTTATCACTTATTTCGCAGTTTGGAGATCTGTTAGAATCTAAACTAAAAAGATTTTGTTATGTAAAAGATAGTAGTAATCTTATACCTGGTCATGGTGGGGTTCTTGATCGACTTGATAGTATTCTTTTACTTATCATAGTTGTTTCAATCATGAAGTTAATGAATTATAATTTCTTTTTTGTAGTATAATCTAGATATGAAAAAGAAAATTACAATATTTGGCTCAACCGGTTCAATTGGTGAATCAACCTTGGATATAATTAAAAATCATCCAGATAAATATGAGATTATTGGTTTAACAGCGGATAAGAATTATAAAAAACTACTTGAACAAGTTAATATTTTTAAACCTAAAATTATTTCATTAAATAACTCAGAATCTTTTACCAAATTTAATGAGCTCAACAATAATAACAATTTAAAAGTCGTTAATGGAACTGACTCATATGAAGAAATTTTAGATTTTCATACTGACTTAGTAATGGCTGCTATTTCAGGATCAGCAGGTCTGATGCCAGTTGTTGCATCAATAAAAAAGGGTGTACATATTGCATTGGCCAATAAAGAAAGTTTGGTTTGCTCAGGTTCATTAATAACTTCAATGGCAAAATTAAATAACGTCAAGATTTTACCTGTAGATTCAGAACATAATGCAATATATCAAGTTTTAGATTCAAAGAACAAATCAAAAATATCAAGGCTAATTTTAACTGCTTCAGGTGGCCCGTTTTTAAATAGACACATTAAAGAACTCGATAATGTTAGACCAGAAGAAGCTATTAAGCACCCAAATTGGTCAATGGGGAAAAAAATATCTATTGATTCTGCAACTATGATGAATAAAGGACTAGAGTTAATAGAGGCATCTTATTTATTTGATATTCCAGAAAAACAAATTGATGTTATCATTCATCCAGAATCAATTATACATTCGTGTGTAGAATATATGGACGGATCTATGCTATCGCAAATGGGTAACCCTGATATGAGAACACCTATTTCATTTACACTAGCATATCCTGAAAGAATAAAAACTAATGTAGAAAAGTTAGATTTATGTAACATAAGAAAACTAACATTTTTTAAACCTGATTTTGAAAAGTATCCTTGTCTTCAGCTTGCCTATCAGTCACTTAAATTAAAAAAAAGTGCACCAACTATACTTAACGCGTCTAATGAAGTGGCTGTTGATGCTTTTTTAAAAGAAAAAATTAAGTTTCTCTCAATTTCAAAGGTTGTAGAAAAAACTTTAAATAAGACTTCAATTTCCGATATCAATAGTATAAAAGATGTAATTGAGATTGACCAAGAATCTAGAAAAGTAGCTCTGGATATAATTAATATGGGGTCTTACTAAAAATTTAATATGCTTGATTTAATCACTAATAATATTTTCCCATTTATTTTAATACTAACGATTTTAGTTTTCGTACATGAATTGGGTCACTATCTTGTTGCAAGGAGGAATGGTGTCAAAGTTGAGGTCTTTTCTGTAGGATTTGGTAAAGAAATATTTGGATATACAGATAAATCAGGAACAAGATGGAAATTTTCACTTATACCTCTGGGAGGTTATGTAAAAATGCATGGAGATCTTGATGAGGCAAGCAGCAAAAAAGACAAATCAGAAAAAATAAACGCGAAAGAATCATTTCATGAAAAGTCAATTGCTCAAAGATCAATGATTTTATTTGCGGGTCCTGCTGCAAATTTTTTATTTTCTTTTGTATTACTTGTCTTTATTAATTCTTATTTTGGTATTTCCATTGATAAGCCAGTTATAAGTATGGTTGAAAACAACAAGTCCGCTTTTAAAGCAGGCTTAAAAGAGGGTGACATAATACTTGAGATCGATGGTAATGAAATCGAAAAGTTTAGTGAATTGAGAAAATTTATTCAGAAAAAAAATAATGACTACATAAATGTTTTGTACAGTAGAAATGGGAATATTGATGAAATTAAGATTTTAGTTGAAGAAAATAAAATTGGGATAAGAGGTACAATCGAAACTCGTAAACTAAATTTCCTTCAATCGTGTTATGAATCTCTTACTCAAATAATATATTTTACAAAGGCAACCTTAGTTGGAGTCTACGAAATATTTAGCGGAACAAGGGGTACAGATGAGTTAGGTGGTCCTATAAGAATTGCCGAGTTATCTGGTGATTTCTGGAGCAAAGGACTGCATAGCACTTTATGGTTTATGATGATAATATCCCTAAACTTGGGTCTAATCAATTTATTTCCAATTCCTATGTTAGATGGAGGCCATTTATTACTAAACTTTGTTGAATTCTTGAATGGAAAACCACTTAAACAAAAATATTTGGAGGCTGCGCATACCTTTGGATTTATAATTCTTATTTCATTAATGGTATTTGCAACATATAATGATATTTCAAGATTTTTTGAGTAAGTAAAGTGTGTTTTATAAAATTTCTTTTAGTCTTTTTTCTATCATTAAACCTATCATTTTTTAATTATTCACTAAGTCAAGAAAATTCACCTGCAAGTCCCTCATCAAGTTACTCTAATAAATATTATAACGAAGAAGAAATTATTGAACCTAAAAAAAAACCAATACCCCGTCAAACTAATATTATTGTTCAAGGAAATACACGTTTGGACGCTTCTGTTGTTATAAGAGACTCTCTAATTGATATAAGAAAAACAGATCCAAAAGATTTGAGCTACGCTATTAAAAATCTCTATAAAACCGGATATTTTGAAAATGTAAATATTTTCAAAAGAGATAATGTTATTTATATAAACGTTATAGAAAATCCATTAATAGACCAGATTTCGATTGAAGGAAACAACGAAATATCTGATGAAATCATTATTGCTGAGCTACAATCTAAATCCAGAAGCGTTTATTCAACTGATATTATAAAAAATGATGTAAAAAAAAATACAAACGATATACAAAAGAGGTGGTTATTTTTCAACTTTCGTAGAGCCAAAGTATATTCGATTAGATCAGAATAGGGTAAATCTTGTATTTGAAGTTTATGAAGGAAAAGAAGCAACTATTAAAAAAATTAATTTTATTAATAATAAAGTTTTTTCAGATTCAACACTTAAAGATGTTATTTCTTCATCTGAGTTTAGATGGTACGAGTTTTGGGGATCTAATGATAGATTTGACAGAGATAGGATAAATTATGATAAAGATCTGCTTAAAGATTATTATTACAAAAACGGGTATATTGATTTTAAGGTAATTGCAGCTAATTCAAGTTTAGTAAAAAATAAGAAAGATTTTATTGTAAATTTTAATATATCGGAGGGTAGGAGATATAGAGTAAATAAAGTAGGAGTCAGATCTTCCATTAAAAAACTATCATCGAAAGAAATATCAGATCTATTATCTTTTGAATCTGGAGATTGGTATAGTTCCGACGATATCGAGAGTTCAATAAAAAATATTAATGAAGTTACATCAGAATATGGTTATGCTTTTGTAGAAATCATTCCTAGGATAAAAAAGGTCAGTCAACAACTCATTGACATTACTTTTGATATTGATCAAGGGTCTAAAATTTATATAGATCGCATAAATATAAATGGTAATATAAAGACAGAAGATAAAGTTATTAGACGTGAGGTAGAACTTGTAGAGGGTGATCCGTTTAGTTCAGTAAAATTAAGGCAGAGTGAAAAAAACCTTCGTTCTTCTGGTCTCTTTGAAAACGTTAATTTGAAAATTGATGAATTAACAGGTACCAATAAATCTACAGTAGATATTGAAGTCACAGAACGATCTACTGGAGAGTTTTCAGTTGGTGCTGGATTTTCTTCTCTGGACGGTGCTTTAGGTAATATTGGTATTAAAGAATCAAACGTTTTTGGACAAGCTAAAGAAATTGCATTAGATTTGGGTCTTTCAACAAGAAGATCCTCTATTGATTTAAGCTATACGGATCCATATTTTCTTGATTCAGATATCGCTGTTGGAATAGATATATTTAATATCAGAAGAAATAACAAAACCTACAGTGGTTACAAGCATAACATCATAGGCTTTAAATTAAGAAGCGGTTATGAAATAGTTGATGATTTTAGACATATCTCAAGTTACACACTTAAAAGAGATAAAATCCATGATATTGACAACAATACTTCGTTATTAATAAGAGAACAAGAAGGAAAAAGAACAAATTCAATAATTGGACAAGCATTTCAGTACGATAAATTAAACGATAGGTTGAATCCCACTGATGGTTTTAGAATAAGATTAGACTTGGATTATTATGGTTTGATTGGTGATTCTGAACATTTTCAAAGTGAACTTAAAATAGCCAATTTTTATAGATTTACTGATTCATCTGGTTTTTTCCTCGGTTCCTTTTTAGAAGCAGGTTATATAGCTTCTATTAAGGATGTCAAAATTAATGATAGATTCTTTTTAAATGGTGATAGGTTAAGAGGGTTTAAAAATTTAGGTGTTGGACCAAGAGACACTGGGACAGGAGATGCATTGGGAGGAGAAATTTATTATTTAGCAAGAAATGAATTAAATTTTCCACTTGGACTGCCCGATGATTTGGGTTTAAGTGGTCTCGTATTTGTTGATGTTGGTACAATATACAATACGGATGGATCTAGTTCTTCCATTAAAGATGAAACAAGTTTAAGGGCTACAGCAGGTGTAGGGCTAACGTGGATTTCTCCATTTGGACCGGTAAAAGTTTTCTTCTCGAAACCATTTTTGAAAGAAAATTATGATAAAAAGGAGATTTTTAGATTTAGTTTTGGTACAACATATTAAATATTAAAAGGAGAAATATGAAATATTTTACAATTATTATTGGACTTTTGTTATTTTTTGAAAATTCATCAGCCCAAGAAAAAAAAGTTGCGAATACATCATCAGCATCTGGGACAAATATTGGTGTTGTAGACATGAAGAAAATACTTGCTCAATCTAAAGCCTATCAGAGCCTTGTGGATCAGTTTGAAGATGTGAGAAGAAAGCACAGAAACACTTTTACTAAACAAGAAGATGTTATTAGAGATGAGGAAAGTGAGTTATTAAAACAAAAAAATGTTCTTTCAAAAGAAGCATATGCAGAGAAGGTGAAGGCACTAGGGAAAAAAATTAATGAATTGAAACAGAAGCAAACAAACGATGCTAAAAAATTTGAGTCATCATTTGAAAAATCTACGAACAAAATACAAGGTGCATTAGTTGATGTGCTGTCAATAATTGCTAATAATAAGAAACTGAACCTTGTGCTTGCAAAAAGTCAGGTGATTTTAGTAGGTAAAGACATCGACTTAACTGACGATGCTATAAAAGAACTAAATAAGGTTCTTCCTAAAATTTCACTAGATAAGTAAAATAACATAATTGGAAATTTTGAATTGGTCGATCCTTCCTTCTACGAAAATAATGGACCCTTTACTTTGGGCGAGATAGCCCAACATCTAGGATGTGAATTTCTTGGAGATAAGGGTAAAATTATAAAAGATATATCAACTATAGAGGATGCGAATTCTTCAGAAATTTGTTTTTTCGTAAAAAAATATAAAAGATATTTCAGCAACTCCAGTGCTGGAGCATTTATTGTAAATAAAGTTGAAAAAGATAGTACTAAGAGGAACTTTATTCTATCTATAAACCCTCATTTAGACATGGCAAAAGTTGCATCTTTATTTTATCCAAGTTATGAATATCCTAATTTTTTTTTTGATGGAGAAAACAATCAATCTAATTTTGATAAGTCTATAAAAGTATCTGAAAATTCATATATTCATAAAACTGCAAAAATTGGATTAAATACTAAAATTGGTTTTAATTCAATAATTGGGCCTGGAGTGGTTTTAGGAGAAAATAGTATCATTGGTGATAATGTTTCAATTTACTTTTCACTAATTGGAAAAAATGTAAGAATATATCAAGGAGTTAAGCTAGGAAGTGAAGGGTTTGGTTTTATAATGGAAAAAAATATTTTTAAGAAAATTCCTCAACTAGGACGCGTAATTATCGGGAATAATGTTGAAATTGGGGCAAACTCAACAATAGATAGAGGATCAATAGGAGATACGATTGTTGGTAATTCTTGTATGATCGATAATATAGTTCATCTTGGTCATAACGTAAAATTAGGAGAAAATTGTATAATTGCAGCAATGACTGGAATTTCTGGTAGTACTACTATTGGTAATAATGTTATTATTGGCGGACAAGTCGGGATTAGTGGTCACCTTAGTATTGGAAATAATGTTACGATAGCTGCCAAAACTGGAGTAATGAAAGATATAAAAGATAACAGTATAATCGCCGGATATCCATCCGAAAAAATTCAAGACTGGCATAGGAATACAATTTTATTAAAGCAACTGAGGAAACATGGAAAAAAAAATTGAATTAAATATTGAGGAAATTAAAAATTTAATACCCCATCGATATCCATTTCTTTTAATTGATAAATTAATTAATATTATTCCAAAACAAAGTGCTACAGGAATAAAAAATGTTACTTTCAACGAAAACTTTTTTCAAGGTCATTTTGAATCTATGTCAGTAATGCCTGGTGCTTTGATTATTGAGTCAATGGCTCAATCAGCAGGTACCTTGGTAATGTATAGCTTGAAAAAAAATCAAGAAAATATTTCCGTTTATCTGCTTACAGTAGATAAAGCAAAATTTAGAAAGCCAGTTTGTCCTGGAGATACTTTGCATCATAAAGTCGAAAAAAAGCAGAATGTTAAAAATATTTGGAAATTTAAATGTACATCATTTGTAAATAATGAGTTAGTGGCAGAAGCTGAGGTTTCAGCAATTATTAACCAAAACTAAAAATATTTGTTGTAATAATTTGTAATTATTTATTATTTGTTTCCTTAAAATAATTATTTTATAAGATAATATGGATAGTTCATCTATCATACACAATAATGCAAAATTAGGAAAAAATGTCAAGATTGGCCCTTTCTGCTTTATTGGAGAAAACGTATCAATTAAGGATAATTGTACACTACATAGCCATGTTGTAGTAAACGGCAATACAACGATAAATGAAAATTCAGAAATTTTTCCATTTGCATCAATAGGTAGCACTCCTCAAGACTTAAAATACAAAGGCGAAGAGACAAGAATTATTATTGGAAAAAATTGTAAAATTAGAGAATATGCTACTGTTAATCTTGGTACCAAGGGTGGTGGAGGGTTGACATCAGTTGGAAATAATTGTTTGTTAATGATAGGAACTCATATTGCACATGATTGTTTGATTCATGACAATGTAATTTTTGCAAATCATTCTACATTAGCGGGACATGTGATTGTTGAAAAAAATGTTGTTGTTGGTGCTTTAAGCGCTATACATCAATTTAGCAGAATAGGTGAAGGATCAATGATAGGTGGGATGTCAGGTGTAACATCAGACGTGGTTCCTTTCTCTACTGTAATGGGTAATAGAGCTAAATTAAGTGGACTTAACTTAGTAGGCCTTAAAAGAAGCAATTTTAATAAAACTGAAATAAATGAACTTAGAAAAATATTTAAGTATGTATTTTTTAGCGAGGAAAAAACATTAGAATTTAGGCTGAAAAAAGTTAAAAAAGAAAATCAGAATTTTTATACAATAAATAAAATATTTAGTTTCCTAGAAAGTGAAACAAGAAGATCATTTTGCATGCCCTAAACATAATATGAGAAAAGTTATATTAATAGCTGGTGGTGGTGAATTACCCAATCAAGTTGTAAGAAATTTTAAAGCAAATAAGATTTTATTTCATTGCATTTCTTTTAAAAATAACCCTTTACCTAAATTCAATAACTTAGAAAATTATAAAATAATAAATTATGGAAAAATTATTACTGAGTTAAATAGGTTAAAAAATATGGGATTTAAAGATATCATAATGATTGGTAATCTTTATAGACCGAAAATCAGTGAAATTAAGCCAGATATAAATGCTTTAAAATTAATTCCAAAATTTACTAGAACTCTTCTTAAAGGTGGAGATAATAATTTACTAACACTTATTATTGAGAGTTTAGAAAAATTAGGCTTTAAAATTATCGACATAAGAAATATACTTCCCGAAAACTTTTTAGGTAAAGGAAATCAAACCATTATCAAATTGGCTGATATAAATAAACAAGATATAAAAAAAGGTCAATTGATACTTAATACTATCTCTAAATTTGATATTGGACAATCTATTATAATTCATCAAGGAAATGTTCTTGGAATAGAAACCTTGCAAGGTACTGATAATTTGATAAAAAATAGTTCAATTTTTTCAAATGATTCCATCAAACCTACACTCATCAAGCTAGTTAAAAAACGACAACAACTTAAGGTAGATTTACCAACAATCGGAATCAAAACATTAAAAAATTGCAGAAAATTTTCAATTGGAGGTATTGCTTATAGTGCAGAAAAAACCTTATTTGTGGATAAAGAAAAAATTGTTAATTTTTGTAATTTGAATAAAATATTTTTGTATGGGATATAAAAAATGAAAGTTGTTATTTTAGCAACTGAAGCGTCAGGAGACTATCTTGGTGCCGAACTAATAAAAGCTATAAAAAAGAAAAAAAAAAAAAGTTGAAATCTGTGGGATTGGAGGAGAACTCATGGAAAAAGAAGGATTTGATTCATGGGTTTCTATAAATAAATTTAATGCAATTGGTATTTATGAGGTTTTAATCCAGTTATTTAAATTCATTAAAATAATGAGATTTATAACAAATAAAATTTTTGATTATAGGCCTGATTTAGTAATAACCATAGATTCTCCAAGCTTCAGTTATAGAGTTATTAAAAAAATCCAAATATTAAGGAGCAATGCAAGGTTTTTTCATTATGTAGCACCATCTGTATGGGCATGGAAATCATATAGAGCTAAATTGTTTTCAAAATTATATGACAGAATGTTTACATTATTTAGTTTTGAACCTAAATATTTCATTAAACACGGTATGAAAACAAAATTTGTAGGTCATCCAATTTTCTTTCAAAGTTATAAGCAAATAAAAAGAAAAAAATTAATCATTTTTCTTCCTGGATCAAGAAAAGTAGAAATAAAAAGAAACATGGATAAACTTAGAATGGTAATACACAAGTCTGAAAAATTATTTAATGAATTTGAATTTTGTATTCTAACATTTAAACAACACAAAAATATTATAAAAGATTATCTTAACTCAAATTCAATTAATATTGAAATTGATGATAAAAAAAAAAAAAAACTAATGAAACAAGCTTTTTTAGCTGTTGCAGCTTCTGGTTCAGTAACATTAGAATTAATAAAGTTTAAAACACCAATGTTAGTTTTCTATGATACCCACTGGATTACAAGTAAGTTGATAAAATTCTTTGTAAGAGTAAAGTTTGCATCATTAATTAATATTATATTTGAAAAGGAGGTTGTTCCTGAATTTTTATTTGAAAAATTTACAACAAAAAATTTAATAAATGAAATGCAGCAACTTCTTTTTAATAAGAAGAGAAGAGAAAAACAATTGAGCTACTTCAAAGCATTTTCTAAAAAAATGCTTTTAAAGAAAAAAAATCCATCAGAGGAGATAACAAATTATTTATAAATTTAAGAAACTATTTTATATGATCTGGAAACATTTTTTTATTCGAAACTCTGTCTTGAAGTTTTACAAATTTTCTAGTTTCTTTGCCGTTATATAATTGTCGTGGTCGACTAATTCTGTTTTCACTCTCTGTCATTTCTTTCCATTGCGAAATCCATCCTACAGTTCTTGCAACTGTAAAGATTACAGTAAACATAGACTCAGGCAAGCCAAGTGCTTTCAAAATAATACCTGAATAAAAGTCTACATTAGGGTATAATTGTTTCTTTATAAAATATTCATCATTTAATGCAATTTCTTCAAGTTTTGTTGCTAATTTAAATAAAGGTTCGTTAAAGTTTTCAACCTCATTAAGTAAATTGTGACAGTATTTCCTCAAAACATTTGCTCGTGGATCATGACTTTTATAAACTCTGTGACCAAAACCCATTAATCTAAATGGATCATCAACATTTTTAGCCTTGTCTATGTATTTTGAAATATTTTTTTCATCTTCGATAACATTCAGCATTCTAATTACCGATTCATTTGCACCTCCATGCGCAGGTCCCCATAATGACGCGACACCTGCTGCTACACATGCAAAGGGGTTTGCTCCAGAAGACCCTGCTATCTTAACTGTAGATGTAGAAGCATTTTGTTCATGGTCAGCATGAAGTATTAAAAGCTTATCTAAAGCTGCAACACTAGCTTTTGTTGGTTTGTAATCACCACTAGGAGTTGAAAAAAGCATATGTAGAAAATTTTCACTGTATGATAACTCGTTTTTTGGGTATATAAATGGTTGGCCAAGTGAGTATTTATAGGCCATAGCGGCCATTGTAGGCATCTTTGCCAAAAGCCTACTTACAGCAACCCATTTCCCTTTTTCAGATGAAAAATCATAAGTTTTTTCTGGATAAAATGAAGACAATGCTCCTACAATTCCAACCATAACTGCCATCGGGTGTGAGTCTCTTCTAAAACCACTATAGAATCGTAAAATTTGTTCGTGAAGCATAGTATGATGGGTAAGTATATCAATGAATTCTTTTTTATTTTTTTTATCCGGAAGCTCTCCATTTAAAAGAAGATAGCAGACTTCCGGATAATCTGAATTTTCAGCAAGTTCTTCTATGTTGTATCCGCGATGAAGAAGTATACCTTTTTCACCATCTATGTATGTGATTCCGGATGAACAGCTTGCAGTTGATTTGAACCCTGGGTCGTAAACAAACATTCCAGTTTTGTCATAAAAACTTGTTAGATCTGCTACATCTGGTCCACATGATCCATTTTTAATATCAAAATTAAAACTTTTACCTGATCTATTGTCAGTTATTGTTAGAGTTTTTTTGTTCATTTGTTAAATATTGACCTTTTTTATTCTATTTAATGTTTCTTCATGACCTATAACTTCAATGATTTTAAAAATAGAAGGTCCAGAGATGTTACCGGTGATTAGAAGTCTTAATGGTTGTGCAACTTTTTTAAAAGTTAGGTTTATATCAAGGACAGCTTCATTTATTTTTTCTTCAATATTTACTGAATCCCAATCAATTATATCAGATAATTTAACAATAATTAAGTCTTTAAATTTATCAAACTCTTGGATAATAGATATTTGCTCATCTGTGTATTTAAAATTACCCATACACACATTTGATATATTTTCAGAAAGTTCACTCAAAGATTTTACTCTATCTTTAAACAATGTTAAAAGAACCATAACTTGCTTTTTATCTAGTTTTTTACACTTGAGGTTTAGATTTTTATTAGTTTCAAGATATTTTAAAATTTCTTCGCTTTCTTTTTTTTTAATATAAAAACTATTAAGGTAATCTAATTTCTTTGCATCAAATTTAGCAGGTGATTTACCTACTTTTTCCATTGAAAACTTTTTTTTTATATCTTGAGTTGAAAATATTTCTTGATCACCATACGACCATCCTAATCTCACCAAGTAATTGATTATTGCCTCAGGAAGGTACCCCTCATCCCTATATTTTAGTATTGAAGGTGTGTCATCTCTTTTTGACATTTTTTGATTTTGCTCATTATGAAGTAAAGAAATATGGTGGAATTTTGGGTGGTAATCCAAGAAATCAAATATAATTTTTTGTCTAAATGAATTTGTGAGGTGGTCATCTCCTCTTATAATATCTGTAATCTTCATATTCAAATCGTCTATTGCTGACGAAAGGAGAAATGTAGGGGTTCCGTCATCGCGTAAGATTACATAATCATCAATTTCATCGAAATTTACTTTTACTTTTCCTTGTATTGAGTCCTCCAGTATGTATGATCCTGATATTGGTGATTTGATCCTTAAACAAAAAGGCTTATTTATTGGTAAATTATTTTGTTTATCTCTCCATTCGCTAATAAATTTTTTATCAGAAGTCTTATGCTTTTCAAGGAATGCCTTATCATGAAAACATTTATAGGCTAAACCTTTTGACAAAAGTGAAAATGCAACTTCTTTGTGTTGTTCGATATTTTGACTTTGATAAACTATTTTATTATCAAAACTTAGATCTAGCCACTTTAGACTTTCTACAATTAAGTTTGACGACTCAACTGTACTCCTAGATTTGTCGGTATCTTCTATTCTTAACCTAAAAGTTCCTTTATTTCTTTTAGCATGAAGATAATTGAATAGAGCTGTTCTTGCTCCACCTAAATGTAATGAACCTGAAGGTGAGGGGGCAAATCTAGTAACGGTAGCCATAGTTTTTTACAATTATTTGAATTTTCTAATTAAACCTACAAGTTTTCCTTGTATTTTTACTCTACCTTCACCAAAAATCCTAGTTTTATAATTTTTATTAGCTGGCTCAAGAGCTATGGAATTCTTAAATGATCTAAATTTCTTCAGTGTAACTTCATTTTCGTCTATTAGAGCTACTACTATCTCTCCTGTATTTGCAAAATTCATTCTTTTAATAACAACTATATCACCGTCAAAAATTCCCTCGTCGATCATTGAATCACCGCTTACCTCTAAAGTAAAATGATCATGTTTATCATTAATCAAGTAGTTTGGAACTGAAATTTGTTCAAAACTTCCAGTTATTGCTTCAATTGGGTTGCCTGCTGCTATTCTACCAAGAAAAGGAATTTCTGTTTCATTCTCCAATAATGATGAACTTGATATTTCATTTAACATCAAAGCCCTTGCCTTATGAGGCATTCTTTTTATGAACCCTTTATCTTCTAGGCTTAATAAGAGCTTGTGAATACCAGACTTTGATTTGATATTGAGGCTTTTTTTCATTTCATCAAATGTAGGAAATATACTTTTTTCCATATAGTATGATTTTAAATAATCTAGCAATAATTTTTGTTTAACAGTCAACATAGTAAATGTTCTACATAAGTTCTACTATAATGTCAAGAATTAAATTTGTTCATTATTGAGGTCTTGAAAAAGCATTATGTTTGATTTTTCCCCAGATTTTATAGATTTTGCTTTGGGTTTCCTTATTAATATACCATCTGATAAGCTCAGTACATTTATAAGCGAACTATCTTGATTTTTAAAAATCTCGAAATATTCATTTTTAATAGTAACTCGTTGAAATTGTGTTAGATGATTATTTTCTTCAATGAATTTTTTCGAAATAAATGGTTTGTATGAAGTATTAATAAAATTTATTCCATAAAAAGCATTAATGAAGATCGGAAAAAAATTAACCATTGATACAAAACATGATACAGGATTTCCAGGAAGGCCCAGAAAATACTTTTTCTGGGAAAGTTTACCAAAAGTTGTTGGTTTTCCTGGCTTAATTGAAACTCTATCAAAGAGAATTCTTAAACCATGCTTTTTTAAGGATGACTTTACGATATCATATTTACCTTTAGAGATGCCTCCACTTGTTATCAGAAAATCAAAATCTTTCTGTGACTTAAAAATTTTTATGAAATCTTTATGATTGTCACCAGAATATGATGTTTTTACTACCTCTCCACCAAAAAGTTCAACGAAATATTTTATAAAAATATTATTAGTTGAGGCTACCAAAGCTTGCTTCCCTTTTTTAGAAACTATTTCATCACCAGTACAAATTATAAAGATCTTGGGTCTTTTTTTGACCTTGAGTCTTTTAAGTTTCATAGTTGTAGCTAATACCCTGGATCTAATTGTGATAATTGAATCCTTTTTTAAGTAAATCTTACCTTTACTTAAATCAGATCCAGTTTTTCTGACAAAATTACTATTTAATTTTGTATGTATGTGAACAAATCTATTTTTTATTTTGAAGTTTTCGTTGGGAATTACTTGCTTATCATCTCCACATATTGGTCCTCCAGTAAATATCAAGATACATTCACCCTCCTTAATTTCTTTTGCACGAATATCTCCTGCCTTACTTTCTCCAATAATTTTTAAAATATCACACTTATTATTTTTCATTACTAAAACTCCATCCATAGCAGATAGATTTGTTCTGGGAACGTTATGTTTTGAAGCATAACTTCTACTCAGCACCCTTTTATGAGAATCAGAAACGTTAATCATTTCACTTGCTTGTGAAGTATTAACATTTTGTTTTATAATTTTGATTGCTTTTTCAAACTCTATCATCCAAATAATCCCCAGATTTTCCACCACTCTTTGCAATCAACCTTATCTCTTTGATTATTATTTTTTTATCTAGGCTCTTGCACATATCATAAATTGTTAAAGATGCAATCGAACATGCTGTTAATGCTTCCATTTCGACCCCTGTTTTATTGTTACTTTTAACCGTCGAAAAAATTTCTATTGAATAAGTTTCTTTTATAATTTTGAAATCTATAACTATGGAGTTAATGTTTATGTTATGGCAAAGAGGTATGAGCTCAGATGTTTTTTTTGCTGCCAAAATACCAGCCAATCTTGATGTATTAAAGATTTCTCCTTTGGTATACTTGTTTGCAACTATATCATTGAAGGTATTTTTTTTAAAAATTAAAACTGCTTTTGCAGTGGCTTTTCTTTTAGAATCATTTTTATTTGAAATGTCCACCATCTTAATTTCTTTGTTATCTTTTAAATGTGAAAATTTCATTTCTTAATTAGTTTTAATGTTTCTTCCTTAATATTACTAGAGGACATCAATGACTCTCCAACTAGAAATGCATCAGCTCCATATTTGGTATACTCTTTCATTTGAATATTATTACTGATACCACTCTCACAAATCTTTGTGATCCCTTTGGGAATTTTTTGAGATAATTCTTTGAAAGTATTTAAATTAATTTTTAATGTTTTTAGATTTCTATTATTTATTCCAATGCATTCAACGTTCAATTTTAAAGCTCTCTCCAGTTCTTGATTGTCATGGACCTCTGTAATAACATCAAGCCCTAATTCTTTTGCAATATTATAAAAATTAGAGATTTGTTTATCTTCTAAGATAGCTAATATTAGTAATATACAATCTGCACCAAAAAAGTAACTCTCATATATTTGCCATTCATCAACAATAAAATCTTTTCTAAGCAATGGCAAATCTACAACTTTTTTTATTTGGTTTAAGTAACTTATGTTTCCAGAAAAGAAATTTTCTTCAGTTAAAACTGATATACACGATACACCAGCATTTTGATAATCTAATGCAATTTCTGTAGGATGAAAATCTTTACAAATATCTCCTTTGCTCGGTGAAGATTTTTTTATCTCAGCAATTAAATTGAATCTGTCCTTTTTCTTTTTTAATAAATTTTTAAAGAATTTGCGCCTTTGAACTAATTTAATCTTTTTTTTATAGTCAATTATCTGTTTGAGTTTTTTAACGTCTTCAATTTTTTTAGTACAAATTTTCTTTAGTACATTCATGTCAATTTCTTGTTAATGAAAAAAGTTTTTGTGAAACAAGACCATTATTAATTTTATTTTGTATTAAATCAATGCCTTCAGTTAAAGTTTTTACTTTATTAGAAATTAGTAACCCTGCTGCAGAGTTAAGAATTAGATTGTCTCTAATTGGCCCAGTTTCTCCGTCAAAAACTCTTCTCATCATGAATGCATTTTCTTCTGCGGATCCACCTCTTAGATCGTCTTCTTTACATCTTTTAAAACCAAATTCTTTTGGATCAAGAATCTTTTTCTTTTTTATAACTCCTTTATTAATTTCAATAACTAAATTCTTTGATGTTGTTGTTAATTCGTCATAACCATTTAAATTAAAAACAACCCAAGCCTTTTTTAGATTTAGTTTGGCTAAACATTTAGCATGAGTGATTAAGTTGTTTTCTCCACTAACGCCTAATAATTGATATTTTAAACTTGTGGGATTTAAAAGTGGTCCTAATAAATTAAAAATTGTTTTAAAAGCAAGAGATTTTCTTATTTCAGATTGATTCTTTAAAATTGGATGATACAGAGGAGCAAACAAAAAACAGATCCCATTTTTTTTGAAAAATTTTTTTGTTTGATTTACATCTAAATCTATTTTAATACCTAATTTCTCTAGAACGTCAAAACTTCCTGATTTAGAGGTAACTGATCTGTTGCCGTGTTTTGCAACTTTAATATTACAGGCTGATAGGCTAATAGATGTAGCAGTTGAAAAATTAAAACTATTTTTATGATCTCCGCCAGTTCCACATGTATCCATAACATCTTCGTTTAATTGTAGTTTTTTCATTTTTTTCTTTAGTACACTAATAAACGAATAAATTTCTTTAAAACTCTCACCCTTAACATATAAAAATGTCAAAAAGCTTGCTATTTGATTGCTATTAAATTTTCCATTTATTATTTGATTTGCAAGGTAATCAGATTCATCATTAGACAAATCTACTTGATTCTTTAGTTTGCTTATAATTGACTCAGTTATTGACATTAATATTTCTTTAAATTTTAATAAATTTATTTTTAGTATTCAGAAAATTTCTTAACAATTTATGCCCATCCTCTGTTGCAATGCTTTCAGGATGAAATTGAACACCAAATATAGGATGCTTTTTGTGTTCAAGAGCCATAATAACATCATCATTAGTATTGGCTGTAATTTTAAGTTCATTGCTCAAGGATTTTTGATCAACAATTAGTGAGTGATATCTAGTTGCTTCAAAGGGGTTATTCATATCATTGAAAATATGTGATTTATTAAAATAAATTTTACTTACCTTACCATGAACTGGTTTTCCACTCTGAATAACTTTTGAATTAAAGCACTCGGCTATAACTTGATGACCTAAGCATACCCCCAAAGTTGGGATTATTTTTGGATTTTTTATATTTTTATCAATTAATTCCATACAAATTCCAGAATTTTTGGGAGAGCTTGGACCAGGAGATATAACAAGGTAGTCTGGATTTAATTTGAATATTTTTTCTACGGTTACTTGATTGTTCCGAAAAACGGTCACTTGTTCCCCAAGTTCTTCAAAATAATGGACTAGGTTATATGTAAAACTGTCGTAATTATCAATAAGTATTAACATTATTTAAAATTTATAGCTTCCTCACAAGCTGTTAATAATGCAAGTGCTTTGTTTTTTGTTTCTTGAAATTCACTTTCTGGTTCACTGTCAGCAACTATTCCAGCTCCTGATTGAATGTAAATATATTCATCCTTTATCAAAGCTGTTCTTAAGGCAATACAAGTATCTATATTTCCATCAGCTGATATGTAGCCAACTGAGCCAGCGTAGATATTTCTTCTATTTTTTTCAAGTTCCTCAATTATTTGTATAGCTCGAATTTTTGGTGCACCTGTTACAGTCCCTGCTGGAAAACCACTAAAAAGAACGTCTGTTTGCTTTTTATTTTTTTCAATATATCCCTCAATATTTGAAACAATATGCATAACGTGAGAGAAATATTCTACATACATTTTGTCAGTAACTTTTACAGTTCCAGGTTTAGTCACCCTGCTTAAATCATTTCTTCCAAGATCAAGAAGCATTAAATGTTCAGAGATTTCTTTGGGATCATTTATAAGATCGTTTTGTAGTTTTTTATCCTCTAACTCATTCTTACCTCTTTTTCTAGTACCTGCTATTGGTCTAATAGTTACTTTTTTGTTTTCTAATTTGATCAATATTTCTGGGCTGGAACCAACAATAGAAAAATTTTTAAAATTCATAAAAAATAAATACGGAGAGGGATTTAAATATCTTAATGCTCTATAAACTGAAAAAGGTTCCGTATTTATTTTTTTTTTAAAAATTCTTGATAAAACAACTTGAAATATTTCCCCTTCATAAATGTATTTTTTCGCCTTATTCACCATATTCTTAAATTCTGCATAACTTGTATTAGATTTTACATCTTTGAAAACTTTTAGTTTTTTTTTCTTAATATTAATAGAATTAAAGTTTTTTGAAGACATTGGTTTGTTAATTTTCTTTATTACTCTTTCTATTTCATTTTTTGCCTTATTAAATGATTGACCAGATGAAAGATTACTTTTACAGACTAGTTTACTAACAAAAAGTCTGTCATTAACATTATCAAATACCAAAGTGATTGAAGGCCTTATAAAAATAGAATCTGGAAGATTAAGATGATTCTCTTTTTTTAAATTTACATTTTCAAAAAATTGTATCATCTCATAGCCCATATATCCAAAAAGTCCTGTTGCTATTGAAGGAACATT
>MDTG01163705.1_pt1 | contig 24526 bp, 24 predicted proteins | sample 811421 | NCBI WGS metagenome assembly MDTG01 (sample SAMN05326645, study PRJNA326480) | marine metagenome | isolation source: seawater | place: Pacific Ocean: South East | collected 2011 | reverse complement strand
CGTGACTGACCTGACGCCGGAAGGCGACGTGACCGTCGAAGGCCACATCGTCGGACGCCTGAAAGGCCTGACCTTCGAACCGGTCCTGGATGCCCGTACGCTTGAAGGCAAGGCTGTGCGGGGTGCCGCCGCCGCGGCTATCCGGCCGATGCTGCTGCAACGCCTGGCCTTGATTGCGGGCGCGCCGTCGGACGCGTTCACGCTGGCCGACGATGGCTCGATCGAACATGACGGCGCCGCCGTGGCGCGCCTGTCGAAAGGGTCCGCCTGGATGACGCCGCGCGTTGAGCTGGTCGGCGCCACCGAGACTGAGCCGCACGACCGCGAACCCGCCCGGGCCCGAATCGAGGAATGGCTGCGCAGCGAAATCGCACGCCTCCTGCCCGTTCACTGGAAACTCTCTGCGGAAAAATCCGGCGAGACGCTGGAAGGCCTGCCGCGGGGCCTGGCTTTCCGCGTGCTGGAAAGCGGCGCGGCAGTGGACCTGCGCAATGACGACCAGTCGATCCGCCTGACTCCGGAACAGCGTGAAGCGCTCAAGGGCATCGGTATCCGCGCCGGCCGGGTGGCGGCGCATGTGCCGGACGCCCAAAAGCCCGCCGCCCAGCGCATGATTGCCATCCTGCGCGCGGTGTTTGCCGATGAAGGCTTCCCGCTGGCGCCGGAAGGCGCGGGTTCCTTCGCGCTGGACGGCACGTGGCCGGAAGAGGCGCTGGCCGCGAACGGGTATCTCCGCTTCGGCAAACGCGCTGTCCGGGCCGACCTGGCAGAGCGTCTCGGCTGGGAACTCTCCAAGCGCCGCCGCGAGGCCGGCAAGAATGCGTTCGCCGTTCCGATCGATCTCGCATCGGTCGTGTCCTGCCCGGCCGATGACTGGCCCGCCGTGCTCAAGGGCTTCGGCCTGGCGCCGGCGGAGAAGGACAAGGAAACCGGCGCAATCACGTTGTGGCGCTATGGTGCCCGGTCCCGTCCGGAAGAGGGCGGCGGACGTCCGCCCCGCCGTGAGGGCGGGCAAGGACAAGGTAAACGCCCGGAAAACCGCGGCGCTGGAAAAGGCGGCCCCCGCCGGGGCGGCAAGCCCGGTTCGCCGCGCGGATCTGCGCCGCAAAGCCGCCAGCCGGACCCGAACAGCCCCTTCGCCGCTCTGGCAGCCCTCCTGCCGCCGGAACCACCGCCGAAAAAGAAGCGCAAGCCGAAGAAGAAGGGCGGCCCGAAACCGGGCGCTGGCGGCGGACAAGCCGGGACCGGGGCCTCCGTCGCGAAGGACGGCTTCACCTACACGCCCTTCAGCTGAGCCTGCCGATGGCCGACACGCTGCGCCTCGATGTCTGGCTCTGGCGGGCGCGCTTTTTCAAAACACGGTCTCTGGCAGCCGGCCATGTGCGCCGGCGCGGGATACGCCTGTCCCATAACGGCCAGACGCGCCGGGTCGACAAACCCGGCCAGGTGATCACACAGGGTGATGTTGTAACCCTTGTGCGCGGGGCGCATATAACCAGCGTTGAGATCATGGACCTTGGCACGCGGCGCGGTCCGCCCGCCGAAGCCCAGGCACTGTACAGACTGTTGGAAGGCGGACCCGAATGAACATTCTCAGAAATCTCTTCCGGTCCCGAACCCCGGCCGAGCGGGACATGGACCCGAAACTGGCCGCTGCGGCGCTACTTGTCGAAGCCGCGCTGGTCGATGGCGTTTATGTGAACATCGAAAGCGACATGATCGCGGAAATCCTGCTGGAGGCGTTTGAACTGGACGCCGATCAGGTGGATGTGCTGCTCGCCGAGGGCGAAACGCTGGCCGAGGAGGCCGTCGATTCCTTCAATTTTACCCGGCATGTGAAGAAACTTCCCATGAAATCAAGGGTCTCTGTGATTGAGGGGCTCTACCGGGTCGCCCTCTCCGATGGGGAGCGCTCGGATGTGGAGGATGCCTTCATCCGTCATGTGGCCTCGCTCCTCTATGTCGATGACGTCGCCCGCGCGGGCGCCCGTCAGCGCGCTGAAGCCCGCCGCACTGCGTAAAGCTAAAGACACCGTGCAGGACGCCGCATTGACAGGGCCCGCTGAGCGCGCCATTTCGCCCCTGCAAAAATCCTCTGAAGAAGCCTCCCGCTCATGACCTATATCGTTGTCGATGCCTGTATCCGCTGCAAGTACATGGATTGTGTCGAGGTTTGCCCCGTCGACTGCTTCTATGAGGGCGAGAACATGCTCGTCATCCACCCGGAAGAATGCATCGATTGCGGCGTGTGCGAACCGGAATGCCCGGTCGAAGCGATCAAGCCCGATACGGAGGATGACCCGGACGGCAAATGGCTGAAGTTGAATTCCGACTATTCAAAGACGTGGCCAAACATCACGCGAATGAAAGAGCCACCCGCTGATCGCGAACAATTTGCCCAGGAAACTGGTAAACTTGAGAAATACTTCAGCACAAATCCGGGGGCTGGCGACTGACGGTCTGGTCCGCCCGGACCCCCGCAGATGCTGCAGGACTGAGGAAAAGTTAACGATTTCCGGCGCTTCGTTAACTTCATACATGGTTAACGCTTGCGCAGACCTGTTGAAAAAGCTGCACATTTGTGATACTGTCCGGTCTTGAGCAATAAATGAAAAGAGCTGCACTTTCCTAACTCAGACCGTAACGACAACGGACTGGGGTAGGTTTCTTCGGCTCTTATATGTGTAGAAAAGGGCGATAACCGACATGGCGAAAAAAACAGATGCCTCATTGACGTTCGGGGTGGGTCAAAGCGTCGTTTACCCGGCACACGGGGTCGGCAAGATCACCGGGGTCGAGAAGCAAACTGTCGCCGGGATGGACCTTGAAGTTTACGTCGTCGCCTTCGATCAGGACAAAATGATCCTTCGCGTGCCGACCAATCGTGCCGAAGCCTCCGGCATGCGCGCACTGGCCGGCTCCAAACTGGTTGAAGACGCCCTCAAGACGCTGGGCGGCAAGGCCCGCATCAAGCGCACCATGTGGTCGCGCCGTGCCCAGGAATACGAAGCCAAGATCAATTCGGGCGACCTGATCTCGATCGCGGAAGTCGTTCGCGACCTGCACCGCGGCGAAGACCAGCCGGAACAATCCTATTCCGAGCGCCAGCTCTATGAGAGCGCGCTTGACCGTATGGCCCGCGAACTGGCCGCTGTCGAAAACATCGACAAGGGCTCAGCGATGGAAAAACTCGCCGAGTCTCTGGCCAAGAAAAAAGTTGCGGCGTAACGGCGAAAGCCTGACCGTCTCATCATGCGAAAACGCCCTGCAGCCCGTCTGCAGGGCGTTTTTGCGTCTGATCCCTAACAAAACCGGGTATTCCGTTTACGAAGTGATTCGCCGGGCCACCTCCTGTTAACCTTAATGAAAACCTGAAAGCGCACTCTTTTCTCCGTTGCCGGACATTCCGGTGACCCTTGGGTTGGACCCCGAAAGCACGGAGAAAACTCCGGCCGGACGGGAAACGGGTGACAGGAGAACGAGATGCCCTATTCAGATATGCCTTTGCCGCCAGGTGCCCTTCTGGGTGCAGATGCCTGCGCAGATGACTTCTACCAGGCCGGCCTTGTTTGCGCCGCCGGAATCGATGCCGACATCGATCTGGTCGCCGCGCACAAATGGTTCAACCTCGCCGCCTCGCGCGGGCATGAGGAAGCCAAATGCCAGCGCCAGGAAATGGCTGAGCTTCTGAGCTCGGAAGAAGTGAAGATGGCGCTGTCCGCTGCGCGTGACTGGCTGAAGCTCGCCCACTAAGACACGGCGGTTGCGGCCGGGGTGATTCCGCCCCGGCAGGTGAAAGCTTTCCTTCGCCGCGGCGCGCTGCGTGCGTTTGCACCGCATAGGGACGTATGCGGGTGACGCGCATTCCTTGCCTTGCCCCGGGCGGCCGGAAACAAAAAAAGCCCCCGGTGTGCCTGCCCGAAAGCAGATGCACGCCGGAGACCGTTTCAGATGCAGATGGCTGCACATAAATTGCCGGTGCTGTGGGGGATAGACGCCGGCAAAAGGGGAGGCGGTGTTACGAACTCACCGCGCGATTGGCCTGGAACCCGCTCTTCTTCTGGGTCGGCCGGAGCAGGAAGTAGAGGAAGGCGACGATGAAGCCCATGTCCATCAGGACGATCAGCGTCGTTGTGAACGGGATCGTGCCCTGGTACCAGTCCGGCAGGTAGACATAGGCAACGCCCAGTTTCCCGAGGAGGCCCGCCCAGACCACCGGGCGGTACCGCACGGGATCACCACCGACAATCGCATAGACAACGCCAAAGCACAGAACGAGCGCTCCCGTCACTTTCATCAGTGCTGGGTCAACGGTTCCGACCGTGCCGGTCATGGCGACCATCGTCTCCGGAGAGATGAAAAGTGGCGCGCCGATTGCAAAGTTGAAGAAGGCGGCAGCCCAGAAAAAGATTTGCCAGTCTTTCATGTTCGTCTCCCTCTGCGGCATGCCGGACGTGTCCGGACCCGCCGCTTCTTTGAACATTCCCCCCAGAATTCCTTGGAAACCTTTATGACGGTTTTCGCCAATCGATCGAATTGATCGGAACACCCCCGGTTTGTGCGGTTTTTACAGTAAATGCGTATGCGGACGGGCCCATCGGCCGCGCTGACCGTGAATTGGGCGCGGGTGTCCGCCGCCTGCCAGTGTGCGCCCGGCAGACCCGTCTTGCCCCGCTGCAGGGCGGAGACCTGTTTCAGGTTGAGACGCCGCCGCCGGTGTGACCCTGTCTCCCGGCGGCACAAAGGCCGCCGTCAGCCCACGCTTCAGCCCACCCTGCGGTCCATGTCTTTCCAGTAAGGCTCTCTCAGATCCTTGCGCAGGATCTTGCCGGACGGGTTACGGGGCAGGGCCTCGATGATATCGACCGACTTCGGACATTTGTATGCGGCGATGCGTTCCTTCGCCCAGGCGATCACGCTTTCCGGTGTTGGCGTCTCACCCGGCTTGGGCACCACAATGGCTTTCACGGCTTCGCCCCATTTCTCGTCCGGCACGCCGATCACGGCGACATCTGCGACAGCCGGGTGGCTGAAGATCGCGTTCTCGACTTCGGCAGGATAGACGTTCTCTCCACCGGACACGATCATGTCCTTCACGCGGTCGTGGATATAGAGAAAGCCGTCTTCATCGAAATAGCCGGCATCGCCCGTATGGAAGAAGCCGTCGCGGATTGCCTCTTCCGTGGCATCCGGACGGTTCCAGTAGCCTTTCATGACAAAGCTTGCCTTGACGATGATCTCGCCGACCTCACCAGTCGGTACGGGCGTGCCGGTCTCGTCGACGCAGCGGATGACGGCGCCGGGATAAGGTACGCCGCAGGAGCGGAGCTTGCCCCAGGACGGATCGTGCGCTTCCGGTGGCAGGAACGTCGCCGCCCCGACGGTTTCGGTCAGGCCGTAAAGCTGGGTAAACCGGGCGCCCATGATTTCCTTGGCTTCCAGCAGCAGGCTCTCGGCTATGGGGGAGGCGCCGTAGAAGATCTGCTTGAGCTTGCTCCAGTCGATGTCGCGCACGTTCGGTTGCTGGGTCAGCATCAGGATGACCGCGGGCACCCAGAAGGCGTGCATGATCTCCTGGTCTTCGATCAGGCTGAGGATGGCCTGCGGGTCGATCTCGCGCAGCACGACGGTGCGGGCCCCCTGGATTGCGGCGAGCAGGCCGATATTGACGCCAGCCACATGGAACAGGGGCATCGCGTTCATCACGCCTTCGCCCACACCATAGGTGGACCATTCCAGCATGGCCGCCTGCTCGAACAGGGAGCGGTAATTCGCATTGGTCAGCTGCACGCCTTTGGGCAGGCCGGTCGTGCCGGAGGTGTAGAGCTGGATGACGTCATCTTCCGGCTTCGGCGTCAGGCCTGGCAATGAGGCGCTCTGGCTGTCGCGCCATTCGCGATAGTCCGGCCATTCCGGGTGGCCGCCGTCGACAGCGATGATCTGGACAAGATCGGGCAGTTCGGCGCGGATCTCTTCGGCCATGTCGTAAAAATCCTGGCCGACGAACAGGACTTTCGCGGCGGCGTCGGACAGGATGAACTTCACTTCCGGCGCGGCGAGGCGCGTGTTGACCGCTGTCATCACGGTGCGGTCCTTCGCGGCGCCGTACAGCATCTCGTAATATTGAGAGGTGTTCTTCGCGAGATAGCCGACCCGGTCGTCCGGTTCGAGCCCCAGCGCGATCAGGCCATTGGCCACCTGGCTGGAATAGGTGTCGAGTTCCCGATAGGTCGTTGTCTCGCCTTCAAACCAGAAAGCGGTGTCCTCAGGACGCATCTGGGCCTGCACGCGCGGGACATCCGCCAGAAAAGGCATTGCCTCTGTGTCGATCATGGGGTCCTCCGGTATATTTTTTTATCCTGGCCAACTCTAGTCGGTTCCAGCTGCTTGTCAGCCCATGACCGGACTGTTGCTGCAGGCGCAACCCTTGCGGCCTTCGCGCGTTTACGGCACTTGATGCCTATGACTATTCAAACCCCCGCTCCGAACGCCGATCTCGCCGAAACCATGCTGCAACTGGGCCGGAATGCCCGGGCAGCGTCGCGCGCGCTCGGTAAACTGACCGCTGACGACCGTACCCGCGGCCTGAAAGCCATTGCCGCAGCCATCCGCGCGGCTGCGCTAGATATCCTGGCCGCCAATGCCGAAGACATGGAAGCCGCCCGGGCCAAGGGCCTGGACGCTGCCATGCTGGACCGGCTGGCGCTGGATGAGGCGCGCGTGGAAGGCATTGCCAAGGGCGTTGAGGCCGTTTCCGGCCTCGCGGACCCGATTGGCCGCGAACTCGCCCGCTGGACCGTGCCGTCCGGGCTGGACATTGCCCGCGTGGCCGTGCCGCTGGGCGTGATCGGCATCATCTATGAAAGCCGCCCGAACGTGACGGCCGATGCTGGCGCGCTCTGCCTGCGCTCCGGCAATGCGGCGATCCTGCGCTGCGGCTCGGAAAGTGCCCGCTCGTCCCGTGCGCTGGTCGGCGCCATGCGCGGCGCGCTTGAGAAAGAAGGCCTGCCGCAGGATGCCATCCAACTGGTCCCGACGCAGGACCGCGAGGCCGTTGGCCATCTCCTGTCCGGTCTGGACGGAGAGATCGACGTGATCGTGCCCCGCGGCGGACGCGGCCTGGTCGAGCGTGTTCAGATGGATGCCCGCGTGCCGGTGATCGGCCACCTCGAAGGCCTGTGCCATGTCTATGTCGACAAGGCTGCGGACCCGGAAAAGGCGGTTGCGATTGTCGTCAACGCCAAGATGCGCCGCACCGGTATCTGCGGCTCGGCCGAGACGCTGCTGGTGGATTCGGCGATTGCGGACACATTGCTGCCGAAACTGGCGGATGCGCTGAAAGCCGCCGGGTGCGAGCTGCGCGGTGACGAACGTGCCCGTGCCATCGTGCCTGACATGAAACCTGCGACCGAAGAAGATTGGGCCACGGAATACCTGGCGCCAATCCTGGCCGTTGCCGTGGTCGATGGCATTGATGGCGCGCTCGCCCACATTTCCCGCTGGTCGTCCGGGCATACTGAAGTGGTCATCACCGAAGACCAGACCGTGGCTGACAAGTTCTTCGCCGATGTCGACAGCGCCATCCTGCTGCACAACGCCTCGTCCCAGTTCGCCGATGGGGGCGAGTTTGGCATGGGCGCGGAAATCGGCATCGCGACAGGCCGCATCCATGCACGCGGACCGGTCGGGGCAGAACAGCTGACGACCTATAAATACCTCGTCCGCGGCAAGGGGCAGGTCCGTCCTTGAGGCCAGTCCGGTTACCGGGTCCTGCAAAGGGGCTGCGCATCGGCCTGTTCGGTGGCAGCTTCAACCCGGCGCACACTGGCCACCTCCACGTCGCCGAAACGGCCATGAAGCGGCTTCAGCTGGACTGGATCTGGTGGATCGTCGCGCGCGGTAATCCGCTGAAGACAGACCATGGCGATTTCCATGCCCGCCTTGCCTCGGCAGAAGCGGTGGCCGGGCATCATCCACGGATGATCGTCACCGATATCGAGAAGCAGCTCGGCTACACCTATTCCTGGCAGACCTTGCTGATGCTATCCGTTCATGCCCCGCAAACGGATTTCGTCTGGCTGATGGGCGCCGACAATATGGCCAGCTTCCATCACTGGCGGCGCTGGCAGGACATTGCCCGGATGATGCCGATCGCGATCGTGGCCCGGCCGGGCGTGGGCCCCGGGGCACGGAATTCGAAATTCGCCCGGACATTCGCAAAGGATCGCATTCCGGAAGCCTATGCCCCGATCTTGCCAGAGCTCGCCGCGCCGGCCTGGGTCTACCTGAAAGGCCCGCTGGACCCGTCTTCCTCCACGGCGATCCGGAAGGCAGAGGCATGAGCCTGACCCCGGAAGAACTGGACCGTCACCGGCGCCATATCCTGCTGAAGGAAATTGGCGGGCCGGGCGTACAGAAACTGCGCGCCGCCCATGTCTCCATCATCGGGGCAGGGGCGCTTGGCGGTCCTTGCGCGCTCTATCTTGCGGCGGCGGGCGTTGGCCGGATCGACCTCTGGGACGATGACCGGGTGGAGCGGTCGAACCTGCAACGGCAAGTTCAGTTCACGGATAAAGACGTTGGTGCGCCAAAGGCGGAGACCCTCGCGGCGCGCCTGCAGGCAATGGATCCATCCATCAAGGTGGAGGTAAAGGCCGAGCGGTTTGGGGAAGGCGCCGCGCCTGCCGGAGACATCCTGATCGATGCGTCCGACAATTTTCCCACGCGCTATGCCCTGAACCGGCTGGCGCATGAAACCGGCCGGGCCATGGTGCATGGGGCCGCGGCGGGCTGGAGCGGGCAGGTCAGCGTCTTCGCCTCCGGCCTGCAGGCAGATGCGCCCTGCTACCAGTGCTGGGTGCCCGAAACGCCGCCGGACGCCGAGGCCTGCGACGAAGTTGGCGTGGTCGGCGCCCTGACCGGCATGACCGGCACGGCGATGGCGATGGAGACCGTGAAACTGATTACCGGAGCGGGCCGTCCATTGATCGGCCGGGTTCTGCTGATCGACGGCCTAAGTGCTGAATCGCGGACCGTCACACTTCGCCGGGATTCAGGCTGCCCGGTTTGCGCAATCAGGTGACTTCCGGAATTGACAGGGCAGGACCGGGCGCGCTTACTCTGCGCATCTGATTCAGAAATCAACCGGGAGGAAGGAAACGGGCATGCGCCGTTTTCTGGTGGTTCTGCTTACCCTTGTTGCGATTTTGGCTGCTGGCTGGTTTGCCCTCCAGCGCGCCGATATCGGCTATGACCGGCTTGAACTCGTCTATGCAAATTCCGACAGCCGCATCCTGCCGCTTGAGAACGGGTTGCGCGTGCATTACCGCGATGTCGGCCCGCGGGACGCGCCCGCGATTGTGTTGGTGCACGGATTTTCGTCCTCGTTGCATACATGGGAGCCCTGGGTTGCAAACCTGAAGCGGGACTATCGCGTGATCTCGCTGGACCTGCCGGGCCATGGCCTTACCAATTGCCTGGATGGCGACCGCATCGGCACAGAGCAATTCGTCGAGACGGTGGATGCGGTGACGCGCGCACTGGGCGTCGACAAATTCACCCTTGCGGGCAATTCCATGGGCGGCGGTGTGGCCTGGGCCTATGCGCTGGCGCATCCGGCGCGGCTGGAGGGTCTGGTCCTGGTCGACGCGTCCGGCTGGCCCGAAACGTCCCAGGAAGAACAATCGGATCCCCTCGTCTTCAAGCTGTTGTCGAATCCCGTCGCCCGGCGCCTGATGAAGAATACCGACATGACGTGGCTTGTGCGGGACGGCCTGCGCGACAGTTTCGCCAATCCGGATCTGGCCACAGACGAGATGGTCTACCGGTATACTGCGCTCGCCCGCGCGCCCTGCCACCGCGATGCGCTGATGGCACTGACATCGGGCGGCAAGGGCCGCATCTGGGCGACGAAGGAAACCCTGTCGGACATCAAGACCCCGACGCTGATCCTGCATGGGGAGCAGGACAATCTGATCCCGGTCGCCGCCGCCCGGAAATTTGCCGATGCAATTCCCGGGGCGGAACTGGTGATCTATCCCGATGCAGGCCACCTGCCGCAGGAAGAGCTGGCGGAAGAATCCGCAGAGGACCTGCGGTCTTTCCTGTCAGACATCAATGCGCCGGAAACGGCCTCGGCGGGGCCGGCGGAAGACGGTTGATGCTGTGTCCCGGAAACCGGCGGGGGTCTTCACGCGTATAAAGGGAAGAAGGAGAATTCTGATGCGCCTCGCCCTACCCGCCTTCGCCGCTGTCCTGCTTGCAGCCTGCACCAGCCAGCCCGACTATCGTGAAGAGACGGCCGCCCCATCCACCGTGCCGTCTGTGGATCTGACCCGCTATGCCGGGCTCTGGTATGAGATCGCCCGCTATCCCAACCGGTTCGAGCGGGACTGTACGGGCGTCACCGCCGAATACGGCCTGAAGGATGATGGCACGGTCTCGGTCACCAATACCTGTTTCGAGGGATCGCTGGACGGGGAGAAGAAGGTGGCGGAGGGCCGGGCGCGCGTCGTGGAAGGCTCGGGCAACAGCCAGCTCAAAGTGAAGTTTGCGCCGTCCTGGGTGCCGTTCGCGGAGGGCGACTACTGGATTCTCGCGCTGGAGCCGGACTATTCCGCCTCGCTCGTCGGCAGCCCGGATGGAAAGTATCTCTGGATCCTGTCACGTACGCCCCAGCTTGCGCCAGCGAAGCTGGAGGGCCTGAAACAGCGCGCCGAAGACCTCGGATACGAGACCGCGCCGCTGGAAATGACGGTCCAGCCGCAATAGGCCCGTCATGGCAGGTCAGGCGCAACAGGGGTGACGGGCTGTGCCGGCTCTGATACGGCGAAAGCCATGAGCCTGCCTGCCCTAGATGACCGCAATTTCGACGCCGATCGCCAGCACTGGATCGAGGTGCGCGTCTATTACGAAGACACCGATTTCACCGGCATGGTCTATCATGCGAACTATCTCCGCTTTTTCGAGCGGGGCCGGTCAGACTGTCTGCGGGATGCGGGCGTGTCGCATCAGGACCTGCTGAACCGCGAAGACCCGGCCGCCTTTACGCTGACCCGTGTGGCAGTGGACTACAAACGCGCCGCGAAAGTCGATGACCTGCTCCAGATCCGCACGCGCTATCTCGGCCTCGACGGGCCGCGCTTCCTGTTCCGCCAGGCCTGTCTGCGTAACGGGGAGGTGATTGCCGAGGGCGAGATCACCGCCGTGATGATCCATGCCGACGGCCGCCCGCGCCGGCCCGTGCGCGAGATGAAGGACACGCTCGCTGCCTTCCGCTGGACGGGCGCAGAATCAGCCTGACGGACGGGCTCGGTGCAGAGGCCCCGCACGCGAACCCGTGGTGCCGCTTTCCCGTGCAGGGTTAATAAAATCGAACAAAATCTTAACCCTTCCCACCTAGCCGGGAGGCAAGCTGCGGAATCAGGGCGCTCTGCCGTGATTCTGCCGGAATTGTTGTAGAAACAGGGGCACCAAGCGCCCGTCTTCACGGGACGCACGCCTTATCTGCGGGCTGCCGGCCTGCCATCTTCAAGGAGCACATTCGTCCTATGGAATCGGAAGCGATCGGCACAGCGGCCAGTAATACCGACTTTTCACTGATTGCCCTCATTTTCGAGGCAGACCCGGTCGTCAAACTGGTCATGTTCATGCTGTTCCTGGCCTCGGTCTGGTCCTGGATCGTGATCGGCGAGAAACTCTTCTCGCTCGGCTCGGCCCGGAAAAAGGCCCGCCAGTTTGAAGACGCCTTCTGGAACGGCCGCACTGAAGACCTCGACCTGCGCCCCGGCTCCGGTGGCGGCGATGCGGCCAGCCGCGTTTTCCAGGCCGCCGCCCGGGAATGGTCTGACGCCCGCCGTGTCCCGCCGGGCTCCGGCGAAGCCAACGCCCTCGTAAACCGGGCAGAGCGCTCCATGCGTGCCACCATCGACCGCGAACTCGGCCGCGCCGGCAACGGACTTGGCGTGCTGGCGACGATCGGGTCCGCCTCGCCCTTTATCGGCCTGTTCGGCACCGTCTGGGGCATCATGAATGCCTTCCTCAACATCGCCGCCCAGCAGGACACCAGCCTCGGCACCGTGGCCGGCCCGATTGCCGAAGCCCTGTTCGCCACCGGCATGGGCCTCGTCGCCGCAATCCCGGCGGTCATCTTCTACAACAAGTTCACCGGCGACCTGACGCGGTTCGCCGACCAGCTCGACGCCTTCTCGCAGGATGTCCTGGTACGCCTGTCGCGCCGGGCGTCGGATCCGGGACGGGACTGAGCCCATGGGAATGATCCTCGGCTCCGGCGGCAAGGGCGGACGGCGCGGGCGCCGCTCTCTCAATGCCGAAATCAACGTGACGCCCTTTGTGGACGTCATGCTCGTGCTGCTGATCGTGTTCATGATCACCGCGCCCATGCTGGTGCGGGGTGAGGACATCAGCCTGCCAAAAACAAAATCCGGCCCGATCCAGACGGATCCGAACGATGCGCCGCTGGCCATCACGATCAAGTCGGACGGCGCGGTGTTCATCCAGAACACCGAAGTGCAGGTCGAATCGCTTGGGCCTCAGCTGCAGGCGATTATCGGCGAAGGCTATGACAAGCCGATCTATGTGCGCGGCGATGAAGCCACGCCCTATGGCATCATGATGGAAGTGATGTCCGAGATCCGCGCCGCTGGTTACACGCGCGTCTCCCTCGTAACGGAACAGAAGAAATAAGGAGCGGCCGGCAGGAATGCTTCGCGGCCTGACAGTCTCCACGATCGTGCACGCATCCGTCCTCGCGGCGGCGGTCCTGTCATGGCCGCACCAGAAGTCGGATTGCGACAAGATGATCGAGCGCCTCCAGAAGGAGGAGCCGGGTCTTGCGCCGGTCGATATCCTTATGCGCATTCCGCAATGCGCGAGCGCCATCGATGTGCCGATCGATTTTGTCGAGATTGGCCTCGTGACCGACATCGCCCCGGTTCAGAAGGCCGAGGAGCCGCAGGAAGAAGAAGAGGCCGTTCCCGAAGAGGTCGAGGAGCAGCCCGAACCTCCGCCTGAGGAGGAATCGGCCCCGGAAGAGGAAGAAGTCGTCATCCCGGACGAGGAAGCCGAACCGGAACCGGAGCCTGCGCCCGAACCTGAAAAGGAAGAACCGCCTCCGCCCAAGAAGGAAGAGCCCAAGCTGATCGAGAAGCAGAAGCCGAAGGCCACTGACGATCTCGACTTCCTGAACGAGTTCGAGGACATCCTGAAAGACAAGGCAGAGGACGAACGCCGCAAGCCGCGCGAGGAAGTCCCGCCTCAGATCAACAAGCCGGTCCTGCGCGATGCGCAGGAAACCCGCCCCGGGGCAGGGGAGCGCCGCGGCAACACCGCCTCCCTTCAGGCCGCCATGCGCCGCCAGATCTATACCTGCTGGCGCGGCGTGTCCGATCTGCCCAAAGAGGACCAGATCGACGTCCAGATGCGCATCACGCTGAACCGTGACGGCACGCTGAAAGGCAATGTCGAACTGGTCAGCCCGCGTTCGCGCCCGATCGGCCGGTCCGGCATTGCGGTCGACGTGGCGTTGCGCGCCGTCCGCAAATGTGCCCCTTACCAATTGCCCGAAGACGATTATGACCTGTGGAAAGACATCAATGTCACCGTCAGCCCGACACAGCCCTAGACCCGCTCAAAGGAGGAATCCCATGACCCGCCTGCTGCTTGCCCTGGTGATGGCCTTCACCGCCGCCATCGGATTTGCGCCGTCCGCCTCGGCCGAACTCAAAGTGCTTGTGGAGGGTCCCGGCAATTTCAAACCGGTGCCGCTCGCCATTCCGGACTTTGAAGTCCGCGGAGGGACAAACACCGAGCTTGCCCGCCAGATTGCCGATGTCGTGCGCAACGATCTCGAATCGACCGGCCTGTTCGAAATGCAGAACCCGGCCTCCTTCATCCAGAAAGACCTCTCGATCGACGTCCAGCCGCGTTTTGCCGACTGGAAGATCATCAAGACCGATGGCCTCGTCGTCGGGGCGTTCGAGGAACTGCCGGACGGCAAGATCGCCGTCTCGTTCCGTCTGTGGGATGTCTATGCAGGTGACGTCATGCGCATCAACGGCCAGCCCGGCCGCCGCCTGACCACGACGCCGGACAATTGGCGCCGCATCGCGCACAAGATCGCCGACTCGATCTACACACGTCTGACGGGTGAGGATCCGTATTTCGACACGCGCATCGTCTATATCGCCGAAACCGGCCCGAAGCTGAACCGCGTGAAGCGTCTCGCCATCATGGATTCCGACGGTGCCAACCAGCAATATCTGACACCCGGCACCAACACCGTGCTGACCCCGCGCTTCAGCCCGTCGGCGCAGGAAATCACCTACATGTCGTATGAGGGCGGACGTCCGCGCGTCTATCTCTTCAATATCGAGACCGGCCGCCAGGAACTGCTCGGCAACTTCCCCGGCATGACCTTCGCGCCGCGCTTCTCGCGCGATGGCGAGAGTGTCCTGCTCACCCAGGCCACCGGTGGTAACTCCGACCTCTACATCATGAACCTGCAGACCCGGCAGTCGCGCCGCCTGACAGACCACCCGGCGATCGATACCTCGCCGTCGATGTCGCCGGACGGCAAGGCCATCGTCTTCACGTCCGACCGTGGCGGCAGCCCGCAGCTCTACATCATGAACACCGATGGCAGCCCGCGCACCTGTCCGTCGGGCGGCCGCGACGTCGCCTGCCGGATCACGTTCAACAAGGGTCAGTACTCCACACCGGTCTGGAGCCCCCGCGGCGATCTGGTGGCCTTCACCAAGCAGCTCGGCGGCAAGTTCTATATCGGCGTCATCGGCACCGACGGCACCGGCGAACGCCTACTGACCGAAGCCTATCTGGACGAAGGTCCGGACTGGTCGCCGAACGGCCGCGTGATCATTTATTTCCGCGAAAGCCGCCCCGGTGCCGGTCCTCAGCTCTGGTCGGTGGACCTTTCCGGCCGGAATGAGCACCGCCTGCAGACCCAGACAGAAGCGTCCGACCCGGCCTGGTCACCGCTTCTGCAGTAATCTGCTGATTAATCTACAGGTTTCGCCCCCGATTCTTTGGTCGGGGGCGTTGCTTTAGGGAGACAGCGCGGAAATCTTTGTGTAAAAGGCCAATCGCAGCCGCTTGCGCCCGATTGTTGCCGGATTTCGGCCTGATTGTGCAAGCATCACCCGTCGTTCGCTGGCGGCTGACAAGACAGAGGCCGCAAGGCGTCAACAAGCTCAGGACATCCAGGGGAGTCTGACTGAATGAAATCCTATCTCAAAATCTCCACAGCAGCCGCTGTGCTTATCGCCCTCGGCGCCTGCGCATCGCAACCCGAGCCACCGCCGCCGGTTGAAGAAGCACCGCCGGTAGAGCAGCCGGCACCGCCGCCGCCGCCTCCGCCGCCGCCGGTGGTTGAGGAGCCGACTGGCCCGGCACCGGGTTCGCTGGAAGATTTCCGCGTGAACGTCGGTGAGCGCGTCTATTTCGACCTCAACGAATACCGTCTGGACCCCGACGATCAGGAAATCCTGAAGCTGCAGGCCGCCTGGCTGCAGTCCTATCCGTCGGTCCGCATCATGGTTGCAGGTAACTGCGACGAGCGCGGCACGCGTGAATACAACCTCGCCCTCGGCGAGCGTCGTGCATCCGTCGTGAAGGATTACCTGGTGTCGCTCGGCGTGGACCCGTCCCGCATCGACACGATCTCCTACGGCAAGGAACGTCCGATCGCTGCCGGTTCGGATGAAGCCTCCTGGGCCCTGAACCGTAACGGATTCACCCAGATTGTTTCGGGCACCACCAGCTAACGAAACATTTCAATTCAGTAACAAGCAGCCGGGCGCCACAATTTGGCCCCGGCTGTTTTATTTAGGGGCAGGGATTTCGTGCGTTCCCCTCTCCCTTTTTCACATGAAAGGCATGTCCATGAACATTCGCACTGCATCTGTATTCGCAGGTGCCTCGCTCCTTCTGCTCGGCGCCTGTGCGTCCAAACCCGCGCCGATCACGGAAGGCACCACGACCACTGAAACCGTGGTCGAAGACATCCAGACCGTCGACACCGGCATTGTGGATGACGGCAATGTTGGTCAGATCGCGCAGGCGCCGGCCCTCGGTGACCGCGTCTACTTCGACCTGAACGGCGACGCGCTCGACAGCGACGACCAGTCCCTGCTGAAACAGCACGCCCTGAAATACACCCAGGACCCGTCGGTCCGTATTCTCGTTGCCGGCAACTGCGACGAGCGCGGCACGCGTGAGTACAACCTCGCCCTTGGCGAGCGCCGCGCGGCCAAGGTGAAAGACTATCTTGTCAGCCTCGGCATCTCGCCGAACCGCATCGACACGATCTCCTACGGCAAGGAACGTCCCATTGCTGCGGAATCGAACGAACAGGCCTGGGCGATGAACCGGAACGGGTTCATCCAGGTGGTTTCGCCAAACAGCTGAAGCGGGCCTGCCCGTCCGGGCACCTGATTCACAAAGAATTTGCAGCCGGGTGCCATATTTTGGCCCCGGCTGCTTTACTATGGTCCGGCAAAATCTGGAGACATTCGCCCATGTTCAAGACCCCGGCCCTGGCTCTTGCCAGCTTCCTGCTTCTTGCTGCGCCCGCTGTCGCCCAGCGCGGTGCCCCCATCACGCAGGGCACGACAAGCCTCGACCTGGCGGACCAGATTTCCCAGGCCCGCCAGCTGAGCGCGGACACGAAGGTTCAGGTGAACGCCGTGTCCAGCGACCTGATGACCCTGACGGGCCGGGTCGAGACGCTGGAATTCCAGCTGCAGCAGGCCCGCAACGACAATGAGACTCTGGTCGACGACAATGAGGCCCTCGCCCGCGAGATCAACGCGCTGAAGAGTGAGCTGCGCGCCCAGTCGCGTGCCATTCAGGACCTGCAGGCCCGCTCCCTCGGCATGGACCCGCCGGAAGGGGAGGCCGCCACCGGCCTGTCCGACTATCCGGGCGCGTCTTCGCAGGATCCCTATGAGGCTGCCGGTGCGGCTGCGGCGGAACCCTCGCAGCCCTCCGTGACAGGCAGCATGTCGCGCAGCGCAACGGTTGAGCCGGAGACGACCGGTCCGAAGCGCCTTCTGCCGCGTTCCGGGTCTGCGGCACCGGAAGAGACTGCCGCGATTGACACCACGCCGGCTACGGCTGTGCCGCCGGGCGCGCCGCAGGGATCCCTCGGCACGTTGCCCGCCAGCGCCCTGCCCGGCGAGGCCGGTCCGCTGTTTGCCGCCGCCAAGGCAAAACTCGTCCAGTTCGATTATGCCGGCGCTGAAGAGGCCTTCCGCGCCTTCCTTGACCAGTTCGGCAGCGATCCGCAGGCCGGAGAAGCGCATTACTGGCTGGCCGAGTCGCTCTACCAGCAGAAGGCCTATGCCGAATCCGGCGCGGCCTACACCACAATGATCCGCTCTTATCCGGACGATCCGCGTGCGCCTGATGCGCTTGTGAAACTGGCCCGGTCGATGCGTCTTATCGGCGACAAGGACAAGGCCTGCGTGGCGCTCGATACGCTGCCCAAACGCTATCCGAACGCGTCCGGCGTGACGCGTGACCTGGCCGCCGTCGAACGGACCCGTTCCGGTTGCGACAATTAAAGCCCCCCGCTGCTCCGGCAGACCTGAATGAGTCGCTTGACCGGCTCTGCAGCCTCGCTGCAGGGCCGGTTTGCGTTGCAGTCTCGGGCGGAAGTGACTCGCTGGCCCTTCTGAAGATTGCGGCCGGCTGGGCCGGTGCAAGCGGCCGCAGCCTTCTGGCCCTGACGGTGGACCATGGCCTGCGGCCCGAAGCGGCGGACGAGGCGCGCTTCGTGGCAGATGTTGCCGCCCGCCTTGGCGCACCGCACCGGACGCTGCGCTGGCCGGCCCCCGTGCCCGGCCAGGCAAAGGCCCGTCAGGCGCGGCACGAATTGCTCGCCGCCGCCGCGCGGGAGGCAGGCAGCGTGATCATTCTCACCGCACACACGCAGGACGATCAGGCCGAAACCTTTCTGATCCGCGCCCGCGCCGGGTCCGGCTGGTACGGGCTGGCGGGCATCCAGCCGCTCTCCCTGTCTCCGGCAGGCGGGACCGGCGTGCCGGTGCTGGTCGCGCGCCCGCTGCTGAGCGCCTCGCGGGCCGGGCTGCGGGAGATGCTGCGCGCCGAGGGCCAGGACTGGGTGGAAGACCCCTCGAACAGCGATCCTGCCTATGAACGCGTGCGCATGCGCCAGCTGCTGGCCGCAGAGCCTGCGCTGCGCGCGCGGGTGCTGGCCCTTCAGGAGAAGCTGCAGCTGTTGCGGCAGGTGCAGGACCGGTCGCTTGGGCGCTGGCTGTCTGCCGACGTGGAAATCCGCGCAGACGGCACATTGCGCACGCCCCTCCCGATCCCGCCGGGTGAGATGGGGGAGCGGGCGCTCGGCGCGCTGATTGCGCTGGCAGGCGGGCGGACCCGGCCCTTGCGCACCGATGCGCTCTCCCGCCTGACGCGGCGCGTCGCGAACCCGGACACGCTGCGCCCGGCAACGCTCGGCGGGGCGGCGATCCGCATCAAAAACGGCAATCTGAAAGTGGCGGCGGAGCATGCGCTGCCGGCGGAACAGGTTAATGCAATCCCTGCACGCCTTTCGGCCATGGTGACGGCCTGTTCAGCTGCATATGAGATAAAATGTCCACGCCGCAGCTAAAGAGTCGTTTTTCAGGCCCAGTGGCCCTATGTTATCTGTCGAGAAGCTTTCCAAACTGAGAGAGATGCTATGAACGTTCGGAACCTGGCCATCTGGGGTGCAATCGCGCTGCTCGTGATCGGCATGGCGGTCGCGATGGGCGGAAATCCCGAAGCCGCCAGTGCCAAGCGCGCGAAACTCTCCGAGATCTATACCCTCGTCGACAATGGCGAAGTGGCCGAGGCGACGCTGGGCGATGACCAGATCATCGTGACGACCACTGACGGCCGCAAGATGGTCAGCGAATTGCGCGCCCTCGACATGAGCACGCAGGACTATCTGCGCGACAAGAACGTGCCGTTCACGGTGGATGCCGACAGCGGCCGCAACAATTTCGCCTCGCTCCTGTTCTCGATCCTGCCGATCCTGCTGATCGTCGGCTTTGTCTTCTTCATGATGCGCCAGATGCAGGGCGGCGGTGGCCGCGGCGCGATGAGCTTCGGCAAGTCGCGCGCCCGCCTGCTGACCGAAAAGCATGGCCGCGTTACCTTTGACGATGTGGCCGGCGTCGATGAAGCTAAGGAAGAGCTGCAGGAGATCGTCGAATTCCTGCAGGATCCGTCCAAATTCCAGCGCCTCGGCGGCAAGATCCCGAAAGGCGCGCTGCTGGTCGGCCCGCCCGGTACCGGTAAGACGCTGCTGGCCCGCGCCGTGGCCGGTGAAGCCGGCGTGCCCTTCTTCACGATCTCCGGTTCCGACTTTGTCGAAATGTTCGTCGGTGTCGGCGCCAGCCGTGTCCGCGACATGTTCGAACAGGCCAAGCGCTCTGCGCCCTGTATCATCTTCATTGACGAGATCGACGCGGTCGGCCGTTCGCGCGGCGCAGGCCTCGGCGGCGGCAATGACGAACGCGAGCAGACGCTGAACCAGCTTCTGGTCGAGATGGACGGCTTTGAGGCCAATGAAGGCATCATCCTGATCGCCGCCACCAACCGTCCGGACGTTCTGGACCCGGCGCTGCTGCGTCCCGGCCGTTTCGACCGCCAGGTCACGGTTGGCAATCCGGACATCATGGGCCGCGAAAAGATCCTGCGCGTCCACATGCGCAATGTGCCGCTGGCGAAAGACGTCGACGCGAAGACAATCGCGCGCGGTACGCCCGGCTTCTCGGGCGCCGACCTTGCGAACCTCGTCAACGAAGCCGCGCTGCTGGCAGCCCGCCGCGGCAAGCGCGTCGTGGCGATGCAGGAATTCGAGGACGCGAAAGACAAGGTCCTGATGGGGCCGGAGCGCCGCTCCATGGTCATGTCCGAGAAGGAAAAGGAACTCACCGCCTGGCACGAAGCCGGTCACGCCATCGTGGCCATGAAAGTGCCAGCGGCAGATCCGGTCCACAAGGCGACCATCATTCCGCGCGGCCGCGCGCTCGGCATGGTGATGCAGCTGCCGGAAGACGACAAGCTGTCCATGTCCAAGATCGAGATGACCTCGCGCCTGGCCATCATGATGGGCGGCCGCGTGGCGGAAGAGCTGAAATTCGGCGACGACAATGTCACCGCCGGGGCCGCCTCCGACATCCAGCAGGCGACCCGTCTTGCCCGCGCCATGGTCACGCGTTTCGGCCTCTCCGATACGATCGGACCGGTGGATTACGGCTCCGACCAGGGCGATGTCTTCCTTGGTCAGCAACTCATGCAGTCTAGCCATGTCTCGGAAGACACCTCGCGCAAGATCGAGGAAGAAGTCCGTCAACTGATCCAGACCGGGATGGACGATGCCCGCCGCATCATGACCGAGTGCCATGACGAATGGTCCGCCATCGCCAATGGCCTGCTCGAATACGAGACGCTGACCGGCAGCGAGATCACCGATCTTCTTGACGGCAAACCGCCGACCCGTCCGGACCTTGGCGCCGAAGATACCGGCCCGTCCTCCGCGGTGCCGGCCATCGGCAAGCGCCGCAAGCCGAAGGATGGCGGCGGTGAAGCCGCAGGCGATCCGGAGCCGAACCCGGCCTGATCCGGATAACAGATCAATGACAAAGCCCGCCGGACATTCGTTCGGCGGGCTTTTCTTTAAGGCGCCCTGACGCCCCGCTCCGCTATAGTCCGTTATAATCCGCCATAGTCCGGTATGATCATGGCAAGTCATGCGGGACGCATGCTGCGCGCACCAAAATCATGTTTTAGGATGGTGGCACACCCGGTGGGTATCGGCTCCGCCTCAATCCACCCTACGCTTGTTTTTGGGAAGCAAAGGGACGCTGGCATTGGCAATCGAGAATATTCAGTTCGACACACTTGGGCAGTTGGTCTTTGACTCTGTGCCAGTGGAGAGCGAAAAGGCTTTGCTTTACGCTGAACTTGAGCCAGGCGTTGCGCTGGTTTCCTTGTTTTACGAATCTGATGGCGAGGTCCATTATATTGACCCACGTGATGAACTCTTCGATGAAGTTGAGAATCTACAAGATCAGCTAGGAGCTGATGTCAGAGCTTTCGAATTCGAATTAGTTGGTGAGCGGTTCAAGACCGCGTTCACATACAGGGACCAATTCGATGACAAGGCAGACGATTTGGGGCGGCGCAGTGTCGTCCTGATGAAGCACTTTGGCCACCGCAGGGAGAGTACTTGATCAATCGAGAAGAATTTTTGCAGGCACTGGTTTCCTTCTTGGAGTTTTCGCGGACCGCACCTGATCGAGAAGCGGGCAAAGCACTGCACGAATTGGAGGCGCTTTCACCAAATTCGGATCTGAGTGGCATCATTTTTTATGGTGCCAAGGAGCGCAGTCCAGAAGAAATTGTCGATGAAGCCTTACTCAGAGAAGCGCTATGGAAAGAAGGTGGCCGGCCGGCAGTTAGGGCGCGCATTAAGCAATTGATGCTCGAAGAATTGGAAAATCCAAATTCTACTATCGCCCAGCAATACTCAGCTCAGGCAATCCTGAAGAGTCTTGAGAGAGAAGAAAATCAGGACCTTAACTAGCAGAGTAGGGGGGTGAGCGAAGCGATACCCACCACCCGCATGCCCGGACTTGTTACACAGCACACGGAAATCCGGCGCCTCTATCCAACCGGATAGTCTCCCATGGCAGTCTGCCCGCCATGACAGATCGCACCGACTTCTTCTCCCAGGCCTATTACACGATCGCCCGCGCCATTGCGGAGGCGGGCGTGAATGTGGACCTGTTCAAGGCGCCTCAGACGATTGCGAAATCGGTGAACTGGCGCGTGCGGGCGGAGCTGAAGCGGCTTACCGCTCTGCTCCGCCGTCTGATCTTTCTGGCGGCGCTGCAGATGGAGCTCGCGCCGCTGACGCCCCGCATCGGCGGCAATTATTACGAGCCGAAGAAGCCGGACGCCGAGTACCGCTACATCTTCACCATGGTGCCTGCGCCCTCCCGCCCATGCCCGCACTTCCTGAAAGGGCCGGTGACGGTGCCTTCGCGCGGCCCTGTGCCCGCCGCGCCGCTGATCGCGCGGTGGCAGGCCATGCTGGACACGCTGAAGCATCATAAGCGCCGGGCGAAATGCCTCGCCCGCACGATCCAGCGCTGGCAGGCCGCAGGCGAAGCCCGGCCGCATGTGCCGCCCATTCCCCGTAGCCACCGCATGCCGGCTGCGCTCGCCCTCGTCTCGGGCGGGCTCACCGTGCAGCTGATCGAAGCGCTGAAACGCTGGCCGGATTCGAGCTGAGCCTTGCCCACAATCAGGAGTTTTGCCGGAGCGCGGGGGCGTTTCCGGCCGGACGTGCTGGGGCGCCCGTTCCTCGACTTCGCTCGGCAGCGCCTTTTCTGTCCGCTGGCCCGGATTCGAATTGTCGCGGAGGTAGACTGGCCCAATCGAAATACAGTCTTTCTGTACCCCAAGGATTGCTGCAGTGCAGCATTTGGGTTTCTAAGGGGCAACATTCGGTCGGAACAGCCAGACAGGCAGGGTAAGGCAATGCCCATCAAACCGGTAGACATCGTCCTCTCCAACGGGGTGGAAGTCATTCTGCGCCCGGCCGGGCCGGAGGATGAACCGCGGTTCGAGCATATCGTGGCGAACATGTCGGAAGAGTCGCGCTATCTGCGCTTCTTCTCAGGCGTGAAGGTCATTCCCAAGCCGATCATCCATGCGCTGGCCGATGCGGACGGGCACCGTCACATTGCCTGGGCCGCCGCGCTCAAGAACGAGCCGGGTCAGCCTTTCATTGCGGCTGCGCATGCGATCCGCACGACAAACGAGCTGGAAGAAGCCGAACTGGCCATGGGCGTGCTGGACGCCTATCACGCGCAGGGGCTTTCCCGCATGCTGATCGCCTGCGTCGCGCTCTGCTGTCATGCCGAAGGGATCATCACGCTGGAAGCCGAGACCCTGCCGGAGAATCGCAAGGCCAACAGCCTGTTCAAGGCGCTGGGCGGGCATGTGATCCGGCCGATGCCGCCAACCACGGTCTGGCAGTTCCATGTCGGTGAACTGATCAGCGTGCTGCGCGCGATGGAATCCCCGCGGGGGCTCCGCGAGGTGTTCCGGATCAACGGCGCCGATGATGACCAGGTGGCGGAGTCCTAGAGGACCCGGCCGGCCACTTCGATGATGCGGATCAGTACGAAAGCGCCAATGGCAATTGTCCAGCGCCATGCGGCAACCGGATGCGTCAGGTATTGCAGGCTGTCCGTCTTATCCCAAAAGACCGCGCCGTCGCTGGTCAGTTTATTGTACTGGTAGATCATCGTGATCAGGTTGAGGATGGGAATTCCGAAGCCCAGTCCTGCCATGACTGACGAGAAGGAGCGTTTGAGACTGCTCCCGAAACCAAGGCGGCGCCCGGTGACGCTGGCAACCCGGATGCCCATCAATGTCTTGCCGGGTGTTCCGCCAAAAACGGAAATGCAGAAAGCTTCTGCAAAGACGAACAGGACGGCGTGCAAGAAGAGATAGACGACGACGAATATCGGGCCGGTCAGCAGCGATTCATCGAACGGCCAGCCCATCAGGCCGACAAAGATGATCCCATAGCCAAAGCTGAGAAGAAAAACCGCGGCGAAGGTCAGAATCTGGGCGAGGCTGAAATCGATCGACTTCGCCAGGAAGCGTGCCCATTCCCGCGGATCGTCCTTTGCGGCTTTATCCTGCGCAGCCGAAGACGGCTCCGGAAGATCCCCGAAGACGTCTATTTCCGGTGTTTTGTCCATTGAAGCCCCTCACTCCCGCATCAACCCATGCGGGAGATTAGGCATTCCTGAGGGTTTAGGAAACCCGTTCCACCATCATGTGCTTGATCTTGGCGATTGCCTTGGCCGGGTTCAGGCCTTTCGGGCAGACCTGCGCACAGTTCATGATCGTGTGGCAACGATACAGTTTGAACGGGTCTTCCAGATCGTCGAGGCGCTCGCCGGTGGCTTCATCGCGGCTGTCGATCAGCCAGCGATAGGCCTGCAGCAGGGCCGCGGGCCCCAGATACTTGTCGCCATTCCACCAATAGGACGGGCAGGACGTGGAGCAAGAGGCGCACAGGATGCACTCGTAAAGGCCGTTCAGCTCTTCGCGATCAGCCTCGGACTGTTTCCACTCTTTCTCAGGGGCCGGCGTGTCGGTCTTGAGGAAGGGCTGCACATAAGCGTGCTGCGCGTAGAAATTGGTCAGGTCCGGGATCAGGTCGCGCACCACCGGCTGCGAGGGCAGGGGGCTGATCGTGATCACGCCCTTCGGCAAATCGTCGAAGCCCTTGGTGCAGGCGATCGTGTTGCGCCCGGCAATGTTCATCGCGCAGGAGCCGCAGACGCCTTCGCGGCACGAGCGGCGGAAGGCCAGCGTCGGGTCGATATTGTTCTTGATGTAGAGCAGGACGTCCAGGATCATCGTCCCGGCTTTGTCCATGTCCACCCAATAGGTG
>MDTG01349193.1_pt1 | contig 24527 bp, 18 predicted proteins | sample 811421 | NCBI WGS metagenome assembly MDTG01 (sample SAMN05326645, study PRJNA326480) | marine metagenome | isolation source: seawater | place: Pacific Ocean: South East | collected 2011 | reverse complement strand
CGGGTTTGCTAGATTACGTCGGCTATTTAGCTAATAACGGACAAGACCCATCGCGTTATGAATTGGCACTATGGCGTAAAATATTACAGCCTGTGTCAGTAGGGGTAATGCTATTAATGGCCTTGTCGTTTATCTTTGGGCCATTACGAAGCGTTACCATGGGCGCCCGCGTGATCATGGGTGTACTAACGGGCTTTGGCTTCTTTATCTTAAATGAAGTGTTTGGGCCGCTTAGTTTGGTATATCAAATTCCGCCGTTTTTAGGCGCTTTGCTGCCTAGTTTACTTTTTGCGGCCATCGCCGCCATCATGCTGCGGAAGTAGCCTAGTTTCAGAAGCCCTATTTAAGTAGCCCAGTTTAAGTCGCCCTATTTAAGTAGCTTAGCTTGAGTCGCTTAAACTAAACGTTTGGTTGAATCAGCATAAGTTAAAGCGGTTTAGACGTTGAATCATCAAACACTAAGTTCTACCGTTCAATTTTGAATACAAGAAAGGGAAGCTCTGCTTCCCTTTCTTATTTGTCTTAGTGTTTTTTGCTTACCAGCTTTTATGGTCGTTACTTTCTTTCGTTAATTTAAGCACTTGAGTTTGCGCTAACCTATCTTGCAAAGACTGCTTGTGCTTAAAATCAAAAAGTACTAACAAAGTGCCTAAGCCCCCTAATGATGCCACTAAGCGAATGAGTAATCGTGGCCATGTCATGGGCTCATCTACCGTACTGAAAATACGCAGTCGCCATGCACGCATACCCAAGGTTTGCCCACCTCGCTTCCAAAACCATAAAAAGAAACCAACTACCCACAAACCAACCCATACCTGAATAAGTAACTTATACCCCGTAGATGCCTGAATTAATTCAGCGGGTTGCTCATAGCCTTGCAAATCCAGTACACCATTTGAAAGCAACACAATAAGCGTGACTATTACCACCATGGCTGCACACATCCCCACCGCTACGGCAACCAATGTATCGTAAATCATGGCAGCTAAACGGCGAATAAATCCTGCACGTTCTGAGGCAGGGGTTAACTCGGCAGCTTCATTTTTGATGAGTTTTTCAGTCTTATTTGCTTTTTTAGCATTGCGTGCAGCTCGTGACGCTTTGTGATTACTTTTGTTCAAAATACTTCCGATACGGTTCAATACCGCGCTAGTGTGCCACAACGCCGACAAGGCATAAATAACCGATAGTGAAACAGGGATAGTTTTAATACTTAGTAATGTGTATTGCCAAGCCGTACTGGATTAGAAACAGCTTGTAGGATGAAGCGGACAAATAATATTTGTACTTTTTGCATCTAATTACAGGTGGTAAACGTTTAATAAAATGTAAACACAAACAATCGATCGAAAAATTCTTGTGTCTACACCCTGATCAGAGTTCCGACGCTTAAGGCCATTTAATTTCTAAATGCCATGTATAGCTCGGTAAAGAAGGATACTTTATGGAACATGAAACCTTGTTTCCCCTACTGTGTGAAACAGCGAATGGCAATAAAGCCGCCTTTGCTGAGCTATATAAATTAACCAGCCCTCAGCTATATGCTGTGGTGTTAAAGCTTCTAAAGCGGCCGGAACTAGCCGATGAAGCCACCCAAGATGCTTTTATCAAGATATGGCATAACGCAGGCAGTTACCAACGAGGTAAAGGTACTGTGCTGACTTGGATGGTAAGTATTGCGCGCTACCGTGCATTAGATTTAATGCGCTATCACAATGTGAGAAACGAAGTTGAATTGGATAACGAAGCGCCTCAATTAGATGAGTCTTCTGACACCGTTCGGATGAATACCGAGCAAGATAAATTAGCGGAATGCTTGGATGAACTAGACCACTCCCAACGCCAAGCAATACAACTAGCTTATGTAAACGGACTGTCCCATCAAGAAGTTGTGAACCATTTGTCGTCGCCTCTGGGCACTATTAAAAGCTGGATCCGACGTGGCCTTCAAAGCTTACAAAGGTGTTTGTCATTATGAATTATTTGAAAGAAGAACGGTTAAACGCACTCGCGGCCGAATATGTGGTGGGTACCTTGCGTGGCAAAGCACGTCTGCGCTATCAAAAATTATTGATGCAGTACCAAATCGTAGGTGAAACTACAGCAAAGTGGGAAGAATACTTGGCAGGCTTTTCTGACGGTATTACTCCTGTAGAGCCTCCCCATGCTGTGTGGGAACAAATTCAGCGCCGTCTTGATCACGGCAATTCAACCAAACCAGCATCTAACGTACTTGAATTTGAACAAGCAAAGCAGGCTAGATGGCGTTATCTCTCTTTATTGTCTACCGCGGCTGCCATGATATTTGCGGTACTTCTCGTAGTGATGATGCCGGTGGCCGATGAAGCAACGTCACATGTTGCCGTTGTTAATAACGCAGACAATGCGCCTTTATGGGTGATAGAGATTTCTGAATCTACCATGGATATAAAAGTAACTAGCGCATTTTCTCCTATTACTGATAAAGACTACGAGCTTTGGATGGTGCCCGAAAATGGCGAAGCCCCTATTTCTTTAGGCTTGTTGCCTGAATCTGGCTTCGAGCACTTTGCCACCAATACCATATTGCTTAATGGCAGCATTGCAGCGCTTGCCGTGAGCTTAGAAGCACCCGGTGGTTCCAAAACCGGTGCGCCAACTGAAGTAATATATATTGCGCCGTTGGTTTCCGTTTAATAAACAATCAACATTAGAAAGCCGGCTTCATGCCGGCTTTTTAGTGTCTGAAAAAAATATTTTAAATAAAAGTAAATTATTTTGCATCCAACTTCCCATCCGAATCGTTTGGCTTTATGAACTCACTCACTAAGAGACATAATATGATTTCGATTAAACGTTCAGTAGTTGCTGTATCTTGCGCACTTATTGCCGCAGGCGCAGTGGCTTCAAGCCACCGTGAAGCTCCTAATATTACACGTCACCCTGCTTTAGACAGTACCGACTTTTACGCATTTAACAGCTACGAAGAAGGGCGTGAGGGCTACGTTACTTTCATCGCAAATTACATTCCACTGCAAGACGCCTACGGCGGCCCTAATTATTTCGCCATGGATCCTAACGCGCAATACACTATTCATATCGACAGCGATGGCGATGCAGTAGAAGATATTAGTTTCGTTTTTGAGTTTCAGTCTATGCTTGCCGCAGAAAATGAAGGCATTGCATTGCCTATCGGCCCAGCAGGCGAAGAAAAAATGGTGAAGGTACCATTAAAGAACATTGGCCCGGTTAGCGCGGACGATCAAAGCGCCGCTAACTTCTCAGAAATGTATAGCTTAACTATGGTATCGGGCGCCATGCAAAGTGGTGAGCGTACTACGCTAACGCCAAGTGCAGGGGATATGTTTACTAAACCACTAGATTACATTGGGAATAAAACCTTCACCAGCGAAGTAGAATACGCCCGCTATGCCGAAAGCTTTATTTATTCATTCTCGATACCAGGCTGTGATGACATGGCAAAGGTATTTGTAGGCCAACGCAAAGACCCGTTTGTGGTAAACCTAGGTAAAACCTTCGACTTGGTGAATTATGTGCCGGTTGAAGGCGACAGTGCCCCTGGCGCTGGTGATGGGGGCGGTTTCCCCGGCGGTATCACCCAAAGTAATGACAACGATGACTTAGCCGATAAAAATGTGACTTCGATTTCTGTAGAAGTACCTTCAACGTGTGTTACGGGTGACGGTAACGGCGTAGTAGGAAGTTGGACGACAGCGAGCCTTCCGCAAGCCCGAATTTTAAACCCTGATGCCACCTTTGCATCGCCAGAAGTTAATGGCGGCGCGATGACCCAAGTATCTCGCTTAGGCAGTCCTTTAGTTAACGAACTGGTTATCGGTATTGGCGATAAAGATACCTTCTCTAGTGCCCACCCAAGTGATGACGGTCAATTCGCTGATTATGTTACTCACCCTGCACTACCAGAATTACTAAACATCTTGTTTAAAGATGCGGTTAACACAACATTAGGCACATCAATTGAAACCCTAGCACCTACTAATTTCCCTAGAAACGATTTAGTTGCTGCGTTCTTAACAGGTTTCCCTGGCGTTAACCAACAAGCCACGGTAACGGCGTCTGAAATGCTTCGCTTAAATACAGGCATTCCAGCAACACCGGCAGCGAATCAATCTGCATTCGGTGTAGCAGGTGACGATTTAGCCGGTTTCCCTAATGGAAGAAGGCCTGGCGATGATGTGGTAGATATTGCCCTTCGCGTTGTAATGGGCCGATTATGTTACCCCATTCCGGTGAACGGCGAAGAAACTAACCTTGGCTTGTGCGCAGAAGAAGATGCGAGTGTAGGCAACGTTCCATTCACTGATGGTGCGCCAGTTGATGCCAGTATGATCGATGCGTCATTCCCTTACCTTAAAACCCCTATCGCGGGTTCTGAATAAGGAGTGATGATTATGAACAACACCCTTTTAAGAGGCATAGTGTTAGTGGGCGCAGTAAGTGCGCTTACTGGATGCTTTGATAATGACGATGATAAGCCAGAAGTAAACGTGGCACCGGTAGCGGAAGATGCCATGTTTATTACTCAGGCAGATATTGCGTTCACCGAAATGCTAAGTGCAAGTGATACTAATGGCGACGCGTTAACTTTTACGCTAGCCACAGACAGCGAAAACGGAACCACAACGGTAACAGCAGACGGTGATTTTACCTACACACCGAATGCACAGTTTACTGGGAGTGACTCTTTTGTTTTCAGTGTGTCTGATGGTGTAAATGATGCTGATATGGGCGAGGTGACTATCACCATTGAAGCGCAACAAGTCTCGTTTTCAAGCTACACCCGAGATGCGTTTAATCAAGAGGCGACTGATGAGCCTCTTCCTGTTAACGGAAGAGAATTCACTCAGGATGCTGAAGAAAGCAGTTTTGACGATTTGCTACCTCAGCAGTAAATAGCCTTAGCGCCAGGGAAGGCGCTTTTTTCTTTAGATTTTTCACTTAACTTTTTTCCAACCTAGGAGCCTAGACAGTGAAATTAATGACTCTACTTGTGGCGCTTAGCACCTTGTCTACGTTGTGTTCATCGGCCTTTGCGTTTGATGAAACGGCTTCTCTTAGCGATACATCAGGTGACATACCTAGCAATAAAGTTATCGCGACATGGCGTGCACAGCCTCAAGCAAAAATGACCATAGCACTCGCGCAAACACGACTTAATGAAAGCCGCTACCCCGATGCCACTGGCAATGAAAGGCAACAGGTAATGCACTTCATCCATTATCAAAAGCAGCAAATAGACACCCTTTCTGCTAGCGCGAAAACGCAGCTAATGGTGTTAGAGGCCAAAATGCTGCAAGGCTCTCACCAATTTAGCCAAGCTGCAGCTATTTTAAATACTATAGATACAACCAATAATGCAGCGGCTTTATTACTACTCGCTGACATTAATATTCAACAAGGCAACCCTGCAGCAGCCAAAACCTATTGCCAGCAATTAGTTGGCAAAACCAGTCACTTATTAGCTTTCACATGTATTTTGAATGCCGAGTTCACACTAAACACCAATATTGCTAGCTACGAGAAATTACTAAATTTTGAGGCATTTACCGAGAAATCTCGTGTAGAAAAGCCCTCAATAGAAGAAACCCGTTTTGAAGAACCTAATGCAAATAACACTGCGCAAGCGGCTGCGAGCGAACGTCTGTGGTACTACGAAACCTTGGCAGCAATGGCCTATACCCTCAATAAACCCGAGGCTACACTTTTACACCTGAACAAATTAGACGCACAAAAACTGCCTGTAAGCGCATTGCTGTTATGGTCAGACGCTAAGCTCAAACTGTCAAAACCCCAAGATGTCATTGAAAGGTTTACCGCAATTCAGGCTGCTTCGAATCGCACATCCAACAGCACAGGCAAGAACATAGACGATGGCTTATTGCTTCGCTGGGCAAAAGCAGAAAGACAAATAAGTCTTCATGATACTGAAATTCAAAAGCAATTAGCTGATAGAATGGCCTTACGTACTTGGCGTGAAGATGTGTCTCATGCAGCGCAAGTGGCTAGTTACTTTTTAGATATTGACTATAAACCTGCTATAGCCCTGAAGTTCGCCAGACTCAACTGGCAAGCGGCACAAACACGAAGTGACGCTAGGCTACTTGCACGAGCCGAAAGCGCTGTTGCCACATCATCTACATTGAATTAAGAACATATATGAAAGCACTTATCGTTACTCTTTTTTTGTCACTTTTAGTTATGAACGCAAGCGTAGCAAACGCCCACGAACTTAGTAGCGGATATTTAACGTTAAACGCGGGTGAAGAAAATACCTATAGCGGCGAATTGCTATTAAAGCCCGATGATATTGGGCAAGTAGCAGGGTTAGATACCAACGGCAATGGCGCACTAACGTGGGGCGAGATTCATCAAAACTTGCCCTTATTAGAGAGCTATATTGCTAACGTGCTAAGTATTAGAGTAGATGACTCACCCTGTGAAATTAGCCTTAACATGCCGAATATTAGAAGTGTATCAGGCGAATCTTACTTGGTTTCACCCATTCAGGTTATGTGTAAATCAGCCGGCACAATGGGCATTCGCTACGATGGTATTTTTGAGCACAGCCCTACTCATAAGCTTCTTGTAAACGTAAACCTTGCTGGCCAATCAGGAAGCCGTACACAAAACAACTCGCAAAGCAGCACAGAGAACACTTCAGTTACCAGCGTACTTGATATTGATAACCGCAGCGTGACATATGATGCTGTCACTACGTCGCTAACCGCACTGTTCATTTCGCTAGTGTACGAAGGCGTATGGCATATCTTTATTGGTATCGATCATATCCTATTTTTAGTGGCTACCTTGCTGACCGTTAATTTAGCAAGAGAGCAAAAGCAGTGGCAAAAAGAGCCATCTGCTTCTCGAGTACTAAAGCATACGGTAATATTAGTCAGTGCGTTCACGCTAGCGCACTCTATTACCTTAACGGCTACCGCACTTAATTTTATTGCGTTAGATAGCCGCTTAGTGGAGCTAGGTATCGCTATTTCAGTATTGCTAACGGCCCTTAATAATATTTATCCGCTCATTGTGCGATTAGGTATTATTACGTTTGCTTTTGGTTTATTACATGGAATGGGGTTTGCCAGCGTGTTTGCCGATTTAAATGCGCAGTCGAATAATCTTGTGCTTAGTGTGGCTGCCTTTAACATTGGTGTGGAAGTGGGTCAGTTAGCTATTGTAGCGGTGTTATTACCCTTGTTGTTGTGGCTTAGACATTATACGTTTTATGCCAAAACTTTAATGCCACTACTATCATCAGTCATTGCCATCATTGCTATTAACTGGACGATTCAGCGCTGGTAAGGGTCTTCAAGGTAAGCCTCTTTTATCATACCGCTTAGCACTGTTGTTAGGCGGTGCTTTTTAAATGCCATGTCAAACGCACATCAAATGTCACAAATGTAACCTTGATTGCACCTAACGCTTCTCGCGCATAACCTTTGCTTCTTCGCGCTGGCCACCGATGAGGTTTCTAGCACAGGCTTAAATATTTACAAACGAGCAAGCAATGAGTAGTCGCGAGCAAAACCGGGTTCTGGCAGGCCCTCCCATCACTACGTTTTTCTATTACGTTATTCCATCAATGATAGGTTTGCTATCACTCACCACAGCTAGCCTTGTAGATGGTATTTTTGTGGGGAATATCGTCGGCTCAGATGCCCTAGCCGCCGTTAGTCTGCTGCTGCCGTATTTAACCTTCCTTATAGCTATATCACTCATGCTCGCCATTGGCGGTGCGGTAACTGCTGGTAAGTATTTAGGAGAGGGGAACACCACCGCCGCCTCTGGCATCATGAGTAAGACACTGATAACCACAGTGCTAGTCAATCTCTTTTTCGCACTGCTAAGCGTGGCTCTTGAGCCTACGTTGTACGCAATTTTAAACGTACCTGTGCATATTAAACCGCTGGTAACCGAGTATTTTTCCATTATTCGTTGGGTGTTCATTCTGCAACTAAGCACTATGGTGCTTTATTACTTTGTGCGCAGCGATGCGCACCCTGTTTTGGGAACCAGAGCATTAGTTACAGGCGCACTTATCAATGTTGCCCTTGATTGGATATTCATACTGCATCTTGATATGGGAATAGCGGGCGCCGCCTATGCTACTGCCATCGCGCAACTTATACAGTGTATGGTGCTTATGACCTACTTCTTCAGCCCCAAACGTACCTTGCGCTTTTCTCTCAAACAGCAAAATTGGCGCGCTATCGCTTCCACTGCCTATAACGGCGTTTCAGAATTCGTAAATGAAGTATCAGTTGGTGCGCTTTTCTTACTACTAAATTGGCTGCTGATTGCGCAGTTAGGTGCAAATGGTGTTGCTGCGTTTAGCGTGGTGAATTATTTTATTTTTCTTAGCGTGATGGTGTCTTATGGGGTAGCTGATGCTCTTCATTTACTGGTTAGCCAGAATTACGGCGCCAAGAACACCCCTCGAGTTTACGCATTTCTAAAGATTTCACTTTCAAGTGTATTACTAACCGGCTTGCTGTTGGCGGGAGCACTGATTTTTGCACAAACATCTCTCACCACCTTATTTTTAAATGAACGGGACAGCGAGGTTACTGAACTTGTTGGTGATGTTATTGGTTTAATGTGGCCGGTATTCATTGTGAATGGCATTAATATACTTCTAGGGTGCTACCTAACGGCGATTCATAAACCCGCACCATCGGCTCTATTGGCGCTATGCCGTAGCATTTTGTTCCCTGCCACTATGCTGGTATTCCTCTACCTTGTTTTTTATCACACCTCACTATTGTCGCTGTCACCTTCCCCGCTATTATTTTTGATCGCACTACCTATTGCCGAATGGCTTACCTTTGGTTTTGCACTCATATATAGCTATCGTTTTCGCCCTTCTACGCTTTTGGAATAAGTAACAAATGTAAACCAACTTGAGTATGATAATCATTCTCATTACGATGACTGCGAATTTTAATGTCTGAGTAAGGGGAGAAAAGCATGGCCACAATCGCCAAGCAAATCGCAGATAATGCATCCTACCAAGCCTTTGTTAACGGCTATCTAAAAGAAATAGATGAAGGGGTTTGGCACTCGATAGCACAATGGAAGACAGCAAGCGGCTTCAATGCAGAAAAGCACGATAAATTCATGCTGGAGTTACAACTTCAGCACAGTGAAACAAAGCTGGTATTCGGCGTAGCTTTTCGGTCAATTGTAGGAAGACACAAACTCACAGGAATTTACCATCAACGCCCTAACAGCATGGAATGGACCCAGCTAGATTCCATTTCAGCCATCATGCTTCTAATTAAAGAAATCTACGCTCGGTCGAACAGCCACCATGTTTGTGATCAAGAATTAGAGCTCACATCACGCACTATTGAAAGCCACCAGATCATGGCTGAATATGTTCAAGAAAGAAAAGATGATCCCGCATTACAAAGCCCTCGCTTCATTGACTCTGAACAGTCGGTACTGTTTGGTCATTGGCTGCACCCTACCCCCAAGTCTCGCCAGGGTATGCACCGATGGCAACACACGCATTATGCTCCTGAACTTAAAGGCAGCTTCAAACTGCACTTTTTTGCCGTGGAGCGCCAATGGTTAAACCAAAGTTCGGCTATTGCACTTTGTGCAGAACAGATTGTACTTCGTATTGCAGAGCAAGGTGCCTGTGATACAGAACTCGCTTTAGTTAAGCAGTTTAGTGATTCGGGTAAGGCTCTAGTGGCAGTTCACCCACTTCAAGCAGAATGGTTACTGAAGCAGGAATACATTCAACAATTAATTTCCACAGGGCAATTGCACCCCTTAGGCCCGCTGGGCGCAACGTTTACACCAACATCGTCGGTTCGAACCCTGTATTGTGAACAGCTTAACTTCATGGTGAAAGTCTCTATTCCGGTTAAAATCACCAACTCCATGCGTATTAATATGGGTCATGAGCTTGATGCTGGCGTGACCTTAGCGAAGCTACTTAACACGACTCGTTTTTCGTCGCTTCATCCACAGTTTCAAGTTATTGGCGACCCCGCTTATTTATCACTTTCTCTACCTGATATGGATGAAAGTGGCTTTGAAATGATATTGCGCGACAACCCCTTTAAACAAACCAAGAATGAATTAGGCATTGGAGGCATACAGTCGATAGCGGCACTGGTGCAAGACGCTATTCTTCCTAATGACCGTTCGAAGCTTTCTACCATTGTTCATACACTTTCTGAGCAACAGGGCCGTTCACTGCATCAAACAAGCATTGCATGGTTCGACCGCTACTGGCAATGCGCTATAGAGCCTGCCATTCGGTTATTTGATCAATTTGGTATTGCACTAGAAGCCCACCAGCAAAACTCTCTGCTAGACCTTACTGAAGGCTACCCTAAAACGTATTTTTATCGAGATAACCAAGGGTTCTATCTTTCAAGTTCAGTTAAAAGCACGCTGATGCAGCTAGAGCCTGATCTCATTAAATGCCCAGAGTTATTTTACGATAACAATATGATTTTTGACCGGTTTGGTTATTACTTGGTGATTAACCAACTCTTCTCGGTAATTAACCGCTTCGGCTTAGACGGGTTAGTGAGTGAAGAAACCCTGCTTAACCTAGCTCGCATTAGACTAGATAAACTTCTAACCCAAGTATCTCCTCTTGGACAGGGCTTGATACGCTCCATTACAGAGCGTAAGTCCATTCCTTGTAAAGGTAATTTACTGACACGAGTAGACGACGTTGATGAATTACAAGCTGAGATGGAACAAGCCGTTTATACCCAAATTAAAAACCCTTTCTATCGCAAAGCGCCCCAAGCTTCCGTAACCAGTACCGCAACAACTACCCTCGAGGCCTGCCTTGAATCAGCTTAATGTAGAAAGAAACACTAAATTAGCGCATTGTCAGCATGGGCAAAATTCAGCTTCAAAGGCGCGTGTGATCAAACAGCTTGTTGAAGCATTACTGTTTGAGCAGCTTGTTCCTTATCACTACACCAACGGTAATTTTTGGTTTTCCGTTGGCGCCACCCGCTATATCGCCCGCGGTCATATCTCAAGCTTTGGCCGCATTCGATTAGATGCAACCTATATAAAACAAATTGCGCCCTTCAAGACCGCCACTATTGATTTACCTACGCTGATAAATGCTTTAACCGTAAGTGATGCCACGAAAGACCAATTACTGAAGGAGTTGTCTCAAACCATCGGGTTCTGTGAATGGAACGATGCCCATTTAGCGCAGCTTAAAAGCCGGCGCGCCCTTAATTACCCTGCGCTAGAATCAGCTATTTTAGAAGGTCACCCTTATCACCCTTGCTTTAAAGCCCGTTCAGGCTTTAGCCTTAGCGATCATGCTAGTTATAGCCCTGACGCAGGCAGTGAATTCAAGCTTCATTGGCTAGCTATCAAACGCACCTTCTTAGCGGCAAATCTACCTACTGAGGAAGCTTCTTTTTGGCAGCAAGAACTTGGGGCGAATACCCTAAATATTTTGCAGCTGCGATTGCAAGCATTAACGCCTAATAGCCAAGAGTATGGTTTACTGCCCATACATCCATGGCAACGCAATGCACTTGTCACTGCGCTCTCGCAGCCAATCAATAATAAAGACATTATCGATTTAGGTGAATGTGGAGATAGTTATCAAGCCACCATTTCCGTTAGAACGTTACTGAATGTAACCTCACCAAACAAAGCCCATGTGAAATTACCCATGAACATGGTGAATACGTCTTCTTTGCGTACCATTGAGCCCCACTCAGTGACAACCGCACCGATCATTTCAAACTGGTTAGATACGCTTATTAAGCAAGACAGTTGGTATCAAGAAAGGCAAAACTTTGCCATTCAACATGAATATGCTGGCATCGTAGTTCGGCACCCCAGCGCTGCTTCGGGTAGTGAACATTGGGCAAACCAATTAGCCCCAAGCCTTAGTGTAATCTTTCGCAATAGCCAACCACTGCAAGCAGACCATACACACGCCCTTCCTTTTGCTGCATTATCACTTGTTGAACAAGACGGCTTGCCCTTTATCGATCCATGGATAAATAAATACGGCTGTGAAGCGTGGCTAAAGCAATTACTTGAAGTCACGGTTATTCCGGTGTGGCACTTATTGGTTAAGCACGGTATTACGGTAGAAGCGCATGCACAAAATATGATTTTGCGGCATGAACATGGATGGCCTAGGTCAGTAGTATTGCGAGACTTTCACGAGAGTGTTGAGTACGTAGAGGATTTCCTCGCTCAACCTGAACTGAAACCACATTTCGCTGAATTACATCACGACTATGTTCATGCGCCCGACAATCAGTATTACTGGATGTCACAAGTTGATGCTCTTCGGGAACTGTTAGTAGATACCTTGTTTGTTTACAACCTTACCGACGTAGCCACACTAATGCAGCGCTTCTATCACTATGAAGAAACGCAGTTTTGGCAACAGGTTACCAATACATTATCCGCCTACGAAAAAACCGCAGAACCGTGGCGTAGTCGCATACGCAAAATCGATTTGCTTGCGCCCAAAATTCAAACCGAATCACTACTCGCTAAAAAGCTGAGCGGACAAGGTGCGCAAGAATTCCATCACACCATTCCTAACCCTTTACATCCACTTTAATGTGCAGGAGATTTTCATGTTAAGTGTTGATACCACTTTTTATTCCACCTACGATTTTGAACGTTTCTATCAGCAGTTCGCAACTATTTCCATATTGCATGATAAGCACATCAATATAGCACTGTGTCTTCGTGACACCGCGACTTGGTTGGCGCTATGCCTTTATGCTAAAAATCATGACATTTCTGTACTGCCCATTCACCCAGATACACCACTAGAGCTGGCTAAACGTAACGCAAGCCGAGCAAAATGCGACGTGTTGTTTTTCGGCGATATGCAAAATCAAATAACGGTTCAGTATGGCGGTGAAAAAGACAATATAGCAGGGCTTATTCAAATGAGCTCTGGCACCACAGGCGAGCCTAAGTGCATAAAGCGAAGTTGGGTTGCCATTGATATCGAAATTGCCAGCTATATTTCTCACTTCCAAGACGCCGATGACATGACCCCATTCGTAGCATGCCCCGTTACCCATTCCTACGGACTTATATGCGGCGTTTTGGTTGCCTTAGGCAGAGGAAAAAGCCCAACAATCATTACTAACATCAATCCTAAATTCATCATGAAGATGGTGATGGCAGCGAAAAAGCCACTGCTTTATTCCTCGCCCGCAATGCTAAGTATGATTAGTTTACTTTGGCCCAAAACCAGCTCGCTTTATGCGGCAATGACCTCTGGCACCTTAATGTCAAAGCCAACACTTGAAAAGGTAGGACAGCGGATAACACACCTTTATCAACAGTATGGCTGCTCTGAGTCTGGGTGCGTAAGCTTAAGCCGTATCGAATCTTCAAATACTAGTATTGGTGAAATTCTGCCGCATGTTCAAATAGCTAGTGGGCAAGATGCCAATCATCCAGAAGAAATTGTAATAACCGTACCTGCAATAAACACATGCCATCAGCCACAAATCATTTTCACCCAAGATTTGGGCTATTTTGAACACAAAGAACATGCTCCCCCTGTACTGCACTTCGTTGCCCGCCAAGACGACACCATTATTGTGTCGGGTTTGAATGTATACCCGCAAGAGATTGAAGATATTGTTCTTGAGCATCCAAGCGTGATAGATGCCGTACTATTTAAAGTAAACGACACCACGGCGGGTCAGCGAGCCTGTTTATATTTCACCACCGACCAACTCGATGCCGATGCGCTGCGTATATGGTGCCGTGACAAACTTGCCGCATACCAAATTCCGCAGTATTTGCATGCGGTAGAGCACATTGAACGCTTAGCAAACGGCAAAGTGAATCGGAAGAAACTGGCAGAAGATTATGCAAACCAAAAGCCTCAAAGTGCGCTTGAGCAGGTAGCAGGTTAACCATGAATAAAAACACCATTATTGATGCCATTAAGTTGATACTTGAAAAAGAACTCAACAATCAGCAGCTGCATCACTTCACCCCGTCGGCTCGGCTAAATGAAGATTTGTATTTAGACTCAGTACAAATTATGCAGCTACTCGTGCATATTGAATTAACCCTTGGCATTGATATACCCGACGCCGCGTTGAGTAACGACGACGTTGCTACTGTGTCTTCACTAGCAGACTTTTTATTAACACAATCGAATACCGATACGAGTAAAAGTAGCGACGCAACTGATGACTTAGCACAAGCTCAAGAAGAATTTGAAGATATTAAGGTGCACTGCTTCGTAAGCTGCTTATGTGAAAGCATTAAAGCTAATGAACAAGTTGATCACAGACCTTTCTATTTTGGCGTGTGGGACGCTGAAGTACTCGTCAATCAAGATCACCATTTAGCCTATCACTCAGATGACATCAACCACGATGACTTTAGAGCATGGTATAAAAAAATATATGGTGTGACTGTTACGCCATGGTACCGCGATACTCACAGTAAAAAAGAAAACCTTCATACCTTACAAACGTTACTGGCACAGAAATCTGAAAGCCAAAATATCATGGTCATGCTTGATATGTATTTATTGCCGGAGCGGGAAAACAAATTCAATCAAAACCCCTTCCCTCACTATGTGATGTTAGAAGAAACAAACGACCCAGAAACATGGTTCATGCACGACCCTGATTTTCGTTGGGAAGGCACACAAAGTAAAACACAAGTCATCGCCGCTATTGAATCAGAAGCGGTGGCGGGCGGCTATATCTTTGATAGCAGAGACATAACGCCTACAAAAAACAGCGTTATCGCCGAATATTTTCTTGCGAGCTTCAATGACAAAAACAACCCCATGACCGACAAGGTGCGCGAGGTTGTTGATGCACATATAGACACGAACAATAGCTCGACTGATATCACTCAACTAGGTGAAGCCCTTAAGCAGCTTCCCGTATTAGCCATTCGTAAATATGCCTATGAACATGGGTTCGCGTTTTTCTGGCGCGATATTGGCTTTCCTGAAGCTGAGTTTGAACACTGGTGTGATGTGATTGAAGCGCTGGTTAGCAACTATAAAAACATTCAGTTTCGCGCGATGAAACTTGCTACAGAGCAACTTAGTTTGGCCAATAAGAATGTGTTAATCACTGAAATCTATTCGTTAATAGATCAGCAAGATGAACGGGAATTTAGGATTAAGCAGCATTTATTCAACGTATTTTCACAGTGGTCTGCGTTACACAAGCTAGACCTTCACAGCCCGCAGACAATCGCTGAGGAAGCTACTGCATGAACCTTTCAATTTGTACCATCTCTTTTCGACACCAACTGATTTCGATAGAAGAAATAGCACAATGGGCCCAGGCCAACCACTTTCAAGGTATTGAGCTTTGGGGCGCACATGCAAATAACCTTGCTGACCAGCCGCATTACGATAAGCATTGGCTAACAACATATGGCCTAAAAGCCACTATGCTTAGTGATTACCTGCCGCTACTGGTTGCTGAGAATGTGCTTTATCACAAAGTACAGCATCTTTGCAGGCTAGCCAAACATTGGGGCGCGAGCAAAATTCGCACTTTCGCTGGCGGCAAAGGCAGCCTTGATTACACTGATGCCCAAAAAGCAGAGCTGTTCAATCGCCTACAAAAAATATGCGACTGGCTAGCCCCCCATGGTTTAAATTTGGTGATAGAGACTCACCCAAAAACCTACGCTGACTCAGTAACAGCAACACAAGAAATGTTCGCATGTGTGGATAGAACTAATCTTCAGTTAAATTTCGACGTTCTGCACGTGTGGGAGTCCGGCGCTGAAATTAACCATGCCCTTGATGAACTGTTGCCACATATCAATCACTTTCACTTTAAGAATATTAGCAGCGAAAGCCATCTGTCTGTCTTTGCCCCTGAAAACGTCTATGCCGCTGCGGGAACACGAGAAGGCATGGTACCTATTTTTGAAGGAGCGGTAGATTATCAGCATTTCATTGAATACCTGCACCTGCATCATAGTGCAGGAATAGCCAATGCAGATACATCACTAGAGTGGTTCGGAAATCATTGTAAACAAGTGCTCAGTCGAGATAGGTATTTAATTCAGCAATTACAACAAACATGCTTAAGCGCATAATTAATCATGCGTGCAGTAAGGAAGTAAAATGACCATTTCGGCCTCACTTTCACCGCTTTTAAATAAGCCTATACATCACCGGCTTGTAACCTTTGACGTTGCCAGAGGCATACTGATTGTATTGATGGTATTGGTGCATGTTTTGGATTTTTATGGTTCGCCAGAAACTCATGAAAGCGTGGTAGGTTCTACAATTAATCTTCTTGCAAGCTGGCAAGTTGCCGCGTGGTTTGTATTTATTATGGGGATATTTATTGCCTACATTCCACACCAACCTTTATTAACAGGCTTAAAACGGGCGTTTGGACTATTTGCACTAGGTTATGCGCTGAACCTTACTCGAGGCAGTATTCCCATGTGGCTATCGCTACAAACTGGACTGGTTACGCAGGCACAATTGGGAAGCTACACACCCACCAGTGAACTTTTCATTGTGGATATTCTGCAATTTGCTGGCTTAGCGTTAGCGTGTTGTTTACTTATAAAGCATCTTTTACCCAATCCTAAGTATTGGCTCACCGCTGCCTTTTTAGTCACTTTCGCGTCACCCTCTATTTGGGATATATCGACAGGCTGGGTGTATGTTGATGGGGTATTGAAACTGCTCGTTGGAAACATGCATCAAGGGGCGATGTTCCCACTATTTCCTTGGCTAGCATACCCACTTTCGGGCATGGTATTTGGCTACTGGTTAAGAGCGTCGAATGACATTAATCAGTTTTTTCAAACATCACTATGGATAGGTATTGCGCTAGTCATGAGCGGCACATTAATTACCCTGACTAATCCTGACTATCATATGGCGAGTAGTATGCGTAGCGGCCCGGGAATGATAATTAGCCTAACGGGTGGCGCGTTTGTTTTTTTATGCATTTGCCATCGTGCGACACAAAGCCTGAAAACCAGTAGCGCTTTCAGGCTTTTAGGTTTCTGGGGTCAGAATGTTACAGCCTATTACGTAATTCAATGGCTATTGATTGGCTGGGGACTCATGCTGGTAGGCTCTCAACAATTACCACAAAGCGCTTCAGTGGTGGCCATGCTAACTGTCATGGCGTTGTCTCATTTAGGCGTAGTTTTGTGGTTAAAGGCACGCAGTATTCGTGCTATGAAATTTGCTTAACAACCCTCAACATTCTTGGCTTCCCTAATATCAAAAGCGTTTTGGAGCCAAGAATGTTTATCTTTTACTCAGTCAGACACATAACGGTGATAAAACCCTAAAAAAAACTTGTACACCTGAGCTACATCGCTATAATGCAGCCTCATCGATAGCAAGCCTATCCAAGCCAGTGTGATGGAATTGGTAGACATGACGGATTCAAAATCCGTTGCCAGCAATGGCGTGGCGGTTCAAGTCCGCCCACTGGTACCAAACATTTAAGCCAACTTTTCAGTTGGTTTTTTTGTGCCTGAAATTCATGAAATCGCCACACAAGCATGTCGGCCGAAGGTCGGTCCCATCACGCCCGCCCACTGGGGCCATCTCTTTTTAGTCTACGAAAAGAGATAACAAAAAACCGACTTTATGTCGGTTTTTTTGTGCCTGACTATTAATTAAACCGCCACCGCTTTTCCTGTTTGTGCAGCGCGAAATATTGCATTAACAATACGAATATCGGCTAACCCTTCACTTCCTGTTACTAGCGGTTGTCGGCCGGTGAGTATGGCTAAAGCATCATTGTCCATTTGAAGCGTTTGCTGCATGCCCTTAATAGGCTCAAGTGTTTTTCCGTCAGAGGTTGTACCCGTTACACCGTTATAGCTTTGCATGGGTTTTAATTGGTACCAACCTTGTTCGCACTCTGCTTTAAAGTGGTTGAACTCTGTTACTACGCTAGTACCACAATCAGCCACTAATCCATTACCAAAATCCATGGTAAACATGGTGGTTTCATCAACCTCGGTAAATTTATTAGGGTAACGCTGGGGAGGATGACTACCAGTAACAGATAATGGCTCTTTACCTGTTAAAAAACGGGCACTGTTTATAGCGTAAACACCCATATCATAAAGCGCCCCACCTCCCATATGTTGCTGCATTCGCCAATTGCTAGCGTCTCTTCCTTGCCCAGCGTAACCTGCAAAGCTAGATACCTTTTTGAACTTCCCATAAGGCATGCTTTCTAGATAGTGATGAAAAGTGCGTGTGTTGGGCTCATGTTGCATGCGATAACCAATAGATAGCGTCACGCCATTCTTGTTACATGTGTCTATAATGGCTTGGCATTCGTCACTATTCATGGCCATAGGCTTTTCACACCAAACGTGCTTTCCTGTGTTCGCGGCTTTTACTGCAAAATCTTTATGTGTACCGGTTGGCGTAACGACATAAATAACATCAATATCTTTGTTATTCGCAATCTCATCCATAGTATTGTAGGTATACACATTACTATCTTGAATGCCGTATTTACGCTGCCATTTTGGAATTTTGCTTTCTGTACCGGTAATTATGCCGCGCAGTTCACAATGTTCGGTATGCTGAAGTGCGGGAGCAAGTAAATTAGCGCTATAATTTCCTAACCCTAGCAACGCAACGCCTAACTTTCTCTGCGATTGAGAGCCGCCTAAAGCCAAAGATAACGGACTATGAACGACTAATAAACCAGCCCCTGTCATACGAATAAAGTGGCGACGTGTCACGTTTGACATAAAAACTCCCTAATGAAGACCTGTATTCCCACTCTAATTAATAGTGTGAATTATATACAGTCAGATCACTTTTCCGCGGCGCATTTTTCGGTCCTATTCATAAACAACTTTGTCTGGAACCAATGGTGTATCAGCATTCCAGAGAGTATCGCATACTGAGTTTTTGTAGCCTGGTTATGATGATTTACTTCTTCTCTTATGTTCGCCCTGCTTATTCCGCCCTCTACGTGACTTCTTTTATTCGCCCTCATTATTCTGTGCGTAATATCACTGAAACAAAAACACTATAGCTTTATAGAATTCGAGTCATTGTGTGTGAATTAAATCCGTTCACAAAACTGAGTAAAGCGAGTTGATATAGTTTTCTATGAAAAAACTGAAACGCTATCAATACGAGCGATATGCCATTCTTTGCCAACTAGCCTACCCCGATGCCGAAGCGCATTACCGTCAAATACTAAAACCTTTTTACGAACGCCACTTAGTTGATAAATACGGCCGGATGAGCGTGAGAATATTGTGGGTAGATAATAAAAAAGAAGCTATTGTGGTGTTTAGAGGGTCGCTAGGTTTTAAAGACTGGTTAGCAAACTTGATTTTTTTGCCTACAAAGATCCGACAAATAGATAAAAAATTCTATGTGCATTGGGGTTTTAGTCGATTACTAAATCAACCTATGTATTCAAGTACGAAGACAATTAACGAAGCACTGCCATTACAAGAGCTACTTGTAAAAGTACTAGAACCTTTGCAGCAACAAGGTAAGCGCTTTACGTTTATTGGGCATTCCTCTGGCGGCGCTGTGGCGGTACTAATGGCCGATTATTTCGAACGAAAAAACGCGAAAGCCGTTAAACGAGTAGTGACCTTTGGCCAACCCGCAGTAGGCAGTCGCTCATGGTACAAAAACTATCTATTACACCACAAAACATACCGTATTTGTTGTGACTTAGACGTAGTCACTTTCATGCCTCCCTTCCCTTTTTATTTTTGGCATGTAGGTAAAATGCTGTGGCTGCACGACGATCAAATTTATGAAAACACGCCCACGCACGAGCGCTTTTTAAAGTCGTTACGCAGTTGGCTACTTCGGCCTATTACCTACCACTACATGCGCAAGTACATCAGAAATAAATCATTATTTGATGAGCATTAATACGTACTCATGCTTAAAATTCAGTGATTTTTTAACCTCCAAAATAAAAAACCGACGCTAAGTCGGCTTTTTGTTTAAACGTATTGTTTAACGGACGCGTTAACTAGAATGCTTAAGGCGCTCGATAAAGCTATCGAACACCTTCATTGTATAAAGCACATATTTAACGCGCCTTGCTTTACACACTCTATTTTGCGGGCCATACTTTATGGACTTAGCCGGCTTACAAACAGCCTACAAACTGTCTAAATCGTAAACGCCCTTTTCAGCAAGCGCTTCATTTACTGGCTTAACGTTTTCTTTAAATAGAACTTCTAACTGCAATTTGTACTTTTGCCATCTTGCTTCTAAATCGTCTAAACGCTGCACTGCTCCAGCTTGCGCCGGCGCGCCAGTTCTATCGAAGTTATCCATTAAAAAGCGCACTTGCCTGTCTAGCATGTTAGGCCAGTTAATATCATCTTCGAATGTTTGGTGCTTAGGTTGAATAACCAATGCTTCCCAATCATCAATAGCACTGACAATACGGTCAATTGATGCCGATACTTCACTGGCTAGTACCACATTCGACTCAGTAACCCCATTTAGCGTTTCGCGTACATTTCGGGCTTTTTGCAAATGTTCAAACAGTTCATTTAATAAAGCTTCACTGGCCTGAATACTTTGCTCTACCACTTGTAATTGTGCAGCGTTAGCTTCTTCCCGTGGATCAGGTAATACCTTAAAGGCTCTGGTTTGAGAGTGCTCGCCCACCGAAATAGTCGCTTTATAGTCGCCAGGCATTACTCTGGCGCCTTTCCACCCACCGAACAGTTTTACATTATCAATACAATGCAAAGGTGAACGACGTAAATCCCACACAAACTGGTTATAGCCTTCTTTTGTAGAGGGGTGTTTAAACTTCAATGGGCTTCGTGCATCTTCATTACCCTTAGCACACTTTTCAAACGCATCTGCGGTTGACGATAACGTGCGCACGAGTTGATTTTTCGAATCAAAAATATCGATGCGAAGGCTTTCGCTCTCTTCAAGCTCATCTTTTAAGTAGTAACGAAAGGTGGCACCACGAGCGGGGTTTTTCGCTTCTGGTTGGCCGCTCATATTACCGCCTGATAACAAACGCACACCATCAACAGGGCTAAATTGAAACAGCGCTTCATTATGTAATGAACCACTGACTTCACGCAGCGGGTTTATGTCATCCAAAATCCAGAAGCCACGCCCTTGGGTTGCTACCACTAAGTCATCACCTTTTACCTGCATATCGGTAATTGCGACAGGCGGTAAATTAAGCGCCATCTTCTGCCAGTTATCACCATCATCGAAACTAACGAACATACCGCTTTCTGTACCCGCGAACAGCATCCCTTCATGCTGTTTATCTTCGCGTACCACGCGTACAAACGCATCTTCAGGCAGGCCTTTATCTATACGAGTCCAGCGCTTGCCATAGTTTTCCGTTTTATAAATATAGGGCTTATAGTCATTCAATTTATAGCCGGTTACGGCCACATAGGCTTTACCTTCAGCATGAACGCTTAACTCAATAGCATTAACCTGAGCTTCTTTTTTATGAGGCGTTATGTCTTTCCAGTTTTTGCCTTCATCTGTGGTTAAATGTAATTTGCCATCATCTGCACCTACCCATAGTTCACCTGCGTTTGCTGGCGATTCAGCAATGTAGAAAACGGTATTATAATATTCGGCACCCGCTTGTTCGTTGGTGATAGGTCCGCCGTTCAAGCCCTGTTTTTGGGCATCGTTGCGCGTTAAGTCTGGGCTGATTTCTTGCCAGTTAACGCCTCGGTCGGTGGTTTTTAAGATCATTTGTGTACCGTAGTACACCGTTTTGGGGTCGTGTTGCGACACCAATACTGGTGCATTCCAGTTGGTACGGTATTTCTGATCTCGTGCGTTTCGCCCAAACACATATTCAGGGTAAGGCATGATAGGACGAGTAAGCCCTGTTTCTTTGTTGAACTCGGTTAACGTGCCATTGATAGTGGTGGCGTAAATAAGTGTTGGGTTGTTGGCGTCGAACGCGATATGTGCGCTTTCTCCACCACCTACGGCGAACTGCTCGGCTATACCAATGCCTGCGTCGTAGGTAGAAGAAGGCGTAGCCATAGTCGTGTTATCTTGCTGCCCGCCATAGACATTGTAAGGCTCAAGGTTATCGGTCACTACACGGTAAAACTGCGCAGTAGGTTGGTTGTAAATACTAGACCAAGACTTCCCCCCATCAAAGGTTACGGTTGCCCCACCGTCGTTGGCATTAATCATATTTAGGCTGTTTTCAGGGTTTATCCACATATCGTGGGTATCACCGTGTGGCAATGATTTTATTTCGAAGGTTTTGCCGCCATCAATAGATTTATGCAACTGTACGTTCATCACATACAGGGTGTTTTCGTCGTTAGGATCGACCTTAATATGATTGTAATACCAGGCTCTGGCTTTAAGAATATTGTCGCCATTCATTAGTTGCCAAGAAGCGCCAGCGTCGTCGCTGCGGTACAAGCCACCTTTGTCAGCTTCAATAATGGCATAAACGCGCTTAGGGTTAGAGGCAGAAATATCAATTCCCACCTTTCCGATAAGCTTGGGTAAATCCTTTTCTAGCTTATCCCAGGTTTCACCACCGTCGGTAGATTTATAAATACCGCCACCGTCGCCACCTGATTTTACAAACCATGGCGTTCTTCCGTGGTGCCACATGCTGGCGTACAACACTCGTGGGTTAGACGGGTCGAGTGCTAAATCTGCCGCCCCCGTGTCGGCATTAACTTTAAGCACATGCTTCCAGCTTTTACCGCCATCGGTAGTTTTAAACACACCGCGAGCTTCATTTGGCGCCCAAATATTACCTTGAACAGCCGCCCACGCTATATCTGGATTGGTGGGGTGAATACGAATTTTAGGAATTTGACCACGGTTTTCTAAACCGACTAGCTCCCATGTTTCACCCGCATCGGTAGACTTATATACACCTTTACCATGGCTGGTCGTTACACCTCGAATTGGCCCTTCCCCTGTGCCCACATAAATAACATTGTGATCTGAGGCTGCAACGGCAATAGCACCAATACTACCCACTTCAAAGTGCTTGTCAGACAAGGGTTTCCAAGACAAACCGGCGTTATCTGTTTTCCACACGCCGCCACCTGCGGCCCCCATATAATATAGGTTGGGGTTGCCATCAACGCCTGAAACGGCAACAGAGCGACCGCCGCGAAAAGGGCCAATATTACGATATTCCATTTTTTCGAAAAGCTTCGGGTTAACGGTATCTTCTAACGCAATTGCAGGAAAAGAGAGACTAACCAGCGTGCTAATAGATACTACTAAAGCGGCTAGTGTTCGCCGTAATGTCATCATTGAAGGCCTTTTTATATTTAGTGGTTTGTTAAGGATAGGTTCTTATTATTTATATAGTGCAACGTAGTTAGCCATACGGTAAAGGCTTAAATATTTAATTCATTAGTCATTAGCATTGCCTAAATGAGTTCATGCACTTGTGTTTTTTTTAAACATTACCATCAAAGTACAGAGAAGAGATTTTAATTGGTACGACAAATACTGCGTCTTGTCGCATCTATCCAAATAAGTGGAATTGGAAGTGAAAGTGGAAATAGAAATGGAAAAGGCAGTGCAATATGGATTTTTTTAGCGATACCTTGTTTGCACTTAGCGTATTTGTAGGTTTCACTTTTGTTGTAGGCTTCTTCGTTCTTATGTATTTATGGGCCAGAAAACAAAAAGGTGCAGCAGTAGTATTTGGTATGTTGATGCAGATGATTTTACCCGACCCCAAAGTGCAGCACACTATCGAAATGGTTACCGAGGCCAAGCAAGAAAAAAGCGGTCAAGAAGACATAAACCAAGATGATGAAAAAAAGGGGGATGTCGACTAGTTTCTGTAAGGTCAGGATAAATCACTGAGAGTAGCAATACCCACAGCATTCTTTCCTTTATGCTTGGCACTATACAAGGCTTCATCTGCGCTTGATAACATTTGGTTCGGCAAATCGGCCATTGTCAACTGGTCGGGGGTAACACTGACGATGCCAAACGAACAAGACGCACTAAATGAACAGTCACCCTTTCCGAAACTTGTTTCAGCAATACGTTTTCGTATGCGTTCGACAGTCGTAGGCGCAGAATTTTCATCTTGTTTGCTGGCAAATAAAATGACGAACTCATCCCCGCCCAACCGTGCGATGCAATCAGACTGACGAATATTGTCTTTGATAATATTCGTAATGTGGGTGAGCAACGCATCACCGTTCGCGTGTCCGTATTGATCGTTGATGTTTTTAAAGTCATCTACATCAAATACGCATACCGATAACCCGCTCACCTCCCTACGTCGCATTAGGTTCACGGCTTCAGTTAAACGTATGTCTAAATAACTACGTGAAAATGCTTGGGTTAAATGATCATACATAAGGCGGTTGCTTAGCAAGCGCCTTTCTTCATAAAGGTCATCGATATGCAGCACTAAAACCCATGCAATACACGAAGTAACCGAAAATGAGCCTATCCAACTCAATGGCGGTAAATCAACTACCTGAATACCCGTAAACGTATCGCAAAGGCCTGT
>MDTG01143464.1_pt1 | contig 24527 bp, 25 predicted proteins | sample 811421 | NCBI WGS metagenome assembly MDTG01 (sample SAMN05326645, study PRJNA326480) | marine metagenome | isolation source: seawater | place: Pacific Ocean: South East | collected 2011 | reverse complement strand
CACTACGTTGATAGGCTGGGTGTGGAAGCGCGGTAACGCGTGTAGCTGACCAGTACTAATAGCTCAATTGGCTTGATTTATGCACTGAAAAAAATTTTTTATCTAAATTATATAGATATATTCATTATTTCTTGAGACTGATTTTTTATCTAAATAAAGTCTTATTTAAAATCTAACATTATAATATAGTTTTGTTATTAAATTTATTACTGACAATTTTTGAATAATAGTTTTAGAGTTATTATTCAAAATTAACCATGAATAAAAAAATAAAAAACAATATCTTTTCTGAAAAACCCTATTTCATAGCCGAGATAGGTGTAAATCATAATGGGAACATGGCCTTAGCGAAGAAGATGATAACTTCTGCTAAAAAATCTGGTGCGGATGCGGTTAAATTTCAAACATTTAAAGCATCATCTCTTGTAACTCCGAAAACTCCGAAGGTAAAATATCAAAAATCTACAACTAATAAAAAAGAAACTCATTTTGAAATGATAGAGTCATTAGAACTATCCGAAAAAAATCATATTATTTTAAAAAATTTCTGTAAAAAAAAAAAAATTGATTTTTTATCAACCCCTTACGATGTTCAATCTGCAAAATTTTTAGAAAAAATAGGATGTAAAATATTTAAAACATCATCAGCAGACTTAGTTGATTTAGAAATGCATCAATATCTAGCTAAAAAAAATAAAAAAGTAATAATCTCAACAGGGATGGCTAATAATAAAGAAATAGAGAATTGTTTAAAAATATATAAAAAGTATTCTAATAAGAATTTTGTATTATTACATTGTGTTTCAAATTATCCTTGTTCTCTTAAATCTTTAAATATGAGTGTAATTCCCTTAATGAAAAAAAAATATAAATGCCAAATTGGTTATTCAGATCATAGTTCAGGAAGTTCAGCTGCAGTTCTAAGTTTTGTACTTGGAGCAAGAGTTTTTGAAAAACATTTTACCATAAACAAAAATTTAAAAGGTCCTGATCATAAAGCATCAGCTCTACCTGAGGAATTTAGGGAGATCGTATTAAAAATTAAAGAGTCCCAAATTATTCTTGGGAAACCAGTCAAACTTTGTCAAAAAGAGGAACTTGAAATGCTTAAAGTGTCAAGAAAGAGTCTCACAATCAATCAATTTATAAAAAAAGGTAAAATAATTAAAAAAGAGCATCTATCTTTGAAAAGACCTGGAAAAGGACTTTATTATCAGGATTTAAAAAAAATTGTTGGAAAACGAGCCAGATTTAATCTCAAAGTAAATTATCAATTAAAAGTTAGTGATGTACATTAACATATCTTAATTAATTTTATTTAATGAAAAAAAAAAATTTTACTTTTATTTGGTGAAAAAGACTATCATGCTAAAAAATTAGTACTATCTTTAAAAAAAAAAGTAAATTTAAAAGTAAATTTTTTTAGTAAAAAAAAAAACTAAAACATTATTTAAAAAAAAAAATAGTTTCTACGATTTTATATTTTGTTTTAGAAGCAAGTACATACTTAGTTATTCAGATATAAAAAAATCTAAATTTCCCCCAATCAATTTTCATCCTGGCCCTCCAGAATATAGGGGATATGGGTGTGTAAATTTTGCTTTGTACAAAAATTCAAAAAACTATGGCGTCACTGCACATCTTATAAACGAAAAAATTGATAGTGGTAAAATAATTAATGTGAAGAGATTTAAAATTAAAAAAAAAGATAATGTGAGCTCGCTTCTAAAAAAAACACATAGTGAACTTTTTTTCATGGCAAAGAAAACTATTTTTGACCTACTTAAGAGGCCAGATACAATTTCAACTTTATTAAAGAAAAGTAAGAAAGAAAAATGGTCTAAAGTAATTAAATCAAAAAAAGATTTAGATAAATTTTATGAAATTGCAGTAAACTCAAGTCAAAATGAGATAAAAAGAAAGATTAGATCTACAGTATATAAGCATTTTAAGCCATATATTTCTTTAAATAAAAAAAAATATTATTTAGAATAGCAATTCGATGATGTTAGAAAATAAAAATGTAATTAAATTATATAATTTACCTGAAAAGGTTCTTTACTGTAAATTATGCACGGTTTCAAATCAGAGACCTAGAATTTCATTTGATAAAAACGGAATTTGCTCAGCTTGTAATTTCGCAGAATTTAAGAAAACATTAGATTGGAAAAAAAGAAAAAATGAGCTTGAAAAGTTGTGTGACAAACACAGGAAAAATAATGGTGAATTTGACATTTTAATACCATGTAGTGGAGGAAAAGACGGGAGCTATGTCGCCCATCAAATGAAGTATGAGTTTGGAATGAATCCTTTAGCTGTAACTTGGTCCCCTTTAAAATATACAGATATTGGCAAAAAAAATTTAGCTTCATTCATAGAGACAGGATTTAATCACATCTTAGGAACTCCAGATCCAACAGTAACTAAGAAATTAACACACTTAAGCTTCAAGCATATGGGTGATCCATTTCAACCTTTTATTTACGGTCAATATAACTTCCCAATTACAGTAGCAGTTCAAAATAATATTAGCTTAATAATGTACGGTGAAAATGGAGAAGTTGAATATGGAGGAGATATGAAAAATGCCTATAGGCCTGATAGGTCTGTGGAAGATCAATTAAAACATTACTTCTCAAGTATTCCGCCAGAATATTGGGAAAAACATAAAATTTCTAAACATGACCTCAAACCATTTACCCCACCACCGTTAGATAAAATAAAAAAAAATAAAACAGAAATACATTTCTTCAGTTATTACAAATACTGGGATCCACAAGAAAATTTTTATTATGCCCAAAAATATTGTAATTTTAACGTTAATCCCGAGAGGAATGAGGGAACCTTTTCAAAATATGCAAGTTTAGATGATCAGTTCGACGGTTTTCATTTTTATTTGGCTTTCATAAAATTTGGTATAGGTAGAGCAACCTCTGATAGTGCCCACGAAATTAGAGATAAAAAAATTGATAGAGAAGAAGGTATAGCTTTGGTAAAAAAATATGATGGTGAATTTCCTAAAAAATATTATAAAAAATTTTTAGACTACTGTTCAATGTCTGATGAAGAATTTGAAATGATAATTGATAGTTGGAGATCTAGCCATATATGGATGAAAGATAATAGTAATAGATGGAAATTAAGAAGCCCGATATGGAAATAGTCTTAAATGAGAAAAATTCGTATAATTCCTCGACTTGATATTAAAGGAAAAAATTTAATCAAAGGAGTACAGCTCGAAGGGTTGAGAGTAATTGGAGATCCAAATCAATTTGCAAAAAAATATTATCAAGAAGGTGCTGATGAGCTTCTTTACATGGATGCAGTAGCGAGTTTGTACGGAAGAAATAATTTAAAAGAACTTATAACCAAAGCCGTAAAAGATGTATTTATCCCAATTACAGTTGGAGGAGGAATTAGAAGTGTTGAAGATGCTTATAACATCTTTAGAGCTGGAGCCGACAAAGTTGCGATTAATACTGCAGCGGTGAAGAGTCCTAATTTAATAAAAGATTTATCCGAAGAGTTTGGTTCTCAAAGTATTGTACTTTCAATCGAAGCCAAAAAAATTGATGAGAATAACTGGGAAGTTTTTGTAGAAAATGGAAGGGAAAAAACAGGTATATCGGTTTTTGATTGGATTGGAAAAGCAACAAATTTAGGAGTTGGAGAAATTTTATTAACATCTGTTGACCACGAAGGAACAAAAAAAGGTTTCGATATTAATTTACTTAATGAAGCTACAAAGCTAACAAATGTTCCAATCATATCATCTGGTGGAATGGGAAAACTAGAAGATTTCTTAAATGTAATTAAAAAATCCAAAGTGGACGCAGTTTCAATGGCATCAGTCTTGCATTATAACACTCTAAACCTCTCTTCAATCCGAAGTTATGGTTTATCAAACAATTTAGATTTAAGAGAATTTAATGAGACGTAAAATCAATTTATCAATATCAGTACCGCTCGAAGGAGCATTATTAAAAAAGATAAATCAATTACTCACAAATCTTTATAAAAAATATAATATTAAATTTATAAGAAATAAAAACTGTAGACCGCATATAAATTTATTTTCAGGGGAAACAACCCACTGTAGTAAAATTAAAAAAATCTTAAATTATAATAAAAAAAAATTTAAAAAAATAAAACTTGTAACAAATGGAGTGGGTGTTTTTTTAAGCAACAAACCCACTATCTACCTCAGGTTTAAAAGTAATAAATTATTGTATAAAATTAGAAATTTACTTTTTAAAAATAAAAAATATTGGAAAAAGATTGATGACAGTGTTCAAATAGATCAGTGGATAGCTAAAACGACCTTAGTTCATAAAGATTTAAATTTGAATTCTTTTTCTTCAGTTAGTAAATATATATTGAAAAAAAATATTGTAGAAAAAATGTATTCAAAAGAGTTGATTTTTCTTGATTTTACAAAAAGCGAAGAAGAAATTGATCACATAAAATTATAATGAAAAAAATCTCAATAATTGATTATGGAGTAGGGAACTTATTAAGTCTAAAAATGGCATTAGAACACCTTGGCGCAGAGGTGGTAATTACAAGAGATAAAAAAGCTATAACCAATTCATCTCATCTTATACTTCCTGGAGTAGGGGCGTATGGAAAAGCAATGAAGTTAATAAAAAAATATAAAATCGATGAATATTTATCTGAGTCTAAATTAAAAGGGGCAAATATTTTAGGCATTTGTTTAGGTATGCAATTATTTATGAGTTCTAGCTACGAGTTTGGTTTTACGAAGGGGTTAAACTTTATTGATGGAGATGTAAACTCTATTTCAAAGCTAAAAAATTACAAAGAAGGAATCAAAATACCTAATATTGGATGGTTTAAAGTTAAAAAAAACAACGATGCCTCTGCCCATTCAATGCTAGAAAAAATCCTTCCGAGCGACACATTTTATTTTGTTCATTCCTTTTTTTGTGAACCAAGAAATCCAAGATCTTTAAGTTATTTCTCTGATTATGAGGGTCTAAAAATAACAGCTATAATTGCTCATGATAATGTAATAGGTTGTCAATTTCATCCAGAAAAAAGTGGGAACTCAGGATTAAAATTTTTAGATAATTTTTTAAAATTATAGGATTTATGATAATAACAGATAACTTTAAAAATATCTCATAAGTAATGACAGTATATATATCTACAGGTGGATTTAGTAAAATTTCAGCAAATAAAGTTATTGAGAAATTTAAAGATATAGGCATCAAAGATATCGAGCTATCCGGTGGAAAATATAAGCCAAATTTAATTAAAAAAATAAAAAAATTTAAAAGATTAAATTTAAAAGCCCATAATTATTTTCCTCCACCTAAGGTTCCATTTGTTTTAAATCTTGCATCCCTTAACAAGAACATATTCAAAAAAAGTGAAAATCTTATTCTGAATGGAATAAAATTTTCAAATAAAATTGGGTCGGGTCATTATAGCTTCCATGCTGGTTTCCTATGCGATATTACTCCGAATGATTTAGGTAAAAGAGTAAAAAAAAAGAGGTTAAACCCTAGAAATGTCTGTATTGAATTATTTATTAAACGAGTAAAAAAAATTTCAAAAATTGCAAAAAAATATGGGGTAAAATTAATGATTGAAAACAATGTAATAACAAAAGGAAATTTACAAGTATTTCAAGATAACCCTTTTTTAATGTCAGAACCTGTTGAGGCAAAAAAGATAATGAACCTGCTTCCAAAAAATGTTGGAATGCTTTTAGATGTTGCCCATTTAAAAGTCTCAGCAAATACATTAGGTTTTAAAAAAACAGATATGTTTTCTAAATTAAAAAGACGGATTTACGGTTATCATTTAAGTGAAAATAACGGAAAGAAGGATTCAAACAAACCGTTTAATAAAAACTCTTGGTTTTGGAAATATATACCTAAAAATAGTGAGTATGTGTCCATTGAGGTGTACAATCAAGAGCCCAAAAAGCTTTTTAATTTATACAAATTGGCAAAAAAAAAATTGATTAGCAGTTAAAACTAAAAGAATAGATCTTTTAAAAATATAAGTATATTGTTGAAAATATTTTGAAAATATTTAATTTTAAATGAAAAAAAAAGCTCTTATTACCGGCATCACAGGTCAAGATGGTTCTTATTTAACAGAAAATTTATTAGACAAAGGTTATGAGGTTCACGGATTAAGACGAAAAAACAGTCAAGAAAATACTTTTAATATCGACCATTTAATTGAAGATGATAAAATAAATAATAAAAGACTATTTTTACATTACGGAGATATTACAGACACAAGTAGTCTTCTTTCAATTATTGCAAATAATAAATTCAATGAAATTTATCATTTATCTGCTCAATCACATGTTCACACTTCTTTTCAAGTTCCAGAATACACTACTTATGTGAATGTAATGGGTTCAATAAAAATTTTAGAAACAATTAAAAATTTTTCTCCAGAAAGCAAATTTTATAATGCTGCAACAAGTGAAATGTATGGAAAAATATTAGAACCAATACAAAATGAAAATACAAAATTCAACCCCACATCTCCTTATGCAATATCTAAACTTTATAGCCATCTAGTTTCAATAAATTATAGAGAGTCATATAATTTATTTTCATGTAGTGGTATTTTATTTAATCATGAGTCGCCTCGTAGAGGTAAAACTTTCGTTACTAGAAAAATTTCCGAGTCAGTGGCTAAAATAAAATTAGGTATAATTGAAAAGTTTAAAATAGGAAATCTTAACGCAAAAAGAGACTGGGGCTATGCGAAAGAATATGTCGAAGCGATGTATTTGATGCTTCAACAAAAGAAACCTGATGAATTTGTGATAGGAACAGGAAAAAATTATAGTGTAAGATATTTTATTGAAGAGACTTTTAAACTTGCTGGAATGAAAATTGTCTGGGAAGGATCAGGAATAAAAGAGAAAGGTATTAATAAAGAAAATAATAAAACTGTTGTTGAGATAGACGAATTTTACTTTAGACCATCTGAGGTAGATGTTTTGTTAGCAGATCCAAAAAAAGCAAAACAAAAATTGAATTGGCAAGCAAAATCAAAAATTGAGGATATCATTCAAATGATGTACAAAAATGATTTAGATATCCTAAAAAAAATTTAAAATACATTTGAAAGTTTAATCATCAATAATGAAAATTTTAGCAATTATACTAGCAAGAAAAAACTCCAAAAGATTAAGAAATAAACATCATTTAAATTTAGGAGGCAAAAGCCTTATCAGACATACTTTTGACACGTTAAAAAAAAAAAAATTATTTAGAGATATTGTTGTTAGCACTGATGATAAAAAAATTATAAATAATATTAAAAAAAAATATAAAAACTTTATACCCCTTTTAAGATCCAAAAACCTTTCAAGAGACTCAACAGAGTCTTATAAAGTCTTAATAGCAGTCTACAAATGGTATCAAAAAAAATATTCATCTGTAGACGGAATTTTTTTGATACAACCTACCTCACCATTTAGAAGACTGAATACAATTAAAAAAATTTTAAAAGAATTTAAAAGACATAAAATGAGAAAATCTATTGTTTCTGTTAAAAAAGTTAAAAATCATCCTGAATGGATGTTTGAAATAAAAAAAAATAGAATGATTAAATTTAGAAAGCAAAAAAAAATTCAGATGTCGCAATCTTTAAAAAAATTATTTATTTTAAATGGACTTGCATATCTGCTCATTCCTAAAGATTTACAAAAAGAAAAAACATGTGTTCCAAAAAATTCGATTCCTTTTATATGTAATTCTGAAATTGAAAGTTTAGATATCGATACTGAAGAAGATTTTTTGATTGCAAAAGCTTATAAAAGCTTTTTAAATTGAAGAAATATAATATTTTTTTCTTTAAATTTTTAAAAAACTAATATCTTTTTTTGCATCTATATTAATACAGGAATTAGTTTTTTTTATTTTATAAAGAGATATTACATTTTTTTTTATCGTTTTAACTTTTATGTTTGGCCAATAATAATTTGAATAACCGTCTAATATAATATTTTTATGAATATGGTACACATCAAGCTTATTTTCAAGAGCCTCAAGAATAATTGACCCTGGCCCAATTACAATAGGTCCACAAAATTTTATTTTTCTATTTAAATTAAACCTTTTTAAAATTAATAAAAGAGAGTTTTTAAAATCAATATGATTTTTGTCTTTAATTCTATGTGGATGAATTTTGATTTTTAAATCTTTAGGCAACCTTTTTTCAAAAGCATTAATAAAAAATTCAAAATTTTTTAAATAAAATTTCTTATCCTCAATATAGTAGGGAAGAAAAATATAATTTTGATATTTTTGCTTATTTTTCTTCCTTATTTTTAAAGATGGGATAGTTTTCACAGACTTTTTCTGCCAACCAAAGAATTTTGTTAATTGGTATTTTTGATCACTTCCATGGACATACAATAATTCCGGTGCACCATCTCTTTTATATAAATGTATTGGTAATCCCTGAGTTGCATGTACATATCCAATAGTTCGAATTTTTTTGTTTACTTTTTTTAGTTTATAATTCACATAATTTTGAAAAGGTTGGCCCTCATATGGAGTTATAATTTTTTTAATTTTATTAATATTGATATGTTTATTTATATTTTTCCAAATGTTACTTGACAAAATTTCAAGATAAAAAAATTTGTTTTTATCTAAAGGGTAAAAAAAAATTTTTTTTATAATTAGAAATATTAAATTCCTAATAAATAAGAACTTATTGTTTTTATTGGTAAAAAATAGAATGTTTTTATTAATTTTTTTTGGTATGTGATTGTCTAAATTAATTACGAACCATAGTGCATTTGGGTGATTTTTCGAGTTTTCGTTAAAAAGAGTATCAAAGTAACTTCCATCATTTAAAATATTGCTAGATTTACCTGTAGTAAGAATAAGTTTTTCATATTTATCTATATTTTTAAAATTAGATAATTCAAAATTTACTGCTTTTGCACTCCCAATAAATTCTTTTATATGGGTAATTATCTTAGCAAATATTCTTACTTTAATTTTTTGTAATTCCTGTAATTTTAAAAGTGAATATTTGCTGTACGTAATATTATAGTAGTCAATTAATTTTGAATTATTCGGAGGACTTTTTTTATAGTAAGATCTAAATATTTTTGTATAAGTCTTTGGGTCGTTAATCATTGCTAGTACTATTCACCACCAGATATTGTAACTATTTCGTTACTTATGTAAGTATTATGGTCAGATGATAAATTAAATATAGTATTAGCTATTTCACTAGGGACTGCTTGTCGTTTCATTGGTATTAAACTAATTCTTTTTTTTATATTCTTCCCTTTTATCTTTTTATGAATTTTTGATTTTACAAAACCTATTCTCAAAACGTTTGTAAGAATATTTTTATCCGCCAACTTTCTTAAATATGATGGAATATATTCAAGAGCATGTTTTGCAAATGAGTAATTATAGGTATATTCGCCCCCACCATATTTTACACCGATACTGCTTGCATTAAGTATTCTACCGAATTTTATTTTTATCATGTAAGGTAATAATTTTTTTTCTATCATAATAGGGATAATTGTATTTATTGTCAGTGACTTGATCAGAGATTTTAAACTTGAGTTTTTATATTTAATATTATCGATATATCCAATTAAGTTTACAATTGAACATATTTTTTTTTTTGAAATTTTATTTGTAAATTTATTGATTTGATTTTGATTAGCGAAATCACATTTATATAAATTAAGCATATTTTTATTATTAAGTTTTAGTTTTTTGAAACTATTGTTATTTTTATTATAATGCGCATGTACCACCCAGTTGTTGCTTAAAAATACCTTAATGCAGGCCATGCCAATAGAAGAACTGCCGCCTAAAACTAGTACATTTTTTCTCATTTTTATGTTTTCTTTGAAATATTTTTATGTTCAAAAATTGAACGTATTTTATGTTAATTTTAAAAATTTGTCCATTTTTTTAATTAGAATGTACAATATATGCTATAAGTATTCGTCTAGACTTATTTAATTGTATATTCTAATGATACATTTTAATATAGGAAAAAAGGTTAATTTATATATCTAAATTCATACCTAATCTATGGGGAATAAGATAAATATTAAAGTTACCTTTTTTTATATTTTAGTTTAATTAGTTTTATAAAATAAATAGTTTTAAGTAAAATATGTTAAATTACGCAAAAAAACAAATTACAAAAAGTAAACTTAATGTTTATCCATTCCCATACTTTGTAGTTAATAATTTAATACCTAAACAAGATCTTAAAGAAATAAATAAAATTTTACCAAGTTTTAAAGAAGTTGTAGAAAAAGACATTTATTTTCAGAGCGTCTCACAAACAAAAAAAACGTTATTGCCAACTTCAAGCCGATATAAAAAACTAAATAAGAATAAAAACTTTAAAAAAATAAATTTAATATTTAAAAAATTAAAACCAGTTATAATTTCAAAATTTAAAAAATCTATTAACGAGCATGTAGCTAAAAAATTTCAAAATTCAAAATTATCATATCATTCGACTTACTCAGTAATGAGGAAAGGCTATATTAAAAGTGCACATATAGATCGAAGAGACCACTTATTACATATACTTTTTTATCCAAACTCAGATAGCTCTAAAGGTGGAAAAATTCAAATCATGGAGCTTAAGAATAAAAAAAAGTTGGTAAATTTTGACATATTTCCACCCAAAAATGATTTAAAAATTTTTAAGTCATATAAGGTAAAAAATAATTTTTGTTTATTCACATTAAATGTGCCTTGGTCTTACCATTCCGTCTCAAAATATAATGGAAAAAAGGACAGAAAATTTTTTTATTCTGTGTATGATTTCCCATCAAATTCAACTGGTAAAAAACTTAAAAATAGAAAAAAAGGGAATAATCAAAACGAATTTTGGAATTCAAAAGTATCAGTGAAGTCCACTAGAAGAAAAAAGAATTTCTTTTCCGAATAGAAATAATGCAAAAAATTATAGATTCTTTAAAAAATTTAAAAAAATATAATGCTGTCGCTGTAAAACAATCCTTGGAAGATGAAGGAGTTAGCCAAGAAGATTTAATCATAATGAAAAAAATTACCAAAAAAGCTAATTTAGACTTAAATGTAAAAATTGGAGGTTGTGAGGCAAAAAATGATATCTATTTTTGTGAATGGTTAAATGTTAAAGGTATTGTTGCCCCAATGGTGGAGTCTTCTTATGCTTTGAGAAAATTTTTACAAACAATAAAAAAAAACAATAAACAAAATCTTTATGTTAACCTTGAAAGTATACAAGCATTTAAAAATATTAATCAAATTTTAAATCAAACAAACATAAAAAGATTGACTGGTGTTATAATTGGAAGATCAGATCTTGCTGGTTCTCTTAATTTAGAAAAAAAAGAGGTTGATTCGAAAAGAATTTTTAAGATAGTTTTAAAAATTTTAAAAAAAATCAAAAAAAAAAATTTGATTGTTAAAATGGGAGGTTCATTAACTGCTAACTCAAAAAAATTTGTAATCGAAATGTATAAAAGGAGGCTAGTTGATAGGGTTGAAACTCGAAATATTGAACTCAAAATTAGCAATAATCTTTTAAATAATTTTGAAAAAATTATTGAGCTAGTATTTAAGTTTGAGCTTGAATGGCTTAAATTTAAAAATAAATTACAAAAAAAAAGAAAGATAAAACTCAAAAATGATAATTTGGATAGGATTAAAGTATTAAAAAAAAGATTTAAGTATCAAAATGGATGAGACCAAAAGTAACAGCAATTATCCCAGTAAGAAAAAACTCAGTAAGGCTTAAAAATAAAAATTTTCTACCTTTCTATAAAAAAAAATCTTTGTTGGAAATAAAAATTGAGCAATTAAAAAATGTAAAATTTATTGATAAGATAGTCATAAGCTCTGACTCGATTAAAGTTAAAAAAATAGCAAGTAAATATAAAGTCTATTATCATAAAAGAAAAAAATATTTTGCAAGTTCTAAATGTTCTGGAGGAAACTTCTTTAAAAATTTAGCAGATTCTATTGAAGGGGACTATTTAGTTTATTGTCCTTGCACTTCACCTATAATAAAAAAAAAAACGTATGAAATATTTTTTAAAAAATTTTTAAAATATAAAAATAGATATGATAGCTTTAACACAGTTGGTAGACTTAAAACTTTTATTTGGAAGGATAAAAAACCTTTAAATTATGATTTATTGAAAGCACCTAACTCCCAAGATTTGCCAGATAACTATAACTACCTTACATTTGGGATAAATATAATTGATAGAAAGAAAATGATTAAATTTAAAAATATTGTAGGTAAAAACCCAATGTTTATGATTTTGGATAAATTTGAGTCCATAGATATTAACGATAAAATTGATTTTACAGTGGCACAGGCAATTTATAAAAAAAATTTTAAATACTGTTAATATTTAAAAATTTGTATAAACTTAAAGATATGATTTATCACTACTCCCCAAAAATTATTGGAAACGAATTTAAATATGTAAAAAAAAGTATCAAAGAGGGCTGGATAAGTTTAGGCTCTAATATTGAAAAATTTGAAGATAAAATCAAAAAATATTTAAATATTAAATATAGTGTTGCAGTCAATTCTGGTACCGCTGCATTACACCTCTCATTAATTTTATCAAACGTCAAATCTGGAGACGAAGTAATCGTTCCAAGCTTAACATTTATTTCACCAGTAAACACTGTTAGATATTGTGGAGCTTATCCTATTTTTATGGATTGTGACGAATTCTTTAACCTAGATGAAGAGAAGACTATTGAATTTATCAATAAGAATACTTACTTCAAAAATGGTTTTACATATAACAAGAAAACGCGAAAAAAAATTAAAGCATTAATCATCGTTCATGTTTGGGGTAATGCATGCAAAATTGAAAAATTAGCACCACTTTTAAAAAGAAAAAATATAAGATTAATTGAGGATGCATCAGAAGCTTTAGGAACGAAATATTTAAGTGGTAAATTTAAAAATAGATTTGCTGGAACAATAGGTGACTTTGGCTGCTTTTCTTTTAATATGAACAAAATTATAACAACAGGTCAGGGTGGTATGTTGGTTTCAAATATCAAAAATTTAGCAAAGAAAGGCAAATACTTATCATCACAAGCAAAAGACGATTCTTTCTCTTATATTCATAATGAGGTTGGATACCATTATAGATTGAATAACTTATTGGCAGGAGTTGGTTTAGCTCAATTTAGCAATTTAAATATTTTTTTAAAAAAAAAGAAATATATCAATGATTTTTTTAAAAAAAAATTAGCAAAAAACAAATTTATTGAGGTAGCAAAATCGCCAAAAAATGCAAAAAATAATTTATGGCATACGATATTCTTAATTAAAAATTATCATTTCAAAAAAAAGTTAATTAATGAATTGAAAAAAAATAAAATTCAAACGCGCTTAGTGTGGTTTCCTAATCACAGACAGAAACATTTAAAAAATTTCCAATCTTATAGAATCAGTAATGTAGATAGATTAGTGAAGCTGTCTCTTTGCGCTCCTTGCGGAAACCATATAACGAAAAGAAATTTACATTCAATAATCAAAATCATAAACAGAATATCTTAATAATTATCTTATAATTAAAAGTAGACCGAATTTGGAGTAAAATAGCGTTTATTGACGGTATTCTTAAGAAAAAATAATTGACAGTTCAAAAATTGAACGTTAGTGTTCATTAGTTGAACTATGAAGGATAATTTAGAAAAAGATCAATTTGATTTATTAAGGAAAATTCATAAATCTCCGCGCTCATCGCAAAGACTTCTTGCAAATGATTTAGGTTTTAGCTTAGGAAAACTTAATTACTGCTTAAAAGAGCTAAAGAAGAAAGGTTTAGTAAAAATAAAAAGTTTTCAAAAGCAAAAAGATAAAATATCCCATCTAAGATATTTACTGACACCAAAAGGCGTTGCATTCAGAACAAGATTAACAATGAATTTTATGAAAAAAAAAATGCAAGAGTATGATCAGCTTAAAAAAGAATTAGAAGAACATTTTGAAGAACATAAAAAATAATGATAAAGAATATTTTTTTAATTTTACCAAAAAAAGCTAAGAAAAGATTTATTAAAACTTTGATAATGTCTTTTTTTTCTTCTGCCTTAGAGTTATTAAGTTTAGGTTTAATTATTCCAATAATTTATTTTGTAATTAATCCTGAGAATGAACTTCTAATCAAAATAACTTCATTCTTAAAATTAAACTTTAATGATACTTCGGCAGAAAATATTTATAATTATCTAATTATATCTTTAATATTTATTTTTATAATAAAAACTATTTATCTTAGTTTTTTCACAAAATATCAGCAAGTTTTCAAAAGAAATATAAGAGGTAATTTATCTAAATATATATTTAGAAAATATTTAAATTTACAATACATCGAAGCCACAAAAAAAAGCTTCGCAGAAATGCAAAAAAATATTGACGTTGAAACTTTAAGATTTTCTGACCTCGTACTAAGTTACACAATGTTTATAAATGAATTGTTAATGGCTATAACTATTATAATTTTTTTGTTTATTTTCAATTTTGAAATTACTCTTATTTTATCAATAATATTTACATTAATGTTTTTTCTAATATACTTTGCGATGAGAAATAAATTTAAATCTTGGGGTACAAAAGGACAAGAGGCTCACAATAATTGTAATAATACAATACTCCAAACATTTAATAATCTTAGGGAAACTAAACTTCAAGGAAAGGAAATTTTTTTTACAAAAAAATTTGATACGGATCTAAAATTAAAGAATCTTTATGAGTACAATAATAGATTATTCTCTGCTTTACCTAGATATTTTATAGAATTAGCTGCTGTTCTACTTATCTTCCTCATTTTGTTTGTGATGTTAAAAAATGATAATGAGTTAGATTATGTTTTAGCTACACTTGGATTGTTTGCATATGCTAGTGTGAGGTTATTACCGATATTAAATAAATTAGTAACTTTAATAGGACAAATTAAGTATTTCTCAAACTCAGCTGAATTAATTTTAAACGAATTAGCTTTTGTAGATAAATATAGAAAAATAAATAATCGTGAAGCTTTTAAAAATAAAAATATTGAAACTATTGAATTAAAAAATATTAACTTTGGATATAAAAATAAAACTATATTGAAAGATATATCTTTTAAATTAACAAAGGGTGTTGTAACTGGAATTTACGGGCCATCTGGTTCAGGCAAAACTACTTTATTGGATATTTTATCATCACTAGTTATCCCTGATGGAGGAGAAATATTAATTAATAATGAATTAATAAATTCTAAAAATTTTTTTTGGGGGAAAGAAATTAGTTATATTTCACAATCTACGGACTTGTTTAACGAAACAATAGAATACAATATCTCATTTGGCGAAAAAAAGGAAAATATTGATAAAGATAAAATGGATTTTTCTTTAGAAGCCTCTAATTTAAAAGACTTTATAAAGGATTTACCAGAAGGTCTAAATACTAAAGTTGGAGAAAAAGGCTCTCTAATATCGACAGGACAAAAACAAAGAATAAACATTGCAAGGGCCTTTTATAATAATACTAAAGTTTTGATAATGGATGAGTCAACAAACTCATTAGATACAGAAAATGAGACGAGCATATTTAATGATATTATAAAACTCAAAAATAATTTAATTGTAATAGTTGTTTCACATAACAAAAATTTACTAAAAAAATTTTGCGATCAGTTATATGAGTTAAATAATTTTAAAGTAAAAAAAATTTAAATTATGAGGTAAATGACTTACAATTTCACATTCAAAAAAATTAAAAAAACCGACATTTTAATGATTGATAAAGACTATTCAGAATTAAAATTAGGCAAACATAAGAAAGAGATTTTTGACTATAAAACTATTTATTTACATATTTTATTCAAATCATTATTTTTATACTTTTTAAAAAATAAAAATAAAAAACTTAAAGATATATATTTAAAGTTATACTTTCAAAAATTAAATCCTAAAATAATAATTGGGCACCAAGCTAATGGTTTAATTTATGAAGTAAAAAGGCATTCTCCTAAAAGTAAAATTATAGCTTATTTACATTGCCGTCTATATTTATTTCAATTTGGTGAAGTGATTGATTATTTAAAAAAAAATTCCTCTGCCGACTCTCAAATAGATTATTTCTTTGTTTGTGATCAGATACATATTAATTATTTGAAAAATTATACTAAAGCCAAATTTTTAATAGGTGGTTTGCTCAAAAATAATGAAATTAAATTAAAAAAAAGGAAATACAAATACGACATAGCTTACGTTTCTGAATATAGAAACATAGTCTATCCAAAAAAAGAAAAACATTTTTATTATATGAAATATATTGCAAAAATTTTAAACGAATATGCTTTGAAAAATCCAAATAAGAATATTGTAATTATATTAAATAGTTTAAGAAAAGATAAAAAAATACCTATTCAAGAGGAAATAGATTTTTTTAAAAAATGTTCCCCCGATCTTAAAATTGCGTTCGATAAATCTTCTTATGATAGTTGTAATTTATCAAAATTATTAATTATATTAAATTCAAATTTAGGCGCAGAATTTTTATCCAGGGGAAAAAAAGTATTGTTTTTACCTTATCTTAATAAATTAGGAATAATATATTATAATCTTTATTTTAAAAAAAATATTTCATTTGCATCTCAAAAATTAAACAAAAGAATAATTTTTAATAAAATTCAAGAAATTTCAAAATTAAGCACTCAATCTTGGAAGAAAAAAGTAATCAACTCAAAAATTAACATTAAATTTGACCAAAATAATAAAAAATTTAAAAAATTAATAAACAAAATTATTAAGGATCATAAATGAAACAATTAATTAAAATAGATAATGCATGTTTTGTAGAAGATACAATAGATTTTAAAACTATCTATAAAAAATTTAATACCGACGATAGTTTATACATTCCACTAGACATCAAGACACTACTTTTGTGTAAAAAATATAATGTTAAAATTTTTGATTTTAATAAATATTTAGACAATGATTTTCATTTTAAAGCAAATAGAGAAACAAAAAAATTTACCGAAACTTTAAGATTTGAAAAACAAATTCACTATAGCTTGAGATCTGAAATTATAGGCGCTTTACGTTTTAGACTACATAGCGTAATTTTAATTATAGAAATTGTACAGTTTTTATTAAATGAATTTAAAATAAAAAAATTTGTGGTTTCGGGTATAAAAAAAAGAACCCATGTTCTTCACTATTCAAAAATTTGTTCAGAAATAATTGAAGAACTTTTTCCAGATTATACTTATTCTATAAATGATAAATATCTTTTTGAAAGTGATAAGGGTATTTATAAATATTACCCTAAGAAAAAGATATTAAACAAAGAAAAAAAAATTTGCATAAGCAATGGGGGATACAATTTTAAAAGAATTTGTAAACTTTTTAAAAGTGAAAAATTCCAAATCATATTACCTAATTTTGAAAAAATTACTCTTTTTAAAAAATTAATTTATTTTATAAGAGGAATTAAAGTGGTCGATTTTTATCAAAGGAAAGAGGATTTTATAGAGAAACAGTATTTTATCAAAAAAATAAATTTTTTATATCAAAATAAATTTGATTTAAGCTTCCTACTCAATAATTTTTATGAAAAACTTAATTTTTATTTTAATGATCTCCATCAAAAGATGACTTCTCTTAAAATTTTTCTAAATGCAAGTAATTTTGATTTATTAATTTCAAACATATCTAGAGGTTTGGATGGGTCAATATTAGACTCTGATATTAAAAATACAACCTTATGTATTCCACATGGAATTATTTCAAAATCATTCACTAAAAATGACGAGTTATATAAAAAAAATATTGCTGAAGGAGTCTTCAATGGTGAAAGTAAATTTTTTGCGATTCAATCAAAAATTACTGAGGAGTCTTTACAAACACATAAATTAAATGGGAAAATAATTCAGACTGGCAACTTAGTGTTCTCTTATTTTAAAAAAAAAGATAATATAAATAAAAAATATATTTTGTATGCAACTACATTAAAAAGTTTCTCCAATCTTCAATATCTAGGCGTAGATATGTTTTATGAGTATTGGAATATTTTAGAAGATCTAAATGATATATCAAAAAAAAGAGGAAAAACAATCCTGGTAAAAATACATCCTCAGTTCAGAAGTTGTAAAAAAGAATTCGCAAAATTTTTTGATAATTTAAAATTTTCTAATCAAAGAATTGATCAATTGTTGCATAAATCATATGCTGCAATAGGTTTTTCATCAGGCGCAATTGAAGATGCTTTAAATTCTAGAGTTCCAGTTATATTATATGATCCAAAGTGTCGTTATAAACAGATGAACTGTTATAAAAAAGAAAATAAAGAAAAAGCAGTAAATTACATCAATAAAAAAGAAGAACTTGAATATATTTTAGAAAAAATAAAAAGTGTTAAAAAATTTAATTTTGAGTCTTATGTTTACGAAAACAATATGAAAGAAGTTTTTTACGATAAAATTTTACCATTAACAAAAAAATGAAAAAAAAGATAGAAGTTTTAGACTGCACATTAAGAGACGGGGGCTATTATAATAATTGGGATTTTTCAATAAATCTTGTTAAAGATTATATTAAGTCAGTAGCCGCATCTGGAATAAAATATGCTGAATTAGGTTTTAGATCTTTTTCATCAAAAAGCTTTAGAGGCTCAAACTGGTATACGACTGAAAATTATATAAACAGCCTTAATATTCCAAAATCTTTGAAGGTAGCTGTAATGGTTAATGCCTCAGAAATAATTAATAAGAAAAACCTAGATGCTTCAGTTAAAAAACTTTTTGTTAAAAAAATAAAAAGTAAAATTGATTTAGTAAGGGTAGCATTCCATTACAATGAGTTGGACGATACTTTAATGATCGCTAAAGTTTTAAAAAATTTAGGTTATCAAGTTGGTTTAAATTTGATGCAAATATCGGAGATACCTTTAAAAGAATTAGTAATAGCATCAAAAAAAATAAATAAGTCAAATGCAGATATTTTTTATTTTGCTGATAGTCTCGGAAGTTTAGATCCAGATGATGTTCAAAAAATTGTAGAAGTAATTAAAGAAAATTGGAAAGGAGAAGTAGGTATACATGCGCATGATAATTTAAGCAAAGCGATTGCAAATACAAAACAAGCTATCAAACATGGAGTAAAATGGACTGATTGTACAATAACTGGAATGGGGAGAGGGCCAGGAAACACCCAAACAGAGAATTATCTGATTGAACTTCAAAATTCATTTAACAAAAAATATAATATTTTACCCATTTTAAATATTATTAATAATCACTTTAATAAACTAAAATCTAAATATAACTGGGGGACAAATACATACTATTACCTCGCTGGACTACACGGCATCCACCCAACTTACATCCAAGAAATGTTATCACTTAAATATGATCAAGCAGAGATATTGGCAGCAATAAATCAATTAAAAAATAGCGGTGGTAGTAGATATAATGTTGATCTTGTGAGGTCTGAATTTCAAAATAATCTTAAGCTTAATAAAGGTACATGGTTTCCATTAAAACAAATAAACAATAAAGAAGTGCTTCTAATAGCATCAGGCCCCAATGCTAAAGATTATAAAAATGAAATTGAAAAATATATCAAAGATAAAAAACCTTATGTAATTGCTGTAAATACAGATGTGAAAATTGAAAAAAAATTAATAGATATTTATGCAGCTTGCAATCCTCTTAAATTAATAGCTAATACAGAGAATTATAAAAATTTAAAGTCACCTTTAGCAATTCCTAAAACACTAATAAATAAAGAAATTAAAAAAAAACTTAAAAAGGTAAAAATCTTTGATTTTGGTGTAGGGTTAGAACATAATACTTTTAAATTTAATAAAGATGGAGCAATCTTACCAAGATTATTCACTCTTGTGTATGCACTTTCAATAGCTACAAGTGGTGGAGCAAAAAGAATATTGTTAGCTGGTTTCGACGGATATGGAAGCACAGATATAAGAACAAAGATACTAGATGAGCTTTTGCACTTATACTCTGCTTCAATGGGAGCAAGACCTTTGCTTGCGGTAACACCAACAACTTACAGTATTAATTCAACATCAATTTTTGCATTATAACAATGAGTTTTGTAGTAATTATTCCAGCAAGGTACCGATCATCTAGATTGATGGGAAAGCCATTAATTAAACTCAAAGGAGTTCCAATGATAGTTAGAACTTACAGGCAATGTATCAAAGCAGTAAATAAAAAATATGTATATGTTGCAACAGATGATAAAAGAATTAAAAAAGTTTGTAAGACAAATAATATAAAAGTTGTTATGACATCTAAAAATTGTTTGACTGGAACAGATAGAGTTTATGAGGCCTCAAAGCTTCTTAATGCAAAATTTTATATTAATGTTCAGGGAGATGAACCTCTTTTTAATCCAAAAGATTTGTCAAAATTAATTAAAGAGGCAAGAAAATATCCAAAGGATGTAATAACAGGATATTGTAAGATATCAGATAAAAAACAATTTTATGATTTGAATGTTCCAAAAGTAATTCTATCGAGAGATAGCTTTATTATTTATGCTTCAAGAGCTCCAGTCCCTTCAAATAAAAAAAATAAGTTTATTAAAGCATGGAGGCAAATTTGTGCTTATTCTTTTCCTAAAGAAAAATTAAAAATGTTTTATCAAGTTAAGAAAAAAACTCAGATAGAAAAAATAGAAGATATAGAATATTTGAGGTTTCTTGAACTAGGAATAAAATTAAGAGGATTGAAGATGAGTAAAAAATCAATCGCCGTGGATACAAAAGAGGATGTAGCTGCTGTTAATAGAAGGTTGAAATAATTTATGGCAATTAAAAAGAAATTTATTGATACTAATTTAAAGAATAAATCAAAAACTGTTAAAGAAAAATTGCAATTAATTGATTTTAATGGAAACAGATTACCTTTACCCACAGAGATCGAAATAAGCGAGTCCGGAACATGTAACAGAAAATGCTCATTTTGCCCACGAAGTGCTAAAGATTTTATTGATAAAAAAGAATTTATTAAAAATGAACTTCACGAAAAAATGTGCTCCGAATTAAAAAATTATAATTATAAAGGAACAATTAGATACAGCGGATTTGTTGAACCATTATTAGACAAAAATATTTTTAACTTAATTAAGATGGCAAGAGATTATTTACCTGATTGTAATATTGAAATCGTCACTAATGGGGATCCTTTAAATTTAGAAAGATTAAAAAGATTATTTACAAGTGGCTTAAATAAAATTTTAATTAGCGCTTACGATGGAAAAAAAGAAGCAATTGATTTAGAAAACTTATGTTTAAAAGCTAATTTGAACCAAGACCAATATATTGTTCGCCATAGATACCTTTCAGAAAATGAGGATTTTGGAATTACTTTAAGCAATAGATCTGGTTTAATGGAAAATGCGGAGTACCAGATTAAAAATCTTTTATCGCCTCTAAAAAATCCTTGTTTTATACCCTCTTATACATTTTTCTTAGATTACCAGGGTGATGTTTTAATGTGTCCTCATGATTGGGGTAAAAAATTGATCCTAGGAAATCTTAAAAAGGAAAAATTAGTAGATATATGGTTTAGCAAAAAATCGATGAGATTGAGAAAAATGCTTAATAAATCAAATAGGAATTTTGCGCCTTGTAATGTCTGCGATGTAGATGGAACCATGATGGGCGAGACAAACTCGAAATTTTTTAATTAATGCCATGTATGAAATCTAAATTTCTCAAAAATTAAAAGAATTATACTTTATTATTTAAATGGAAATAAATTATAAAAAAATATTTAAGAAAAAAAAGGTTTTAATAACAGGCCATACAGGATTTAAAGGATCTTGGTTAACAGCTTGGTTATTACAATTAGGAGCTAATATAACTGGTGTCTCAAATGATATTCCAACAAAACAATCTCATTACAATTATCTTAAAATTAATAAAAAAATAAAAAATTTAAAAATTGATGTTCGCAATTATAAAAAATTTAAAAGCGCAATAATAAAAACTAAGCCTGATTTTATTTTTCATTTAGCTGCGCAAGCTTTGGTAAAAGAGTCTTACGGAAAACCTTTATTAACTTTCCAAACAAATGCAGTAGGAACTCTAAATTTACTTGAAACTTTAAAATCCTATAAAAAAAAATGCACAGTTGTAATAATTACAAGTGATAAAGTTTACAAGAATATAGAGTCAAAAAAAGGTTATAAAGAAAATAGTATCTTGGGAGGAGCTGATCCTTACAGCGCATCAAAAGCTTCAGCAGAAATTATTATAGAATCTTATTTAAAATCTTTTTTTCATAACAAAAACAATCAAGCTTCTATAGCAGTAGCAAGAGCTGGAAATGTTATTGGAGGAGGCGATTGGGCTAAAAATAGACTTATTCCGGATTGTGTGAAAGCTTGGTCAAAAAAAAGGAACGTTGATATTAGAAACCCTAATTCCACTCGACCTTGGCAACATGTGTTGGAGGCATTATGGGGTTACATAAATTTAGCTACAAACCTAAAGCATAATAAGAAATTACATGGACAAGTATTTAATTTTGGACCTAGTCAAAGAAGTAATCATAGTGTTTTAAAAATCATTAATTTAATAAAAAAAGATTGGAGAAACATAAAATGGAATATTAAAAAAGATAAAAATAAAATTTATGAAACAAATATTCTTAAATTAGACTCATCTAAAGCTTATAAGATACTTAATTGGAAATGTGCCTTAACAATTAACGAGACAATGCACATGGTGTCTGAATGGTATAAAAATTATTATTTCAATCAGAAAAAAAAATTTAATTTTACTAATGATCAAATTCAACTGTACGAGAAAATTTTGAAAAAAAGGTTATTAAGATAAATGAAAGTAGTAATTTTAGCCGGTGGTAAAGGATCTAGGCTTAGTGAGTACACAAGATCAATTCCCAAACCCATGGTCAAAATAATGGGAGTTCCAATACTTAAAAGGATTATTAGTTTTTATAGTGAATACGGTTTTAAGGAATTTATAGTAGCTAGTGGTTATAAAAGTGAGATTATCAAAAATTACTTTAAAAAAAATAAAAATATTAAAGTAGTATTTACAGGAAAAAACACAATGACTGGCGGTAGAATAAAGAGGCTAGAAAAATTTTTAAAGAAAGAAAATTTTTTGTTAACCTATGGCGATGGTTTAAGTGATGTAAATATAAAAAAATTAATTAAGTTTCACAAAAAAAATAAGAATATAGTTACTTTAACAGCGGCAAGGCCCCCAGCAAGATTCGGAGGAATTAAACTATCTGGAAATAAAGTTAAGTATTTTAAAGAAAAATCAAGTTTAGATGAAGGTTGGATCAACGGCGGCTTTTTTGTAATGAGTCCTGAAATTTTTAAATTCTTGAAAAACGATAGCACAGTTTTAGAGAGGCAGCCTCTAGAAAAAATATCAAAATTAAAAAAACTTGGTGCATATAAACATTTTAAAAACTGGCAATGTATGGATACGGTTAGAGATAAACAATTGCTCGAAGAACTAGTAAAGAAAAAGATCTTTTAAATTGAAAAAAAAAATTTTAATAACTGGTGGTTTTGGATTTCTAGGCACTAATCTTATTTTAAAATTGATAAAAAATAAATCATTTGAAATTTATATTTTATCAAAAACATTAAAAAAAAGGTTTAAAAATAAGAAAAATCTTAAAATTATTCAATTAGATATAGCAAAGAAAAAAAAATATTTTAAATTTAACCAGGATTTTGATTATGTAATCAATCTAGCTGGTAACATAGATCATAAAAATAAATCGCAAACATTTAAGGCTCATTATATTGGTGTTAAAAATTTATTAAAATTTATCAATTTAAAAGAATTAAAGCTTCTTATACAAATAGGCAGCAGTTTAGAATACGGACGAATAAACTCACCACACAAAGAAAGCTTTAAGTGTAAACCAATTTCACATTATGGAAAAGCTAAGTTTTTTGCTTCAGAGTTTGTAAAGAAAAAATTAAAAAAATATTTAATTCTAAGGCCTTATCAAATTTATGGCCCATATCAAAAAAAAGACAGACTTATACCGATGATAATCGATGGATGCTTGAAAGATAAAACTTTTGCGTGTTCTGATGGATTGCAATTAAGAGATTTTCTATTTGTTGATGATTTTTCAGAACTAATAAAAAAAATTATTCAAACAAAAAAAATTTCATATGGAGTATTTAATGTAGGTTATGGAAAACCTCATAAGGTAAAAAATATTATTAATTTAATTCAAAAAAAGATAAAAAAAGGAAATCCTCTTTTTGGAAAAATCAAAATGAGAAAAGAGGAAATGAAATGTACTTATCCTGATATACAAAAAATTAAAAAAAAATATAGTTGGAAGCCTAAAACGAATATTAATCTCGGCCTTAGAAAAACAATTAATTTTTATGCGAATAAATAATTTTCCATTGGTAAGTGTTATTATGAACTGTCACAATGGAGAAAAATACTTGAGAAATAGTCTAGAAAGTTTATTT
>MDTG01249341.1_pt1 | contig 24528 bp, 20 predicted proteins | sample 811421 | NCBI WGS metagenome assembly MDTG01 (sample SAMN05326645, study PRJNA326480) | marine metagenome | isolation source: seawater | place: Pacific Ocean: South East | collected 2011 | reverse complement strand
GGCGACCCTCCGCGCGGGTCGCCGGCTGCTGGCGGAAGCGCTCGGCCAGTTGGACGAGGACGACCTCGAGGCCCTGCTCGACTCCCTCGAGGAGGGGTTGGACCTCGGGGACGCCCCGACCGAGTCGGACGCGCCCGCGGATTCGGTTCCCGGCGGGGACGAGGCCCCGGACGAGGACTCCTGAAGGGACCGGACGGCCCGGGTCCCGGGCTGACGGCCACGATGCTTCCAATGAACGACCACCCAGCCCAGTCCCACTCACTGATCGTGACCATCGATGGTCCCGCCGGCAGCGGCAAGAGCACCGTCGCCCGGGAGCTCGCAGGGCGACTGGGCCTCGACAGCCTCGACACCGGGGCGATGTACCGGTGCGCGACCCTGATCGTGATCGAGGAGCGGCTCGACCCGGCCGATCCCGCCGCGGTGGTGCGGGCGGTCGACCGACACCGGATCGACTTCGACTGGACGCGTACCCCGCCGGAGATCACCCTCGACGGCCGTGCGGTCGACGGGCGCCTGCGCCAGCCGGACGTCAACGAGCTGGTCTCGAGGGTCGCCAGCATCCCCGAGTTGAGGGACCTCATGGTCCGCGCCCAGCGCCGGATCGCCGAACGCCATCCCCGGCTCGTGACCGAGGGCCGCGACCAGGGGAGCGTGGTCTTCCCCGACGCGGAGGTCCGGTTCTACCTCGACGCGGAGGCCGGGGTCCGCGCCCGGCGGCGGGCGCTCGAGCTGCAGGCGTCCGGACAGCAGGTCGACGAGCGAGCGATCCTCGACAGCATCCAGAGCCGGGACCGGCTTGACCGTGAACGCTCCGATTCACCCCTCCAGGTCCCGGAGGGGGCGATCCGCGTCGACACCGGGACCCTGACCGCCTCGCAGGTGGTCGACGAGCTCGAGTCCGCGGTCCGCGGGTACCTCGCGCGCGCCGCGTCCGGTGGTCCCGCATGAGCCCCTTCCGAGGTCGATTCCGGATGGGGCTCCGCGCCCCGGGGCGGTCCTGGCTCTCCGTGATGTGGTACGACCTCGGCTGCCTCGTCTGCGAGCTCTACCTGAGGCTGCTGCACCGCTTCCGGATGGAGGACACCGATCGGGTCCCGGAGTCCGGGGCGCTCATCCTCGTGTCCAACCACCAGTCCTACCTCGACCCGGTCATCAACGGGGTCTTCGCCTGTCGTCGTCCGTACAGCGCGATCGCCACGCGCGGGCTCACGAGGTTCAAGCCGTTCGGCTGGCTGCTGAAGTCGTGGGACACGGTCTTCGTGTCGGCGAGCGCCGGGGACAAGGGTGCCTTGAAGGCGGCGATCTCGCAGCTCGAGCAGGGGCGCACCGTGCTCATCTACCCGGAGGGATCGCGAACCGATGACGGGTTCGTCAAGGGATTCCAGAACGGGCTGCTCCTGGTCCTGCGCCGATCCCGCGCCACCGTGCTGCCGGTGGGCATCGACGGGGCCTACGAGGTCTGGCCCCGAAGCCGGAAGTTCCCGCGACTCTCGGGCCGGATCGCCAGCGTCTGCGGGGAGCCGATCCCCGCCGAGGAGCTGCTGGGCCTCGATGGGCCCGAGGCCCTGCGGCGGCTGCGAGGCGAGATCGACACCCTCCGCCTCCGGGCGCGTAGGATCTTGCGCGAGCAATCCGGTGGTCGTTGGCCGCCCGCCGGACCCAACGACGGCCCTTCCCCGGACGCCTGAGCGAGGAACTCAAGGATGCCTGAAGACCCGGCCCGTGAATTCGCGGTCTCCATCGCCCGCCGGCTGCGGGAGCACGGGCACGTCGCCTACCTCGCCGGGGGCTGCGTCCGGGATCGCCTGCTCGGCCTGGTCCCCTCCGACTACGACGTCGCCACCGACGCCAGGCCGGACCGGATCAAGGCGCTCTTCCGGAGCGCGATCGGGGTGGGGGAGTCCTTCGGGGTGGTGCTGGTGCGCAGGGGTGAGCTGGTCACCGAGGTGGCCACCTTCAGGAGCGATGGCGAGTACCTCGACCGGCGACGTCCCGACTCGATCCGGTTCGCCGACGAGGCCTCCGACGCGGCACGCCGCGACTTCACGGTCAACGCGCTCTTCGAGGATCCGCTCGACGGGACCATCGTGGACCACGTGGGGGGCGGGCCGGACCTCGAGGCGAGGCTGCTGCGGGCGGTGGGGGACCCCCGGGCCCGACTCGCCGAGGACCGGCTGCGGGTCCTGAGGGCGATCCGTTTCGCGGCACGATTCGGGTTCCGGATCGAGGAAGGCACGGAAGCGGCCATCTCGGAATTCAGCCCGGCCCTCGAGGGCGTGAGTCGCGAGCGAGTCGGCGGCGAGCTTCGCCGGATGCTCGCGGATCCCGGCCGCGGGACCGCCGCGCGGCTGCTGGAACGGTTCGAACTCGACCGGGAGGTGCTCGGGCTCCCGCGAACCACCCCCGGGCTCGAGCTGCTCGACGGGCTCGGCAAGGAGGCCCGCGATCCCGTCGACGCACTCGTCGCCTGGCTGCTCGACCGCGGGGCCGCCCCGGACGTCGCCGAGCGCGAGGTCCTTCGCTCGCGGCTCATGCTCTCGAACGAGGAGTCCCGGCGGCTTGCCCGGCTGCTCGAGCTGGTCGCCACCATGGATCGATGGAGCGAGCTCACCGTGGCCCGTAGGATCCGCGCGGGGGCGGACGAGCTCCACCACGCCGCCCACGCACTCTTCCAGGTCCGGCGACCCGGGCCCGGCGCCCGGATCAGGGAGGAGCTCGACGAACTGCTCCCGGGGGGGATCGCCCCCGATCCCCTGCTCGACGGGGACGACCTCATCGGGGCCGGACTCCGCCCGGGGCCCCGCTTCAAGGGGATCCTCGACTCGGTCTACGACGCCCAGCTCGAGGGCCGCGTCCGCGATCGCCCGGAAGCGCTGCAGCATGCACTCGACCTGGCGGTCGAGCCTTCACCGGAGACCCCACAGTGACCGACCCGGACGCCGCGGATCCCGAACTCGAGATGGACGACGAGGCGATCGCCGCCGAGATCGAGCGGCGGGAACGGCTGATGCTTCGCTGGCCCCTCCTGCTCGGCACCGCCGCCGTCCTCTACGGCAGCCTGATGATCGTCTACGTGGTGATCCGCCTGCTCTCGATCCTCTACCTCTACAGCCTCTCGCTGGAGGTCCCGCCCAGCCCGCTGCTGCTCGCCGCCCAGTTCTTCCCGGTCGTGACCGGCCTGCTGCTCGGTGCGGTGCTGTTCCTCGCCGGGATCATCCTCCTCCGGCGCAGGTTGCTGGGCCCGAGGCTCCTCAACCTCTGGGCGATCGCCATGCTCGCGGCGATCCTCGGCACCCTCTTCCTCCGGCTGAACACCCTGCCGGACTTCGTCGAACGGCAGGCGGTGGTCTACGAGCGCGCGCGGGCGGTGGAGGCGGCCGGTGCCCCGTCCCCCGGGGAGTCGGGCGCGTTCCCGGTCCGGATGATGCCTCCCCTCGACGAGGAGCAGCTGGTGATCGACAGCAGCCGGCTGTTCGTCGCCTTCGCGATCATGGGGGCCAGCGGGCCGGGGATCTTCGCGCTGGTCCTCAACCTCCCGCGCATCCGACGCACCTGGGTCGAGTGGGACTGAGCCGACTCCGGATCAGCCGACTTCGCGCTTCTGGAAGAGGATCACCGCGAGGGAGACCGCGGCCACGATCAGCAGCATCCCGTAGGACAGGGTGGAGAGGATGTAGGCCAGGGGGATGTCGTGCTCCTGGTTGACCGCATCCGCGAGCCAGAAGACCTGGAAGTTCGGCACCACGTCGTGTGCGCGCTGCAGCAGCCAGAACTGGAACCCGCTCGCACCCTCCATGAGCACCGGCGCCTGCTCGATGATCGTCCCGGACCCCTCGACGCCCGCCGCGGCGTCGGGTTCCTCGACCACGGCCAGCATGTTCGCGGCGGGGCGGGCGAACAGCCAGTCCGAGAGCAGCCCCAGCAGGAAGAAGCAGCAGGTCACCACCAGGGTCGCCACCTGGTTGAGGCGGGTGGAGGCCGCGATCGCGATCGCGCTCAGCACCAGCACCGCCACGAACAGCATGCCGGCGGCGATCCAGAGCTGGCCCTTGAAGTCCGTGCCGATCGGCTGCAGCTCCCACTGCCGGCCGAACACCAGGCAGAGCACGTAGACCAGCAGGGAGACCGGAACCAGCACCGCGAGGGTCGTCGCCCCGAACGTCCAGTTGTAGAAGTAGTTGCACCAGACCCCGACCCCCAGCGCCAGCAGGAAGCCCACCGAACCCAGCACGATCACCGGCATGTGGTACTTGGCGGCCGCGCTTTCCAGCGACCCGTGCACGTCCACGATCATGAACAGGATGATCAGGTAGCTCATGAGGACGGTGAGGCTCGCCACCACCCCCAGGAACTTGCCCGCGATGAACAGTGGCCGGGGAACGGGCTTCGACACCACGGTGAGCACCGTGCGGTTGTCGATCTCGTTGGTCAGCACGTTGGTCGCGATGAAGGCCGATCCGAGCACGCCCGCGAGGAAGACGCTGGACAGGCCGATGTCGACGAACATCCGCTGGTCGTTCTCGAGCGTGAAGGTCGCGAACGGGTTGCTGAGGATGATCAGCAGCGTCGCGGACATCGCCACCACGAAGAGGACCGGTTGCCGGATGCTCTCCTTGAAGGTGTTCCTCGAGATCGCAAGCAGTTGTTCAAGGAGGGACATGCCCGGCGGTTCCTCGTGGATTTGGCGGTGGTTCCCGGAAGTCGACCCAATGGTACCTCCGGGACGGGGCGGGGGAGGGGATTTTCACCCACCAGCCGGGGATGCTGAACTCCCGGCCTTCCCGGCACGTATCCACTCCCACACGGCCCGTACGGCCGGGGCGGCTTCCGACGACCACGCGAAGTCCCACCCCACCCGCGCTTACTGGATAGAATGAGGGTGCCGTCTCGACGCACCGGCCTCGGGCGGCCCGCCTCCTCCCGATGCCACGAGTCACCCATGCGAGCCCCCACCGAATGAGAGTCGACCACTTCGCATACCAGCAGGCCACCCGGGTCGCCGGGTTCGGGCTCCTGCTCCAGCTCGCGATCGGACTGACCCTCCTGCTCTTCGGACTCCTGGGGCGGGATTCGACCCTCGTGATCGGCGCCTTCTACCCGCTGGTCGGGCTCCTGGTGTGGATCGTGCTGATCATCGTCTTCCAGCAGCATCGACTGGAACGACTCGAGGCCCTCGAGGAGGACGAGCTGCGCGAGGCCCGTCCCGACGCCTCGATCTTCGAGGCGAGCCGCGAGGAGACCGGGGTCGCCGCGCGACGCCTTCGCAAGATGCACAAGTGGATCGTGCCCACCGCGAGCCTCGCCACCGCCGGCCTGCTCGTCTTCCTGTCGATCATGACCTTCGTGTGGTTCGGTCGTCTCGACGACGAGATGAGCACCGTGAACCTGGATGCGGGCTTCGAGATCGGCACGTCCCCGGGCTGGCAGATCGCGATCTGCCTGGGTTTCGCGGTGATCGCCTTCATCTTCAGCCGCTTCGTCGCGGGCATGTCCAAGCAGCCCGCGTGGCAGAACCTCCGGGGTGGCGCGGGGTTCATGGTCGGCAACGCCCTGGTCTGCCTCGCGATCGCCATCGGGGTGATTCTCACCCTGTTCGACAACGCCGGGGCGATGCGGGTGATCTCCCAGGTCATCCTCGTCTTCATGCTCGCGGTCGCGGCCGAGACCGTCCTGAACTTCATCCTCAACCTCTACCGCCCCCGCCGCGGCGGGGAGGTCCCCCGACCGGCCTTCGATTCAAGGGTCCTCAGCCTCCTCGCGGCCCCCGACTCCATCGTCCGGAGCATCAACGAGGCGGTGAACTACCAGTTCGGGTTCGACATCACCAGCTCCTGGGGCTACCAGCTGCTGATCAGGAGCTTCGCCTGGCTGGCGGTCTTCGCGGTGGTGGCCCTCCTCGCGCTCTCCACCCTGGTGGTGGTCGAGCCCGACCAGCAGGGGGTCCGACTCCGATTCGGAAAGATCGTGGGCGATGTCCGCCAGGGCGAGGCGGTCTGGAAGCTCCCCTGGCCGATCGAGACCGTCGAGACCTACGACGTCGGGCTGGTCCAGGAGCTCTTCATCGGCCCGTCCGCCCTCGACTACCCGGAGGTGAACCGGTGGCAGAGCAGCGAGGATGACTCGGTGCGTGCCCGCAAGTCGTTCCTGGTCGCCGCCCAGCCGATGAGCGAGACCGTGCGCAAGGCGGTCGAGGGCATCGAGGCGACCGAACGATTCGACGACGCCATGATGGACACCGACGAGGCCGAGCCCGGGGTCCCCGGGGCGGAGCCGGAACCGGACTCGCCCCGACCCCGGAAGGCCTCCTCCAGTCAGGATTCCCTGGGTTCGAGGTTCGCGCTGGTGAATGCGGACATCGTCATTCGCTGGCGGGTGAAGGCCGGCCGGCTCGTCGAGTTCCTCAACTTCTCCAGCGATGCACGGATCCCCCGCTCCCTCATGAACATGCGCGAGAAGGCCCTCTACACCATCGCACTCCGGGAGGTCAGCCAGTTCCTGGCGAGGGAACCCATGGACGACGTGCTCTCGCCGAAGGGCGAGTCCCTCCTTGCGAGGCTCCAGGGCAGGGTGCAGGCCGCCTTCGACCGTTACGGGACCGGCGTGGAGGTGGTCTCCCTCGTGATCCCGTTCCTCCAGCCCGCCCCCGCCGCGGCCGGGAGCTTCGAGGACATGTCCATCGAGCTCCAGAACGCCCGCAAGATCATCGAGGAGGCCAGGCGCCAGGCGGCGGTCACCATGGCTTCCCTGGTGGGTGATTCCGAGAGCGCGGACGAGATCACCGATCTGATCGCGAAGCTGCGCGACACCGAGAAGGGCGAGGGGACCGAGTCCGAGGACGCCAGGGCACTCCGGGCCGAGATCGAGGACAAGCTCATCCAGGGCAATGCCCAGGCCGCGACCCTCATCAGCATGGCGCGGGCCCGGCGGTGGGAGATCGTGACCGAGGCGCAGGAGGAGACCGCGGAGGTCCGGGGCCAGGCCACCGCCTACCGTGCCGCACCGGAGCTCTTCCGCCAGCGCCTCATCATGGACGTCTTCGCCTCGACCCTGAACTCGGTGCGCATGAAGTACGTGCTCGGCCCCGACACCGAACGCATCAACATGGGCATCGAGATGCGGGAGCCGGACGTCGGCTTCAACATCCAGGAATACATCAACACCGATTCCGGGGGGTCCTGAACGGGCCCCACCCTCACATCACTGGAACCAATCCAATGACCAGAACCTTCACCATCATCGTCAGCGCATTGATCATCCTGATCCTGGTGGCCTTCAACACGACCTACAGCGTCAACTTCCACGAGGTCGCGGTGAAGACCCGCTTCGGGAAGCCCGTCGCGGTCATCGAGGAGCCGGGGCTGCACTTCAAGGCACCGTTCTTCATCGACCGGATCACGAAGATCGACACCCGCAAGCAGCTGATCGACTCCCCGCTGGAGACCGTCCTCACCCGGGACGGACAGCAGGTGATGATCGAGGCGTTCCTGCTCTGGCAGGTCGACGGCGAGGAGGGTGGCGACGCGGGATCGAGTCCCGCCCTCGAGTTCTACAACAGCTACGAGACCGTCAACCGGGCCTCCAACGACCTCGAGCAGCAGCTCCAGGGCGCGCTTCGCGTGGTGGGCGGCTACGACTTCGAGGACCTCATCGGCGTGAACAGCCGCTTGCAGGACGCCGAGGCCGAGATCCTCGCGGACCTCAGGAACACCGTGAAGAACGGAGTCGCTCCCGTCGCGGTCGGCATCAACCGGATGATCCTCCCGGAGTCGACCAGCATCTCCGTCATACGCCGCATGGCGGCCGTCCAGCAGACCCTGGCCCAGCTGGAGCGCCAGCGCGGGAACGCCACCGCCCAGAACCTCAGGAGCCAGGCCGCGACCAAGGCGGACACCATCCGCAACTTCGCGACCCAGTGGGCGGCCCAGATCGAGTCGCAGGGCAACGAGGAGGCGGACCGCTTCTACCGCGAGATGCAGAAGGATTCCGAGCTCGCGATCCTCCTGGCCTGGCGTGACACCCTGCGGGACAGCCTCACCGGGAACACCACGTTCATCACCGACACCACCCGGGCCCCGTTCCACCTGCTGGACCTCGACGCCCCGACCAACGAGAGCGGTCTCCCCATTCCGGCCAGCGACTACGCACCCGTCGCCCGGGGCTCCGCGGACGCACCGAAGGAGGGCGATTGAACATGCCCCCCACGGACGACGACAGGCAGCGGGACCGAGCCGACGCCCCGGAGGTCGATGGGCTCCCGACCGACGACACCCCCTCCGAGGAGGTCCCCCGACGCGAGGCATCCGCGGAGTTCGTGGTGTCCAGCGAGGCCAGTTCGGACGTCCGGCTGCGGGAGGCGATGGACCCCGCCAACCAGAGTCTCACGGACGCCCTGCGGCTCAGCTTCCGCCTGCTGCAGGTCGGCATCCTCGCCCTGCTCGGGGTCTTCCTCTTCTCCGGCTTCCAGACCGTCGAGGAGGGCGACGTGGGCGTCCGGACCCGGTTCGGGGCGATCGTGGGCGACCAGGGCCTGGAGCAGATCGGCCCGGGGCTCCATCCGTTCTGGCCCTATCCCGTCGGGGAGGTCGTGATCGTTCCCCAGACGCGGGAAGTGGAGCTCCGGAGCTCCTTCTGGCCGATGTCGCGCGACTCCAAGTCGGCAGAGACCGGCACCCGGGCCAACATCGACGAGAACCGATCCGAGAACACCCAGCTACGACCCGGCATCGACGGTTACCTGATCACCGCCGGCGGGGACATCGCCCACTGCGACGTCAAGGCGACCTACCAGATCGCCGACGCCGCCAGCTACCTCCGGGAGCTCGAACCGACCGAGGGGGACCGGCTCGTGCGCTACGCACTGGAGCGGGGAGTGGTCCTCTCCGCGGCCGAGCTGACCCTCGAGCAGTTCACCACCCTCCGTGAGGAGCCCTCCGCCCGGGTCAGGGAGCGGGCCCAGGAGATCCTCGACTCCCTGGACTCCGGGATCGACCTCGTCGCGGTGCAGCTCAGCGACGCGACCGAGCCCCTCGCGATCCGGTCCCAGTTCAGGGACGTTCAGAAGGCGCGGGAGGAGGCCAAGGAGGCCATCGACCGTGCCGGACAGGAGGTCGCCACCGAGTTCACGAGGGTCGCCGGGGAAAGCGCCTACGCGGACCTCCTGGTCCTCATCAACGACTACTCCCTCGCCCTGACCTCCGGCGACCAGCAGGGGGCCGACGAGGTCATGGCGTCGATCGGTGCCCGGTTCGAGGCCAGCGACATCGGCGGGGATGCCGCCCAGATCATCAACCGCGCGAAGGCCTACCAGTCGAAGCTCGAGACCAGGCTGGTCAGCGAGCTCCGGAAGATCCGCACCCTCTCCCCGACCTTCCGGGAAAACCCCCGGGATTTCTCGCGGCGACTGTGGTTGCAGGCGTATCGTGACGTGTTCAGCAACGACCAGCTGGAGGTCTTCTCGGTGCCGCTCGATCTCGCGAAGCTCGACCTCGCTATCAAGAGCTCCGAGGACATCATGCAGCTGCGACGGGACTCCGAGCTCGAGCGCAAGCGGTTCTCGACGCTGGAGGCCGAGGGGGAGATGATCAGGGGGTTCCAGTGGGGCCGGAGCCAGATGGTGCTCGAGGGTCCCGGACGCCGGCTTGAACGTGACGCCAGTGGTGGCCTTGGTCGGGCCGACGACGGCAACTGAAGGAGCGCCCGCCCATGGCCCAGAACGCATCAACCCTCAGGATCATCGAGGCGGTGGGGCTGACCAAGGTCTTCACCGACTTCTGGTTCAGGTCGAAGGCACGCGCGGTCGACGGCATCGACTTCGAGATCGACCAGAACGAGATCTTCGGTCTGCTGGGTCCGAACGGATCCGGCAAGAGCACCACCATCAAGATGATCCTCGGGCTGCTGAGGAAGACGCGCGGCCGGCTCACCGTCTTCGGCAAGGATCCCTCCGACGTCTCCATCAAGAACCGCATCGGCTACCTGCCCGAAGAGACGTACATGTACCGGTTCCTCGATGCCCGCGAGACCCTCGACTACTACGGGAAGCTGTTCGGTCTCGACCACCGGATCCGCAAGCGCCGGGTCGACGAGCTGCTCAGCATGGTCGGGCTCAGCGAGGTGGCCCACCGGAAGGTGGGGGAGTATTCCAAGGGCATGGCTCGTCGCATCGGGCTCGCCCAGGCCCTCATCAACGACCCCGACCTGCTGATCCTCGACGAGCCCACCTCCGGGCTCGACCCCATCGGGACCCGTCAGGTCAAGGAGCTCCTCCAGGAACTCGGTCGGTCGGGGACCACCATCCTGCTGAGTTCCCACCTACTCTCCGACGTCGAGGATGTCTGCGACCGGATGGTGATCCTCTACGGTGGCCGGATCCGGGCCGAGGGCACCGGCGAGGAACTCCTCGCGGACACCGATCACACCGTGATCAGGCTCCCACGCATCGGGAGCGAGACCGTCGCCCGGATCGGCGAGGTGCTCGAGGAGAACACCGACGTGACCATCGAGCGGGTCGAACAGCCCCGACAGCGCCTCGAGGACTTCTTCATGAACATCGTCGAGGAAGCACGTGCCGACCAGCTCGCGAACGCCGGCGCCGGGCAGGGAGGGCCGACCGCGGAATTCCTCCGTCACGACGAGGCTGCCGAGGGCGGAGACCTCATCGAGGAGCTGAGCCGGGATCGTTCGACGGAAGCCGACGAGCTGCCCCGTGAACGCGCCCGTGACGGGGTCGGGCAGCCCGCCGGGGCCGGGGATTCCACCGATTCCGTGCTCGACGACCTGCTCACCGGGGAGGAGGCTCCCGCTCCCGCCGCCCCCCCGAAGCCCACGACGCCCGCCCCGACGGCCGATGAATCCGTCGACCGCAGCGTCATCGACGGCCTGCTGGGCGAGTCCGCCCCTAAGGACGACCCGGAGCGGTCGGACTGATGGGCCTGCTGAACCAGACGAATCGCCGGTTGGTCGAGCTGCAGAAGGCGAAGCGGTTCCGCGTCGCCTTCGTCATCGTGGCCGTGCTGGCGGCGAGCGGCTACTTCCTGCCCGCGGTGATCGAGTCATACCAGTTCAACTCGATCGGGCAGAGCGTCTTCCAGGTGCTCCGGGAGGCCGACCTCTCCAAGGGCGAGACCGCCGCGGTCCAGTTCGTGGAGGAGGGCACGGTCACCATCGCGGGGGTCACCTACGGCGATCCACGGCTCACCGGGATCGCGCCGAGCTTCTTCGACGAGTCGGGGCGCTGCATCGCCCCCGTCGACGCCACGACCATCCTGATCTCCTCCATGCGCCCGGAATGGATCCCGGGTTTCGTCCTCGAATCCCCCGGACTGGGGGTCGCCCTCTGGCTGGGTGCGGTGTGCTGGCTGGCCCTCGTGGGGGTGTTCGGACTCGGTTGGAACTTCCTGCTGCTCAGCCTGGCGTCCTTCCTGCTCACGATCCCCTTCTGGGTGAGGAGCGCGGTCTCCGACGCCATCACGGCCCCACCGGACTTCGAGACGATCTTCGCGATCGTCGGGATCAGCTTCCTCGCGATGACCTTCGCCCTGCTCACCCGCCTCGCCCTGGTGCTGCTCTCCGCGCCCCACCCGGTCTTCGCGATCGCGCAGAGCGTGGTCCGCGAGGCGGTCCGGCAGAGGGTGTCGGTGGTCTTCGTCATCGTGCTGGTCGTGATCCTGCCCCTGATACCGTCGTTCATCGACGACGCGGAACCCCTCCGGTACCAGATCCAGTCCTACCTCAGCCGGAGCATCTCCCTGACCTACGTGATCCTCGCCTGCATGTCGGTGGTGCTCGGTTGCTCCACCGTCGCGTTCGAGATACGCGACCGCCAGATCTGGCAGGTCATGACCAAGCCCGTGCACCGCTTCAAGTACCTGGTCGGCAAGTGGCTCGGGATCATGGCGATCTCCGGCGTCGGCCTCTTCACCGCCTCGACCGCCATCTTCATATCCGTCGAGGTCCTCAAGACCAGGCCCGCCCTCGACGAACTCGACGACCTCGCGGTCCGCACCGAGGTCCTCACCGCGCGTGCGGGCAAGGTCGCGGACTACGAACGCATCCCCCCGAGCCAGCTCCGCGAGATCGTGGATGGGCAGATCGACGCCGACGTCGAACTGAGCCAGCGCATCGATCGCGGCGAGACGACCCTGATCAGGGCCCGGGCCGACCTCGTCCGGGAGGTCACCAAGGAGTTCGATGCCGACCAGCGGAAGATCCCCCCGGGCGCGAGCAAGATCCTCACCTTCTCGGGGCTGCCCCGCCCCGACGCCCGGGACGGCAAGGAGCTGAGGCTCCGCTACCTCTTCCATTGCGGTTCCTCGGACACCCACGAGGTGCACCCCGTCATCGTACGGTTCCCCAGGGACCAGACCTGGATCGACCTCCAGTACGTCCCGACCGTGGGGGCGTTCCTCAGCGTGCCGGCCGAGCTGGTGTCGGAGGAGGGCACCCTCGAGGTCGAGCTGATCAACTCGGGCTTCAACGCGGACAGCAACACCTTCTTCCCCGCGGAGTACTCGCTCTTCTGGGACAAGGACAAGCTCGAGGTCCTCTACCACGTCAGCGACTTCGAGATCAACTTCCTGCGGGCGGTTCTGGTGGACTGGTTCAAGCTGGCCTTCCTCGGGGTCCTCGCGGTCTCCACGGCCTGCTTCCTGTCGTTCCCGGTGGCCTGCCTGCTGTCCTTCGCCATCTTCATCGGCGGTTCGATCGGACCCTACCTGGGGATCTCCCTGACCCAGTACTATCCCACCAACTTCGCCGAGCAGGTGGTCGCCGCCATCGCGTTCCTGGTCCACACCCTCCTCAACCGATTCGGCGAGATCCAGCCCGCCCAGATGCTGGTCGAGGGTCGGGTCATCCCCTGGTCCGAGGTCTGGCTCGAGTTCTTCTGGCTGGTGGTCGTGTGGGCCTTGATCTCCCTTCTGGTGGGATTCACCGCCTTCTCGAGGAAGGAGCTCGCGATCTACAGCGGACAGGGCTGAATCCCGGCGAACGATCCCCACGCCCCTCCCGTACAGGTCCAGGACGTCCATCATGCGAGACAAGATCATCCAACTCGGCGCGGCCCTGCTGCTGGTCACCTGCATGGTGGGTGCCGGTTCGCTGCTGAATCCGATCCTGAAGGAGTCCGACGACGCCCGCCTCCGGTACACCGACGTCTCGATCGAGGGCGCGCCGCCCATCGTCGCGCTCGGTACCGCGATCGGCGCCCTGAGGGGACTGATCGTCGACTACCTCTGGATCAAGATCAACCTGATGAAGCAGAAGGGGCTCTTCTACGAGGTCATGGCCGACGCGGACCTGATCACCAAGCTGCAGCCACGCTTCGGACAGGTCTGGTCCTTCCACGGGCACAACATGGCCTACAACGTCTCGGTGATGACCGACACCCCCGAGGAGCGGTGGGCGTGGGTCAAGGCGGGCATCGACCTGGTCCGGAACAAGGGGCTCAGGCACAACCCCAACGACCTGCAGCTCTACAAGGAGCTCGCGTTCTGGTTCTCCCACAAGCTCGACGGCTATTCCGACGACGCCCACTTCCACTACAAGCGCGAGATGGCCAAGAACTGGCACCTCCTGCTCGGTCCGCCTCCCTTCGACTACGACCAGCGGCTCGCCTGGATGAAGTCCGTGGCCGACGCCCCCCGGACCCTCGCCCAGCTGGAGAGGGAGTACCCGAGGGTGCGCGTCGTGATCGACGAGCTGACCGAGGGACTCCAGGGTTTCGAGAAGCGCAACCAGTTCACCCTGACCCAGGATTTCCTGCGCAACTGCGGGATGTGGCGTGCCTCGAAGACCTCCATGTACGCGAAGGCCCTCGAGCTGGAGACCGCCTTCAAGGCGAACGACCCGATCTACAAGACCATGGACCAGGTGCTCGGCGACCCCGAGAACGCGGAGGCCGTGGCGGCACTGGAGCGTTTCCTGCGCAGGAAGGTCCTCATCGAGGAATACAACATGGATCCCCAGCTCATGTACCAGTACATGCTGGAAACCGGTCCGCTCGACTGGAGGCATCCCCAGGCCCACGCGCTCTACTGGTCGAGGAAGGGCAGCGAGTTCGCCGACGATCGGAACCAGGACGCCGACGGCGTCTACAAGGTGATCAACAACGACCGTCACCTGATCCACGCCATGCAGTCCCTCGCCCGGACCGGGAACATGAACGTCGATCCCTTCAGCAACGACAATCCGGGACGGCTCTCGGACAACCGGTGGATCACCGTGATCGAGAAGTACTTCATGGAGCTCTACGACAAGCACTACAAGTCGCGGGGCGCCGGGGGCGACACCTTCACCAACTTCCACGAGAACTTCATGACCCGGGCGGTCTGCAGCCTGTACCGTTCCGGGGACCGTGAGGAGGCGCAGCGGATCCTCGAGCGGCTCGACGAGCTCTACGGCAGCGGGGGGCTGATCCCCAGCCTGCAGTACGCGGTGCCCCTCGACGCCTTCGTCCAGGAGAAGACCTACGACTCCTACGTCGACGAGCCGTGGACCGCGTACAACGACGTCCAGTCCGCGCTGATCAGGGGGTTCCGCGAGGGCCTGCTCTTCCGACGGCCCGAGGTGCTCGAGGATGCGCTCAAGTTCGCGAGCGACCTCACCGTCTACTTCAAGACCAGCGACCACAACTACGTGAACAAGTTCGGCGAGGGACGGATGTCGGACCTGGTCTCGAACCTCGACAAGAGCGTCCGGGACGTGTTCGTCATGCTCATGCTGGACACCTCGATCCCGCTGGTCGACCGTATCACCATGTACAACCGGGCCCCGGTCGAGCAGCAGATGCTGGTGTACGACGACACCCGGGGGGTCATCGAGGCCGAATTCGAGGATTCTCGGCTGGCGCAGCGGATCAGCATCGATTCCGTCTATCCGGAACCCGCGGGCATGGAGGAGTTCCGCCTGTTGCAATCCGATCTCAACCAGAAGAAACTGGACGAGCGCAAGCGGAACGAGGGTGCCGAGCGACAGTAGGTGGCTGCCGTCGCGCGGCTCCCGCCACCCCGGAGCCACGCCATGCACGTCCCCCCCGCGATCATCTGCGTCGGAAGAAACTACGCGGACCACGCCGCCGAACTCGGCAACGAGGTCGTCGAGCAGATCGTCGTATTCCTCAAGAACCCCGCATCGCTGTGTGGACCGACCGACCCCATCCGCATCCCGGCCATCTGCCGTCATCCCGAGCCCCAGGTGGACTTCGAGGGGGAACTCGCGGTCCTCATCTCCGAGGACGCCAGGGACGTCGCGATCGAGGACGCACCCGGCCACGTCGGGGGCTACGCGGTGGCCAACGACGTGAGCGCTCGCTGGTGGCAGAAGCAGGGTTCCGGCGGGCAGTACTGCCGGGGCAAGAGCTTCGACACCTTCTGTCCAGTCTCCGAGTTCGTCGATCCGGGCACCGTGGGTGATCCCGGCGACCTCCAGCTCAGCACCCGGGTGAACGGCGAGCTGGTCCAGTCGGCCTCCACGAGCACCATGGTGTTCAGCGTCCCCGAGATGATCAGCGACCTCTCCCGGGGCATGACCCTCTCCGCCGGGACCATCCTGCTCACCGGTACCCCCGCCGGGGTCGGCGCGGGCAGGACCCCGAAGCTCTTCCTCAAGCACGGGGACGTGGTGGAGGTCGAGATCCCCGGTGTCGGGCGGATCTCGAATCCGGTGGTCGAGGAGGACTGACCCCCGGTCTTCGGTCAGGGTACGGGGTCGTGCCCCGATCCCCCCCAGGGATGGCACCGGCCGATCCGCCGCACGGTGAGGAGGCTCCCCTTGATCGCCCCGTGCCTGCGCAGGGACTCGATTCCGTACTCCGAGCAGCTGGGGTGGAAGCGACACTGGCCACCGACGAGGTTGGCCAGGGTCTTCTGGTAGATCCGGATGCCGACGATCAGGATCCCCGCGACTGGTCCCGCGCGTGTTGCCATTCCCTCACGACCCTTCCCATGGCGTTCTCGAGGTGTCTCCGGTAGTCGTCGAACCCCAGCCGTCCGTGGGGCCTGACCACCACCACCAGGTCGAATCCCGCGATCTCCCGTTCGGGGCGCCTGCGGAACGCCTCTCGGATCCGGCGCTTCACGAGGGTTCGCCGCACCGCGCCGCCCACCTTCCGGCCCACCGACAGGCCCAGCCTCGAATGCGGCAGGTCGTTCGGGCATCCGTAGACCAGCAGCGGTCCGGACTCCCTGCGGTGTCTCGAATCGAAGACGCGCTTGAACGCGAGCTCCCCGCCGAGGCGGTGGGCCCGTGGGAAGGACTGGTCCTGCGGGGCCGGGGCTCCCATCAGTCCTTCTCCAGTTCCCGCTGGTATTCCTTCATCAGCCGGGTGCGCGTGATCAGCCCGACCACCTCGCGATTCGAGAGGTTGATGACCGCGAGGCTCTGGACGTCGTGGGCGCTGAACTTGTCCAGCACCTGGTCCAGGGTCTCGTCGCGGTGGACGGTCGGGAGATCCGATCGCTCGATCTCGCCCACCTGCAGCAACGGGATCGCCTCCCGGTAGATCAGGGCCTGCGAGAGATCGTTCCCGGTGACCAGGCCGAGGTACTGGTTCTCGTCGTTCACCACCACGAAGTCGTTCACGCTGAATCGTTCCGACAGTTCGAGGAGCCTCTGCCCGCTCTCCCCCTCCCGGACCATCACCGGCGGGATCATGGGCACGTCCCGGACGCTCATCCTCCGAAGCAGCGTCAGGTCCCCGAGGGTCCCGATCTTGATGCCCATCGCGCTCAGGTCCGAACCGTAGATGGAGTCGCGGTTGACGATGCGCGCGACGATGGTGGCGATGACCGCGGTGAGCATCAGCGGCAGGATCAGCGCGTAGTTCTGGGTGATCTCGTAGACCAGGATCATCCCGGTCAGCGGCGCATGGTTGGTTCCTGCGACCACCGCCGCCATGCCCACCAGGGCGAACTGGGCGGGATTGGCGTTGGGCAGGATGCCGACCAGCTCCAGCAACCCCCCGAAGAGGCTGCCGGTGAGCGCCCCCAGCACCAGGGACGGCGCGAAGAGGCCGCCCGATCCGCCGGAGCCCAGGGTGAGCGCCGTGGCCACGACCTTGAGCAGCACCAGGACCCCGAGCACCAGCAGCATCAGGTGCTGCGGATTCTGCAGGTAGAACTCCGGTTGCAGGAGCATCTTGATGAGCAGGTAGCCGTTTCCGTAGAAGGCCGGGGACTTCCAGTGCTCGTCGGTGGAGACCACGTCGTCCCCGAGCTGGTTCCAGGAGATCCCGAGGATCACCAGCACCACGGCACCCAGCGCCGGCTTGAGGATCGTCGGCGCCCGCAACGCGACGAAGAACTTCTCGATCGTCCTCAGGGTGAGCCCGAAGAACGATGCAACCAGGCCGCACACGATCCCCAGCACCATGAATTCCGGGACCTGCAGGACCGTGAACTGGCGGTCCGCGTTGTCGAAGATCTCTGGGCCCACGCCGAAGAGCGGCTGGCTGGTTCCGAGTATGGTCTGGGTGGTCGCGGCGGAGATCACCGCCGCCACCACGATCGGGGTGAAGGTCCGCAGCGAGAAGTCCCGGAGGATGACCTCGAGCACGAAGAAGATCCCCGCCATGGGGGCGTTGAAGACCGCCGCGAGCCCCGCGGCCGCCCCGCATCCCAGCAGCGTGCAGGTGTTCTGGGGGTCCAGCCGCACCAACTTCGCCAGGTTCGAACCCACCGTGGCACCGATGGTGACGATCGGACCCTCGGGACCCGCCGACCCCCCGGAACCGATGGTGAGCGTGGACCCGACCCACTGCCGGACCATGAGGATCATCGGCAGCCGCCCCTGTTCCCGGCTGGCCGCGTACATGCACTGCGAGACTCCGTGCCCGCGAACCCTCATGGGCAGGGCCCAGAGCGTCACCCCGGTCAGGAGCGCACCGCCGATCGGAAGCAGCAGCACCAGCCAGGTGCTCCACGCCACCGGAGCCTCGTCCACGTGCTCGAGGGTTCCCTCCAGCCAGGTGATGGGCAGGATGAAGGCGAGGGTCGCCGCGCCCATGACCAGTCCGATCACCACCGCGAGCAGGATCAGGTACCAATCACTGCCGAGCCCGATTCGGGTGCTTATGGAGCGGAATTGCTGGCGGACGGGCATGATCTTCCTGGTCTGGACGGCTGAGGGTCCTCCCCGGGGGACGATACCAACCGATCGGCTGACGGCTGGCCCTGAAGCCAGAAGTCGGCTACACTACCCGGCTTCGCGGATCCAGGGCGGCCCGGGCCGCCCACCCGACCCCCCAGGGCCCACAGGCCGATTCTCCAGGAGCTTCAACATGATCGATGCGCTCAACAGCGATGAAATCGTCAACAAGTTCGGTGGCCGCTTCAAGCTGACGGCCCTCATCCAGAAGCGTCTGGGCGAGATCATCGACGGCGCCCGCCCGCTCGTCGAACGAGAGGGGCGCAGTGATCTCGAGGTGGTCATCGAGGAGATCCTCCAGGACAAGATCACCATCGACTGGGAGGCCAGCGGTCTGGAGAAGCCCCCGGCCGCCAAGCGCCGGTAATCCGACCTCCGCCTCGCGTCCCCCCGACCGATCCCCCGAGGCCCGGACCGGGTCCAGCCCGCCGTTCCCGGTGGGCTGGTGTGTTTTTGCTGGCTTCGCCGCCCCCGCGCCGTAGACTTGGGACGAGGTCCCGAGCGTCATGAAGCAGACATCAGTCATAGCCCCGGCCCTCCTGGCGCCACTGTCGCTGACCGCCGTCCTGCATGGGCAGTCGGTGGTGGAGCTCGAGGTCGGGGATCGATCGGTGCCGACCTTCCAGGTCCACCTCGATCCCGGTGGTGGGGCGCCCCCCGGCAGCCTGGCCGGGGCCTGTCCACCCGTCCAGAGCACGCTCTCCAACGCCAGCTTCGACGGTGGTTCCTACATCCTGCAGGCCGGTTTCGCCGAGGGGGAGATGGCGGGTGCGTCCTTCACGATCGATCCCGACCAGTTCCCGGTCAAGATCGACCTGCTCGAGGTGCTGGCGGGGACCAACAACGCCACCGTCACCACCACCACCGAATGGACGGCGCTCTTCTACGAGGGGACGCCCCGGGACGGGACCCTCCGGTACAGCTTCTCATCCGACGGCAAGCTGCTCCCGCACCTCGTCGTGCCACCCGGCAACAACATCGTGAACATCCAGCTGCTCATCGATCCCGGGGAACCCGAGCAGATCATCCTCGGCAACGACGGCAGCGACACCTTCAGCGTCGCCCTCCGGATCGACCAGCACAACAGCCAGACCGGCAATCCATGCTTCGTCGCACCCCCGTCCTGCTGCAACGCCTTTCCGGCGACCGACACCGGCGGCCTGAACTTCCCCGGACAGAACTGGCTCTTCGCGGTGGACTGCATCCTCTGCCCCGCGGGCTGGAGCACCTTCACCGAGCTTCCCTCCTTCTGCACCCCGTCCGGTGACTGGGCGATCCGTGCCACCTGGACCCCCTTCACCTGCGAGGACGAGGGCGGGGCCTGCTGCCTGACCGGGGGACTCTGCGTCGACTCGCTGTCCCAGGCGATCTGCCTCGACAGCGGGGGCACCTGGAGTGCGGACGGGACCTGCGCCGAGCTCGACTGCGACGCCCTCGAGGACGGCGGGCCCTGCTGCTTCGAGAGCACCGGCGGATGCATCCAGCTGCCCGCGGCCGACTGCACCGCCGCCGGCGGGCAGCCCGGGCCGCCGGGTGAACTCTGCGCCGGTTACACGTGCTTCCCGATCGGCGCGGCCTGCCTCCCCGATGGGTCGTGCATCGACGGAATCAGTCCCGAGACCGCGACCGGTCTCGGCGGGCTCTTCGCCGGCGACGGCACCTCCTGTGCCGACCAGGACTGCCCCCAGCCGGTCGGCGCCTGCTGCTTCACCACGGGCTTCTGCCTCGACCTGTCGCAGTCGGAGTGCGAGCAGACCGGTTCATCCTGGAGTGGCGTCGAATCCAACTGCGCGGACCTCGACGGCGATTCCATCGCGAACGAGTGCCCGGCCGTCTACGCTCCCGGGGACATCAACCTCGACGGACTCGTCAACGGCGTGGACATCACCCTGCTGCTCTCCAGCTGGGACACCGCGGATCCCGCTGCGGACATCAACGGCGACGGGGTGGTCCGGGGTGATGACCTGACCATCGTGCTGCTGAACTGGTCGCCCTGAATCCCACGACACGCATGAAGCAGGCACCCGGACCGTGGCCCGGGCGCTGCTGCTGCTCCATGAGAAGCGGAGAGGGAGGGATTCGAACCCTCGATGACCCGAAGGCCATACCGGTTTTCGAGACCGGCGCGTTCAACCGCTCCGCCACCTCTCCGTGGCTGCGCTCCAGGGCACCGTCGGGGTCCCGACGGGCCATCCCGCAGGCTGGACAGGATATCACTTCCGCCCGGTGGTCACCAGATCGGCCCTCCCGCGCCCGCGGGGAGGCGACCTGCAGGGCTATGATGGTTCCATGAACGTCGCAATCACCGGTGCATCCGGCTTCATCGGGGCCGCCCTCGTGCGAGAGGCCCGCGCACGTGGGCACGCCGTCTCCGCCCTGGTCCGCGAGACCAGCCGCACGGACCACATCGAGGGGCTGGTCGACCGGCTGGTCGTCGGCACCCACGAGGATCCCGACGTCCACCAGCAGCTTCTGGACGGAGTGGATGCGGTGATCCACAACAGCTTCGACTGGCACTCGCTCAAGCAGGGCGACCTGGTCGAGCACATGCGCAGCAACATGGTCGGATCGATCGACCTGCTGCAGGCGGCCGGCGATCGACACTTCGTCTACATGAGTTCGATCGCCGTCCACCACCACATGCACCCCGACTGGCAGGGTCGCATCGACGAGACCCATCCGATCCGGCCGGGCAACTTCTACGGGGCGCTCAAGGCCGCCATCGAGGCCCACATGTGGGCGGCGAACGCCGAGCGCGGGCAGTCGGTGAGCTCCATCAGGCCCTGCGCGGTCTACGGGATCGATCCCACGCTGAAGCGATCGATCGGCTGGCCGATCATCACCCGCCTCCGGAAGGATGCCCGTTTCGACCGCGCCGGCGGCGGGAAGTTCGTCCACGTCGAGGACGTCGCCGCCGCCACGGTGGCCTGCCTCGGCAACGAACGGGCGACCCCGGCGGTCTACAACCTCGTCGACTGCTACGCGCGGTGGGGGGATTGGGCCACCATCGCCTCGGAACTGCTGGGGATCGATGCCGAGATCGACCTGACCAGTCCCCCGGCGCCCAGGAACATGTTCCTCGACGACCAGGTTCGGCAGGACCTCGGGGTGGGTCTCGACCGCGGTCTCGAAGGCGTTCGCGAGCACCTTCGCCAGCTGATCGAGTGCATGGACGGTCCGGGCGCCTGACCGCGTTCAGCCGTCGATGACCCGGACGTGATCGCTGCGAAGCCAGCCGCCTCGCTCGTCCGCGAACACGACCCGGTGCCAGCCGGGACGGCTCTCCACCACCTCGAACTCGACGCCCTCCGGCAGTGGCTCAGAGAACACCTCGCCGAAGGACTGCCCGTTCCCGCTGCGTACCACGCTCTCGCTGACCAGGACCCCGGGGGTCCTCCAGGCGTCCTCGGTCGCGTCCAGCGCCACGGTGCCCGAGGAGACCAGCGCGATGCCGGCGAGACCGACCAGGCATGACTTCAGCATCAGCCGACCTCCCTCCGAGTCCTCATCCCCGGCCGCCCCGCGACGAAAGGCGACCACGAACGCGAGGAGGGCCCAGAATCCCACCCAGCTGGCGGTCGCGATCCACCATCGAAGCTCGAATCCCACCACGTGCCAGCCGTCGGAGACGCTGTCGTAGAGCACCGTGACCCCCGTGGCATCGAACCGGGCCGGGACCCGGTTCCTGGCGACCGCCAACCCGCTGCGCACCTCCGGTGCACCGGGGGCGAGTCGATCCGCCTCGAGGTACGCGGCGATCGCCTCCCCGACCCGTCCGGCTCCAAGTTCCGCATTCCCGAGGTTGGTCCACGTCCCCGGGTTCACGTACCCGGCCGAAATGAGCCTTCGCCATCCGTCGGCGCTTTCCCCGAAGAGCACGCTGGCCTCGTCGGGTGCGGCCGCGCTGGTCTCCATCCCGCGCTGGTAGGCCTCCTGGGCGGAGTCCGCGATCCGCCTCGCCTCCGAGGTGTCCCGGCCTCCGTCGGTACCGGCCTGCGACGGCCGATCCGTTCCCAGGGCACCGATCAGGATCGAGAGGGCGACCAGCATCCTGGTCCGGTTTCCGTTCATGATCCGTCCTCCATGCATCGTGACCACTCGCACTCGTCGAGTGCGCGCACCAGTCGCGACGCCTCCTCCGAACGATCGGAACCGTCGTCTCCACCTGGCCCGTATCCGGCGCGTTCCCCCTGATCGAGCAGTGACTCCAGCGCACTGATCGTCCCCGGGTCCGCACCCGCCCGCCTCGAGAGGCGAAGTGCCTCGCTCGCGGTGATGCTGCCCGCGACCCGGCCGGCCCTGTCGCTGATGAACGTCCGCAGGTGCCGGGTGATCGTCGCGGTCGACCGGGCCTCGCGAATCGACTTCAGGCATCGGGACCGCGCGGACCGGGCACGTACCCGTCCCGGGTTCCGGTCCCTCCAGCGTCGTCTTCCCACCACGAGCAGCACCGCCAGGAATCCCAGGGGGGGGAGTGCCAGCACCCCGGCGGTCCCCCAGCCCAGCGTGATCGTGGTGACTCCAAGCAGTCGATCGTCCACGGGGAGGTTCGCCGCCAGGCCGAGGGTCCCGGCATCCGTGTCATCCACGGGATCGCGTCCGTCGGAGGCGGGGGGGCGGGCCGTGGACTCCCCGCCGCGGATGATGTCCGCCTCGTCCAGCACCTCCGCGGGGAGGACGCGGATCGGGATCGGTTCGGTGTAGATGGTCTGGTATTCCCTGCGATCCGGGTCGAAGAACGAGAAGGGGATCGCCGGGATCTCGGTCACGTCCTCGGACCTCGGCCGGATCGTCTGGGTGAAGACCTTGATGCCGGTCTCCACCACGCCCGCGATCGGATCGCTGGGGACCCTGAAACGCTCCACCAGCGGCGCAAGTTCGTCGAGGGGTGGGGGCCGCAGGGTGTCCAGCACCGAGTTGCTGTCCTTCACGTTCCCCACCAGGAACGAGAGGGTGATCGGATCGCCGGCGACGACCGTGGTCGGGGTGGCCGACGCCCGGACCAGGAACTCGCCGACCGCTCCCCTGAAATCCGCGGGCCGATCGGTCTCCGGGAGCGGCAGCACCTCCATGTCCGAGCGCTCCGCCCGCACCCTGAGCGGGACCAGACCCGAGAACTCGAGCCCGGAATTGAAGACGCTGCGCGAAGGACGCACCCCGCTGGGGTAGCTGACCGCGAGGGTGACGTCGGTGAGTCGCTCCAGTTCGCCGAGGTTCGCGGGTCGGACCTCCCTCCGAAGCTCGTAGACGAAGTAGCGTCGTCCGTCCCGGACCCGAAGCGCTCCCCTCGGCTTCCGGCGCGAGTTGACCAGCTCCTTGATCGATTCGAGGAAGGGACCCCACCGGGTCTGGTTCAGGTCGACCAGCTGCCAGGTCACCGATTCGGAGGCCTCGACGTCGTAGAGCTCGGACACGTACTGCTCGATCCAGATCTCGAGGGTGAGCTCCACGGACTCGCCGAAGAACACCGGTCGATCGGGACCCGTGATCTCCACCAGCACCCGGTCGTCGTTGGTGGGGGCGACCGCCTCGAGGGTGATCACCGGGCTTCCGTACGGCTTGCCGTCGACCTCGATCGGGATCGGGGGGATCGTGAAGCTCCCGGCCCGGACCGGATTGACGGAGATCGACAGGCTCACCGATCGCTTCGACGTCCGGACCCCGTTGATGATCGAGGTCTGGGAGAATTCGTTGGTGATGCCCAGGTACTCGATCTCGAGCCCATCGACGTCCGGAAGCTCCGGTTCCCCGATGCTCCGGGCGTTCTCGATCGTGAACTGGATCTGCATGGGGGTGTCCACCCAGGTCCTCTCGGCGGTGTAGGAGACCGCGACGTCCTGTGCCGCCGCGCCCGCCGAGCAGGCGGCGACCAGCGTGGTCACCAGCAGCCGGATCCATGTGCCATTCGTGGTCGGGTTCATCCGGTTCACCAGTCCCTTTCCACCGGTCGGTAGCGTCGCGCCGCCTCCCGTGCAGCACGTTCGGCGAGGACCTGCCTTCGCTGCTTCTCCCGGTCGCGGATCATCTGGAGCAGGGCCTCCGCCTGTTCGTCCGACAGTCGGGCCTCCGACTGCTCCGTGCCCGATCCGGGCTCACCCGCCTCGGATTTCGGGTCTGGTTCCTGTGATTCCTGCGGCTGGTTTTGCTGGTCCTGTTCCTGTTGGTCCTGTTCCTGTTGGTCCTGTTCCTGCTGATCCTGCCCCTGCTGGTCCTGCTCCTGCTGGTCCTGCCCCTGCTGGTCCTGCCCCTGCTGGTCCTGCTCCTGCTGGTCCTGCTCCTGCTGGCCCTGTTCCTGCTGGTCCTGTTGGTCCTGGTCCTGTTGGTCCTGGTCCTGCTGGTCCTGTTCCTGCTGGTCCTGGTCCTGCTGGTCCTGTTCCTGTTGGT
>MDTG01439517.1_pt1 | contig 24538 bp, 20 predicted proteins | sample 811421 | NCBI WGS metagenome assembly MDTG01 (sample SAMN05326645, study PRJNA326480) | marine metagenome | isolation source: seawater | place: Pacific Ocean: South East | collected 2011 | reverse complement strand
GAAAAATTAGCCCTGCTGGCGACAGCTGCCGTTCGCGAAGCTGAAGACGGTCAAGCTTTCGTTGAGCGGATAGCCATGACTTTCGGACTGGAAGTGCGCGTTCTGTCTGGTGAAGAGGAAGCCCGCCTGTCAGCTTTGGGATTGTTGAGCGGTCGCCGGCTGATCGATGGCTTGTTGGCGGACATTGGCGGTGGCAGCGTCGATTTGGTGGAGGTGCGAAAGGGTCAGTTCGGGTGCAGCGGAACACTTCCGATTGGCCACTTGCGCCTACGCGAACAATCCGGAGAGAACGGTATTGAGGCCATGCGCATCGTCACCGAAGCTTTGGATCAACTCCCGTGGCTATCCAACATAAATGGACGTAACCTATTTCTGGCCGGCGGGGGCTGTCGGGCCCTGGCCCGGGTCTTCATTGCCCAGGCCGACTACCCTTTGCATGTGGTTGATGGCTACAAGGTCCGGCGCGGCGATGCGCGCCGGTTGTGCAAGGTCATTGTCGGGATGGGGCCGGATAGCAAGTGGGGTGTCTCCGATATTTCCAAAGGACGCTTAGCCAGTCTCCCATTCGTAGCTTCTGTCGTTAATGGCCTGTTGGATGTCTGCCGGGCGAAGAAGGCTGTTTTCTCCGGCTTTGGCATGCGCGAGGGACAGCTTTTGGAGATGTTACCGACTGAGGTGCGAGATCAAGATCCATTATTATCTGGGTGTGCCGGCATGGCCGAACGGACGGGCCGTTTCAGCATGACCGGTCATGAGATTTATGGATGGTTGGCGCCTTTATTCCCTAGGAGGCGGGACGCGGAGAGTCGACTGCGCATGGCAGCCTGCATGTTGAGTGATATCGGTTGGAGCGAACACCCTGATTACCGTGCTGAGCATACTTTCTTGCGTGTACTTCGGCTTCCCTTTGCTGGGTTGAGCCACCATGACCGAGTGTTCCTGGCGTTCAGTTTGTTTTTTCGTTACGAGGGCAATCGAGACAATCCGACAGTGGTACCATCCATGGCTTTGCTTCAAGAAAACGATTTGGAGCGTGCTGAAACCTTGGGCAATGCACTGCGACTAGCCTACACTCTGTCGGGTGCCGCGCCCAGTTTATTGCCGATGACCAAGCTTGAATTGGTCGACAATGAACTGGTTCTCAATCTTTACGGTCAAGAGAGAAAAGATCGGGAAATTTTCACTAGCGAGGCGGTCGAGCGGGGACTCGACAAACTGGCACGAACTATCGGACGGCCGGGGCGTATTGCCTAGGTAGCCATCTACTCCGCCAATTGGTCGATAATTTCCCGAACAATCAGCTTTTTACCCTTTATCGCTAGGGCCAGTTTTCCAGTCCGCAGCCTCAGGGCGTCCTCACCGAAAATTTGACGCCGCCATCCCCTGAGTGCCGGCACGTCGGCATTTTCGCCAAGCCCGGCGATCAAATCGATTTCGCCACTCGAGGCGATCAGTCGTCCAGCCACATTGGTGTCTTCGGAGACCTTTTTAAGCAGAACCTTTATCAGATCCGCTGTTGGGCCAATACCACGGGGCAGGTCTGGTCGTGCCGGAAGTTGCGGCCATTGGTCCTTTGGTATGCTTAGTCCACGTTTTACGGAATTCAATATAGCGTTGCCCATCGGGCCGTGTGCCGCCTTTTCGCTTAGGCCGCGCGTTCGGCTCAGGGTTCGGGGGGTTTCGGGTGTGTGGTGGGCGATCTCAACCAGTACTTCATCCCGGAGCACGCGGTTGCGTGGTACATCGCGGCGTTGGGCCTCGCGTTCACGCCATGCCGCGAGTTCGCGCAACACCGACAAGAACCTGCCATTGCTCGTCTTTCCTTTGATCCGTTGATAAACCTGCATTGGATCTGGGCGGTAGGTCGTTGGATTACGCAGGACCTGCATCTCCTCCTCGATCCATTGGGTTCGGTTCTCCCGATCAAGCCGGTTACGGAGTTTCTGGTAGACAATGCGGAGGTGCGTGACGTCGGCCAGGGCGTAACTAATTTGCCGTTCGCTCAACGGACGCATAGACCAGTCTGTGAAACGCGACCCTTTGTCCAGCCGGGCATCGGCTAGTTTTGAGACCAACTGCTCGTAGCCAACGGATTCTCCGAAACCGCAGACCATAGCCGCCACCTGCGTATCGAATAGAGGTTCGGGAAGATGATCGCTAAGGTGTAGGAAAATTTCAAGATCCTGCCGGGCGGCGTGGAAGACCTTGGTCACGTTTCGGTCGTCTAAAAGCTCGTATAATGGGTTGAGATCCATCCCCTCTGCCAAGGGGTCGACTGCAACCGCTGCATCCGGCCCTCCAATTTGCACTAGGCAGAGTTGTGGCCAGTAGGTCTTTTCGCGCATGAATTCCGTGTCGATGGTAATGAACCGTTCGCTATGGAGAGGTGCACAAAACGCCCGGAGTGCGTCAGTATTTGTAATTAATGTCATGATGGATCAGGTATAGCGGGAAACTTCCAGGGAGTCGCGCCCCCATTATCAATTCTCTGATAAAAACCGTATTGGGTCGCCCATTTGGAACATTCTGGAGCGGCCATGCGCGTCGAATCTTAGTGAGCAGAATGACAATTGTTACGGAAACTCAACGATTGCCCGCCAGTAAGTAATTCTATTTGACGCCATCGTCGTTTATGCAGTTGGTAGCTTGGATACACAGGTCGGGGCAGTGGGCGGCTCATTATCTCGACAAGAAAAGGGGTGTTATGTCACTTTTTTGGAACCGCTCTCGGGACTAGAATTACAGGCGTCTGAGCGAAAATTGACGGTTGTGCGCTCATTGCGCTCACCGATGGAAACGGATGGGAGAGTAATGGGCGTAATCCATGTCAGCTCGAGCAACGTGGTGGGTCATAAGGTCATTGAAGTGGTCGTCGACCGGTCGACAAAATTGAATGCTTTAGATACCCCCCTCATTGCCGATATAGCAAAAAGCTTCCGAGATTTGGCACAGGACGACGTTATCCGTGCTGTAGTTTTGTCCGGCGCGGGTAAGGCCTGGGTCGTTGGCGCTGATATAGAGGAAATGGCAGTCTTGGACCGGCACACGGCCGCGACTTTCATTTCTCATCTACATGACGCCATGCTGTCTGTTCGTGATTTTCCAGTCCCTGTAATCGCCAAAATCCATGGATTCGCCCTCGGGGCGGGGATGGAGTTGGCGTCGGCCTGTGATCTCAGAATCGCATCCGAAGACGCGCGTTTTGGTATGCCCGAAGTTCAGGTTGGTCTACCCTCAGTTATTGAGGCTACGCTGTTGCCGGGGCTTATGGGAGCTGGGCGGGCCGCACGCCTGATGCTGACCGGTGAGATAATTGATGCCAAGCGCGCCTTCGAATGGGGTTTTGTTGAAGAAGTCGTGGCTTCCGATCGTCTGGATGATGCGGTAAATGCCGTCCTGGAAAGCATATGCCGCGCGGGGCCTCAAGCTGTTCGAGAGCAAAAAAACCTGCTCCGGAAATGGGAGGGCATGACGCGTGATGCCGCCGCTGAAGCCAGCGTGGCCGCATTTTCTCGCGCCTTCCATCGCGATGAGCCGACGAAGTTGTTGTCAGCATTCTCTAGAAATAAGAACGACTAGTTCCTGAGCCATACACGTTTCTTTGTTCTTTACGAGCAGTTGATAGTCCGCCAGGTCTCCCGCCATGTAAATTACCGGGAGGATGCCGTGGTGTCGGCAGCTAATCGGCGACGAAGGGGTTGGTCCGGCGTTCCTCGCCGAAGGTTGATGTGGGGCCGTGGCCAGGGATGAAGGTAACACTGTCACCCAAGGGCCAAAGCTGGGTCTTTATAGAATTAATGAGCGTCTCGTAGTCACCGCGTGGAAAATCCGTGCGGCCGATGGAACCGCGAAACAAAACGTCTCCGACCTGGGCGAGCTGCAGGCCTTCGTGAAAGAAAATCACGTGTCCAGGAGTGTGGCCGGGGCAATGATGGACGCTCAGTGTAACCTTGCCGAAAGCAACCTCGTCGCCGCCGTTGAGCCATCGATCGGGTGTGAATGGTCTCGGTCCAGGATCCATGCCATATTTCTCCGCAGACTCGGCAATCTGGTCGATCCAAAACTTGTCATCTTCATGCGGCCCTTCGATTGGGATGTTCAATCGTTCGGACATGTCGGCGACACCCCCGGCATGGTCCATGTGGCCATGAGTGATTAAAATTTTTGCTACTGTCACGCCCTGTTCGTCGGCCACGGCGAGAAGACGGTCGACCTCTCCGCCCGGGTCGATAAATGCACCCTCCATGGTCTGCTTACACCAGACTAGGGTGCAGTTCTGCTGAAATGGGGTGACGGGGATAATAATAGCATGCATGTGCGTGAGTGATCATGGGCGCCGAGAGAAGTCAATCCTTGGCCTGAAGGTAATCAATTACCGATCGGGAAACCCTGGGCGATGGGGAGATCTGCGGCAATTGGGTTCTGCACGTGCTGTCAGACAGTGTCCATAACAAAGATCGAGAAATTTGCAGAAATATTTAGACGTTTCCGCGCTGTGAACTCCGATTGCTGAACAAGCCTTATCTAAACCAGGCGGTCTTCGATAGTCGTTCGATACATATGCCGGATGTCGTCATCGCCATAGTCGTTAACGCCGCGATGCACTAGGGCGCGATTATCCCAAAGAATTGCATCTCTGGGCCGCCAATGATGGCGAAGTACAACATCGGGCCGGGTTATATGGCTGAAGAGAAACGAGAGCAACGCGCTGCTTTCATCGGGTGTGAGCTCATTAATCCGCACCGTGAACCCTTCATTTACGAATAGCGACTTACGTCCTGTCACGCTGTGCGGCCGGACTACGGGGTGGTGCACAGCTGGGCGTTCGTTCAAGGGATCGCCGTCGCGAGCGGCTCGGTTGATGCCACCGCGAAAGGCATGCGCGAACAAGTGTTCGGCAGTTAGGCTTTCCAGCATAGCTTGTAGGGCGGGGGACAACGTTTCGAACGCGTGTGCAGTGCTCGCGAACAAGGTATCGCCGCCAACTTCCGGTACCTCGATCCCGTAGAGGAGGGACCCGAGCGAAGGTCGCGATTCGTAGGTGAGGTCGGAGTGCCAGTACTGACCGGCATAGGCTCGACCTTCCGATTTGCCCTTCTTGCGGCGATTCGAAAGTTTGTAAATTTCCGGATGGCCCTCCAGAAGACTCTCTTTCAAGACATGGATCATCAACGGGCCGAACTGGCTGCTGAAATCGATCATGTTTTGTGCTGAAAGGTCTTGATCGCGAAAAATCAAAACCGAGTGAGTGACAAAGGCTTCATGAACCGCTTCAAATTCGGCATTGCTCAACGGTTTTGAAAGATCCACTCCGATGATTTCTGCGCCCAATACGGGGGTTACGCGTTGAATTTCCATAATCGGGTTATCCTCCCCGACAGACTCTAGTTTGCCTTCTTTCGCCTGGGCAATGCTCAAGGCTTTCATTTTCGGTCAACGATCCTTATGAAAACTGACATTCAACAAGAATTCATAAGGGATATTCAGCGAGAAAATTTAATTTAAGGGTCAATGGGGTAACAACGGATGATCCAAAAATACGTTGTGCTTAACGAATCGTTGCCGCCCAAATCTTCTAAGCTTTCGCTGCTAAAATTGCCTCAACTAGTTCTTGAATACGGAATGCCTGAGCGAAATCCGGGAGTGGGTGCTTATGGCCGTTGAAGAAGGCGCCAATGGCGTCGACTTGGCGACGGTATCCTTCTTGGCGAGCGTCGGTGATGTCTTCCAGATGTTCCTTCCAAACATCGCCGCGGTTTGACCGTAAGCGGTTCCAGTCATAGAGCCGATAAGCAACGTTTGCGCCCCAAACCGTGAAGTCAATACGGTCGGCACCGCTGGATTCCAGACCGCCAGTGCCACCGGCGAAGGTGATTGGGACGCCGCCAGCCGACATGAGCGCCAGCGCATGGGTTTCAGCGCCTATGTTGTCGATTGGATAGCGGGTCACAGCGTGCTCCAACGTAGCCGGTCCGAACAACCGATCCGCTAGATAGGCGTAGTGCGAAAAAGTTTCTCGAACGAAACCGCCTTCGGCGCGTTCGCTCAGCCAGGTGGCGGGCTCCTGCCATTCGCGAGGCCATTTACAGAAATGCAGCCGGATATCCACAGAGTCCACGTTGCCAACGGTTCCGTCTGCTAGTGCGTTTTCTAGTTTCGTCACTGCTGGCGCTGTCGCAAATGTGAAATTGACCGCGTTTCTCACGCCGGATTTGTAAGTTGTCTCGGTCATTTCACGGGTTATGGCCAGATCAATTCCTAAGGGTTTCTCACACAAGACAGGTTTACCCCCTGCGACTGCGGCTGTGGCATAACCGGCATGGGATGATGGTGGAGATGCGATATAGATGCCATCGATTTCGCCGTCGTCAATCAGGGCGTCGGCGTCTTCGACGATGCGGATTTCGGGGGCTAAGATTGAAATTCTTTCGCAGGCCGCGGGATCTGGATCCCATGCGGCATCGATCTGGACCCCGCCGTAGGTCCTCGTGTTGGTGATCATTCGGGTGGCCATAACGCCGAGACCGATAACGCCAATAGTCTTCATATTTTGGTCCTGCCTGAATTGAATGCCATCTCTGATGGTATTTTAAGAACGGGTTTTCGCATGTCGAAATGGTATTGTAGTTTTGAAAGGACGTCGCCTTTTCGCGCTGGCAGCAAACAAATATAGTTCGACCCTTTTCAGGAGTCTAACGATGGGATTTGTGCCCAAACCTATTCTCGAATTTGATCAGCTTATAAATCAACTCGCCCTTCCTGCGGTTGCCGCGCCAATGTTCATAGTCTCCAATCCCGACCTTGTCGTCGCCGAATGCATGGCCGGTGTGATCGGGAGCTTCCCGGCATTGAATGCGCGCGAGCCCGATAATCTCGATGGATGGTTGACAGAGATCAAAGAGCGCACGGGTAAAGCGCGTCTCGAGGGCAACTTCGTCGCACCGTACGCGGTGAATTTAATCGTTCATCGTAACAACGACCGCTTGAAAGAGGATTTGGACACGGTCGTCGAGCACCAAGTGCCTATCGTCATCACCAGCGTCGGTAAGCCCGGCGACATCGCCCATGCGGTGCACAGCTACGGTGGGCTAATTTTCCATGACGTCACCAATATCCGCCACGCGGAGAAGGCGTTGGAATCCGGGGTGGATGGTTTGATTTTGGTTTGCGCCGGTGCTGGCGGGCACGCGGGAGTCCTCAGCCCTTTTGCATTAGTGCCTGAAGTGCGTTCGTTCTTCGATGGACCTTTAATGTTATCGGGTTGTATATCGGATGGCAGATCGGTTTACGCGGCCCGAGCGTTGGGTGCCGACCTAGCGTATTTGGGCACACGATTCATTTCCACTGACGAGGCGAATGCTGTTTCCGATTACAAAGATATGATTTTGAAATCCTCTGCAGCCGACATCACCTACACACCCGAATTTTCGGGTATTCCTGCGAGTTACTTGACCATGAGTATTATGGCCGCAGGCCTGGACCCGACCGAGGTTGCGCTGCCGGGAGCCAAAGTGGACAAGGAGTTTCGGGGGTCCGGCGAGAAACCCAAGGCTTGGTCGACCATTTGGTCTGCCGGGCAGGGCTGCGGATCGGTAAACGACGTGTTGTCCACGGCGGATCTGGTGGCCCGCTTGAAGGCTGAATATGACGCCGCCCGTGTGCAGGTGGCTTGAGGCGGGGGACATGCTCGACTTTTATTTCGCGCCGACCCCTAACGGGTGGAAAGTAGGGATCATGCTGGAAGAGTGTGGTCTTGACTACAATACGATCTTGGTTCGCTTGGCCAAGGGGGACCAGTTCGAGCCCGTGTTCTTGGCTATCAGTCCGAACGCCAAGATGCCAGCGATTGTAGATCATGATGTGGGTGGCGAACCTGTCAGCGTATTCGAATCTGGGGCCATCATGCTGTACTTGGCAGAGAAGACGGGCAAGTTTATGCCCGCCGAGCCGTTTGGCCGCAAGGAAATGCATGAGTGGTTGTTCTGGCAGGTTGGCAATCAAGGGCCGATCGGTGGTCAATTGAGCCACTTCGTGAATTACGCGCCAGAGGGGCAGGACTATGGTCGTAATCGCTATAAAGGTGAGTATGAGCGGAACATGGCGGTGTTGGAAAATCGCCTAAAGGAACGAGACTTCATACTGGGCGACGACTACACCATCTGTGACATGATCGTTTTTCCGTGGGCCTTCATCGCAAAGAACTTGGGCACGACCTTCGACAATTTTCCGAACGTCGCCGATTGGCGCGAGCGCATGAAGCAGCGCCCAGCCGTGCGCAACGCCATTAACCTTCTCAAGGACAAACAGAATAAGGGCAAACACAACGCCGAAAACAACAACCTTTTGTTTAACCAAGGTGCCGAGCACCTGCTGGGCAAGCCAAATCGTTGAATTGGAGAGACGATCCCATGAGCGAGATTAAAGAAATCAAGATGTATTCGGACTTCAAGAGCCCGTACGCCTGGATTGCGTTCGACCCCGCCTTCGCGTTGGAAGAAAAGTTTAACGTCCGGATCAAATGGAAGCCGTTCCAGTTGCGTATAAAAGGTAAGGGACAGCGCAGCGTATACTCGGAATTCAAGGTCAAGTACTCATACATGGATGTGCGCCGGAACGCGAACCTGCAGGATAAAGATTACATGATCCGCGGGCCTTTGAAGATCTTCGACACGGCTCCAGCCCTCATCGGTGGCCTATTCGCGGAGAGAGAAGGGCGTGTAGTAGATTACTGCCGTTACGTGTTTAAGGAATTCTTTAACCGACAGCTCGAAGTGGATGAGGTAGATGCGGTAGCAGGTGCCATTGAGCAATTGGGCATGTCCTCAGAAGCATACCGCGACTACGTAAACGGTGATGGTCCAAAAGACTACGAAGCTTCATTGGAAGAAGCGATGGAAGATCATATTTTCGGTGTTCCGTTGTTCATTATGAACGGTGAGCAATTCTGGGGTCACGACCGTATTTGGTTGATCCAAAAGTATCTTGAAGACGCCGGCTGCGCAAAAGAGCCGGTTACTTGAGGAGGATTTTATGAAACCTATGCTTACGTCTTATCGGGTGCTTGACCTTGGCCAATTCGTTGCGGGCCCTACCTGTGCACGGGTGATGGCGGAGATGGGGGCTGAGGTTATCAAGGTGGAATTATTGCCACATGGAGACCGCGGGCGGTTTTCCGGCCTCAAACCACGAGGCGAGGGGATGGAGAATTCGTCCGCCAGCACTTATTTTTTCCAACATAATCACACCAAGAAAAGCCTAGCCATAGATTATAAAAGTGATGAGGGTCGTGCAATTCTGTTTCGATTAATTGAGAAATCGGATGTTTTGGTAGAGAATTTTGCACCCGGCGTCATGGCTCGATACGGATTGGATTATGAAGAGCTTAAGACGATTAACCCAGGTCTAGTTATGTGCTCGATATCGCTTGCCGGGCAGACCGGACCGCTCAGTAAAGAGCCAGGGTTTGACTACATCGGCGCCGCCTACGCCGGGTTCACGGCCGGTATCGGTGAACCGGATCGAGGGCCGGGCCAGTTACCCAATGCCTTGGGGGATTCGGTGACCGGTATTACGGCAGCAATGGCTGTAGGCTTCGCGCTATTGCATCGCGAGAAGACGGGGGAGGGGCAGCATATTGAGGCCTCGCTTATTGACAGCTACTTTCAGACCCAAGAAGTAAACATCCCGAAAATTGCCATGTCGGGAAAGAAAGCTGTTACCCAACGATCCGGGTCCCATCATCCAGACGGCGGACCAACGGGCAATTTCTGCGCTGGCGACGACACCTACATCGCGATAATGGTGATGCCTTACCAATGGCCGCAAATGGCGCGGGCGTTGGGACAGCCGGAATTAACCCAAGACCCGCGGTTCAAGTCACCGCGCGACCGGCGAACTAATAAGGAAGCGCTGGGTGACATCATTGAAACATGGATGTCGAAACTGGGTACTCGTGACGCGGCCCTCGACGCCCTTCGAGCGGAACGTGTGCCCTGTGCGCCGGTGCTAACTTTGGATGAGGCCATAGCGCACCCGCATCTAGTGGATAGGGGAACCGTTCGCGCCGTGAATGATCCACTGCTGGGTGATTTCGCTGTGCCTGGAATGCCAGCCAAGTTTTCGGCCTACGCAGCGCCGTCCGATCCGAAGGCGCCGCTGTTGGGGCAAGATAACGAAGAGGTTTTATCCGGTATTCTCGGGATGAACGAGGCGGAAATCACCGCGCTCTATGACACTGGAACAATCCGCCAAGATCGCCTGATCGACGCAAAAGATTTGGGAAGGTGCGGTATCGAAGGTCTACCCCTTACCCGTAACTAACAAGGCACGTTTATTACTTCTAGGCCGTTTTCGCGATCGTGTAGATTCCTGAAGCCCTCCACGGGCTTGTCGGCGCTGGGCGATCTCCCTATCCCACGAAAATTTTTTATCCATACAATGATAAAGGGCATACCTAAGACTCTGATCTGATCGTTAATTTGTTTCCGCAGCCGGTTTTATCAACCAGATCAGCGGGATCACAATTAGACATGCCGCGGTATAGAGCCCAAAGGAATTAAGGAAGCCCACGAGTTGGGCCTGATCAGTGATCATGGAGTTCAGTCGGGCCAGATCCGACGCTCGATCAATATCGATCCCGGTCAGCGCCGAGAAGTATAGAAAGCTATCGTTGAACGGAGTGATGAACTCTCGGAGATGACTGTAGTTCATGGTTTGGGTTCGGATTGCTGTCGTCACGCTAAGCGAGATGAAGATCGATGATCCTAGGTTGCGCAGCAGATGGTAGATGGCCGAAGTCTCGGAGAAATGCTGCGGATCAATGCGGGAAAAGGTCGACACCGTTAGCGGCACCCAAATTATCCCGACACAGATGCCTTGCACAGTACTGACAACCAGCACATCGAGAGCCGCTACGTCGGCATTGAACCCCCACATTATCCAACCGGTCCAAGCCCAGAGGATGTAACCGAAACTGATGGTAATTCGAGGGTCGATTTTACCCATCCACCCCGCTATGAAGAACCCGATGACCGCGCCGACGCCACGGAAGGAGACTAAGGTGCCGATGATCATTTCTGGATAACCGCCGAGGTCCTTCAGCATGGGCGGTAGCATCACCATGGGCGTGAAATTGAGCATCCCGTATACGGTGACTATCAATAAGCCTAGGACATAGTTCCAGTTTTGGAGATGACGAAAATCCAACAGAGGCGTTCGCGCAAGGAGATTGTGGGCGATGAAAATGCCAAAAGCCAGTAACCCGATGACGATTTCGATGACGATCTCGCTTGAGTCTAGCCAATCCAACCGTTGCCCCCGATCAAGGGTCAGTTGTAAGCACGTCAATGTCGTTGCCAGAGCCAGGAACCCGAACCAAGTGAACCGTGTGCTAATCCGGTTCGTGTCCTTAGGAATTAGTACATAAATACCGATAAAAATCGCCATCGCCACGGGCGCGATCATAAAAAAGGCCGATCGCCAGCCATAAAGCTCAGCCAAATAGCCGCCATATACTGGACCGAGAACCGGCCCCAAAACCACCCCCATTCCATAGATGGACGTCGCTATGGCGTGCTGTGATCTTGGGAAGGCGGCCAACACCACTGCCTGGGGAAGAGGAACCAGAGGCGCGCCCAGCCCTCCTTGTAGGATGCGAAAGAGTACCAGCATCTCGAGAGAAGTGGCCAAGCCGCAGGCTAGGCTGGAGATCCCGAAACCGCCCATACAAAAAAGCAAAACATTACGCGCGCCAAAACGACCGGCCAGCCAGCCCGAAATGGGCGTGACGATGGCGGTTGCTAGGATATTGAAAGTGACGGTCCAGGCGATCTGGTCGGGCGTCGCCGACAAACTGCCCTGGATCTGTGGTAAGATCACACTGACCACCAGCAATGTCATTGCATAAAGGGTGGAGGTCAGAAATGCGATACCGAGAAGCAGCCAGCGGCGGGTTCCGATTTTACTGTTGTCGTTTTCTTCGGAAAAAGCCTTTACGGCCGTCATGATTAACAGGCACCTTACAGTCTGATATTGTTAGTTATTCTGCTGTAGGACGTGGGTAAAGGTGCGGATGTTTCACTTTTGGTAGGGTAGTTCGATCCATTGTACCGAGAACCGTGTAGTTCACTGCACTTTAAGTACATGGGTATATAATATCCTTCTCGTAAACCGAATTCCCATTTTTGATGAGGTGAAGGTGGGCGACGACTACGATATATTATAATTTTGGCGTCTATTGGGCCGATAAACCTAGAGAGGCTCGTTCTCGTAACGGCAAAATCGCCAACCTAGCAGATGGCAATTATATCATTATTTCCGTCTTGGTTCTTTGAAATCTATGGTGTGCTTAGTGATGGTGGCGGACGGGTTATTGTTTATTTCTACTGCGTACCATGACAGGAGCGAGATTCTCATTGGTTTGGCCAAATGGTTAAGCGCGGCTAACCCCCCTGGTTCACTTCGACAAGGCAAACACCAAATAATTCAGCGCCCTCAATGGCCTGGTGCGCTGAGATCATATCCGTGAATGCGTAAGTGCGGCCGACTCGATGGCTGAGGCGACGTGTCGCCAGAAGTTTGCCGATCTCCTGGAAAGCATTGATTTTCGCATTCTCGGGCATGCCGTATATAGAGAACGGACGGATTGCGATGTTCTTGTACATGAAATCCAAGAATGGCACTTCTGGCTTTGAAAAACCGTCAGACGAGTAAGATGTAAGCCAGCCGTTCGCCCGGATTAGTTGTGGCGCGGCGGCGACGTTGACCCCGAAAGCCACGTCGACCATGCGATCGACGCCGACGCCGTCTGTGATGTCGAGGACACGGCTTACCAAGTCATCGTGCCGGTAGTTGAATACATAGTCCGCGCCGAGACTACGAACGTTTTTGCACTTTTCATCCGAGCCGGCCGTGGCGATCACCGTGGCGCCACCGGCTTTTGCCATCTGTACTGCATAGTGCCCGACCCGGCCGGACCCGCCGGAGATCAACACCTTCAAGCCGTCAATGTCACCGTCCGCATAGAGCGCGCGATGAGCTGTTACCGCCGGCACGCCTAAGCAAGCCCCGATAGCAAAGCTTTCCTGATTGGGAAGGCTGGAGGCGTAGATATGCGGCACCACGCAATATTCAGCGGCCGTACCAAAGGGCCGGCTGGCTTGTGCGCCGAAAAGCCAAACCCTCTCGCCGACGCGGTCTGTGTTGACCCCGTCTCCGACTGCGTCGATGGTGCCGGCGCCGTCGTTGTTGGGGATAATTCGGTCAAATTTCCCAAGCTCTCGGCCCAACTCCCGTCGTTTACAATCGGTGGGGTTAACCGCTGAGACAGCGATTTTCACCCTTACTTCGCCCGGGCCGGGCTCAGGTTCGGGCATTTCGCCAAACGTAATTACGTCCGGTGCCGCACCAGCCCGTTCATACCAATAGGCCTTCATGATGAAACTTCCAATGACACGCCAACGCCGTCGGAATAAATAGAGAAGACGCTGGCAATCGCAGGGTCGTCCGACCAATGCGCGTTGATGTTGCAGAAACCCGGGGTCATATGCTCATAATGAAAAGTGTACGTGGTGCACCTGATACAGAAATCATGCTCTGCCGTCCGGGTATTCCGCTCGTAAAAACTAAGGAATTCCTTATCTTCAATGGATTGAAACTGGTCTTTATGGACCGTTGCCATCCTGCGTGCTTCTCTCGACAGAGCGAAAAACTGATCGCTGTGACCTCTATCAAATCGATGATTAATTCTAATTTTACTGAGCCACAAGGGCACAAGTATCGAAAGCTCGCTATACGAACTTCTATTTGATGACAACTTGAAGGTCATTTGTCCAGAAGACGCAAAACAATATCCACTAGGGGGCTCGGTTTGGAATTAATCAGGCGGATTACTTCTCCGCGGTGCGACGGTTGTCTGTAGGCCTGCCATCCTGTGTGCGATGCTCTGGATATAGCTGATCTAAGGGAACCGAACGCCCATTAGATTGCACCATTCGGCAATGGTATCGCCTCAGGTGACGGGGTTCGGTGACGCCGCAAGAATGCGCGATGATCGCAACCGCGTGTTCCATGTTCTCCTTGTAATGATAGACGCGCTCCGCCTTATCTACTGGGTCAAGCCCTCGTTGCAGCTTCGTGTTGTGCGTGGTGATCCCAGTGGGGCAGGTATTCTGATTACATTGAAGAGCTTGGATGCAGCCCAGCGCAAACATAAAACCGCGCGCGGACACGCAGAAATCAGCCCCCATACAAAGCGCCCATGCAACATCTGCTGGCGTAACCAGCTTGCCACTGGCTATCACTTTGACCCGGTCCTTTAGACCATGTTTGTGCAAAATTCCGACGACCATGGGCAGGCTCTCCTTGAGCGGAATACCCATGTAATCAGCTAACGACGCGGGTGCCGCGCCCGTCCCGCCATCGGCGGAATCGACGGTAATAAAATCCGGAGCGCTTTCGGTGCCACGCTTGTTTATTTCAATGCACATTTCATCCAGCCACTGGTAGGCACCAAGCACGGTTTTGAACCCCGTAGGCTTGCCCGTAACCTTGCGGATACGGATCACGGTATTGAGAATATCATTGATGGTCTCCATCTCCGGGTGGCGGTTTGGGCTGATCGAATCCTGGCCAATCGGTATGCCTCGGATGGCCGCAATTTCTGCCGTAATCTTACCGCCCGGCAGCATACCGCCTTTGCCCGGTTTGGCGCCTTGACTGAGCTTGATCTCAAACATTCGAACCTGTTCATGGGCTGCCAGTTCACGAAGTTTGTCATCGGAAAGGTTGCCGGCCTCATCTCGCACACCGTATTTTGCCGTGCCGATTTGAAAGACGATGTCGCAGCCACCCTCCAGATGGAAAGGCGAGAGGCCACCCTCACCGGTGTTCATCCAAGCACCTGCCCTGTGTGCGCCGTTCGATAGCGCGAGAACGGCGGGCTTTGAAATGGCGCCGTAGCTCATGCCCGAGACATTGAAAATCGAATTCGTTCGGTAGGGATTCTCGCAAAATGGGCCTATCTCTACTTCATCGGCCGCTGTGGCATCCTCATCCAACGTGGGGAAGGCGGTGTTGACAAAAAGGATGGTGCCGGTGGGATTGAGGTCGCGAGTGGATCCAAAAGCGACCGTGTTATCTATATTTTTCGCCGACCGATAAACCCAGCTACGCTGGGCGCGGTTGAAGGGCATTTCCTCGCGATCCTGGGCAAAGAAGTACTGGCGGAAAAACTCGCCCAGGTGCTCAAAGAAATACCGGAACCGGCCGATGACGGGAAAGTTACGCCGGACCGCATGGGTCGTCTGAGTCACGTCGACAATATACATGGCAACAACAATGAACACGCCGAGCCCAAGGGCGAGAATGAGAATGGAAATGAAAAAATCGCTTGCAGCGTCTACGAAAGCCATAACGTTGCTAATCATGAGCTTTTACTCCCCTCCCGCAGCGCTGATAAGCACTACGAATCATCACATCGCTAAAATAAGCATAGCTGGTTAATAAAACGAATCTAAATGGCCGCACCGTTCACAATTGTGTTATTCCTGGCGCAGCTTCAGAGCGAGGGTTAAGAGCTCAATTGTCTCTCAGGCTCGCTTGGCCCGCGACTCAGGAAGGTCTAATCCGACGCCTTCCAAGTGCCCAAAAAGGTCTTCAAGTTTTTTTAAGTCCCGGGGAGGTAAAGGCGGGCTAAGGATGGATGCGATGTTCGTACGGATATGATCGGTGACGCCGCTACCGAATAAAATGATGTCGCTGCCGCGTTCATGGCGTGCGTACCTATAGGCCGCATCGATGATGCTTAACGCGCCGCCCTCATGGTGGACCAGGAAATCTAGTGGTGCGCCCTTGTTTAGCCAGTTAGGCACCCTTCCGGCCTCAGCTAGTGCCGCCATGGTCTCCTCCAGGCGCCCTGGTATTGAAAAGATGGACCGCACCACGAACATCAATACTGTTCCAATGCCGTTCTCCAAGGTGCCGGGAAAAGCATGTCGACGCGCAACCTGATGCATCATGTGATATCCCAGCATGATTACTTCCCATAGGGGATCCCAGGATGCGGATTTTAGCATGACGCCGGCCGGGTCATTGGGGGGGCTCTCCGTAAGTCCCAGGTGGCGGATCTTGCCCTTCTCTTTTTCACGCAGTAACGCCGGCGCGTAAACGTCGCGGGTCTGGTCGTATATATCTGGCGGGATGGCGTGGAACTGAAAGACATCCACGTAGTCCGTACCCAATTGGCGTAGTGAATTTTCCAGGCTGGCAACAATGTCGTTGACCGAGATCATTTTTCCATTTTTGCGCACCTGAGCCTTGGTAGCGACGTAAATTTGATCGCGCAGGCCGCATTTTATGGCCTTGCCGACGATGGGTTCGGTCCCGTAGATCGTGGCGGTATCCAGGTAATTCACTTCTAAGTCCATTGCTAAGCGCACAAGGTCGACAGATTGGTTGGTCGACAACCCCCGCGCCATGCCGAGGCGCGAGCCTCCACCACAACCTAAACCAGCGACGCTAACCCGCATTCCTGTATTGCCGAGTTTGGTATATTGCATGTCAGGGACGGTGCTCATGGCTTAGATGCCCTCTGGGTACATGGCTTTGTACTTGCGCATGCCGCGAAGCCATCGATCCGCATTGTCCGCCTTGCGCTTCATGTAGTCAGTGACCTCGGAATGCGGCAGGATCAGAAATTCCTCGGCATCCATGCTCGCGATCACGCAATCGGCTAAGTATTCTGCCGTGATCATACCGTCGACGCTGGCCGCGCCCTGGTCTCGGCCTTCGGTCATAGGTGTTTTCACTGCTTGTGGACAAAGTACGGAGACCTTCACGCCTCTGTCCCCATAGGCGATGGAGATCCACTCAGCAAAGGCGACTGCCGCATGCTTGGTAACCGTGTAGGTTGCTGAATTGACATGGCTCAGCAAGCCAGCCGCCGACGCCGTGTTTACCAAGTATCCATCGCCACGGATCGCCATCTTCGGTGCCAAGACGCGGGCGGCGTAGACGTGCGCCATTAAGTGTAGATCCCAGCACAGTTGCCATTCATCGTTGGATGCTTGTTCCGTGCCGAGGCGGATGATCCCAGCATTGGAACAAAATACATCGATATCGCCATAGGTCTCCTCGGCCATGGCAATAAGTGCTTGGATATCAGTTTCCTGGGTCATGTCGCCAATGAAGGCTTTGCCGCCGACCTCATCGGCGACGCCTCGCGCCGGTCCATCCTGAATGTCGGCGATGACAATACCTTTCGCACCCTTGGCAGCGAACTGGCGAGCCAAGGCAGCTCCAATACCTCCGGCTGCGCCGGTGACGACACACACCTTGTTTTTAATCTGCATTTCTTTCTCTTGTGTCTTGCTCGACAGCGGCGTCTTACATTAGGAAAACGCCTTTTCCGGTCGTCTGTTGATCAAACATTTGGTAGGCCTCTTCGGCCTGTTCGAGCTTGAATTCATGAGTGAAGAGGGCATCCACATCGATCTTGCGTTCGGAAACGAAGTCGGCGCAATCAGCTTGACCGTTTTTGGAGAACGTCCAAGATCCGATAAGCGTCACCTGGCGACGCAGGAGATCGTTGGAGACATCTAGGTTTACATCGCCGCCCTCGCCCACGAAACAGGCAGAGCCCCAGGTGCGAACACATTGCACAGCCTGTGCCCGGGCCTCGGAGTTAGAGCTGCAGTCAAGCGACTTGTGCGCGCCCTCGCCGTGAGTGAGATCCTTGATCGCTGACACCACGTTGTTGCTGAGCGGATCGATCACCTCGTCGGCACCAAACTCCAGGGCCAGTTGCCGGCGTTCTTTGGACACGTCAAGGGCGATAACCCGCGCGCCCATTTCCTTGGCGAGTTGGGTGCCGCTTAGGCCCACTGGACCCTGACCGAAGATAACAATGGTCTCGTCGCCGGCCAGATCCAGGCGTTTGAGCGCCCCATAGGCCGTGCCGGTTCCGCACGAGATGGCGGCGCCGGTCTTGAACGACAAGTCATCGGGCAGTTGCACCAGTGTATGCGCCGGCACCTTCATGTATTTGGCGTGTGCGCCGTGACCGGTGGCGCCGTATACGGTGATGCCGTCTAGGCAGAGTTGCGACCACCCGCCCCGGCAATGCTTGCACACGCCGCAGCCAGAGTAGTGGTGGTCCATAACCCGGTCGCCGATTTTCGCCAGCGCTGGATCAACCCCCTCGCCAACTTCGGCCACGATGCCGCAGGGTTCATGTCCGGCTATAATCGGTCCATCCAAATCGCCTAATCCCAATGACGACGCTCCGCCGACGGCGCGGTAGAACTTAAGGTCTGAGCCACACATGCCGGATGCTTTGATCTCAAGTACCACCTCACCTGGACCTGGGGTTGGGTCTGGAAAATCCATCAATTCGAGTTGACGGTCACCGTGAAAAACCACCGCTTTCATGTTCTGCCTCTCTTGTAGACTTTTATGTGATTGCGATGTTAAAGGCTGGGTAAGACGAGGAAAAACACTTAAGTTCTCATTCCATGACTGAAGAACAATTTAATTCCTTTTGTTCCAGGCTTCCGAACACTACATATGTGACGCAATGGCGCGGTTCTAATGTGTGGAAGATCGGCGGCAAGGTATTTGCTATTGCTAGTTGGAACAAAGGGAATTTGAACGGGATTACTTTTAAAGTTTCCGACATTGCTTACGAGATCTTGCGCGATCAGCCCGGATTGAGGCCCGCACCCTATCTGGCGTCGCGTGGCATGAAATGGATACAGAATTACGACGAACCTGGGTTGTCGGAGGAGGGCCTGAAAGAGCACCTCCGGGAATCCTACAGATTGGTATCCTTAAAGCTGTCGAAAACGTTACAGGGGGCGTTGGGAGTCAATCAGGATTGAGACGCGCGCCCTTCAATCTCAAACAAAGGCCCATATTCGCGGGTTTCACGATACACCTCAGGCAGGGGACGGCCCTCCTTAAGACCGAGCCAAAGCCGCAACATATGGCGCCTATCTGCCAAATTGGGGAAGTCCTCGAATGCGTCGCGAGAATGTAAGATAGTGAAATTGGACGCCATTTGGATGTCGCCTGGTTTCATGTCGAAGTTCAGCTGGACGTTCGGATCAGTGCAGATCTCATCGATCAGGTCGAGGGCGCGGGTTTGTTCCTCACTTAGTGCTGGCACCTCCTCGAAGCGTTGCGCTGTATCGATGTAGTGGCGCTTGTGCAGGACATTCATGCGTCCGGCGTGCTCAATGAATATCGGATGGATCTGGCACCTTGGCCTTCCTGGTAGCTGTTGGCCGCGAGCATCCACGTGGAACGGCATTTGAACGACGGGTGCCAGTTCAGGCGCGCGTTTGATGATCTCATTGAACAGCGTTACTGCACTGACCATGCGGCTTGTCCCGCCCGACTTGGCGGCTCGGCGGCAGAGAAGCATGACCATGTCGCCACCGTCCGTATGGAAGACCTGTTCAGAATTAGTCTCATAAACCCGACGGTTCGGGTTCTCCTTCCAACCCCCGTCGCGCTTATCACGCACGTGATGGAGCAAGGACTTGGCCGCATCCTGAATTTGGGGACGACCTACGTGTTGCCCCATACCCCAAAGGGCTATCTCAGCCTCATCTTCATCCATTTCATGAACGGGAACGCCCTCAAGGAGGGCTAAGCCAAGGCCACGATCAACGTGCGCCGCAAGTCCTTTCAACACCGGCGACAGGCGGGGCAGGGGAAAGTCGGAAATACTAACTTCCATGGTGTCCCGGCCACGGTTTGCAGACACCGCGGATAGTAGCTCACCGACCTCTTCATTCGTCAATTGCCGACGCCAATCTTTGGTGGCTGCCAATTGGGACCCATACCAGTAAGCCGGGCCTTCCATCTCGGTGGTGCGGATGTCAGTCATAACGATTGAATAATTACGCGGAATTAAAAATGGGGCAAGTTAAGCCGTTTCACAGTGCGGAAGTGACGCATCTCTGCAACTTCGGCCTCGACTATACTGGCAGCTATAAAACCGGAAACGTCTATGGCGCCACGCCCGATTTTGCACGTGGTCCTAGACCAATCCGCAAGCGCTCTTCCGCGAGGGCAATATGCTCACAAAGTATCGATCGGGTATCCCGCGGGTCGATTATCTCCTCGATTCCCATTGCCTCCGCGGTTCTGAACGGTGAGGCATAGGCCCTAAGCTCGGCCTCCAATTCCTGCTCGCGCACCTTTGGGTCCTCGGCGGCGGCAATTTCTCGCCGGAATGCCGCGGCGACCCCACCCTCGAACGGAAGCGAACCCCATTCCCCGCTTGGCCAAGCAAGTTTGAGATCGACGTCGTTCTTATTACTAGTTGCCATGCCCGCCATGCCATAGCACTTGCGAATGATAAGGGTGATAGTTGGAACCTGGATCTGGCCCGCGGTATATACGAGGCGCATGCCTTCGCGCAGCGTGCCCTCCTCCTCTGCCTGTAGGCCAACCATGAATCCCGGAACATCGACCAAAAATACAATTGGCAAATGAAATGTGTCGCAAAGTTCCATGAAGTGGTTCTGCTTTCGGGCTGCGTCCGCATTCATTGCGCCGCCGTAAACCATCGGATTATTGGCCACCAAGCCAACGGGCCGGCCGCCAAGACGCGCTAACATGGTAATGACCGCCTGACCATAGGTTGGCCTGATCTCGAAGCTCGAACCTTTGTCGACAACCATCTGGACTAGTGCCTTCATGTCATAAGTTTGCCGGCGGTTCGCCGGCACTATGCCGAGAAGGTCTTCATCACGGCGGTCGACGGGGTCATCTGTTTTTAAAACCGATGGCATCTGCCAGACGTTTTGCGGCATGAACGACAAGAATCGTTTAACTTGCGCAAAGGCATCATCTTCTGTTTCCGCAACATTATGAATAGCCCCCGCCTTATTGACGGCAATCGAGGCTCCACCGAGTGCATCCTTGGATATCTCTTGACCAAGTGAGCGTTTAACCACCGGGGGGCCAGCGGCAAAAATCTGGCTCGTACCCGCGACCATAACCGAAAAATGAGATAGGATCGCCCGGCCTGCAGGCCCCCCGGCTGCTGTGCCTAAGACCGCAGATGCTACTGGAACCTCACCAAGCAATTGCACGGATCGTTCAAAACCATCGACGCCGGGTAATGTGACAAATCCCCGCCGTTTGACAGACGAGACGGAACCGCCCGCACCATCAATAAGATTGACCAATGGGATTTTATAGTGATGTGCGAGGTCTTCTATGTATCCGCCTTGACCGCCCTTGCGGCGTTGCGCGCCGAAACTGGTGCCGCCTCGCACGGTGAAATCCTCGCCTCCGATGGCTATTGATCGCCCATTAATTCGGGCCACCCCGGCCACGTACGTGGCGGGTACCACATTCTTAATTTTAAGGTCTTCATCGTATTCTCCGGTTCCTGCGAAGGTGCCAATCTCGCGAAAACTTCGGTTATCGGTGATCCGTTGAATGCGCTCGCGCACGGTAAGTCGGCCTGCTGCATGCTGGCGCGCTACGTTTTCGGTCCCCCCCATTTCTTCAGCGAATGCGCGGCGGCGTTTGAGTTCGTCAATTTGTATGGCCCAGTATTCGTCGCCGTTGTCGTATTCTGTCACGCTAAGTCATCCTTTGTATTTTGTGATCAGTGTTCGTCATTGCTATTTACCGCGGCACCAGAAGCAATGACGCCGGATTCGATAAGGGCATTAATCTCCTCGTCCGACAATTGGAGATCCTGTGAGAGGATCTCGCGGGTATCAGCACCCGTGTCTCGTCCGACCCAACGGATCTGGCCTGGTGTCCTGCTGAGCTTGGGGACCACGCCAGCAACGGTGACATTGCCGAGGACGTCATCGACGACGTCTACCAACATTTCACGAGCCTTGTAATGTGGGTCGGCAAAGATATCAGCCATGCTGTATATTCGCGCTGCTGGGACTTTTGCGGTTTCCAATTGGGTCTCCAATGCAACGGCATCCTTGGTGACTGTCCAAGCGGTGACGGCGTCGTCGCATGCTGCGACGTTTTTAGCTCTTGCGACAGCGGAAGAAAATCGGGGGTCCGTGATCATATCCTTACGCTCCATCACCAAGGCGAGGCGCCGGAACACTGCATCTGACGCGGCTGTAATCGTGATAAAGCTGTCATCACGGGTGGGGTAAATGGAATTGGGAGCGCTGCCAGGAAGACGCGGTCCGGCGCGGCTCGCGATAATGCCGAGTTGTTGAAAGGCCGGTACGTGTGGTTCCATGAAACTAAACGAACCCTCGTAAAGCGCGGTGTCAACGATCTGGCCATGTCCGGTACGCTGGCGTTCCAAGATAGCCATGACAGTTCCGAAGGCGCCGTAGGTGCCGGCAATATAATCCGTTAGCGGTGTCGCGGTCCGTGGGGGTGGGCGATCGGGATCACCTGTGATCTCACGTAACCCGCTTGTGGCTTCGCAAACGACCCCGTAACCGCCGCGTTCGCTGTTGGGGCCATCTTGGCCGAACCCACTGATCCTCACCATAATCAACCCCGGGTTGGCATCCGACAATGAGTCGTAACCCAACCCCCAACGTTCAAGAGTGCCAGGCCGAAAATTTTCGACCACGATATCCGCGGTTTTACAAAGGCGACGCGCAAGTGTCCGGCCATCGTCGGTACGCAAGTCGATCGAGATGTTGCGCTTTCCGCGCTGGATCGATGCATTGTAGAGCGAGCGTCCTTTGTGGCGATGTCCGAGGGAGCGAACAGCATCGCCTTCGGCTTGTTCGATTTTGATGACGTCACATCCAAAATCGGCTAGCAGTCGCGCGCAGAAGGGACCGGCTACGGTGGAGCCTAATTCAATCGCGCGCAGGCCTGTAAGCGGTCCTGCGTGCGTTGAAGAGTGTGGAGTATTAGGCATCGGCTAGACCTTGCAGTTATTCATGTCCAAAAAATTTAAAGCATACGGTATAGATTCGACCGTACCACGGAAACAATAACGCTGGAATTTGGTCTCCGTTTCAAACGCTGCAGACAATGGCGCTTGAGATTTTGTGTTAATCCGATAAATCTTCGAAGCATACACGAGCTAAATCATAATACGATTTGTGCGTTATACTAAATAATCGCGAATTTTGTTCGGAGGGAGGGGACGCGTAGCGTCTGATCTGATAAATATTTTCGCAAATAGCGATCGATCGTTATCTATTGAGGAAAAAACAAGAAAAAAACTGTCGGTAATCTGCCGGTTAATCAAACAAACTGGTTTACATCTTTTCCTGCACAAGTGTCCGCAGGAGTGGCGGTGTTTTCTTCATTGAATCGCTTCCAGAGGCGCGTTTAATCGTTTCCAAGTGGTGAAAATCGTGTAAACAAGCGCCGCGAATTGTCTCATAAGCAAGATCATCAGAATTTCGAAGGTGAACCCGTGATCGAAACTATGCACCCCTACCGGACACACACCTGCGACGAACTGCGGGAAGATCACATCGACCAGACGGTACGTCTGTCGGGTTGGATACATCGAAAGCGTGATCACGGGAACCTAGTCTTCATAGATCTGCGGGACCACTTCGGCCTAACCCAATGTGTGATCGACGTTTCTAGTGACTTGTTTCCGATTGTTGAGGGAGCCCGTCTGGAAAGCGTTTTGACTGTAACTGGACCCGTTGTGGCGCGTACCGAGGATACGGTTAACGCCAACATAAATACGGGTAAGGTGGAGATCCGGATCCGCGAAATTGTTGTTGAAAACCCGGCCGAGGTGCTGCCCATGCAAGTGGCTGGAGATCAGGACTTCGGCGAAGATATACGGCTGAAGTATCGGTTTTTGGACCTGCGTCGGGAACAGACGCACAACAACATCATTTTGCGCTCTCAGGTCATTTCCTCCATCAGGCGACGCATGACCGATCAGGGGTTCCTGGAAATTCAGACGCCTATCTTGACGGCATCATCGCCGGAAGGAGCGCGCGATTACCTAGTGCCGTCGCGTCAGCATCCGGGGAAATTCTATGCGTTGCCGCAGGCGCCGCAGCAGTTCAAGCAATTGCTGATGATTTCGGGATTCGATAAATACTTCCAAATTGCGCCCTGCTTTCGGGACGAAGACGCCCGGGCCGATCGTTCCCCTGGGGAATTCTATCAACTTGACCTGGAAATGGCCTTCGTCACGCAAGACGACGTGTTCAATGCCATCGAACCGGTCCTGGGCGGCGTTTTCGAGGAGTTCGGTGGTCACAACGAGGTGACGCCGGCACCGTTTCCGCGTATTGCGTTTGCGGACAGCATGGCCAAGTACGGCACCGACAAACCGGACTTGCGCAACCCAATCAAAATGGCCGATGTGACTGAAACATTCCGCGGGTCGGAATTCAAAATTTTCGCCGGCTTGATCCAAAGAGACGAGAAGGTTCGCGTCTATGCAATTCCGGCACCGACTGGTGGCAGTCGAGCCTTCTGCGACCGCATGAATAGCTGGGCGCAGGGTGAGGGGCAACCTGGCCTTGGCTATATCTTCTTCCGGGAGGGAGGAGGGGCAGGACCAATTGCCAAGAATATCGGTGAAGATCGGACCGCCGCG
>MDTG01263157.1_pt1 | contig 24539 bp, 22 predicted proteins | sample 811421 | NCBI WGS metagenome assembly MDTG01 (sample SAMN05326645, study PRJNA326480) | marine metagenome | isolation source: seawater | place: Pacific Ocean: South East | collected 2011 | reverse complement strand
TTTTTAGGAGCAAATACTATTTTGGCATCTCAAAATAAAGATTTAAAACAATATTTAAAAGAGATATTAAATTAATAGCCCAGGTGGAGGAATTGGTAGACACAAGGGACTTAAAATCCCTCGAAGGCAACTTCGTGCCGGTTCAAGTCCGGCCCTGGGTACCATATCGGTTCTTTTAACTTTTTGATATGAGCGAAAAAATAAACTTAAATGATTCAATAGATCTAAGTAAGATATTTTCTTTAATTTGGGAAGTAAAAACTAAATTACTAATAATATGGATCGTATCAGCTTTCTTTTTTGCTTTAATTTCTTTGACTATTTCAAATAAATATCAAAGTACCTCTACTCTTACACTCACTGAAGATACAACTGGAAATCTTAACTCTTTAACTTCTCAAGTAAGTAATTTGGCAGATATAGCTGGTATTTCAGTTACTTCAAAAAATGTCGATAAAGCAGCAATGGCAATAGAAATTATAAAATCTGAGGCTTTTTTCCACGAACTATTAAAAAATGAAGATATTTTTTTAAAAATTGCAGCTGTTAAAGGTTGGAATCAAAGTGAAAACAAGCTTGTTTATGATAAAAAAATTTATGATGAAAAGAATAGAAAGTGGGCTAATACAGATCGTTTCTCTGTTAATGGTAAGCCTTCAATTCAAGCTACTCATAATAAATTTTTAAAAGAAAATTTCTCAATATCTAAAGATGATAAAACTGGATTAGTTAGAATTAATTTCAAACATTATTCACCTTATGTTTCTAAAGAAGTGCTACAAGAAATAATTTCTAAAATTAACTCTACTTTAAAAGAAAAAGATATTAAGTCAGCTCAAAACTCAATTTCTTTTTTAAAAAAAGAACTCAAATCAGCAAACCTAGGAGATCTAAAGATAGCCATTAATAGAATTATTGCAAAACAAATTGAGACTATTGCACTTGCAAATTCATCGACAGAGTACTATTTCAAAATTCTTTCCCCGCCTATGTTTCCTGAAAATAAAATAAGTCCAAATAGAACTTTATTGGTAATTCTTCTTTCCATGGCAACACTTTTCATTTCTATTTTATTTTTCATTATCAAAAATTATAAAAAAAATATTTAATGGAGTAAGCTAACTGTCAAATATTTCAATGTTCTAGATTTAAAATTACAAAAATAAATAATTTATAAGAAAAAATGTCAAAAATCACTTTATTAGATTGCACCTTACGTGATGGAGGTTACGTAAATGACTGGAAATTTGGAAGAGAAAATATGCTTAGAATTACCTCAGGTCTTAATAAAGCTGGTGTTGATCATATTGAAATAGGTTTTTTAGTAGACGAAAAATTTAATATTGATAGATCTAAATTTGAATCAGTAGACCAGGCCGAAAAACTAATTCCTAAATCGTCTTCAAAATCAGAATATGTTCTTATGATAAGACCTGATTGGTTCTCAATAAGTAAATTAGACAAATCAGATAAAATAGAAAATTTGAGATTTGCTTTTCATTACAAAGACTTTGATTTAGCTTTAGATTATGCTGATAAAGCTAGAAATCTAGGCTATAAAGTTTTCATGAATCCAGTAAATATAACTGGTTATTCTCTTGATGAAGTTAACAAAATTTCTGAAAGGTTATCTAATTTTAGACCCTCTGGAGTTTCCATAGTTGATACATTTGGCTCGATGCAGGAAAAAGATTTATTAGATTTGCATGATATTTTTGACACAAATCTAGATGTATCTATTGCTTTGGGTGTTCATCTTCATGAAAATTTATCTCTAACATTATCTTTGGCACAAAAATTTTTGCAAATTAGAGATCCTGATAGAGATGTAATAATTGATTCATCAATTTTAGGCATGGGCAGAATACCTGGGAACTTGCCTACAGAGTTAATTGTAAATGTCCTAAATAATAGCTTTGATAAGAACTATCATTTGGATCAAATATTATCTCTTGCCGATGATCCTATTAAGCTAATAAAAGAAAAGCTTCCATGGGGTTACAGTCCTGAATTTGCGGTATCAGCTGTACTCAAAATTCATCGATCTTATCCTGAATATATTGTTAGTGACCTTAAATATGAGTTTTCTGAAGCTTTTGAAATAATGAAAAAAATACATGAATCTGGTGAGGGAGAATTTTTTTCCAAAGAACTAGTTCAATCTTTTATAAAAAGTAATTAACGTATAAAAATAAATTGAAAAAAAAAGTTTCAGATTTAATCTCAGAATTTTTTTTAAGCAAGGGAATAGATACCTGTTTTTGTGTTACAGGTGGAGGTGCAATGCATCTAAATGACAGCTTTGGCAATCATAAAGGATTCAGAAATATATATAATCATCATGAACAGGCTTCTGCAATGGCTGCTGAGGGGTATGCTAGATCTTGTCTAAGACCAGCAATCGTTTCTGTTACATCTGGTCCTGGAGCTACGAATGCAATAACTGGAGTACTTGGAGCTTGGTTAGATTCGATTCCCATGATCGTTCTGTCAGGACAAATGAAGTCAGAGACTATTCTTTCTTCAACCCCCCTTGAACTTAGATATCTTGGATTTCAAGAGTCAAACATAGTAGAAATAGTCTCATCAATTACAAAATATTCAATATCACTTAACAGTACAAAAGAAATTAAGTTTCATCTAGAAAAAGCTTATCACCTTGCTAATTCTGGTAGGAAAGGTCCGGTTTGGATAGATATTCCCTTAGATATTCAGGGTTCTCTAATTGATGAAGAAACTTTCAAGAGCAAAAATAATTTTGTTCCTGATATTTCGATCGATGATATCTTTCCGGATGATCTGGTTATCGATAAAGTTATAGAGAAATTAGAAAGCGCAAGAAAACCTGTTTTAATGCTCGGAGATGAAGTAAGAGTTGATGGAGCACATGAAATAACTCAAAAATTAATAAATTTTTTAAAGATTCCTGTTGTTACTGAATGGAACTCACACGATTTAATAGATCATGAAAATGATTTTTATTCTGGTCGTCCTGGAACAATTGGAGACAGAGGAGGAAATTACGTAGTACAAAATTGTGATTTACTTCTTACAATAGGGTGCCAACTATCAATCAGACAAATAAGCTACGAATGGGACAATTTTGCAAAAGATGCATTTAAAATTTCTACAAATATTGATCCAAATGAATTACAGAAGCCCACTATAAATATTGATCTACCAATTGTAAGCACTCCTACTAACTTCATAAAAGCTCTTTTAAAAAGAAAAAAAATTAAAACTAATTTAGATAAGAAATGGCTCAAATGGTGTAAAGAAATAAACATAAAGTATCCAGTTGTAAAAGATGACTATTACAACATAAATGAACCCCTTAATGTCTATCCTTTCATTAAAGAGCTGTCTAATCTTTCAAGGGCAAATTCACAGGTTATCTTGGCAAATGGAGCTGCATGTGTATGCGGATTACAAGCTTACGAAATTAGGAGAAGTAATAAAATATTTACCAATGCTGGGGCATCTAGCATGGGTTATGGTATTTCAGCTGCAATAGGAGCCTCGGTAGCTTCAGGAAATGAAATAGAAACAATATGTATTGAAGGCGATGGATCTATCATGATGAATTTACATGAGCTTCAGACCATTGTCGAGAATAATTTAAACATTAAGTTATTTGTATTAAATAATGATGGATATCATTCTATAAGACAGACTCAAAAAGGTCTCTTTAATGCAGATGAGAAAGGCTATTACGGAGCAGATAAATCAAGCGGAATTAGCTTTCCTAGCTTAGAAAAAATTGCATTAGCTTTTGAGATGCCTTTTTTTCGAATCCAATCAATCAAAGATATAGAGTTAAAATTAAAAGAAATTATTGAATTTGAGGGGTTCGCTCTTTGCGAAGTTGTTATTGATCCTGATCAAAACTTTGAGCCAAAACTAGCTTCAAAAATGAATGAAGATGGAACTTTTTCCACTCCTTCTCTTGAATTCATGTCACCTCTTCTTAGCGATAAAGAGCACGAGGAGAATACTTTTGAATGAAAATTTTCTTGATGAATTAAATAAAGAAGGAGTTTCCAAGCAAAGGTTTCTCCTTATAGATCACTGGAATCCAGTAAACAAAAGACTTTTCAGTTTGTTTAGAAGAGAAAACGATGTTTTAACTCTTGATGACATAAAGTTCAAAAATCAATCAAACAAGAAAGAAAATATAAAATTATTAAATAGTTTTATATCCACAAAAAAAATCAAATATTTAGTCTTTACTAGTGAAATCTTTCTTGATTCAAATGATCTAGATACAGATGAAATTATTGAACTAATATTAGAAATCCGAAAGATAGATAAGGTTAAAATAATTGCAATTTTGATTGAGAAGCCAATTGAATTAATAATAAATGAGAAAAAAGAAATATCAAAAATTTTTAAAAAATATGAAAAGTATAAGAAAAAGTTAAATCAATTAAAAATCAAACTTTCAAATAAGGATGATCTATTATTGACAATAGATTCTTATCTAGGATCTGGTTATATGAAAGATATCCCTATTCTTAGCACAGACAAACAAAATCATTTTAAGAATATTTTAGATCACTTTACTGCATGCAAATCTACAAGAATTATCAATTTAGATTTATTGATTAATGAATTAAGAATAAATATAGAAGCAACAGGAAATATTAGTTTAAAAAATTATCCGGAAATAAATCTAGAAGATTTAGTTAAAGTCATTAAGATAGATTTTCAGCAAGATAATTATTATGAACAAATAGATAGATTAATATCTAAAGATCTTCATATAAAAACTAGATATAAAAATTCTCTAAAAGATACAATAATTCTTTCAGGGTATCAGCAGAACTGTTCACTGGAATTAATCTACAGAATGAATCCAGAAACCTCTTTCTCTATGAAAAAGGTATCTGATGTGAGATTCAATTTAGGAAGATCTTTAGCAAATTTTATTCCTGAAAATGTAAAGAAAGAGTTGGACATTGTTGTCCCAGTCCCAGAAACAGGTATAAATTATGCTAAAGGCTTAGCAAAGGCTCTTAATGTTGAATATGCAGAAGGTATTGAAAAATCCTTTGCAGAAAGAAGCTTCGATATTAGTAAGTCGTCAGAAAGAAAAAATTTTATTACTTCAAAACTTAATATTATTCCTGAAATTTTGGAAGGTAAAAATATCTGCTTGGTAGATGAAGCTATTTTTACAGGCTCTACTTTAAGTGTTGTGTGCAGTCTTCTCAGTGAAATCAGGGTAAAAAAAATTTACATAGCTATCCCATCACCTGAATGCGTGTCCCAATGTAAATTTAATATGACACCTAAAAGAACATTGTTACTTGAATATATGAGAAGTGAAGATTTGCATAAATATTTTGATGTAAATGGTGTCTTCTTTAAAAACGGAAATGATTATATTGTAGAATTAAATAAATTAGCATCTTTGTGTACAAAATGTTTTTTAAAAAATGACAAAGAAAAATAATAAAGAAAAATTTGTTGCTATAGTTCCTGTAAGAGAATTCGATTCTATTTTACCGGGTAAAAATTCTCTTCCTTTTGGTAACTCGGATCTTTTAACGCATAAACTTAGACAACTAAAGGAAACAAGTCGGATAGACAAAATAATAGTTTCAACTGACTCAAAAATTTTTGAAGAAATATCTATATCAGAGGGAGTTGAAGTTAATAAAAGACCAAAAAAATATGCATCTCAAGATGCTAATTTCAATGAGTTTGTAAAGTATATTGCTAGCAAATATAAAGACACTCACATTGTTTGGGCTCCCGTCACAACTCCATTGATTGACTCAAAAGATTATGGAACGGCAATAAAAGAATACTCTGAAGCTATAAAAAAAGAATATGATTCATTGATAACTGTTAACAAAGTCAAAAGGTACCTCCTTGACGAAAATGGTCCCCTCAATTTTAGATACGACATCGGTCAAAGATCCCAAAATGCCTTACCTATTCTTTACGAATATGTAAACGGAATCTCAATTGCTCCAAGTGATTCAATTTATGACTGGGGGTATAATTGGGGAAAGATACCTTTCAAACTAATTCTGCCTGTAATGAAGCAAATTGATATTTGTGACCAAGAAGACTATAAGTTTGCAAGATTTCTAAATGGCGACTTTAGTTAGATGAGATTTATCTTGACTGGGGCTACAGGAGCCATAGGGATGTCACTAATTTCAAATTTATTTGAAAACCAACATGAAGTTACTGTACTTGTAAATCCAAGATCATCTAGAAATAAACAATTTAAAATCTTTCCCGGAATTGAAATCATTGAATGCGATCAAATCAATTATCATGATTTAAGTCTAGAGAAAAAATATGATGTTTTTATACATATGGCTTGGGAAGGAGGCAAATCTAGAGCAAATATTGATCTAAACCTTTCTAGCTTAAAGAGTTCTGTAGAAGCGGTAAGCCTATCAGCAAGACTTGGGTGTAAAGTATTTCTTTCAACAGGAACACAAGCTGAATATGGGAGCAAATCAATTTTTTTTGATGAGACCACTTTATGTGAGCCTGAAAATGTGTTCGCAGCCTCAAAGTTAGCTTCAATGCATATGACAAGTTCGAAGTGTTTGGAACTTGGCTTGAGACATATATGGTTGAGAATTTGTAGCGTATACGGTCCCTATGATGGAGAACAAACAATGATAATGAGAACAATTAGGGGTATCTTGAATAAAAATATTTATAAAATTTCAAAAGGCGATCATTTTTGGGATTTTATCCATGCAGATGATGTTGCTAATGCCATAGATTTATTGATTAAAGATGATAGTCTAAATGGATTATTTTTAATTGGCGAAGGATCTGGTTTAAGACTTAAAGATTACATGATTAAAATATTCGATCACTTCAATAGAAAATATGATGAATTTCTTATAGATGATAAAGAAAATCTCCCTGCTCTAAGAAATTTAAAAGTTAATCCAAAAAAGTTAATGATGAAAACAGGTTGGAGGCCTAAAATTAATTTTGAAGAGGGCTCTAAAAGATTAATTGAGTATTGCAAAGAAAATTCATAAGTGTCTTTAAAAAAAATATTTTTAAATTACGAAGCTATTCTCTTTGATCTTGATGGAACTTTGATCGATTCTAAAAACTCTATTTTGAGAACTCTTGAAACCTCATTAGCAAAAAATTCTATTTTTTTGGAAGAGCCTATTAATGAAAGTGTGATTGGAATGCCATTAGATTCAACTATTAGATCAATTGTTGGAGATGTCTCTCAAAGTAAAATCAAAAAAATCATTACATCCTTTATTGATGAGTATGACGAATCGGGCTGGAAGAAATGTAGACTTTATCCTGGAGTTAGAAGTCTAATAGAGAGTTTGATTAACAAAGATATTTATATAGTTACCAATAAAAGAAAGGCCCCAACTTTACTAATTTTAAATAAACTTTCCATGAGTCATTTATTTAAAAAAGTTTATTCAATTGATTCTTTTAAAAAAAAAATAACTTCTAAAAAAGAACTTCTAGCAAAAGTATTAAGAGAAGAAAAAATAAAAAAGGAAAAATCTCTTTATGTTGGTGATACAGATTTCGATCAGGAAGCTTCAAAAAAAAATGGAATTGACTTTTTAAGGATGGATCATATATCCGAGCCTTTTCTAAAAAAAAATAAATAGAAATTTGTACCTTTCTACTTTTTCCATGTGATCCAAGGAGCTTTTTTATCTCGACACATTTGATCAAGCATGTTTTTTTCTCTTAGGGTATCCATTGGCTGCCAAAAACCATCATGAAAATAACAATTTAAGTTTTTCTCTTTGGTCATCTTCTTCAAAGGCTCATCTTCCCACGGCACGTCATCGCCAGCTATATAATCAAAAATTTCGTAATCTAATACAAAAAAACCTCCATTTATCCATGTATTACCCTTTGTAGGCTTTTCCTCAAAGGAAGTAATTTCATTCTTTTCATTAATCCTTAAAGCTCCAAACCTTCCAGGAGGATTCACTGCCGTAATAGTTGCAATTTTATTTGACTCTCTATGTTTTAGAATGCTTTTGGCAATATCTATGTCACCAACACCATCTCCATAAGTAAAAAGAAAAGTGTCACCTTTTTTAAAAAAATCTTTGACCCTTTTTAATCTACCACCTGTTTGAGTATTTGACCCAGTGTCAATACATGATATCTTCCAATCATCTGCATCATTTTTTTTTATAGAGAATTTACTTTTTTTAAGATCAAATGTTACATCTGAATTATGTATTGAATAATTATTGAAATATTCTTTTATAATGTAGCCCTTATAGCCACAACATATAATAAATTCATTTATTCCGAAGCTGGAATATATTTTCATTATGTGCCACAAAATCGGTTTATCTCCAATTTCTACCATAGGCTTTGGTTTATCTGTAGTTTCTTCAGATAACCTTGTTCCGAGTCCCCCAGCAAGAATCACAGCTTTCATTTGGTTTCATTCTAAAGCATTAAACGACTAATGACTGTAAAATGATGAGGTTTTTTGATTAATTTAGATGCATCTTTTAAAAGTTTACATACTAACAAGGGATAGACCTGATTATCTAAAAGAAGCTATTGAATCATTCGAAAAACAATCATTTCAAGCTTTTGATCTTGAAATTTCAGACAATTCATCAAGCGAAGATACTTTTAGGATTATCCAAAAAAGCTATTCTAAAGTCGCAATTAAAAGAAGAATGCCTAATCTCAGTTCCTTTGAACATTTTAATGCTGTACGAAAAGAAGCTTTATCTTCGAATTATAAATATTTTATTTTTTTTCATGATGACGACATTGCAAAAGAAGAATTTTTAGAATTTTCTTTCAATAAAATCCATAATTCTGATGCTCTTGCAGTTGGAGCAAATGGTTTTTTTTTGAGAGATAATAAACCTTTAAAGAAAATTATGAATATACATAAGGACAAAACCTTTTGTAACCCTAGAGATGTCCTATCTTTTTATTTTAATTATAAATATTCAGATACTGCACCTTATCCGTCTTATATTTTCACAAAAGAAGCAGTAAAGGCGATTGACAAATTTGGTTTACCTGGGAAATATAATGACGTAATTCAGTTAGTATCTCTAGCAAATGAAGGCAAGTTGATATGGATTAAAAAGCCTCTTTTATATTATCGAATTCATAAAAATCAGGATAGTTTTCCTAATAGGATAAGTGATAGAATTAAATTAGTTTCACTTCTGAGAAAAAACAATTTCTTAAAATTTAATGACGACTTGTTGCAAAGCTATAAATTCCGGTACTTATTGAATGCATTTCGCAAAAAACAAACTTCAAGAAGAAAGAAAAGAGTAATCTTTAAATATTTATTTCTTAACTTTCCTCTATTTTTTTTAAGAAACATTAAAGGATTTTTACTCAGAAAATATTTTGAATTATTTTAACTAAGATGATTAACAAAAATTTTTGGCGCGGTAAAAAAGTCTTTCTCACTGGCCATACTGGTTTTAAGGGCTCATGGCTTTCACTTTGGCTTCTTAATTTAGGTGCAGAATTAAAAGGTTACTCTTTAGAACCTAATACGAATCCTTCTCTATACAACTCTTTAAAGCTTAAAGAAAACATTGAGTCCGATATTAAAGATATTAGAAATTTTGAAGAGATAAAGAACAGCATGACAAGCTTTAATCCTGATATCTTATTTCATATGGCAGCTCAGCCGTTAGTAAGAGATTCATATAAAGATCCCTTATATACCTTTGAGACCAACGTAATGGGTACAGCAAATCTGCTTGAGGTTAGTAAATTTTGCTCAAATCTTAAAACAATCATAATAGTGACTACTGATAAGTGCTACGAGAATGATGAAAGGTCTTCGGCATATATTGAAACTGACGCAATGGGCGGAAAAGATCCTTACAGTGCAAGTAAGGGTTGTGCTGAATTAGTTACTTCTTCCTATAGAAATTCATTCATGACAGAAATAAAAAAAGGAATATCAAGCGTAAGGGCAGGGAATGTAATTGGCGGGGGAGATTGGTCAAAAGATCGTTTGATACCAGATATTTTGAGAAGTTTTGAAGAAGGAAAAAAACTTTCTATTAGAAATCCAAACGCCGTTCGTCCTTGGCAATATGTATTAGAACCACTTTGTGGTTATTTGATGCTTGCACAAAATCTCTATGAAGATTTTAAAAATTTTTCAACTCCATTTAACTTTGGACCTAATATTTACGATTCAAAAAGTGTTGAATGGATTGTCAAGAAAATGTCAAACTATTGGCCATCCTCGCAATGGGATATTTTTGCAAATGATAGTCTTGAGGAATCTCAACACCTTACTTTAAATGCAGATAAAGCTAAAAAATTGTTAAAATGGGAACCGAAAATCCATTTAGAGGAATCTTTAGATAAAATTTATAAATGGCACATGGAATTTAAAATCGATCCAATGAAAATAAAAGATTTTTCTATAAGCGAGATTGAAGAATATGAAATGAGACTAAAATAAGGTGTCTCAAATTCCACATTAACAATATGACAAAATTAGAACAAATTTCATACGCAAAAACTGTTTATGGCCAAGAAGAAATAGATGCTGTCGTCAAGTGTTTGAGCGAGTCTACCCAAATGGGGAATTACTCAAGAAAATTTGAGAAGGAAATAGCAAATTTATTCGATAAAGAACACTGTCTTTACGTTAATTCAGGCTCATCTGCTTTATACATTGGCGTAGAAGCATTTAATTTCCCTAAGAAATCTGAAGTTATTACGCCAGCTTTAACATTTTCAACTTCAATAGGATGCCTTGTTAAAAATAATCTAATTCCAGTATTTGTAGACATAGAACCCTATACATATTGTATAGATGTAAATTTAATTGAAGAGCAGATTAACGAAAATACAGTTGCAATTTTGGCTCCAAATTTAATGGGGAACCTTTGCAATTGGCCAGAAATCAGAAAAATAGCCGATAAACATAATTTAATAGTTATTGAGGACTCTGCTGATACTTTAGGAGCTAAGATCGGCGATAAAAAATCCGGATTTTTCACAGATATGTCGATCACAAGTTTTTATGGTTCGCACATTATCAACTGCGCTGGTAATGGAGGAGCTCTTGCAATAAACGACAATTCAGTAATGGAAAAAGCTAAACTTCTTAGATCTTGGGGAAGAAGCTCATCATTATTTGATGAGAGAAGCGAAGAAATTGAGAATAGGTTTAACATTAATCTAGATGGAATTGATTATGATGCAAAATTTGTCTTCGAAACCGTTGGCTATAATCTTGAAGGGAATGAATTAGGAGCTGCTTTTGGGCTTGCACAGCTAAAAAAATTACAGCAAAACATCAAGACAAGACAGATAAATTTTAAAAAGCAATGCGATTTCTTTTCTTCTCATAGTGAATACTTTATAAATCCAATTGAAACCTCATCAGCTAATACCGCTTGGTTGGCTTTTCCGATATTAATTAAAGATGGGTCAGGTTTTTCAAGAAAAGAATTTCAAATATATCTGGAAGAGAGGAATATTCAAACCAGAGTTGTTTTTACAGGAAACATAATCAGACAACCTATGTCAAAAGAGTTTTCTTATAAGAAGAAAGGAGATTTCAAAAATGCAGATAATATTATGAAAAATGGAGTTCTTCTTCCTCTTCATCATGGTTTAACTGATGAAATGTTCGAGAGACTCCATGAAACTATTGAAGATTTCTTAGAATTACATGCCAAAAAATAATAAACCTATCAAGAAAGCCCTAATTACAGGAATTACTGGCCAAGATGGCTCATATTTAGCTGAGTTTCTTCTTGAGAAGGGTTATGAGGTTCATGGAATTAAAAGAAGGTCTTCATCTTTTAATACTGAAAGAATCGATCACATTTTTGAAGACCCTCATAAAAAAAACAAAAAATTAATTCTTCATTATGGTGATATGACAGATTCTTCAAACTTAATATCTATTTTAGAAAAAGTTAAGCCAAATGAAGTTTACAATTTAGCAGCACAATCTCACGTTTCTGTTTCTTTTGAATCTCCAGAATACACCGCAAATGTAGATGCAATAGGAACTTTGAGATTATTAGAGGGTATAAGATTTCTAGGGTTGAAAGATACAAAGTTTTATCAAGCCTCAACTTCAGAATTATATGGACTCATTCAAAGTTCAAAGCAATCGGAGTCGACCCCTTTTTATCCAAGATCTCCCTATGGTGTAGCTAAATTATATGCACATTGGATAACAATTAACTATAGGGAATCCTATGGTATTTTTGCTTGCAATGGTATTTTATTTAATCATGAATCGCCCAGGAGAGGAGAAACATTTGTTACTAGAAAAATAACAAGAGGATTATCTAATATAGCTCAAGGATTAGAAGATTGCTTATATCTTGGGAACCTGGATGCTCTTAGAGACTGGGGTCATGCAAGAGATTATGTTGAAATGCAATGGATGATGCTCCAATTGGATAAACCGCAGGACTTTGTAATTGCAACTGGAAAAAATTATACGGTCAGACAATTTCTTATCTGGTCAGCAAAAGAATTAGGAATAAAGCTCAGATTCAAAGGTAAAGGAAAAAAAGAAGTTGCCTTTGTAGACTCCATATCAGGCAATGATGCTCCAGCTCTTAAAAAGGGCGATATAGTTTGTAAAGTAGATCCTAAATATTTTAGACCTGCAGAGGTAGAATCTCTTTTAGGAAATGCTTCGAAAGCCAGAAAGATTCTTGGATGGAAGCCATCTGCTTCTGCAAAAGAAATGTGTAAAGAAATGATAGAAAATGATTTAACTCTTGCAAAAAAGGAGTTATTACTGAGAACGCATTCATAACAATATATTTGCAATGAAGATACTTGTAACTGGTGGTTCTGGAATGGTGGGTAGTGAACTTGTGAAGATTTTGCCTAACGCAGTTTATCCGTCTTCAAAAGATTTAAATTTAACCGATCCTCATTCTGTAGAAACTTTCTTGAAAAAGAATAAATTTGATTATGTTATCCACCTCGCTGCTCATGTCGGAAGCCTCCATGACAATATTGAAAACAGTACATTATATTTTGATCAAAATATTCTGATGAATACAATTATAACTAAACTCTCTTATCAAAACGGTATAAAAAATTTTTTAGGGGTATTAAGTACATGTATTTATCCAGATAATTTAGAAGTTTTCCCAATTAAAGAAATAAGCCTTCATCTAGGAGCTCCTCATAAGGATTTGATGACATATGCGTATGCCAAGAGAAGTCATGCAGTTCAGATCAACGCCTATAAAGAATCTTACGGAGTAAATTATAACTATTTAATACCTTGTAATCTTTATGGCGAATTTAATTTATCTCATAAGGACAGATATCACTTTGTAAATGATTTAATCTTAAAAATAATCAAAGCTAAAAAAAATAATAATACTTATTTAAAACTTTTTGGAAATGGCAAACCAATGAGACAATTCATGTTAGCTAAAGACTTTGCCAAAATTATTTCTGAATATATTAAACAAGACTTGAATTCCTCATTTAATGTCGCCCCAGATGAAAATTTGACTATTGATCAAATTGCAAAAATTGGGCTCAAAGCCTGCGAAGCAAATCATTTAGAAATTATTTATGATTCTTCTAAGCCCAACGGTCAATTTAGAAAAGATGTTGATACAGAACAATTTAAAAAAAATATTAGCAATTTTAAATTTACAGGATTGTCTGATGGCATAAAAAGAGTTTACGACTCTGCTATAAATAATAATTTTTATGTCTAAAAAAACTATCTTGATAGGTCCTACTGGTTTTTTAGGTCCTTCCTTCCTAAAAAAGAAAGAAGAAATAGTCGCTATTGGAAGATCTAAATTGCCTTTTTTTTTAAAAAATGATTTTGTAGAGTTAAAAGAAAATTTAAACTTTACTATCTTAGACAAGGTTGATTTTGAAAACGTGATTTTTCTAATTGGAAGCTCAGATCACCACATACTTAACAACCATCCAACAATGGCTTTTGAAAAAAACGTTTTACCTTTAAAACAATTCCTAAATTATTTGAGTATCTCTGAGAGAAAAGTAAATAAAATTATAAACTTTACTACCATGCTTCAATACGACTCAAATAAATTAAAACTACCTTGTAATGAATCTCAACCAAGAAATCCTACAATAAATAACTATGTTCTAAGTAAATATTGCTCAGAACTAGTCACTCAACAATACAGGAATGAATTTTCAATTATTGATATAAGAATTAGTAACGTATACGGACCAACTCATCTCAGAAGACCTGACATTATCCCTTCATTAATTTGGAAAATTAAAGACGAAGAAAGATTATCTGTTTGGAATAAAAAGCCTAAGAGAGATTTTATTTATGTGGATGATGCAATTGAAGCCGTATTAAAGCTAATGAAAACTAACTTTTCTGGACCTGTAAATCTTGGAACAGGCATTAGTACTTCTGTGCAAGAAATTTGCGATATACTTGAAAATCTTTCCGGAGAAAAAATTTCTGACGAAAAAATTGAAGTTTCAGGACATATGGAGTTTTACCAAGATATTAGTCTGCTTAAATCTTTAATTGATTGGTCACCAAAATACCCAATTAATCAGGGGCTTAAAAAAACTTTTAATGAGATGATGGATTAATTTTTTATGCATTACAAACTAGCTACATCATCCTGGGATGAAAAAGAATTAAAAGCAATTCAGGATGTGATCGACTCTGATAACTATACAATGGGGAAGAAAGTTTCTGAGTACGAGGAAAATTTTGCTAAGTACTTCAACTCTAAACACGCCCTAATGACAAGTTCTGGGTCAACGGCAAATTTGTTAATGATCGCATCTTTATTTTTTACAAAAAATACAAAATATAAATTATCTAGAGGAGATGAAGTTATTGTTCCGGCAGTATCTTGGTCGACAACATACTTTCCTCTTCAACAATATGGTTTAAAAGTCAAATTTGTTGATATCGATATCGATACTCTAAATTTTGATCTTGAGGCCTTGAATAGCTCTTTGTCAGACAATACAAAGTTAATTTTTGCAGTTAATCTTCTTGGAAATCCAAATAATTTTGAAGAGATTTCTAACATTATAGGAAACAGGCCAATAACTCTTATTGAAGATAATTGTGAGTCAATGGGAGCAAAATTTAATAGTCAATTTGCGGGAACATTTGGTCTTATGAGTTCATTTAGCTCTTTTTTTAGTCACCACATTTCTACAATGGAAGGAGGAATGATTCTTACCGATGACAAAGAGCTTTTTCATATCTTGTTAACACTTAGAGCGCATGGCTGGACAAGAAATCTACCATTTACAAATCTAGTTACAGGCAATAAAGATCAAGATGAATTTAAAGAATCATTTAAGTTTGTATTACCTGGATACAATGTGAGGCCGCTAGAAATGAGTGGGGCTATTGGATTAGAGCAATTAAAAAAACTGCCTAATTTTCTGAAGCAAAGAAGAAAGAATGCTGAAACATTCATTAATCTTTTCTCAGATCATCCTTTCATTCGTATCCAAAAATCAATAGGTGAGTCAAGCTGGTTTGGCTTTAGCCTTATCCTTGAAGGGGATTTTCCAAAGACAAGAAGCGAGGTAATTTCCATTTTAACTGAACATAACATTGACTCCCGACCTATCGTTACTGGTAATTTTGTTAATAATAAAGTTCTTGATTACTTTGATTTTGAGGTCCATGAAAATATGGTGAATGCCGATAACGTTGATACCAATGGTTTCTTTGTTGGAAATCATCAAAATGATTTAACTTCTGAAATTAATTATCTTTACGAAATCCTTTCAAATATATAATTTGTATATGTTCTATTCTAAATTGCAGACCCAAAAAAAAATTCATTTTTCTTGCTAATTTTCTAAGTGATAATTTCCTACAGATCAATTGGATTAGCATTATTGTGCTTAGGGACTTGTTTAATTTTTTTTAATCCTTTCAACTTTAGCAACGAAGTCCTACCTTATTATCTGTTAACTATTTTTTTTGTCCCCTTAAGAATAAAAGATTATTTGTTATCGCTACTTTTGTTAATTGCTGCGGTAATTTGGAGCATTTATTATCCCTCTTTTAGGGTCTTCATCGACCCAATAATGATAATTTCCACCATTTTTGCGTTTAGATTTTTTAATGACTTAGATGATAAAGAGAAGAGAGTTTTCCTAAATTTCATAAAATATTTTATTTTTTTCAATACTATTTTATGTATAGCTCAAAATTACTCTGATTATCTCCAAAACCTAACGTATTCCTTTTTCAGCGGAAGAGACTATACAGCTGGTGTATCTTTCCTTGATAGGGGAGTAACAGGCTTAGCTCCCGAGCCAGCATACGGTTCAGCAATGATAATAGGCCTTGCATTAATTCATTCTGCTTTTTATAGACCAACAATTCCTTTTTTGGGCGCCGTTGCTATAACAATATATCTTCAGTCATCCATAAGTGGGCTAGCTTTCTTTTTATTATTTCTCTCTTTTATATTTTCAAGATACTTTTATGATGTTACGCGATCTATATCCTTAAGAACTTTAACTACAATTTATACTTGTATTGCAATCATCATCATTGTTTATTTATCACAATTAGATTTCTCTCTAATTATTCAAAATCTCACAAGAATAATTAGTTTTATTGAATTTATTTTGGAAGAAGGAAATATTCTCAGAGCAGAGGAGCAAACAGGTTCAGTGAGGTTAATTCTTATTTATCTGAGTTTTGCAGATTTAATTCACACCGATTACGCGCCAGGATTTTCTTACTTTGGATATTTAAATAGAATTTTTGCTACTCCATTAATTTCTTTAATTGTCTTACTTTACTTGTTAAGTAACTATAAAATATCTATAAGTTATCTAATCGTATTGCTATTTGGATTTCTAGCAGGACCGGTATTGATTTGGCCTCTATACTATTTAGCTTTTTATGGTCTGCCTAAAAAATTAGATGAAAATATTAATCGATTGTAGCTTGATTGACCTTCAAGAGAGGGGTATGGGCATCTATATCAAAAATATTCTGCCTGCTATCGATGAATTTCCCCAACATCAATTTTATTTAATAACAAATAATATCTTTGGAAAAGATTATCTGGAGAAGAAATTTTTCATGAAAGATAATGTATTTATAATATTTCATAAATCGAACAAGCTAATTTTTGAGCAATTTTTAATTCCATATGAATGTTATAAAAAAAGAATAGATCTTTTATTCAGTTCAGGGGACACAGCTTCAATTATAAAATTGGCTAAAAAGCAGATCTTGGTTATTCATGATGTTTTATATATGAAAAGTAATTCCTTTGAGTCTAAGGGAAATACTATAAAAAGAAGGTTAGGAAGACTCTATAGAAAGATTTGCATAGCTATAACATCCAAGTATTGCCATAAAATCATTACGGTTTCATCCTTTGCTAAAAAAGATATTCAAAGAGAATTGGGAGTGCCTAGCAAAAATGTACATATAATAAAAAATGGAATTAATACACATGATGAAGTTGATCGAGATCAGTTTCACAGGAAAAGCAAGAAAATTCTTTTTGTCTCAGGCTCAGATAACCAAAAAAATATTAGCCCAGTTTTAAAACAGTTAATCAGAGATGAGGACTTATTTTCTAAATTTTCTTCCATAGAAATAGTTGGAATTTCTAATCCTTCGGAAATTTACCTCGATGAAAATCAGAATGTTAATTTCCATGGATATTTAGATCATAAAGATTTGAATAAACTTTATAAAGAATGCAGCCATTTTGTAGTTCCTTCCTTATATGAGTCTTTTGGAATCCCAGCACTTGAAGCTCTTCATTCAGGATGTATGGTTTATTCTTCAAATTTGGGGGCCTTGCCTGAAATTATGAAAGATAAAGCATTTTACTTTGATCCCTCAGATTTAGATTCAATTTTGATGATGATTAAGCATTTAAAAGAAAATTATAAAAACTATTCTTTTCAAGATTATTTAGAAGCAAGGAAATATACCAAGACTCTGACTTGGCAAGATTCAAGGCAAGAATTTACTGAATTCCTTTCTTCAAATTTACCAAGGAAAATATTAGTAGTAGGAGATGGTTTAATTGGTTCGACATTAATTCATACAATAGGTAATAAAAATAATTATGAGATTCACTTATCTAGCGAGAAATCAAAAGTGAAAAAAATAGGTAAGATTTTTGATGCTAACATTCCGATCTCATATAGTGGGTCAGGTGGATTAGGAAACTTTTGGCACTCAGTTTTAGATTTTTCAAATTTAAACATAAAAGATATTTCTGGGAGCTTTTTATTGAAAAAATTAATAAATGAAAAAGAAGATCTTGCAGATCTTTCTAACTCAGAGTTTGTGCCTTACTTTCCCTTAAGGCCAAGGCAACTTCTTAAAAGTAAAAAATTTTTTAAAAAAAAGGCTGCTAAATTATTAGACATTAAAAAAAATAAAAAAATATTGGTAACTTTCATAGATAATACAAAAGAAACCTATGATCAGATTTTTATCTGTCATGGTTCTTTCCCCGAAACAGATGTCTTAATTAATTCAGGGCTAGCAAAAAGATCCACAATGATTTCTGATCATCTAGTTGCCCAAGTATCTGGTTTGAAATTTAGAGAAGATTACACAAAGATAAAATTTTTAAAAAAAGGGCATCTTAGGAAATATCAAGTTGCTTCAATTCATGGAACAAACTTTAAGTTTAGCTATCGCCCCATATATAATAAAAATGAGGATGGCTTTTCTCATAAGGATAAAGCGATATATAGCAAAAATATTTTTTTGATTCTCATCAAAATGCTGACAAGTTTCAATTTTTCTTTTTTTAAGCAGTCACTTTACCTTCGTTTTGGAATTAATTTTAAGTCAAAAAACTGGATAACATTCACACAGTTTTTTTGTAAGGACTCTTATATTTATGAGGATGGAAATTTCAAAATAAATAAAGACAAGATAGATAAAGAAATTAAAAAGCTTCATGAACTTGGACTTAAAGTTGAGATGAACTCTCTAATGTCTGGGATACATTATAGTAATGTCTACTCTTATCTATCTGAGGACATAGCAGTTAATGAGCTCAGTAAGTCTAAGTCAATAATACTTTTTGGTTCAAACTTTAAATACAATGGGAATGAAAAGCACTTTACTTTCAACTTAATGTTGAAAGCAGAAAAAATTGGTATCGAAATATGTCAAAAGGCTTAATTGTCTCTACTTCTTCAATTCTAGATGAGAAAAGAGGTACAGTTCTCAGGTTAGAAAAACTTCTCGACATACTTGAATCAACTGAAAAAAAAATTTTTGTTCCATCTTTTTTTAAAAAAGGTAATTTCATTAAAGATGATATTCATATTGAATACTTTCCTTTGAGAATTATCGATATTCTTAAAATGTTTTTTAATTTTTTTAAAGGTCTTCCTATCTCAAATATAATTTTTAGAAGACAGGATATTTTAAAAAAATTAAATAATTTTGATGAAGTTATCTTTCATCTTTCAAGAACCTACCATCACCAACATCCCAATAAAAATATTAAGGTAGATATATGTGAGAGTCTTTCAAAAAACTTTTTAATTCGCTCAAAATTATTAAACTCTCTTTCATTAAAAAAATATATTTTTCTTTTTGAATCTAAAAGATTGGAGCGCTTTGAAAAAAAAATTGTACAAAAAGAGGGCATTCAAATACTTTTTATAACTAAGAATGATGAGTTAATTAGTTTCAGTAAAAACTATAAAATAATACCTAATAAAATCTTTAGAAAAATTGTTAGTAAGGAAGATCAAGAGATTGATATTTATAAATGTATTTTCCTTGGCCATGTAGACTATGAGCCAAATTTTGATTCTATAAAAAGAACTTCAAATCTACTTAACAGCATTAATCCAAAATATAAATTACACGTAGTTGGGAGAATAAGCAGCAGCTCCAGATTTCAATTAAGAAAATTTAAGAATATCGAGATTTATGGATTTGTTGAATCTTTCGATGAAATTTTTTTTAATGCCTTATGTGGATTTTCTCTCATAACACGGTGTACGGGCATGCAAAACAAGGTTTTGGATTACTTTACAAATTCTATTCCAGCAATAGTTTCAAAAGAGGTGCAAAATGGTTTACCTTTTAATAGTCCTGCCATTGTTCTAGAGTATGAGGATCATCTTCTTAATATTCTCAAAGAGCTTCAAGATCCAGTAAAAAGAAACTATATAATAGATAAAGGATATAAATATCTTTCTAATCTATAATTACTTTCAAGCTCCAAAGGATGAAAAAAATATCAATTGTTAACTCTGACCCTTTCTTTGATAAGAATAAGGTCTTTGGCAATGGCGATAAGTTCAATATGATGTATCCTTTTTTTCATTTGAAACAGGCTCTTAAAAATTTAGGTGTGGAAATTAATACATCAGATATTACCCCCACTTCTCACTCAGAATTTATTTTATTTAATGAGGTACCAAAAAAAAGTTTTGATTTAGACCTATTAAAAGAAAAAAAGTCATTTTTACTTATTTTAGAGTGTGAAATCATTAGACCTGAAAATTTTGATAAAAATTACCACAAATATTTCAAAAGAGTCTTTACATGGGACGATAACTTGATAAAAGATGATCCTTCCTTATATGTAAAGTCTAACTTTGCCCAGTCTTTAGACCATTTTCCATCCAAATCTATAGAGAAAAGAAAAAATTTTTTATGCTGCGTTTCTGCAAATAAAAAAATAATACACAAAAATGAACTTTATTCTAAGAGGCTAGAGATTATTAAGTGGCTTGAAGAGAATGATCCAGAAAGTTTTGATCTTTATGGTCATGGATGGGGGCATATTAAATTCCCATCTAATTCAATCTTGAGGCCTTTAAATGTTTTAAAATACTTTCCAGAAATTAAAACTCTTAGAAGTTCTTGGAAAGGTGTAATCACCAACAAGTTTGAAAAATTATCTGAATATAAATTTAATTTATGTCTAGAAAATGCTAAAGGATATGAGGGCTATATAACCGAAAAAATTATTGATTCTTTTAGATCAGGTTGCATACCGATATATTATGGAGCTCCGAATATTGATAGCTATATCCCCAGGGACTGTTTTATAAACTTAAGTGATTATGTAAGTTTTAGTAGTTGTTATGATCATTTAAAGAGTCTCAGCAATAATGATTTACTTTGTTATCAGAAAAATATGAAAAACTTCTTGAATTCGGAAGATTCTTTTTCCTTTTCGCATAATTCTTTCTCTGAAACAATAATTAGTAATCTAGAGTTAAATTAAGCTCTATCTTTTTATAGATTAAAATGGATTATTTAATAATTTATGGAGGCAGGATTTTAAATGGCTTAATCTTGTTGTTGGCCACTAGAATTTATTCCACAGTATTATCTGACTATGAAATCGGATTTTTGGGATTGATACTCGCAAGTTTATTTTTTTTTTCGTCTGTAATTTTTTTTCCTGTAGGAAGTTTTATTAATCAAAAAATTTTATTGTGGATTAAAAAAGACAAATGGAAACCAACTTTAACTTCTTATTTTTCTGCCCTTTTTGTCTTACTTTTAATTACCTCTCTGATTTGTTCTATTTTCATTGATAATTTTATAGTCTTTTCTGCCTTTTTTTTCTTAATTTCTATGTTGGTAAATCAAACATTCATTCCTATTTTAAACATTATTTTATATAGGAAAGTCTTTGTTTTTCTTACCTTGCTTACTTCGTCCTTTTATATTCTCTTCTCATACAATCTAACAAATATTTTCAAAGAAACAGCTTTTTTTTGGATCCTGGGTCAAACTTTGTCTAACCTATTATTCGGTTTATTAGCTCTTTTTCTCTTTGTGAAGTTTACAGATAATAATTTCAAATTAAGCTACCAAAAAATTAGCAGAAGAGATTTAAAAAAATTATTAAAGTTTGTATATCCACTTGCGATAACTTCTCTATGTAGTTGGATAATTTTAAATTTTTTTAAAATTTCAGGCGGAATTTTTATCGATTTAAATGAGATTGCAATCCTTATTCTATGTTCAGTATTAAGTGCCGGTATTTTTGGAGCAATAGAAAGTGCTACATTTCAATATTTTCACGCAGAATTTTTGAATAATCTTAATGCTTCTGAAGAGAGAGAATCGAGAAGAATTTGTTTTGAGATATTTTTCAAAAAGGTATTCATGATTTTATCTATTTCTCTCATAACTCTTTTGATAATTTCACCTTTCATAATTGAAATAGGTTTAGATAAGAGATTTCATGATTATTATTTTATTTTTCAAATTTTTTTGGTGTCAGACTTTTTGAAAAATGTGAATCATCTTATCAGTCAATTTGCTTATGCAGAGTTTAAAACGGATCTCTTATTAAAAGGTAACATTTTCGCATCCATTTTCACTATTTCATCAGTTCTACTTCTTTTTTTATATAAACCAAATTACTTTATCTACTTCATTCCACTCTCGATAGGAACTTCTTACTTAATTTCCATATTCATTCAGTACAATAAAGCGAAGGATATTTATAAAGACCTTAATCTTTTAGGAAATAAAAATTAATGAAAGAAAAAATAGCAATTATCGGAGGATCAGGTTTTGTTGGCAGATATTTATCAACGTTACTGGATAAACACTCTATTGATTATGATATTTTTGATTTAATTCAAAAAGGTACCAAGCCTATAAAATACCTTGATGTAACAAATATTAATACATTTAATTCGATTGAAGGGTATAACTCAATAATAAATTTAGCTGCCGAACATAAAGACAACGTTGAACCTAGGATTAGATATGATCAGGTAAATGTAGAAGGCGCCAGAAATGTTTGCATTGCAGCAGAAAGCTTTAATATAAAGAATATTATCTTCACTAGCTCCGTTGCAGTGTATGGATTTGTTGATGAGAATACTGATGAACAAGGGGACATAAATTATTTCAATGACTATGGAAGAACAAAATTTCAAGCTGAAAATGTCTATAGAGATTGGTTTTCAAGAAAATCGGAAGACAAAAAATTAACTATAATTAGGCCCACCGTTATTTTTGGTAAGGAAAATAGAGGAAACGTTTTCAATTTAATGAAGCAGATAGAATCAAAAAGATTTTTAATGGTCGGTAATGGAAAAAATGTGAAATCGATGGCTTATGTTGAAAATGTTGCAGAATTTCTTCTTTATGCGTTAAATTTTGAAAGAGGCTATCATCTTTACAACTATGTTGATAAACCTGATTTAAATATGAATGAATTAGTAAAAATTATTAGAAAAAAACTCTTTAACAAGAAATCTGTAGGAATAAGAGTACCTTCTTTTTTTGGCCATTTATTGGGAATAATTTCTGATTTTACTTTAGGAGTATTTAAAATTGATTCTCCAATAAGCAGAATAAGGATAAAAAAATTCATTTCATCAACCAAATTTGATACTTCTTTAAAAGAGACTGGATTCAAACCACAAAAAAATCTAATAGAAGCATTAAATGAAACCCTAAGTCATGAATTTACAACTACAAAAAATAAAGATAGCTTAAATAATTAATGGAACAGATTTATATATTTGGGAAAAATTCTGATCTTTTTAAAAAATATGAGAAATGGCTAAAAATAAATGATCCTGATAACTTAAAAGCTTTGTTACTTTTTTCCCATTCTCAAGTTGCGAAAATAAAAAAAACTATCAATCAAGATAGATGTATCCTATTTTCCCTTTCAAAAAATGCTCCAGAAAATGAATACCTTCTCCTCAAACTTTCTAAAATTTTTAGGGAGGTGAGAATTATTGGGTCCATTTCAATAAAAAGTAATGTCTCGGATAAATTCACATATTCATCTTTAAAACATCGCCAATATATTTTTGCCAAGGAATTAAATAAAAGAGAATTAAATATCCGCTGTCATTTATTCGGAGATTTTAAAAGTTCTAAAAGGTTAGGAATAAAGGCTAGATCCTCATTTAAGGACCTGCATGAATATATATTAACTCCTGAAATTTTAGAATTTTCTGAAAATAAATTCTATTTTGAAGGAGAAAATACTAAATTATTCTCCTTGCTTTATGAAAAAGCTGAAAAATTTTTTGGAGCAAAATTTACTGCTTTTTTTGTGAAAATATTTACTAATTACACTTATGGATACTCCAGAATCTGTGAATCAAAAGAATAAAAATTTTAATCATTTATCCATGATTAGGTTTAGAAAATCATTTAATGAGATTTTTGGAGATAAGTCATAATTGATTAAAGTAGCTATTTTATTAATGATTAAAAAATAAGATGAGATTTTTAAAAAATTTTTTATTTTCATCAAAAAAAAAGAAGACTTATCACTTGCTATCTTCTAAGTCAGAGATAGACACATTAAAAAATGAACTATGTAAGTCGGATATTTTAGGAATTGACACAGAATTTGATTGGAGAAGGACTTATTTTCCAAACTTATCCATTTTGCAAATATCAACAAGAAAAAAAATTTTTCTAATTGATTACCTAAATTTCTCCAATTTAGATTTTTTGGAACAGATACTCTTGAAAAAAGATTTTTTAATTTTTCATTCGGTCAGAAGTGATACAACTATTTTATCAAAATGCTTGCAAATTGAAGTAGATC
>MDTG01243194.1_pt1 | contig 24545 bp, 26 predicted proteins | sample 811421 | NCBI WGS metagenome assembly MDTG01 (sample SAMN05326645, study PRJNA326480) | marine metagenome | isolation source: seawater | place: Pacific Ocean: South East | collected 2011 | reverse complement strand
CATATATAATTCTCAAACTTCCTTTTTCTGATTTCTCTTTAAGTGGCCAATGTCTTAAAGTACCAGTAAAAAAGCAAAAATTATTCCTTGACTTGTATACGCTTTTGTAAACATCAATAAATGCCATTAATCTATCAGATAAACTGCCATTTTTTATCCTAGACATTTTTCTGTGAGACGAGGGAAAGACCCTCAACATCTCGTGGTTTTCACCAATTAATGGATAAAAAATTAGTTTATAAGATGGTAGTTTTGGTCCCTTCCACTCATTTAATTGGTAATAAGAATCACGATGAGGCGCTATATAACCCCAAGGTTTAAATTTGTTATCTTTTTTTATTATTCTTGCTCTAATATCAGTCAATAAAAGATTTTGATTTGTGACTGAGTTTAAAACTTTTATTAATCCAGTTTTAATCAATAAATCTAGAAAAATACTATCATAAGTCCAAGTATTAGGCATTAGGTCTAATTGATTTTTATTTTTAATTTCAAAATGATAACTTTTATTTTTTAGATTGTTATGAACTAATTCTTTAGAAATAAAGTTAAATTTATCAATTATTTCACCGTTATTTATACTACCAATCAAATATCCATTAAAAAAAAATTTTTCACTTAATTCCGTTAAATTATTTTTCATATTTTTTTGTACCAGTTTCCATATATTTTTTATGATCCTCAAGCACTTTTTGATTATAAGGATGTATTAAAGGAAAATTTGCTAATGAGACTAACGAATTTATTATTAAGATCAATCCAAATATACAGAAATTTTTTCTATTAATTAAAAAAAGTTTAATATTTTCGGAAATTTTGAAAACCATAAAACCTAATATGATACTGTATATAAAATTTAAATCTTTAGTCATATATATTGAGTCTGTTTTATCAGTAACAAACATTTGAATCATTATAGATAATATGAACAATAATATGAAAATTATATATTCTTTACTAATAAAGTTAAATCTAAATTTCATAGAATAAATAAATATTACAATTAATATAATATAATAGCTTTTAAAAAAGGTAAAAATACAAGTATAAATACTTGACAGATAAAAATCTATACTAAGCAGGTTGGCTGAAAACCATCCATATTCCTTGGCTTCCATTACCATGGACCAATTTATATTCCAATAATTCTGATAAAATAATGTCCATAAAGCTGTTGGAATGTAAAATAAAAATAAAAACAAAAATCCTTCTTTAAATTTTTTGAAAAAAATTAAGTGTAAAAAAATTGCAAGAATAATTGCGTAATTTGTTTTACTCAAAAAGATTATACCTAAAAAAATTCCAAAAAATAAGATGTTTATTTTTTTCTCTAGAAATAAAATATAAAAGTACGTTGAAATAATAGGCAATAAAATCTGGAGCTCGGTGGTATGGAAAGTTGTTATACTTTTGATTAAAATTGAATTACAAAATAAAATTAATAAAATTATTCTAGTTATTTCTTTTTTTAATTTAAAATAGGAGCAAATTTTTATTAAACATATTGAACTTAAGAAAAAAATTATTAATTTAATTAATAAATATGAAAAAGCAGTAAAATACACAAAATCAATTTTTAAAGGTGAGAGAAAATATAAAAAATTCCCTAGCGTATTAACTAAAAAAGGATAAATTGGCCTTGATAGTCTTACAGGTAAATCTTTTAAAATTTCAGGAAAATACGTTGCGGAACCAAGCTCTAAAATTGAATCAACATCATATTGCCAGAATAACGGAATGTCTAATACTTTAATAGCACCTCTTGTGTCTGGATTAATCCATGCTAAGTTGGCTGATAAAAAAAAAATTAATATTATAATGCCTAAAGAAAAAGTTAGATTGTTTTTTTCAGATTCGGTGAAATTCATTTTAGTAATCGACGATTATTAACAGATTTGTGAAAAAAAAAATACTCATAATTGAACCTCACAGTGATGATGCGATAATAGGTGCGGGTGGTTATTTTTTAAAGTTTAAGGAGAAACTTGATTTTAGTTTTTGTCTAATTACTGCTTCGACTTTAAAATTAAATCATGGAAAAGTAACAAGAGAGGTAAGAATTAAAGAGTACAAAGATTATGTAGATTTTTTTTCTGGAAAATTTATAACTAAGTATAATGATAATGAAAATTATTTGCCTTTAGATGAAGAATCGAAACTAGATCTTTACAGCAAAGCAAAGCTTATTAATATAATAGAAAATATTATTTCAGAAACTAATCCTGATATTTTAATGGTTACCGGTCCATCATTTCACCAAGATCACCAAATGGTTTATGAGTCAACTATAGCAGCAACAAGACCAACAAGAGCTTTATCGGTTAAAGAAATTTTAATTATGGAAAATCCAACTTATGTTCACACTCCTTATGAAAATTTTTTTAAACCTAACCTATACATTGAATTAAATGATGATTTGATTGATAAAAAATGTCAAATTTTTGAGAATTTATTTCCATCTCAATACAGAAAGACCGGTAATTATTTATCAAAAGATGGAATTAAAAATCATGCAGCATATAGAGGTATCGAGGCGCGTGCTAAATATGCAGAGGCTTTTTTTCAATTCTCCAAAAAAATTTAATTAATTTAATGCTTGTATCTATTCATCAGCCAGAGCATTTGCCCTGGCCAGGTTTTTTTAACAAAATAAAAACAGTAGATAAATTTATAATATTAGATGATGTAGAATACAGTAAGGGGTATTATCATAATAGAAACAAAATTTTAAATGATAGAAATTATGATGAATGGGTTACGATACCTTTAATAAAATCTAACAATCATGAAAAAATAAATCAAAAAAAAATTCAAATAAATAATATTAAAAAAATTAACTTTTATAAAAACAAAATTTACAACGGGTATAAAAATACAAAATATTTTAAATTCTATGAAAAGGAATTTTTTAGCATTTACGAGAAAAACTATGAACTTTTGATTGATCTAAATCTTCAATTAATATATTTTTTTTTGGATAAACTAGAAATAAATACAAAAATAATAAGATCATCAACTTTTAATTTAACAGAAAAAAGATCAGACCTTATATTAGAAATATGTAAGATAATGAAAGCTACAAAATATTTATCAGGATTGAGTGGGAAAAATTATTTAAATTTGAAATCTTTTGATAGAGAAAATATAAAGGTTATCTTTCAAAATTATAAATATCCACAATTTGATAAAACTTTTAAATTCCCAAATCTTTCAACAATTGATATGCTTTTTAGACTTGGACCTAATGCAAAAAAATTCATTTAATGAAATCTGATGCAATAAAAAAAATTTTTTCAAAATTTAAAAAAAAAAAAATCTCGTATAGAAATTGGCTTGTTTTGGAATTTTTTGCTAGAGATGGATCGTGGCATACAAATGATTATAACAACTTCGTTAAAAAAATTATTGCATGGGAAATAAATAAAAAATTTAGAAAAGATTTTAAAAAAAATGTGCCAAATTCAGAGTTTATAATAGGAGATTCATTCAAAATCTTAAAAAGAAAAAAATATTTTGATAAGTTCAACTTAATAATATTGGACAATCCACAATATTTTTATGGTAAAAATAAAGAATATTGTGAGCACTTTGAAGCGATAGAATTAATTAAAAATCTTTTTGTAAAAGGAAAAGCTTATTTAATATTCAACATAAATAAAAGACCATTTAACTATAATAAACTAAACGATTGGAAAAAAAAAAGAGATAAATATTATGGCTTTAATTCAACAAAAATTTCATCAACAAAAATAATTACTTTTTATAAAAAAAAATTTCAAGGGCTAGGTTATAAAGTTTTTGATTGTTTTGAAGAAAAAAGAAATGATAGATATTTAAGTTATTTGGTTTTTTCCTTAAAAAAATAAATTTATTTAATAAAACTTCTTAAAATATTTTTTATTTTTACATAAGCGTTTGGATAGTAGAATGATAATTTCATTAATAATCTAACCATCAATTTTTCATTGTCTTTATTTTTAGAATAATAGAAATTTTTATATTTTTGTTTATTAATTTTACATTTATTTAAACCTTTAAAATAAAAATTGTCATTTTTTATATAATGAGCAGTCAAAGAAAATCTAGAATAGTTATGATTTAATACACCAGCACTTCCATGGATTGTATTGTTGTTCCATATGATAATATCTCCCTTCTTTAAATAGGGTGCACTAATTTTTTTATGATCTTGAATTACTATTTGTTTCATTCTATTTAAATATTTTTTATGATTAGTTGTAATTTCATAATTTTTGAAATTTATCCTATGCTGTTTATGACTTTTTTTAATTAAAAAAAATCTCCCAGCTTCTTTCCTTATATCTTCTAAAGCAAACCACACTCCTATCATCCCATTATCGAACCTTGAATTCATATAATAGGCATCTTGATGTGGTGGTGTACGGGGGTCTATTTCAAATTGCATTGTTTGTATTAATATAGGTTCTGATTTTAAAAAAAAACTCACCAATTTTTTAATTTTTGAGGACATAGTAATTTTTTTAACTTGATCAATGTATGGTTTAAATTTCTTATTCTCTAAATCTTGAATATTTTGTATAGGGTTTAAAAGGTAATTCTTATTAGTTAAGTAATTTTTCTCAACCAGTCCTGTATTTTGTCTAAATACAGCAACATTATTATTTTTTATAATTAATTTTTTATAAAAGAAACGTGCAAGATCAACATCCCTTTTATCAAGAAAATCTCTGACAATAACATAACCATTTTTTTTAAAAAAATCATAGTTATAAGCTCTATTAGAAAAATTTTTTTTATAATTAGCAATATTTTTCAACTTTACAAATGAGTGATAATTTAGAAAATTATTTATATTCATTTATCTTTGGTTTTAATATTAAGCTAAAAACAAAAAAAATTATACTAGCATTCCACGTGGAAAATATACTTCCTGTTATTTGTAGTGGGTTTAAAAAAGTTAATATTATAGCAATCATGGCTAGATTATTGTAATCATTAAATATACTTTTAAAGTTTGTCATTAACATTGAGAGAAAAAAATAATAATAAAAAATTATCAAAATAATACCTCCGTCATGAAGTAATTCTAGATAGAAGTTATGTGGGTGTTGTGAGCAATTGTTTTTTTTAATTTCAGAACATCTATATCTATATGATTTAATACCATTACCAATTATGAGGTTTTTTTTAGATAGGTCTATGGAATTCAAAAATATCTTTGCATGAAATCCATTATTTAGATTATTGAAAATGTTATCAAATACATTTATTCCATCTGCATTATCTACGCCAATTAAATGCGCTCCAGTGTTGTAAATATATCTTTTTTTAAGATTTTCAGAGGAAACAATTATAGTTGTTAAAAAAAGAAATATAATACTAGCTAGAACAATGATATTTTTATTTTTAGATAAAAACATAAATAGAATTATTGCAAAAATTGCGTTAAGTAATGCCATTCTTTCACCACTTAGTAGAATGCCTAATATAATTATTATTGGCAGAATAACCAAAAAATAATTCAAAAATTTTTTTTCATTATTTTTATAGACAAATATAGATGCAAGGCTCAATGTAGCAAACTTTGATATAAACGATCCAGATATTAGCTCAGATCCAAAAAAACTTGAATTTCTCATTCCAAAGTTGGCACTTTCAAGTCCTATTAAATTAATACCAAAACTAAATTGAAAAATTACATCTATAGATATTACTGTAATCGATATGATTATTATTTTGAGTAACTGAATTTTTAGATTATTATAAAGATTAATTAGGTAAGCTAATACAATTGGCAATGTTATAATCCTGAGATAAAAAAATGATTTTAGGATATTTTCTAAGTTATAACTTTGTGTTAGTGAATAATTATTAATTATAGTAATCAAAAGAATATAAACCCATATAATAAAAGGTGTAAAAAAAATTTTTTTATCAAAAAATCGATAAATTTTTTTTAAATTCAAAAAAAAATACAAAGTAAAAATTATTAAATAAAAATTAACAAACGCACTACCAATTATGAATGTTATTGGAAATGTTAGTACAATTATTTTAGTTAAATTTTCTTGTAGCTTAGTATTAATTAATTGAGTCATAAGTATCTTTAACAATTTTTCTTAAATCATATTTTGTCTTAAAATTAAAAATTTTTTTTACTTTTGTATTATTTCCAAAAAAAATAAAATCTTCACCTTTTCGCCGGTCTACTATTTCGTAGTTAATTTTCTTTTTACTGACCTTTTCAAACATTTTAATTAATTGAATTATAGTTGTTGGTACTCCGTTACAACAATTTAAAATTAAATTTTCTTTATTTTTAATTAAGTGATTTATTGAGTTTTTAATTATAGTTACCACATCAAAGACATGAATGTAATCTCTAATAGCAGTTTTGTTATTTTTTGGGTTTTTTCCAAATATAAGAAATTTTTTCTTATTTTTCACTATATTTGAAATTATTTTGAATACGGGATAGTTATTTTTTGAAAAAATTAACTTTTTTTTTTTATCACCCCCGCCAATATTAAAAAATCTTAAAATTATAAAACTTGATTTAGAATTAAGATGTCTGCTAATAAATTTCTCTGATAAAAGTTTTGTTTTTCCATAAAAATTTTTAGGTTTTTTAATATCATCTTCTTTAATAGAAATATCTTTTGACTTATAAACACCAGCAGAAGAAGCAAAAATCAGCTTTTTATTAAATTGTTTACAATAATTACAGATATTTTTTGTTACTAAAAAATTAACTTTATAATATTTTTTCTTAAATTTTTCTGACTCCGTTACTGAAGTTAAAGCAGCAAGATGAATAATTATATCCGGATTTATTTCAATTAATTTTTTTTTCAAATTAATACTCAAATCATGTTTAATATAATTTAATTTTTTTAAGAAATTGAGTTTAGGTTTATTTTTATTATCAATTAGTGTTAATTGAAAATTTTCATTTTTTTTTAAAATGAAGACAGTATTTTTTCCAACATAGCCTGCAGCACCAGTGATTAATATTTTAGTTTTTAAGTTTAATCGTCCCATAATAAAAGATAAATAAAAATATAAAATATAAAGTCTGAATAATTTTTAAATGATCATCATTTTGATAATTTAAGACACCCATAGATATAAAAAAACTATTCATTGAAAAAATAATAGTTAAAGGTATATATCTATTTAATTTACCAAATCTATCGTATAATCTGATATGTAAATGGTTTCTATCAGCTTTAAATGTGTTTTGTTTCGATATAAATGCAAATAAAACTTCAAAACATGGATAAAATAAAAATATTGATGCTAAAAATGGATTTAAACTTAATTCTTGAATAATGTATATTGTGCTCAAAGCTGTTACAGAGCCAAGTAAATACGAGCCATTATCACCAAGAAATAAAATTTTAAATAAATTTAAAAAAAATAAAAAAAACAATATTATTAAAATAAATTTAATGAATATGTAATCTAATTGATTAGTAGCATTTTGCTCATTTATTAGGATTAATAAACAAATAAAGATTAAAATATTATGCAAAATTGAATTCCCGTCTATTCCATCAATCATATTGTTGCCGCTAATATATAGAGTTACACAAAAACTTGAGAATAAGATTTTTATAAAAAAAAAAATTAAATAAAAAATTATCAGCAAGGTAAATAGATAGTTTATTTATAATGAAACTTTTTTCAAATACAAAAAAAAATAAAGATAAAATTATCAAAGCTAAAAATTTATATTTTGCAATAAATGAATTATATAAGTCACTGAGCAATCCTATAAAAAATATTAAAATATAAAATATATGAATGTTGTTAAAAGGTTTGTCTAAATAATAAATCTCAAAATAAATTAAATTTATTAGAAATACAAAACCCCCGATTAGAACAACATTTTTTTTGATAGATATTGATTGATATTTATTAATTTGGTCAATTAATAATTTTTTTTTTATTAAAAATAGTCTAAGTAATAAAATACCGAATACATTAAAAAAAAAAATTGATAAATTAGTCTGAGTTAATATATTTTCTAATTCCATCTTTAAAATTTGTATATTTAATTTTTTTTAATAATTTTTTTTGTTTTTTTAAACTTGAATGCGTAACGAACATATCATCTTTAAATCTTTTGGATAATTTGATTTTAGGCTTAATTTTCATAATATCGCCAATTATATTCAATACTTTTAAGGTTGAAATTTTTTTACCATTACCAAGATTAATTATTTCAAAAACATCTTTATTTTCTCTTTTTTTCATAAATTTTAAAATCTCAAAAATTTTTAGATTAATATCATCAATAAATGTAAAATCTCTCATATTTTTTCCATAATTAAATAAATTAATTTTTTCATTTTTTTTTATTTTTTTTATGAATTGATATAAAGCCATATCTGGTCTCAAGGAATTTCCGTAAAGAGTAAAAAACCTTAGACCAATAAAATTTATATTATATAAATTATGATAAACGTAGGCCATATTTTCATTCGCAATTTTTGTTGCTCCATAAATTGATAATGGAGTGTTATTTTTTTGAGTTTCACTGAAAGGTGTTTTGTTTTTTCCATAAACAGTGCTAGACGAAGCATAGATAAAGTTTTTAACTTTTTTTAATTTTGCAAATTCAAGTATTTCTAAAAAGGCATTGACATTATTCGTTAATGTTTTACGAGGATTTATCACTGATGATCTAACTCCCGCTTGAGCAGCTAGATGAATAATAAAAGAAAATTTGTAATTTATTTTTTTTAAATCTATCTTTTTTTTTAAATCAATTCTTAAGAACTTAAATGATTTGTATTTCCTTAAGTGGTCAAGTCTTTGTTTTTTTAATTTTACAGAATAATAATTATCTAAATTATCTATACCTATAACAAAAAATTTTTTCTCTATTAGAAATTTTGTTAGGTTATATCCAATAAACCCGGCGCATCCTGTTACTAAAATTTTTTTCATTTTTTCTTCTTAAAAATAAATTTTGAAATCACTAAATAATCCAATTTTGTTCTTAATAAAAGTTCAAAAGCCTCTTTTGGATTACAAATTATAGGTTCATTCTCATTAAGAGATGTATTAATTAATATAGGCACTCCTGTTTTTTTTTTAAATGAATTTAAAAGTTTATACATTTTTAAATTTTGTGTCTTATTAACAGTTTGGACTCGACTAGTTCCATCTTTATGAACCACAGCTTGAATTTTTTCTAATTTATCCTTTTTTGCTTGATAAACTCTCATCATGTATGGTTCAGATTTAATTTCCTCAAACCAATTTTTGGACTCCGCTTCCATGACAATAGGTGCAAATGGTCTAAATTTTTCTCTCAATTTTATTTTTTTATTAATTATTCTCTTCATATTAAATTTTCTGGGATCTGCAATTATTGATCTATTCCCAAGAGCCCGAGCACCCCACTCCATCCTGTCTTGAAACCAACCAATTACTTTTTTTTTAGTTAATAAACCTGCAACATAATTATAAAAATTATTATCAAATTCTTTTGATTTTTTTAAAAATATCTTTTTTTTATAATTTTCAAATTCTTTTAAAATATCTTCATCAGAAAAACTTGGTCCTAGATAACTGTTTTTAAAAGGAAATGTTCTTTTTTTTGAGAGAATGAAATCTCCTAAATATGCAGCTCCCAAAGCTCCACCATTATCAGGAGCAGCTGGTTGAATAAAGATTCTTTTAAATTTGGTATTTTTTAAGATTTTACCATTAGCAAGTGTGTTCATAGCACATCCGCCAGAAAGAATTAAATTTTTAGATTTTGTTTTATAATATAAAGAGTCACATATAGAAATAAGTAATTCCTCAAAAACTATTTGTGCAGAAGCTGCAATATCCGCTTTTTTTTTCTCATCAATATTTTTGCTTTTTATGTTAAAAAGTTTGTAAAAATTTTTTGTAAAAAGATCCTTTACCAATGGATATTCATTATTCCACATATAATTATGATTATTTTTATGATGATTGAAATATTTAAGATTTAATTCAAAAAATGAACTTTTATTTTTTTTAATGATTTCATAAATTTCTTCTTTGTATCTAGGAGTTCCATAAGCCGCTAATCCCATAATTTTATATTCATCACCATAATTTTTAAAATTCAAAAATTGTGTTATTGCAGTATAAAAAATTCCTAATGAATTAGGAAAATAGATTTGTTGAAATTTTTTAAAATGATTTCTTTTAAAAGAACCTAAACTTGTGCTAACAAAATCTCCAAATCCGTCTAATGATAAAGAGGCAGTCTCTTTAAAATTGCTAGCGAAATATGAGGAGTAATGATGGCAATCATGATGATTTAAATATAGAATTTTTGGGATTTTTTTTAAATTGAATATTTTTTTTATCTCAGTCTCAATTATATTTTTTTTTTTTATTTTATTTTTAGCTTTGTCAAAAATTATTTTTATACCTTTTTTTTTGAATAAAAATTTTGATTTTTCAAAAAAGTTTGCTACAGGATTTGAGTTTATACAAATCAAATCTACATTTTGCATATTAATTTGTGCCTTATTCAGGCAAAATTGTATGGATTGGTCAGGAAAACCTGCAAAATGTTTTATTCTTTTAAATCTTTCTTCCTCAACTGCGGCTATTAATTTACCATTAGAAATAATACAAGCAGATGAGTCTGCATGAAAACAATTTAAACCTAAGATAAATCTACTCATAATTTTTCAAAAATTTAATTATTTTTTTTTTAAATATTTCATTTGAAAACTCATTTATAACTAATTCTCGTGATCTTTTACCAATATCAATTTTCTTTCTTTTATCCAAATTTAATACTTTCTTAAGAACCTCACACAATGATTTAACATTGTCATCTTCAAAATAGAATCCATTATAATTATTTTTAAAAATTTTGCTCAGTGTCTTAATTTTTGGAATTATACAAACTTTCCTACAACTCATAGCTTCAAGTAGTGCAAAAGGTGTGCCCTCACTTCTAGATGTCATAATAAAGAAATCTGATGTAGACATTTCTCTTTTAACCTGGTGTTTATTCATATTTCCGAGTAAATTTACCCTAGACTTAGAATTGATCTCAATTTTTTTTTTTTAAGTAAATAATTTTATCATAATAAGCTTTATGTGAAGATAAATTTCTTCCAACAATTTTAAGATTTATTTTTTTATTTATTTTGTTTATTGAATTTAAAAGTAACTCATGGTTCTTTAAAGGATTTAAATTTCCAACAGTTAAAAAATTATTATTAAAAGATTTGTTCTTTTTTACATTCCAAAATTTAGTACTAATTGAGGGTTTAAGAATAAAAAAATTATCTTTTTTCTTTATTTTTAAATGCTTTGGATTATATAAGAAAAAAATACTATCTTTTTTTTTTAATAAATTAAAAACAAAAAAATACTTTTTTTTTATTTCCTCATGTATGAACCAATTAAACTTTTTCTTAAATAAGAAAACGTAAAATAATGGTGCAAGATTGTAAAACCCATGAACATTTATAACTCTTTCTTTGTTCAATTTATTTCTTTTGAAATATAAAAAAATTTTTATTAAATTTATTAAAACTTCAAAAATATAGAAAATTCTTCCACTGTCTCTATAAAAGGATAAGTTAATATTCTTTCTAATACCGTTTATCAAAATCTTATTTTTAATTTTATTTTTTGTAATATTTACAAAATTATCGACAAATTGATGAGGTCCTCCTCGTCTTGGGTCCATAAGAAAATGATAAAAAATTTTCATTTATTATTTATAAACTTTATTATGAATATGCTAATTGGTTTATTAAAATAGGGATTTCTGGTGTGAATTTGATAATTAAACTTATCAATAATTTTAAATTTAATTTTATTTTTTACCAAATAATTTTTGAAATCTCCGTTTATAATTATGAAATCTTTTTCTTTTTTTATTCTTTCAAATAAATCGGAATTATTCAAATTATCATTATCGTTATCAAACTTAATATTCAATTTTCTTTTATCAAAGTGATTTCTACTTTTTGTTACATCAAGAAATTTTTCCTTTTTTTTAAATTTCTCTGATATTGTTTTATAAATAAGATGATTTTCTGTAGTTTTTATAAGTATTTTACTTTTTAAATTTTCATTTAATAACATTGGTCCATACATAAGTAATGAATATGTAAATATAAAAAGTGAGAATATTAAGTGGGTAAATAATATTAATTTAAAAATTTTTAAATCAAGTTTACTGATTAATAAACCTGCCATAATTATGAAAATTAAAAATGCCGGGATAAAAAATCTTGGATATGCAATTTTTCCTAATAATAAAAGTGTAAATGAGTAAGCGAGAATTATGAATATATCTTTGTTAACAAATTTTTTTTTTAAAACTAACATTAGAGGTATTATCGCAAACCCTAAAGTAGTTATAAAATATTCTGGTATAATAGAGATAAACAGATTTAAAGGAAAAAATAATATTTTATCCATACCAAAAAAAGTTCCAGTTGAACCAAGTCCATCAATAAAAGAAATTTGTTCATAGCCTAAATTAGCCTTACTTAAAAAAGGAAAAATGGGATCTTTAAAATAAATATAATTTCTCAAAAAGATTGGTAAAATATTGATTATGAATCCAATTAATGAGAAATTAAATATTTTATAAATTAAAGATTTTTTTAAATAAATAAAATAAATTAGCATTATAAATAAAAGAATATACAATTCATATCTAAATGATGCGCCAAAAAAAATAATTATAAAATATATAGATGTCTTGTAAGAAACTTTTGTCTTAATATTTTTTTCTAATAAAATTTTTTTTAATTGGTAAAATGAGTAAAGCATTATTGAAAGTGGAAATAAAAAAGGTTTTGCTGAAAGTATTAATTGCACTATAGCAGGACAGGAAATTATCAATATTTTGATTATATTTTTTGTGTCGGTGTTATAATTCGTAAATTCAACAACTCTAAAAAATATTAAAATAGATAAAAAATTTAGAAAATTTAAGAACATGTCGCTTTTTATTATTAATCCGATAAGACCGATTATTTCTCCGTTAAAAAAAAAAGCTGAATGAAACCAGTTTTTTTGGATTTTATAAAATCCATTATCCTCAATAAATCCAGCAAAACCAATATGATAATCAAGAGAATCAATATCAATTGGTGAAAGAATTGAGTTTAGGAAAATTAGTATTAATGCAATTTTTAAAATTAAATTGTTATTTCTGTTAATATATGACAAAAAATCAACGAGAACTCTCCTTTGGTAAGTTAACAAACCAATTCCTAAAAAAATAAAAATATAAAGAGGAACCTTAATAATATTAATATTTATTTTAAACAGTAAAATTACGTTCATAAGTAAAACTAAGAGGCACAATGATATTAAAAAACTTTCTAAAAATTTACTTTTTCTTAAAGCGACAACGTTTTTTTGAATAATAATACTTGAGAAGCTCAAACCAAGAAAAAATAATAAACCCACAACATAATTTATGGGAGAAATTAAAATATCATTAAAGTTTATTATTTCAAATTTTAACAACATCAGTTCATATTTCTTTCATATTTATTTTTACAAGCTAAGCTTGCCATTAACACCCAAGTAAAAAATGTTATAGAAAAATTATGCATAACCAAATTATCTGTAGTATAAAAATAAGATAAAACTATAAATATTTGAAAATTGTTATTTAATCTAAATATATTAATTATTATATAGAACAAAATTATCACCCCATAAAAATGGAAAATAGAAAAAAATGAATTGTGAAAATAATTATCATATTGAATAAATTCATTTCCAAACAATATTTTAATTGGGTTATAAAAGAAGTTAGATATTACATGTAGCTTAAAATCTGCTATTTTTTCTAATCTCCAAGTAATGGATTCTATTTCACCCAAATTAAATAAGTTTTGAATGATAATTTTTTCATAATTTTCATTTAGAAAATCCAAAACATTTTCACTAAAGTAAAAAAGAGATAAAATTAATGTAATTAAAGACAAAAGCAAAAATATCCCCAATTTTTTTTCTGAAAATTTTTTTCTAAATATTTTACTAATTACAACAAAGAACCAACAAATATTTACAAACATACTAACAGAGGAGAGGCATAAAATTGAGATTGAAAAAAAATTCAGTTTACTTATTTTTTCTTTACTACCAAATAAATACAGAAGAGCAAATATTAAAAAAATATTTAATAAATTAGAATTAAAAATTATATGGTAGTGAAATTGTCTAACAGTATACAATATAGAAAAGTAATCCATTTTTGGATTAAGATAATATTTGAAAATGTAGAAATAAAAGATCCAAAGCACTAAAAAAAATGCAACAAGATTTATGAACAAAATTAGTGTTTTGCCAATAAACTTTGAATATCCATAATTTTCATATCTTAATAAAGATATATATACGTAAATAGTCAATAATAAATAAATGTAATTTTTAATTAGTTGAAAATCTTTATTTGAAATGAAAAATGCCAATATGAAAAATAAAGATATTACTACTAATTCATAAAAAATTCTTTTTTCGTAAAAAAATTTAGTTTTCAAATTTGAATAAGTAATTAAAATCAATGTTGGTATAAATAATACTAATATAAAATAGCGATATATTTCCCCAAATCTAATTAAAGGAAATAATATTAAGATATATAAGATTATACATGCTGAAAAAATTTTTTTTTGGTTATTTATAATAAATTGTTTCAAATTAATTTTCCTTTTTTATAAATTTTTAACATAATATCTTTAGGTAAATACTCCGTTACATAAGACAAACAATTTATTAAAAAACTAATAACCTTTAATAGAAATGAATTCTTTATCGATAATGAAATTCTTTCTTCTGAGTTATTACTAATAGTTTTTAGATAAGTTTCTTTTTGAAGTTTAAAATTGTATTTTGTAATAAACGTATTTAAATTTTTATCATTAAAATACGTCATATGTGGAGAAGAAAAATTTTTTTGCCAAAGTCTTTCGTAAAAAATATCTATCTTAAATAATCTAAATAAATTTGATAATTTAAAAAAAATACCGTTTGAATTTGGTAAATTTAAAATCAAAAAACCATTATCACTTAAAAGTGAATAGCATTGGTTTATAGTCTCGTCTAATTTTGTAACATTAATATGCTCCAATACATCATTAAATATGATAAAATCGTACTTTTCATGAGAGCTTAAATATTTTAATGGAAATTCTAGATTAAATACTTTTAAACCTTGTTTTGATAAAAATTGAGCCTCTTCTTTTCCAGGTTCTATTCCAGTTATATCTATTTTTTTTTCTTGGGCCAATTTCATAAACAAACCTTTTCCAGGTCCAACCTCCAACATTTTACATTCATTATTAATTTCATTTTTTATTAGATCAAATATTTTGTTAAAATTTTCTATTCTGACATCTTTTATTCCCTCCACTGGTGCACCAAAATTTGGTTTAAGTTGCGAGACATATAAAGCACATCTTTCACATTTTGAGGTAAAATTAGAATTTTTTTTTAATCGATGATCACAGATTATACATATATTGCTCATTTTTGATAAATGATAATATAATTATTAAATTTTTTAGCTTTAAGATTTTTGAAAATATTAGAATAATTTGTGCATAGTTTTTTTGAGTATCCACAGCCATAATCATGTCTATAAAAATTCAAACCTTCAATATTAATTTTTTCAAATTCATCTGACTTAATTTTATGAATAATTGGTTTATATTTATAGTCATTATATATTCTGTATGAATTTTTTATAAAAAATATTGACAAAAGAGCAGATAATAAAATAATTGAGTATATTCTTTTAAATTTTAAGCTAGAAACAATAGGTAAAAAAATCAAGGTTATAAAAATTAATATAAAACTACTTCCATATCTGAATATTGGAAATTTCCAAAACCACAAAATAATACCAGTTAAACATATCATTAATGATATCAAATAATCTTTGTTACAAATGATACTTTTAAATTCTTTATATCTTTTTTTGAAAAAATTTTTTTTTTCAATTAACAAATTTATAGCTATCATAATTAATATAAAAATGAGAAAAGGACTTAATTTATTTTTTATATATTTCAGATGATCAGATTTCCAAGTATTTAACCAGTTAAAATTTTTGATATAATTTTGCATATTTAAATTTGTATCATTTTTATTCCAATTTTTTGCCCATGCTTCCCCTTTTAGAGAAACAATTTTTGCGTTAGGCTCTGTCTCCGAATTATAAGTATACCAAGTTAGGTTCTTTAAACATGTAATATTTACGGGATAAATAGCACATCCTGTAACAAGAATATTTTTGATTATCCATAAACTTAAAAATAAAAAAGAAAAAAAATGTGAAAAATTAAAATGTGGTTTTTTCTTAAAACCTAATTTCTTTAAATTCAAAAAAATAGGAATAATCAAAAGATAAAAATAAAAAACCTTTTGTAAGCAAAGAAACACTACAATGATGTTTAAATTTTTCTCTAAGTTTTCATCTTTAATTAAAATTGACCTCATTATTGAATAAATTAATAACAAAAAGAAAACATGCCCCAAAGCATCATTACCAAAATCACTGTATCTATTAAATCTTAGGCAAATAATAGCAATTAATAAAAGTAAAAAAAAAAGTAAAAAGTTTTTTTTTGTTTTTAAAATTTGATAAAATTCATAGCTTAGATAAACGAGTAAAGTAGAGACAGCTATTGCACTAATAAATATTATGCCATCTGTTCCATTTATTGCGTTTAGGTTAAATGCATTTATATATTGAAGTATTGAAATAATTCCCATTCTGAAATGAATATTATTCAATCCAATTATTATTTTCTCATTATTAATATTAAATGTTGCAGGCAAATGGTATAAACTGGCATCTGGCTCAAAACCATTAGAAAATATTATTAGAACAAGGGAAAAAATTGAGATTGTAGTTAAGTTTTGAATTAATTTTTTCCAAAAAATTTTTTGATATATTTTTATAAAAATAAAAAAAATAAATAAAATTACTATTGAATTTATAGATTTATTTAAGGGAAAAAAGAAATTTATTAAAAGTGATATAAATCCAAAAAATACAATACCTTTTAATATTGTCAGAAAATAGTTTTTTTCAACAATTTTGAAAAGAAAATTTAAAATAGAACCTGATATAAATAATGAAAAAACTGTAAAAAATAATTTAAAATAAATTAAAAACATTTTATATAATAGTTTATTTTATTAACATATTATAATCCCAAAAAACAAAGAAATGAAATTGTCAATAATAATTCCAGTTTATAATGAAGAATTTACTTTATTAAAATTACTAAAAAGGATAAGAGCAATTAACATCAAGAAGGAAATAATCATCGTCAATGATGGCTCTACCGATAAAACAGATTATATATTAAAAAAATTAAGTAAAAAATATTATGATAAAATTATTTATCACAAAAAAAACTTTGGAAAAGGGGCAGCGATAATTACAGCATCAAAATATATAAGTGGTGATGTAATAATTATTCAAGATGCTGATTTAGAATATAATCCAAAAGATTATAAAAAGCTCATAACCCCAATTAAAAATAAAAAATTTAAAGTTGTATATGGTTCAAGAGTTTTGGGTAGAGATAGATATCATAATGCAAACAGTTTCATCTCTTTATCTAGAATTTTTTTTAATCAAGTATTAACATTATTATCAAATATAATAAATAAACAAAATCTTACCGATGCTCATACATGTTACAAAGCGTTTTCTAAGGATATTTTTCTTAAACTTAAACTTAAGGAAAAAGGATTTTCATTTTGTCCTGAAGTAAATTCAAAGATTGCTAGATTTAAATTAGAAATAAAAGAAGTGCAAATTAGTTATAAAGGGAGATCAAAAAATGAGGGAAAAAAAATTAGTTTTATAGATGGAATTTACGCAATTTTGACATTAATCAAATATGGTCTTTTAAAAAAAGGATAAATAAAGTAATTATAACTATTTTTTTAATATGAAACTTTCAATTGTAATTCCCTGTTTCAATGAAGTTAATACAATAGAACAAATTCTATTAAATATAAAAAAATTTTATACTGATGAAAAAGAAATTATAATAGTCGATGATTGTTCTACTGATGGAACAAAAGAAGTTTTACAAAATTTAAGAGATACTAATGAAATAAAGTTAATTTTTTTAAAAAAAAAATTATGGAAAAGGTTTTGCTTTAAAAACTGGGTTTAAAGAGGCCTCTGGTGAAATAATAGTAACTCAAGACGCTGACTTGGAATATGACCCAAGAGATTACGAAAATTTACTAATCCCTTTCAAAGAGGCAAATGCAGATGTGGTTTATGGTTCAAGATTTTTAGGTTCAAGGTATAATAGATTGCATTATTTCTCACATTATATAGCTAATAAAATTTTAACTTGTATTTGCAATATTGTTACAAATTTGAATATGACTGATATGGAAACGGGTTATAAATTATTTAAAAGAGAAGTTATAAATAGTATAGAAATCAACGAGAAATCATTTGGTGTAGAGCCAGAAATCACTGTCAAACTTGCAAAAAAAGGTTTTAAATTTTTTGAGGTTCCAATCTCATACAATGGGAGATCGTATTCAGAGGGTAAAAAAATAACTGCAAAGGACGGGATTTTCGCTTTAATTTGTATTTTTAGATATAGATTTTTTTAAAAAAATTTTATTGAGATATATGTTAAGTAAATTAACTAATTTAAAAGACTATTTTAATTTTGTTCCGAAATTTTTTTATTTTTTAAATTTTTTTTATTCAAATAAAAATAAGAATATAAGACCTTACTTTGGTATTCATTTTAGAAATTTTGGTGGACCACATATAAGAACCAAAAGATTAATTAAGCATTTTGGAAATTTTTTGATTAATCCAAATATTATTTATGCACAATCTTTTTGGAGTGAAGTAGAATTAAAAGATGCCATTAAATACTCAATTAAATACAAAGTACCTATAATATTTAATCAAAATGGTTTGTATTATAAGGGTTGGTTCAAAGGTGATTATAAATCAAAAAATAATACGATTTCATTGATACAAAAAAAATCAAGGTTTATTTTTTTTCAATCAAATTTTTGCAAAAAAAGTTCAATTTTTTTTACAAAATATAAACCTAAAAAAAGTAAAATTTTATATAATTCTATTCCAAAACCAATTAATAAAAATAAAAATGTAGATACCCCAAAAGTGTTTAATATTTTAATGTCTGGTTACTTTAAAAAAGAAAATCTTTATATAATAAAACCTGCTATTAATGTTATATATAAATTAACTAAAAGTGCAAAATTTAGTCATAGGTTAATTATTTATGGATTAAAGATAAGTGAATTAAACTCTAACTTAAAAAAGAAAGTTCTTTTTTTGATGGATAGAAATAAAATAGAGATTAAAGATAATTATAATATAAAAAATTTATCGAATATTCTTAAAGATATTCACCTAGCTTTGCATTTAAAATATAAAGATCCTTGTCCAAATGCAGTCTTAGAAAGAATGCATTTTGGAATACCTCACATAATTTCACATTCAGGTGGTACTCCAGAGCTGACTGGAAATTCATCAATAAATATAAGAGTAAAAGATTCATGGCAAACTTTAGTTAAAGTTGATGAAAAAAAATTGTATAAAGCTATTATAAAAGGATCAAAAAATTATAATTTACTTAAAAATAATACTTTTAGACAAATTAAAAAATTTAATTGGAAAAATTATATAATTGAACACAAAAAAATTTTTTATAGGTGTATTTATTAAATTATGTTAAAGGAATTTTTTTTAAAACCAAAACAAGTATATAAAAATTTATCTGACTATTTTTTTCAAAGTAGTAAATTGAATAAACTTGCAAAAATTTACTCAAATTGGATTAAAGATGAAAAATTTTTTATCCCAAGAATAGTTCATGTTGAAACAAGAACTAGATGTTCAGGCAGATGTAGCTTTTGTTTGGCATCAGTTCTAACTGATCCAAGAAATGATGAATTGATGAATATGGATTTATTTTTGAAAATAATTAATGATTTAAAAGAAATTAATTATAACAATCGTCTATCATTATATAATAATAATGAACCTCTTTTGGATAAAAGGATTTTTGAAATGATAAAAATATCTAGAAAGGAATTGCCGAATTCTTTTATAGAAATAAAAACTAATGCCAGGAGTTTAACATTCGAAAAATTGCTTGAGTTATTTAATTCTGGTTTAGATTATTTATATATAAATGATTACGTCGATGAGAAAGCATATAAATCAAAAAAATTTAGTAAAAGAGTTGAAAGTTTAAAAAATGAAATAAGAAAAACGAGAAGATTTAAAGGTACAAATGAAGATAATACATTTGAAAGAATATCTATAGCTTTAAGATTTGAGGGAGAAGTTCTTAATTCTAGGGCCGGTACTGCGCCGAATAGAAAAGAAGTTTTCAGTAATTCAAAAGAATGGCGTTCAAAAAAATTATTATGTTTTAGACCCTTTGAAATGATCACAATTAATCCTAGAGGAAAAATAGCATTATGCAGTGAGGATTTGTTGTTTTCTGAAGTAATGGGCGATGTAAACAGCGAAAGTATAAAAAATATCTGGATGTCAAAAAAATATTTTGATGTAAGAAAAAATTTACTAAATGGAAATCGAGATTGTAAATCAACATGTAAAAAATGTGATTACAGAGGGTTCACAATGGAGTCCTTTTTGGATCATGGAATAATTAAATGAAAATTGGATTATGTGGAACATCAAATATTTCAAAAACTTATTTGAAATGTTTCAAGAAACTAGGCCATGAAATTGAAATCGTTTTTGGAAGAGATCTAAAAAGATTAAGTAGTTTTGCTAAGTATAATAAAATCAAATATTTTACAAATGATATAAACGAGCTTGTTTCAAAAAAAGATATTAATAGCTATATAATTGTCAACGATCCAAGCAAACACATAGATGTTGCTGAAATTTTAGTTAAAGCAAATAAACATGTTCTCATAGAAAAGCCTTTAGATGTATCAGTTGATAAAATTGAAAATTTTATAGAATTAGTTAAAAACACGAATACTGTAGTGCATGTTGTAAATCAAAATAGGTTTGATCCTCAATTTATAAAATTAAAAAAAAAATTAGATGATCATTTTTTGAAAAATAAAAATGTCACAAAATATGCTTATCTTAGAATGTTTTTTTATAGAAACGATGATTATTTCAATAGTTCTAATCAATGGAAAAAAAATTACAGCTGTCCGATGGTTAATCAAGGTATACATTTTTTGGACCTTATGATTTGGTTTTTTGGTAACTTTTTAGACGTTAAATCATTTTCTCAAAAAGATAATATTAATTTAAAATTAAATGATAATATTATTGGATTAATAAAATTCGAAAATAATGTTCTATTAAATATTTTTGCAAGTACTTCCATAAAAAGAAATGATATAAAATTTGAATTTATTTGTGATGGTAAAACTCTTAAATTTGAAAAAAATAACTCATTTTTAAGAATAAAAGATCTTTTTTCTTTAACGACTTCGCAGTTTGATTTATTTCTTAGTCAGTGTAAATTATTTGTAGATTCTGTTAAAAATAGTGATTTAACTCATAACAATGTCTTTCAAGCATATAATGCTGTCAAGTTAGCAAAAAAGCTAAATAGTGTTGTAGAATAAAAATGTCTTTATCAATTATTACCATAGTTCTAAATAATGAAAAATTTATAGAGGATTGTATTAAATCTGTTCAAAGCCAAAAAAGTTATAAAGATTATGAGCATATAATTATAGATGGAGGCTCAAATGATAATACGATCAAAATTCTAGAAAAGTTGAGAAAAAAAAATAAATATTTAAAGATTTTCAAAAAAAAAAATTTTGGAATTTATCAAAGTATTAATTATGGAATAAAAAAGTCCAGATTTAAATATATAGCTTTATTACATTCTGATGATTTTTTTAAAAATGACAAGGTTTTTTTTGATGTAATGAATAATTTTAGATCTGATCCAAAACTATTAGCAGTTCATTCAAATGTAGAAATTGTTAAAAGAAATGATAAAAAAAAAATTTTAAGGTTTTTTAAATCTCAAAAATTGAAGAGTGAAGACCTTTATAAATGTAAACATCCTCCACACACATCCCTATTTATTAAAAAAAAAGTTTTTTGTAAGTTTGGATTATATAATACAAAATTTAAAATTGCTTCAGATTTTGAGTTAATGTTAAGATTCTTTGGAATAAATAAGGTTTACTCAAAATATATTAATAAAACTTTTGTTGTAATGAGATCAGGGGGGACAAGTACAAAAAATATATTGAATATCCTGAAATCAAACTATGAGGTATATAAATCTTTTAAAATTAATAACAAGAGAGTAAATATTCTCCTTATACTTAGAAAAATATTATCAAAAATTTTACAATTAAGAATTATTTGAAATTTATTGACTAGAAATAATATGTATTATAAAGAAACCTATACTTAGTTAAATTTTTTAACTTAAATGAAAAAAAAAGCACTTATCTTTGGGGTTACTGGTCAAGATGGAGCATATTTATCGAAATTCTTACTTAAAAAGGGATATATTGTTCACGGGGTGAAAAGAAGAAGTTCAAGTTTAAACTCATTTAGAGTCGATGATATTTATTCAGATCCATTAGTGAAAAAAAATAAATTTTATTTACATTATGGAGATATAACTGACTCAATATCAGTTTTTAACTTGGTAAGTACTGTAAAACCTAATGAGGTTTATAACTTAGCTGCTCAATCTCATGTTGCAGTTTCATTTGAAATTCCAGAATATACAACTAATGCCGATTCTTTAGGAACCTTAAGAGTCCTCGAGGCTATAAAAAAAGTAGATAAAAAAATAAAATTTTATCAGGCTGGAAGTTCTGAAATGTTTGGTAGAGTTGTTGAAGTCCCACAGACAGAAAAAACACCATTTTATCCAAGAAGCCCTTATGGAGCAGCAAAAGTTTACTCTCACTGGATTACAATCAATTATAGAGAGTCATACGATCTTTTTGCTTGCAATGGAATTTTATTTAACCACGAGAGTCCTTTAAGAGGTGAAACATTTGTCACAAAAAAAATAGTGAAAGCTCTTTGTAGAATTAATTTAAAAAAACAAAAAAAACTGATTTTGGGAAATTTATACTCAAAAAGAGACTGGGGACATGCTGAAGATTATGTCGAGGCAATGTGGAAAATTTTACAATTCAAAAAACCTGAAGATTTTGTAATTTGCACTGGAAAACAATATTCAATCAAAGATTTTATAAATCTTGTTGCAAAATACTTAAAGATGAAAATCAAATGGGCAGGGAAAGGCATCAATGAAAAAGCATTTGACCACAAGGGCAATTGTATAGTCGAATGTAATAAAAAGTATTTAAGACCTTCAGAGGTTGATACCCTTAAAGGAGATTACTCTAAAGCTAGAAAACTCTTAAAGTGGCGCCCAAAACATAATTTAAAATCATTAATAAAAGATATGATATCTTATGAATTAAAGCACATAGATGATTAACAAGAATTCAAAAATTTTTGTTGCAGGTCATAGAGGATTAATCGGCTCCGCTATAAAGAGAAAGCTAGAGGAATTAAAATACAAAAAAGTTTTTACAAGATCTAAAAAAGATTTGGATTTAAGAGATCAAAAAAAAGTTTTAAAATATTTATCTACAATAAAACCAGACGCAGTTATTTTAGCAGCAGCAAAAGTAGGCGGTATTGAAGCTAATAATACTTTAAGAGGTGAGTTTATTTATGATAACTTATCTATTCAAAATAGTGTTATTCATTCAAGTTATTTAGCTGGTGTAAAAAATTTAATCTTTTTGGGTTCAAGTTGCATTTATCCAAAACTAAGCAAACAACCTATTAAAGAAAAGTATTTATTATCCGGTTATTTAGAAAAGACTAATGAGCCTTATGCTATTGCAAAAATCGCAGGGATTAATTTGTGTGAAAGTTATAATATACAATACAATCTTAATTACAAATGTTTGATGCCTTGCAATGCCTATGGAATTAATGATGATTACGATCCTATCAAATCTCATTTTTTTCCAGCATTAATCAAAAAAATAGTTGATGCGATAAGATATAGAAAAAAAGCAATCTATATTTGGGGAAATGGTAAACCTTTAAGAGAACTTATATATAGTGATGATATTGCAGATGCATGTATATTTTTTTTAAAAAAAAAAACTACTGAGACTTTAATTAATATTGGAACAGGAAAAGACAAAAGTATCACAGAATATGCTAAATTGATTATGGAACACTTAGGGGTTAATCTTAAAATTCATTACAAAAAAAATAAACCTAATGGAACAATGCGAAAATTATTAGATGTTTCTTTAGCCAGAAATTATGGGTGGGAATATAAGACCACACTTAAAAAGGGATTGTCTATTGCATTAAATGATTATCTTGAAAGAAATTTAGTTTAATTAAAAAAATTTTTATATTTGACTTTAATCAAAATTTTACTATAACCCTGTTGCCTGGTGATTTTTGCGAAAGGGTAATACCCGATCCCATTCCGAACTCGGAAGTCAAGCCTTTCTGCGCCGATGGTACT
>MDTG01079502.1_pt1 | contig 24546 bp, 25 predicted proteins | sample 811421 | NCBI WGS metagenome assembly MDTG01 (sample SAMN05326645, study PRJNA326480) | marine metagenome | isolation source: seawater | place: Pacific Ocean: South East | collected 2011 | reverse complement strand
CCGTTTACAGAAGGTAATTGTTTTACATTATATAAAGAATTAATGGTTTCCTTAACATATATCAAATCACCAATTTTAAATTTTTTTCCATTCTCTTTAGGTCTAATCCAGTCAATATTACTTAAATTGATTTTACCAAGCTTACCATTTACTTTTTCAATTTCTATCTCAGAATCATCTTCTTTTATAACTCTAGCAATTTCCCAACCAATTTTTTTTTCAAGATCATTTTTAATTAAACTTTTCCAGTTTTGATTTAAAAGATTTACATTTTTTATTGGTCCTCTCCATCCTTTTCTTTTATCGTAATTTTCAATTCCATCTCGTAATACGCTTGAGGCTATTTCTTGTAAGTTTAAATTTAATGGAGTTTTTATATTTAGACCTTCTTTATAAACCTTGTCATATCCAAGCCGCTCTATTATATCTTTTCTGACCTCCTCGACATAATACCTTGAATCTTCTAAAAAAATTTTTTTTCTTTTTTTCAGAATTATTTTTTTACTTTTTAAATCATTAAATTTTTTTTCATTTATATATTTATTTTCTAATAAATTTTTTAAAACTAAATCTCTTCTAAATTTCGCAATTTTTTCATTTTTATAAGGATTATATCTACTAGGAGCCTTTGGTAATGCTGCAAGCAGTGCTGCCTCTTCATAATTTAATTCATCTATGGATTTGTCAAAATATTCTAAGCTTGCAGCAGCGATTCCATAAGAACCTTGGCCTAAATATATTTGATTTAAATATAATTCTAGTATTCTCTCTTTTGATAAACTTCTCTCAATTCTAAAAGCTAAAATAGCCTCTTTTAATTTTCTTTGTAGGCTTACTTCATTACTTAGGAGAAAATTTTTAGCAACCTGCTGTGTAATTGTAGATGCTCCCTCAAGTCTTTTGGAATTCAAGATATTTGAAATATTTTTGATGATTGCTCTTAGCACACCTTTAGCGTCTATGCCCGGATGATTAAAAAAATTTTTATCCTCCGCGGACAAGAAGGAATTTATTACAATTTTAGGTATAGAATTATAAGGAATAAATATTCGTTTTTCAGATGAAAAATCTTGTATTAATTCTCCACCTCCCGAGTAAATTTTGCTTGAAACAGGTGCTTTATAATTTTTTAAATATTTATAATCAGGTAAATTATTGGAAAAAGCCCATAATACAGATACAAGAATTAAAAAAACTAATAAAACCGCAGAACTGAACAAAATTAAGATTTTTTTAAATAAAGTATTCATTTTGGTTTAATTTAATTAACGAATTTGTTAAAGTTAAGGCATCAGAATTTAAAAATAAATGATTAAAATAACAAAAACACTATGGAAAAAAATTTATACATCGATGCATCGCATCCAGATGAAACAAGAGTTGTACTTAAAGAAAATGGTAATATCGAAGATTACGAGTACGAAACTGTAAAAAATAAGCTTATTAAAAATAATATTTATCTAGGTAAAGTTAGTAGAGTAGAACCTTCACTTCAAGCAGCCTTTATTGACTTTGGTAGAGAAAGACATGGATTTTTATCATTTAATGATATTCAATCTGATTATTATCAAATACCATCCAGTGACCTATTAATTATTAAAAAAGAAGAGGAAAAATTAAGAGAAGAGTTAGCAAAGAAAAGTGAAGAGGATGATATATCAATAAAAGAAAGTGGTGCATCCTCAGGTGAAAATATTGAAAACAATAAAGAAAAAATAATAGAAATTGAAAATCAAATCCCTAAAGATACCCACAGATCCAAAGTGCCATCTAAAAGATATAAAATTCAAGAAGTTATTAAGCCTAATCAAGTGATATTAGTACAAGTACTTAAAGATGAAAGAGGTTTAAAAGGTGCAGCATTAACAACATTTATATCGATCGCAGGTAAATACATTGTGTTGATGCCAAATACTCCTAAGGGAGGTGGTATATCAAGAAAAATTTTTAATTTTGGAGAAAGAAAAAAAATTAGATCTATACTAAATGAAATTATTATACCGAAAGAAATGGGTTTAATTGTAAGAACAGCAGGTTCAAATAAAACAAAAAATGATATCGAATATGATTTATCTAGTTTAATAAATAGTTGGAACAAAATTAAAGATACAGCTATGAATTCTATCGCCCCATCATTAGTACACCAAGAAAGCGATATAATAAAACGTACACTTAGAGATATTTACGATGATGAAACTAAAAATATTGTAATCGAGGGTAATGAAGGTTATCAAAAAGCAAAAAATTTTATGAAAATTTTAATGCCGAAAAGCGTAAAAAAAATAAAAAAATACAGAGATAAACAACCTCTATTTATTAAAGAAAGAATAGAGGAAAAACTTAATGAAATTTATGATACTCGAGTGAAACTTATTTCAGGTGGTTATTTGGTTATAAATCCAACTGAAGCATTGGTATCTATTGATATAAATTCGGGTAAATCAATTAGGCAGAAAAATGTTGAAAGTACCGCTCTAGATACAAATTTAGAAGCGGCCGAAGAAATTGCCAGACAAATTAAAATTAGGGATTTGTCAGGTTTAATTATAATCGATTTTATTGATATGATGAACTTTGGAAACAGAAAGGTAGTTGAAAGAAAATTAAAAGAAAGATGTAGAAAAGATAGGGCTAGAGTTCAAATAGGTAGAATCAGCAGTTTTGGTTTGTTAGAAATGTCTAGACAAAGATTAAGAGAAAGCAGTGTTCAATGGAGTATATCTTTAACAAATCAGTCTTTTGCACAAAAAATTATAAAATTGATAGAGGTTAGGGCGATTAGTTTAAAAGCAAAAATAGTGAACGCTAATATACCTGAAAAAATTAAAAGTTTTTTATCAGACAACTTTCAAAAAGACCTGAAATATTTAGAAAAAAAATATAAAATAAAGATTAATCTTTTAGGGGATAAACTGTTACTAGTGCCTGAATATGAAATATCGTTTGAAAACAAAAGTAAAAAAATTTTGGAGAAAATTGAACATAAGTTAGAAATTAAAAAAATTATCCCTGACGACAAAAATAAAACAAATAACATTGTTAAATTTGTAAAAAAAAATTTCAAAAAAAAAAAAATACTTTAGGAAAAAAAAGGCTAAATAATTCCTTTTTTTGTGGTTGAGGCGAATCCCATCAAACTTTTCTTTATTCTTCCAGACAAATAAGATTTCCTCCCAGCAAGCACAGCATATTTCATGGCAATAGCCATCTCCATTGGTTTCTTTGCTTGCGCGATAGCTGTGTTGACCAATACGCCATCACATCCAAGTTCCATTGCAATTGCAGCATCTGAAGCTTCTCCTATACCTGCATCAATTATAAGTGGAATTTTAGTTTGATTTCTAATAATTTTTATATTCGTATAATTTTGTATTCCTAAACCAGATCCAATTGGTGCAGCTAAAGGCATTATTGCAACTGCACCAACATTTTCTAGTCTCTTTGCCATTAATGGATCATCATTACAATAAACCATAACTTTAAACCCCTCTTTAGATAATACCTCTGTTGACTTAAGAGTCTCAATCATATCAGGTAATAAGCTTCTTTTATCGCCCAACACTTCAAGTTTAACTAATCTCCAGCCTCCAATTTCTCTAGCTAATCTTAGAGTTCTCAAAGCTTCATCTGAAGTAAAGCATCCCGCTGTATTTGGAAGATATGTTATTTTTTTTGGGTCAATATAATCCATTAATACGGGTTTATCTTTATTAGAAATGTTTACTCTTCTGACAGCAACTGTAACTATATCAGCTCCTGATGCTTTAACAGCTTTTGAACATTCTAAAAAGTTCTTATATTTTCCTGTTCCTACTATTAATCTTGAACTAAACTTTTTTGAAGATATTCTAAAAGTATCTTTTTTCATTAACCTCCACCAATAAATTGCACTATCTCTACTCTATCTTTATTTTTAAGTAAAATTTTATTAATTTTTTTTTTATTAATAATTTCTTTATTTAATTCAAGAGCAATTTTATTTAAATGTAGTTTATTTTTTTTTATAAGTTTATAAACTGACGTCCCTTTGGGCAAAAAAAGAGGTTTTCCATTTAAATTAATTTTGATTTTTTTGACTTTTTTCATTATGTATTGTCTATGAGTATTAAAATACTTTTTATTAATGGTCCAAATCTTAATCTATTAGGTGAGAGAGAACAATCACAATATGGTACAGTTACCTATAAAGAATTAAAAGAATCGTGTGTTAAAAAGTCAAATGAATTAAATATTAAACTTGAATTTGTACAATCTAATATTGAGGGAGAAATAGTCACATGGATACAAAATGCAATGGACAACCAAGATGGAATAATAATTAATGCAGCAGGTTTAACGCACACTTCCGTTTCTATAAGGGATGCCCTTCAAATATTTAAAAAACCAAAAGTAGAACTACACATATCAAATATTTACAAAAGAGAAGAATTTAGAAATAAATCTTTAATAAGTGATGTTGTAAACGGGGGTATATTCGGTTTAGGGAGTAGTGGTTATATTTTGGCCATAATGGCAATACATAAGATATTGAAAAATGAAAATAAATAAAAAACTAATTAAAGAATTAGTAAGTTGTTTAGAAGATAACAACCTTTCAGAGTTAGAATATTCCGAAAAAGACATAAAAATTAAAGTTGCAAGACACTCAAATAATAATGTCGGTAAAATTCAATTAGTGCAAGACACAAAACAAATTAAAGAAGAAAAAATTGTAGAGGGAATTGAAATTAAATCTCCGATAATTGGTACTGCGTATCTTGCACCTGAACCAGGTGGAAAAAAATTTGTAGAAGTTGGTAAAAAAATAAAAAAAGGTGATACTGTAATGATAGTCGAAGCAATGAAAACAATGAATCATGTTCCATCAAGTAAAGATGGCGTAATAAAAAAAGTTTTAGTAGATGATGGTCAGCCTGTTGAATATGGCCAAACTCTTGTAATACTAGAATAAATGTTTAAAAAAATTCTCATAGCAAACAGAGGTGAAATAGCTGTAAGAATTATTAGAGCTTGCAAAGAATGGGGAATTCAAACCGTCGCTATACATTCAGATGTAGATAAAGAGAGTATGCACGTTAAGCTAGCTGACGAAAGTCTTTGTGTAGGTTCTAGACAACCAGTCGATAGCTATTTAAATATACCATCAATACTATCAGCTATTGAAGTGACAAATGCAGATGCCGTTCATCCTGGTTATGGTTTTTTGTCCGAAAATTATAATTTTGCTAAAATATTAAAAGATAATAATATAAAGTTTATTGGTCCATCTTCTGAAATCATAAAAATGATGGGAGACAAGATAGAAGCAAAAAATACAGCAAAAAAATATGGAATACCCATAATCGAAGGGTCCGAGGGAGGTGTATCGAGTTTAGATATGGGAAAAAGTATCGCAAAAAAAATTGGTTATCCCATTTTGATAAAAGCAGCTGGAGGGGGTGGTGGCAAAGGTATGAAAGTCGTTAAATCTGAGAATGAATTTGATGATTTGTTTTTGACAGCAAAATCTGAGGCTAAGAAATTTTTTGCGAATGACGAACTATATATAGAAAAGTTTTTTGAAAATCCAAGACATATAGAAGTTCAAGTATTATCTGGCAAAAACAGAACTGTTCATTTACATGAGAGAGACTGTTCAATCCAAAGAAGACACCAAAAACTAATAGAAGAGACACCAAGTCCTGTTTTAAATGATGAATTAAGAAAAGAATTGTTTGATAAAACTGTAAAAATGGTATCACAAATTGGTTATGAGGGGGCCGGAACAGTTGAATACATATATGAGAATGAAAAATTTTATTTTCTAGAAATGAATACTAGAGTTCAAGTTGAACACCCAGTATCAGAAATGGTTACTGGCATAGACATTGTTAAGGAACAAATATGGATAGCTCACTCTGGAAATACTGCTTTAAAACAATCAGACATCAATCCAAGAGGTCATGCTATCGAATGTAGAATAAATGCTGAAGATCCCACTAAAGGTTTTCAACCCTCTCCAGGACTAATTGGCATGTGTCATCAACCTTCTGGATTTAGAACTAGAGTTGATGGATCAATTTACCAGGGTTACAATATTACACCATATTATGACAGTATGATTTGTAAACTTATATGTCATGGCAGAAACAGAACAGAGGCAATTCAAAGAACTTTGAGATCCCTAGATGAATTTGTAATTGAAGGTATAACTACAACTATCGAACTTCATAAAAAACTTTTAAAACATGAAAAATTTGTTAATTCTGACTTTAATGTAACTTGGCTCGATAAAGAAAAAATAATTTAGTAACATCTCAAAATCCATAAGTCATATACAGGGTGATCAAAAGCTTGGATTGATGGACTGGATGAAAAAGTCCATCCATTAAATGTAAATACTTCGTTATTATTCACATTATTAAGATCTCTCACCTGTAAATAAGATGTAATTTCTGGATCGTCATCAAATTTTGAATTTTTACATTTTAATACTTTTAAAACTAAATTTTTAAAAATATATTCTTCTCCAACATTAATTTTAATTAAATTATTTTTTGAACTTAATTTATCTAAGATTTTTATATCAACTATTTTGCCAAAATAAGTTTCTTTTTCAGCGTAAGAAGTAGTCATTAAGTTTAGTGAGAAGATTATAAAGAAACAAAAAAACTTACTCTTTCCAGGATTTATATTTTTTGAATACATTTCTGTCATCTTTGTTAGGGTGAAAAGCTTTTGAAGTTCCAGTCTGATTAGGAATATTTTTTTTTTGCCAGCTAAATTTCTTTAGCTCTTGAATATTCTCGATTTTATTATTTAGATGATGGATCCAAGAATACCACTCGTTTGGAATTTTTGTTGCATCTACTTCTCCGTTATAAATAACCCATCTTTTTCCTGATTTATCTTGATAGTATTTATTTCCAAAATAATCTTTACCTTTAAATTTTCCAAATATTAAAGTGTAAATTCTTGTGCCCAAAGTTTGGTGATTCCACCAAGTAAAAATTTGCTTTAAAAGTGTCAACATATTTTTTATTTTTTTTCAATTTAAAATTGTAAAAATTAGATTAGACTAAAAATAAAATTTGTATATAAATTATTTTAAGATTCATTTAAATTTTAAAAAAAAATTATGTCAAAATTTTTAGTAGAAACGTTTTATACTTGTTCATTTAAAGTAAAGCATTATTTAGACAAAATCGATCAAAAAGAGCTTAATAATTTAGAAAAAAGAGATGATGGTGAATTTGAGATAATTGATGTCAAAATTGATAATAGAAAAACAAAAAGTTTGGAGAAAAAAAACTTAACTACTAAAAATGAGTCGAGTATAACAGAAATTAAAATTGATAAGACCGACCAAATTATAGAAAATAAAATCTTAAATGATAATTCAAATTTTATTAAAAAAGTAGATGAAGCCGTGCATAAAAGGTTCAGCATGCCAGATCCAAGAAAGGGCTATATTCAAAAAGCAACAATTGGAGATCATAAAGTTTATCTCCACACTGGAGAATATGAAGACGGTAAAATAGGAGAAATTTTTATAGATACAAGTAAGGAAGGTGAATTAGTAAAGGCTTTGATGAATAATTTTGCTATAGCAATATCATTGGGTTTGCAATACGGAGTACCTCTTGATGAATTTGTTAATGCTTATGTAGATACAAAATTTGAGCCATCCGGTAAGGTTTATGGAAATGATAGGATAATGACAGCCACTTCCATACTGGATTACATATTTAGAGAATTAGCCATATCATATCTTAATAGGGAGGATCTGGCACACACTCCTTCTATTGGCAAATCTGAGAATATTAATGATAACGACACTAGTTCCTTAGAGGAAAATAACCAACTTATTAAGATTGTTAAGGATATGACTAGTAAAGGTTTCGTAAGAAACGATTACAAAAGAAAATTAGTTGATCTTTCTGATATAAGGATAAATCTCAAAGGCAAAAAATAATTATTTTTTTTTAACAATATTAATATTTAGCTCTTTTAATTGATTGTTATCAACACTCGAAGGAGCATTCATCATTAGATCTTGTGCATTTTGATTTAACGGGAACATAGTAATTTCTCTAATATTTTTTTCATTAGCTAATAACATCACAATCCTATCAATTCCAGGTGCTATACCACCATGAGGGGGGGCACCATAACTTAACGCATTAATCATACCGCCAAATTTTTCTTCAACATTTTTTTTATCATAGCCTGCTACAGCAAAAAGTTTATACATCAAATCGGGTATATGGTTTCTGATTGCCCCTGACGACAATTCTATCCCATTACAAACTATATCATATTGATAAGCTTTAATATCAAGTGGCCGGTTGAAGTTTAATTTATTTAATTCACCTTGAGGCATAGAAAAGGGATTATGACTAAATTTAATTTTACCTGATTTTTCATCAGTTTCGTACATCGGGTAGTCAACAATCCAACAAAATGCGAATATATTTTCATCTATAAGTTTTAGATCCTTGCCTATTTTATCTCTAGCTAGAGACAATAATTTCTCCACCTCTTTTTTTTTTCCACAAGCTAAAAAAATACTATCTCCAATTTCAGCATTACTTATTTTCATTATTTCCTTACATGCCTCAGATGAAAAAAATTTTCCAATAGGACCTTTTCCATAAATTTTGTCGTTTTCCTCTACAAATGTAAAATATGCTAATCCGTTGGATCCTTCATCTTTAGCCCATTTATCAATTTTATCGAAAAAACTTCTTGGCTTAGCATTTGTTTTTTTAGTTACTATTGCCCTAACAATTGAACCATCTTTCACCAATTTTTTAAATATTTCGAATTTTACATCATCTCTATCAAATATTTTTGTTAAATCTGATATTTCAAGGGGATTTCTTAAATCGGGTTTATCAGTTCCATATTTAATCATTGACTCATAAAAACTTATTTTTGGAAATTTTTCATTTTGGATTTTTTTAGAGGAAAATTTTTTAAAAACTTTATTAAACAAATTTTCTACAATATTAAATATGTCGTTTTGGTTTATAAAAGACATTTCAATATCTAACTGATAAAACTCACCGGGACTTCTATCAGCTCTTGCATCCTCATCTCTAAAACATGGGGCAATTTGAAAGTATTTATCAAATCCAGAGACCATTATTAGTTGTTTGAATTGTTGCGGTGCTTGCGGTAAAGCATAGAACTTTCCAGGATTAAGTCTACTAGGAACCAAAAAATCTCTTGCACCCTCAGGACTTGATGATGTTAAAATAGGAGTTTGGTATTCTAAAAACCCAAAATTCTCCATTTCTTTTCGAATATATGATATTACTTTAGATCTTAAGTTAATATTTTTATGAATTTTACTTCTTCTTAAATCTAAAAATCTGTATTTAAGTCTAATCTCCTCTGAATATTCCTGATCTGAAAATACAGGTAGCGGTAACTCTTTTGTTTTGCCTAAAATTTTAAAATTTAAAATTTTTATTTCAATTTCACCTGTATTCAATTGTTTATTTATTGTATCTTCTTCTCTTTTAACAACTTTGCCTTCAAACTGAATAACTGTTTCTAAAGGAGTTTTCTCAATTTTATTGAATAGATTGTTTTCGTTATCAATTACACATTGAGTAATTCCGTAATTATCTCTTAAATCAATAAATAAAAGATTTCCGTGGTCTCTCTTTTTGTTAACCCAGCCAGATAATAAAACATTTTCACCGTTATTTTTGATATTTAATTCGCCACATGTATGGGTTCTATATTTACTCAAGTTTGTCCTCTAGAATTTTTTTAATTATTTTCATATTAATTGGTTTTTTTTTTTTTAAACTAATTTCGTCAATTGTACACACAAATTCTTTAATATTTTTATAGGACCTTGTGATTCTCTTTGAAGCAAAATCTATTAATTTTGAATCTAGAGTTAGTTGGTAATCCGCTAAATTTTTAGTAATGAGTGCTTTTATTAAAATATCATCAGGTTTTAGAATTTCTGCATATAAACAGTTCTTTAGTCTAGACTTAAGATCTTCGAGTTTAAAATTTAAATCATTTAATGACTTGTTGGATGTCAATATTAAAAATTTGTTATATTTTTCAATAGTGTCAATAAGCGAATAAAGTAAACTTTCATCTAATCCGTTACTAATGTTATCTATAATTATATTTTGATATAACCTTAACTCTTCTAAATCATAATTCTTTAATTTTTTTAAATCTAATATTAAACCTTTATTTTTATTTAAAAATATTTGTATTAAATGGCTTTTACCAGAGTGCCTCTCACCATAAATATTTATTATTTTTTTTTCCCAATTGGGCCAACTTAGCAATAAGTTGTATGCGTAAAAATTACTTTCTGACACAAAAAAATCATTTTTATTATAACTTTTTCTAAGTTCAAAATTGAATAATTGTTGTCTTAAATCTTTTATTTTACTTTCCATATTCCATTTTCAATATTTATAATAATATTATTTTCACTCATAATTTCTAAAAACTGTTTAGGACTTCCATTAAATATTATCTTATAATTTAAATTTTGATTTGAAATATATGTTACATAATAATCGTATATTAAGTCAATTTTATCCATCTCTTTTTCAAGATTAATAATCTTTAAAGTATCTTTCGTATCTAATTGTAAATTTATTGCTAATTTTATTGACGTATTAATTAAATTATTACTTTTCCACAAATCTTCTAGATTTGTTTTTGTTTCATATATTAACTCATCTAATTTTTTCTGGTCACTTAAATCAATACTATTGTATTTTTTATTAATTATTTTTAAATTTCCATCAAAGTGAAACTTTGAAAGTACGCGTAATTCTTTTTTGTTTTTAAATATTATAGAAATTATATAATCATCTAACCCATATTTTTTAATAATTTTTTCGAATTCATAATTTTCTATATTTTCTTTGTTGTTATTAATTATTTCAAGATCTTCTAAGTCCTCATCTACTAAGATATAGTTTATTAAAAAGAATTTTTCTTTATTGTTATTCCAATTTTTATAAAAAGGATTATTTTCATATAAATAAATTTGATTCTTACTATTGTCTAAGAATATTAATATTGTAAGAAAATCTTTATTTTTTTTAAGTGATGGAAAAATATTTTTTTTTTCAAAGAAATTTAAAGTCCTTTTTTTGTTAAAATTAACATTAAATTTTGCAATGTATTCTTTATTTAAAAAACTTTCGTTTTTAATTTGGAAAGACTCTACTAAATATAAGATATCACTTAGTTTTGTGTTTTTAATCTTTAGTTTATCTTTAGTGGTGATAACACTTGAAGTTAATTCTTTAAATGCAGTCGAGAATGCTTTATTAATTACCTTTTCCTTGTTAAAATTAGCATTAAATGGCTCAGTTATTTCAATATCCTCTACTTTGAAAGTTTTACTTTTTGCATTTTTTGTTGGTAAGAAAACAAATAAGAGGGTGGATAAACAAATAATTATGTAAGATACGATTTTGAAATTTTTTTTTTTAGTATACATATTTTAAATATATGAAAAAATATAAATTTACATATGAAAATAGTGGAGTAAATATAAATGCGGCCGATAAATTTGTAAAATATATAGCAAATATAAATAAAAAAAAAAAATCAAGACTTAACAACAATAATATTGGGAGCTTCGCTTCGATTACAAACATTCCCAAAGGTATAAAAAAACCTCTTTTAGTGTCTAGTACTGATGGCGTAGGTACAAAAATTGAAATCGCAAATAAACTGAAAAAATTCGATACCATAGGTATAGACTTAGTTGCAATGTGTGTTAACGATATTTTGGTTCAAGGTGCCAAACCTATTATATTTTTAGATTATATATCAATTGATAAAATAAATTTAATTAAATTAAAAAAAATAATTAAAGGAATTAAAAAAGGATGTGACTTAAGTGGATGTAATTTAGTTGGCGGAGAGACAGCTGAAATGCCGGGAACATATTCAAAAAACAAATTTGATTTAGCTGGTTTTTCTTTAGGTATAGTTGAATATAAAAAATTGTTAAAAAAAAGCAATATCAAACAAAATGATATTATCATGGCAATACCATCAAACGGTCTTCATTCGAATGGCTATTCTTTAATAAGAAACATAATAAATGCAAATAAAATAAATATAAGTAAAAATAATTTTTTAAAAAAAGAACTATTAAAACCGACTAAGATATATGTTAAAGAAATTATAAATCTATTAGAAAAAAATTTAATTCATGGATGTGCTCATATAACAGGCGGTGGCCTGCCTGGAAATTTAATTAGAATCATTCCTAAAAATATTTGTGCAGATATTTATTTAGAAAAGATTAAGATTAAACCAATATTTAGATGGATAAAAAATAAAGGAGTAAGCGATTTTCAGATGCTTAAAACATTTAATTGTGGTGTTGGATTTTGTTTAATTACAAAGAAAAAAAATATTGATAAAGTGAAAATACATTTTAAAAAAGAATTTAGACCTTACGTAATTGGTAAATTTATTAAAAATAAAAAAAAAAAAATTTTATTTAATGAAAAAATTAAATGGTAAGTTAAAATATAATATTGCAGTTATAATTTCTGGGAGAGGCTCAAATCTTAAATCTATAATCAACCACTCATTAAAAAAAAAAACTTTATATAAAGTAAAATTAATTATCTCAAATAGACAAGGAGCCAAAGGATTATTAATTGCAAAAAAAATGCATATAAAAAACTATTGTATTGACTTTACTAGATCAAAAAAACTAGGGGAAATGGTAATTGAAATATTAAAAAAAAATAATATTAAATTAATTTGTTTAGCTGGTTTTATGAAAATATTACCTGAATATTTCATTAAATTGTTCCATGGAAAAATAGTTAATATCCATCCGTCATTATTACCTAAATATAAAGGTCTTGATACTCATAAAAGAGTAATATTAAATAATGAAAAATATACCGGATGTACAATTCATTATGTAACCAAGTTTTTAGACTCAGGTAAAATAATTTCTCAAAAAAGAGTCCGTATTACAAAAAAAGATACAGCAAAGTCCATTGAGAAAAAAGTTTTGAAGATAGAACATAAAATTTACCCTAAAACTATAGATAAAATTTTATCTAGTCCTTAAAGAAAAACCTAATTTCTTTGTATGCATTTTCTTTACTGTCAGAACCATGCACAGAATTTTTATCAATTGAAATTCCAAATTCTTTTCTAATTGTTCCCTGCTCTGCTTCTTGTGGATTGGTAGCTCCCATTATTTTCCTGTTATCTGCAATTGCATTATCTTTTTTAAGTACCATGACTAAAACAGGACCAGATGATAAATAGTTACATAAATCCTTGTAAAAAGGCTTAGTTTCATGAACTTTATAAAATAGTTCTGCGTCTTTTTTTTCAAGTTTTACTTTTTTTTCCTTTATAATTTCGAATTTATTTTTAATGAAGATTTTTTTTATTTCATCCTCGAGATTTCTTTGCATTGCATCTGGTTTGATTATTGATAGTGTTTCTTCAATATTATTCATAATTATCTTCAACAAATTTATTTAAAAGTCTAACTCCATACCCTGTTGCTCCACTTGAATTTAACGATCCTGCATATTTTGAAAACGCCATTCCTGCAATATCCAAATGGGCCCAAGGAGTTTTGTTAATAACAAATCTTTGTAAAAATTGAGCTGCAGTTGTTGATCCTGCGCCTCCAACGTAATTAATATTTTGCATATCAGCATTCTTAGAATTTATTAACTTATCGTAATTTTTATGCAAAGGTAATCTCCATACCTTTTCATCTACTATACCCCCTGCTTCAAATAGTTGTTTTGATAATTTGTCGTCATTTGAAAATAAACCTGCGTATTCTGAGCCTAAAGCAACTACAATAGCTCCTGTTAAAGTCGCTAAATCAATTATAAGGCTTGGTTTGAATTTTTTTTCAGTAAACGTAATTGCATCAGCTAAAACCAGTCTTCCTTCCGCGTCGGTATTTAAAACTTCTATAGTTTTCCCACTATAAGACTTGACTATATCGCCCGGTCTTTGAGCGTTACCGCTTACCATATTTTCCACTAGACCAACTACTCCTATGGCATTAACTTTAGCTTTTCTTAAAGCTAAACTTTTCAATAGACCAACCACAACTGCGGATCCTGCCATGTCATAAGTCATGTCTTCCATAAATCTAGCTGGTTTTAAAGATATACCACCAGTATCAAAACAAACTCCTTTTCCAACAAACGCTAGAGGTTTCTTTTGATTTTTATTTCCCTTCCACTCCATTGTTACAATGTAGGATCCTCTAGAACTACCCTGTCCCACACCAAGCAAAGCATTACATTTAATCTTTTTAAGTTTTTTAGTATTATAAACTGTAATTTTTAAACCTATTTTCTTTAACTGTGTCAATCGTTTTGCATACTCATCAGGGTGAAGAATGTTACCTGGTTCAGATACAAGATCTTTTGTGAAATTAACCCCTTTTTCAATTGCATTAAATTTCTTAATTAATTTTGAATCTGTCTTTTTTTTTGAAATAACATTTATATGTAAGATCTCAGAATTTTTTTTAGTCAAATACTTATTAAATATGTAAGATTTTAATTTCATACCATGAAGTAACTCATGTAAGCATTTAATAGTATTTTTATCATCGATAGTATCTCCAAGAATATTTATTTTATTTAAATTTTCTTTTTTAAAAAACTCATAAAGCTTAGCTCCATCTTTTTCATAAGAACCATTATTATATTTAGAGGAATAAATGATTATCTTTTGATTATGATTGATATCAAAGGAAAAAATTTCTTTTTTTTTGATATTATTTTTTAAACTTTTTTTTAATAAATTTTTTTCTGAAGAATTTAATAAATTGCCAATATTTTTTATCTCAAATTTTTTGTTTGAAAAAAAAACTATTGAACCAGTAAGTTTATTGAATTTTATAGATTTAGTATATTTTTCTTTAATAATCATATTTTTATTCAATTTTCTAACAAAACGTGTATATGATTATTTTATAAAAATTCAATGAAAAAAATAATATTTAAAAACTTTTTAAGAGAAACTACTCAGTTTTTTATATTATCCAGTTGTGCTGTGACATTAATAGTTTGGGTTATCCAAGCAGTCAATTATCTTGAATTCGTAACCGAGGATGGTCACAGTTTTAAAATATATTTTTTGTATACAATTTATAGTTTACCTAAAATTTTTAACAAATTGTTACCTTTTATGTTTTTTTTCTCAATATTTTTTACTTTGATAAAATATGAGGAGCAAAATCAGACATTAATTTTTTGGACAAACGGTATTAGCAAAATAACTTTCATTAATGTTATGATAATTTATTCTTTTTTATTTGTTATATTAAATTTTTTTTTTAGTTTATATATAGTCCCTATAGCTCAAGATAAGGCAAGATCATTTATACGATCATCTAATATTGATTATTTGCCTTTGCTAGTTAAACCAAAAAAATTTATTGATACTGTAGAAAGACTAACAATTTATTCAGATAAAAAATATGAAAAAACATTAGAAAATATTATCATTAAAGATTCTTTCACTAAGTCAAAATCTAAAATTATTTATGCGAAAAAAGGTTACTTTTCAGGAAATGATGGTAATAATTTTTTAATCTTATCAAATGGTAAGATATTAAACATCAATGAAGGGAAAACAAATTCTTTTGATTTTATTACTACACAAATAAATTTATCTAAATACACTTCTAAAACTACAACTACTCCAAAAATTCAAGAGATAAATACAAGAATTCTTTACAACTGTTTATTCAAAAAAGAAAAAAAAAAGTCAAATTATCAAGATACTTCAAAATTTAAATGTGAGGATAAATTAGTATTAAATAAAGTTTCACAAGAATTGTTTACTAGAATATTTAAGCCTTTCTATATACCTCTGCTTTCTTTAATTGGAAGTTTTTTATTAATTAAATCAAAATATTCTCAAAACTTTTCTATATATAAATTTAAAATTTTTATAACAGGTGTTGTTATTATATCAATCTCAGAAATATCAACTAAGTTTTATTCTGTAAACATAGTTGAGAATATTTTAATATTTATGACACCATTTATATTATTTTTTTTACTCTATATATTGTTTGTTAAAAAATTAAAATTGAAGATTATATGATATTGAAAACCTATCAAATTTATCTAAGCAAAATTTTCACTTCTACATTACTAAAAACATTTTTAGTATTTTTGTCATTAGCATTTATATTGAACGTATTTGAAGAAATTAATTTTTTTAAAGATTTAAAGGTTTCTATAACACTTCCAATATTTTTAACTTTTCTAAATTTACCTTCAATAATATTTGATATTTTTCCATTCATATTTCTAATAACTGCACAATTTGCTTTTATCAAATTAATGGATCAAAACGAGATTATTGTTTTAAAAAATTTTGGTCTTGATAATCTGAGTATAATTAAAATTTTATCATTTTTAAGCTTTTTAATCGGTTTAATTATAATCACAATTTATTATAACTTTTCTTCTAGTCTTAAGTACTCCTACTTAAATCTAAAAAATTCATATGCAAAAGATAATAAATATCTTGCGGTAATAACTGAAAATGGAATTTGGATTAAAGATGAGATTAATGAAAATATAAATATAATAAATGCAAATCGATTTAAAAATAAAATATTATATGATGTTGATATTTTACAATTTGACAGAAATTTTAATTTCAAAAACAATATTATATCTAAAGAGATATTAATTAAGGATAAATCATGGCTGATTAAAGATGCGCAAGTTTCAAATTCAAAAGGAAAGTTGGAAAATATCAAAAATTATTATTTTGATACTAATCTGAGTTACGTTGACGTTAACTCTCTTTTTTCAAACTTGTCTTCTTTAAATATATTTGAATTAAATGATTTAAGAAAAAAATATGAAAGTATTAATTATTCCTCTACAGAAGTAAATTCAGCCATTCAAAAGCTAATTTCCTTCCCTTTTTACTTAACTTTAATGACCATCTTAGCGTCAGCGCTCATGATTAACATAAAACACAATAAATCGAAGGTTATTCATCTTATATTAGGGATTCTAATTTCTGTCATAATTTATTATTTAAGTTTCTTTTTTGAAGAACTTGGAAAAAATGAGCAAATACCTATAATTATCTCAATATGGATACCATTAGTTATTATTATGTTAATTTCTACAATAAGCTTGATAAGAATAAATGAAAAATAAATTTAGACAAACTATATTCTTAATATTTATAAATTTTTTTATTACACCTCACCTACTTTGTAAAGAAATAAATTTTGAAGCAAATTTCATAGAGTTGATTGACGAAGAGAAAAGAATAATTGCAAAAAAAAATGTAAAAATTTTTAATGAAAATGAGATTATCTATGCAGATGAAATGGACTATGACAAATTAAAACAAATAATCAAGGCTAAAGGCAATATTCGAATTAAAGATATTGATCAAAATTTAGAAATTGTTGGTGAAGAATTAATTTATTTTAAAAATCAGGAAAAATTAATTCTTAATAAAAATGTGAATATAAATTACGATAAAAAGGTATCGTTTAAAACTGATGAGGTAACATACGATAAAATCAAAAAACAAATTATGGTAAGTGGATATTCAAATATTAAAGATAATTTTGGAAATAAGATTTCATCTGAAAAATCAAAATTTTTATTAATCGAAAAATTATTAAAAATAAACTCCGTAGAGATGAACGATGAAATAGGTAATAAATACTATTTTGAAAATGCAATTATCAATTTTAAAAGTAGCGAAATTATTGCAGATGATATTAAAATTGATTTTTTTAAGTCCAGTTTTGGTAATATAAAAAATGACCCAAGATTAAGAGGAAATTATCTGTATAGTAATAATAATCAATCTTTAATAAAAAAAGGTGTATTTACAACATGCAAAAAAAATAAAGATAAATGTCCACCTTGGCAATTTAAATCTCAAGAGATTAAGCATGATAAGTTAAAAAAAACTATTTATTACAAAAATGCATGGTTAGAAATTTACGATAAACCTATTATTTATTTCCCTAAATTTTTTCATCCCGATCCAACAGTTAAAAGACAATCAGGATTTTTAATGCCTAAATTTGAAAGCTCAAGTTCACTAGGAGACTCATTATCTACACCATATTTTAAAGTAATCTCAGAAAGCAAAGATTTTACTTTTAAACCAAAAATCTATAATGAAAGTGAAGGATTATTTCAAAACGAGTACAGACAAGAAAACAAAAATTCTTCACATATTGCAGACTTTGGGTTAAAAAAAGGTAAAGGTAGTTCAAAGTCTCATTTTTTTTCAAATTCTTTTGCTGAATTGGACCTCTCTTATTTTGAAAGTAGCCAACTAGAAATTAATGTTGAAACAACCTCAGATGATAATTTTCTAAAATCTCATAAAATAAAATCTAAAATAAATAATAACAATTCATTGTTAAATTCTTTTTTAATTTTTAGAGGCAATAAAAAAGACTTAACTCTTGAAGCAAAAGTTGAGTCCTACGAAGATTTGACAAAAGAAAAATCAAGTGACAAGTACCAATATTTATTACCAAGTTTTGAAATTTCTAAAAACTTCAATAATAATTTAAATTTGGTATCCAATGGATATCATAAAAACTACGATACTAATGTATATGAAAAAGTTTTAATTAACGATTTAAGATACACTTCAATGCCAAAAATTAATTTTAATGGTTTTGTTAATAAATTTAATCTTTTGTTGAAGAATGTTACTACCGAAAGTGATAATTCATCTGAATTTGTAAATGATTTTAAATCCCAAAACTTTGGTTCATTATTATATGATGTTTCGTATCCAATGAAAAAAGAAGGATTAAAATTTGACAACTTTTTATCTGGTAAAGCATCATTTATGTATAGTCCAAATAAAAATAAGAACATAAAGAATCTTGATAGAAAAATAGATTTTAAAAATGTTTTTACTCAAAATAGGCTTGGTTTAAACGACAGCCTAGAGGGTGGTCAATCATTAACAATAGGGGGTGAATACAGGGTTGCTGATAAAGAGAGTAATAGCATATTAACCGCAGGATTAGCATCTGTTTTGAGAGATAAAAACGAAAAAAAACTTCCAACAAGCTCAACTATAAATAACAAAACCTCAGATATAATTGGCTCATTTGCATTTAAACCTAATGATAATTTCAATATTGATTATAATTTTTCTTTAGACAATGATTTTAATTCAACAAACTATAATTCAGTGAAGGCTAATTTTACAATAAATAAATTCGTTACAACTTTTGAATTTCTACAGGAGGATGACGAAATAGGAAATGAAAATCATTATTCAAATGAAATGAAATTAATGCTGAGTGACTCAAGTTCTTTAAAATACAGAACAAGAAGAAATAAAAAAACAGATTTAACAGAATATTATAATTTAATTTATGAGTACAAAAATGATTGTCTAACAGCAGCTATACAATATAATAAAGACTATTACTCAGACAAAGATTTAAAACCAAATGAAGAAATTTTCTTTACTATTTCTATTTTACCTTTCTCATCCGTAAATTCTCCAAGTAAACGTAAATGACTAAAAAACTTTTAGTAAGTATTTTGGTCTTAATGTCGCTATTTAACTTTAAATTGGCAAATTCTGAAACATTCATAAAAGCTAAAGTAAATAATCAAATTATTACAAATTTTGATGTTAAAAATGAAAAGAATTATCTTTTAGCACTTAACCCTAGTTTGAGAAACCTATCAAACGAAAATATAAACAGGTATGCGATAGACTCTGCCATAAATGAAAAAATTAAAAAAATCGAGATTGAAAAGAAATATGAAATAATAGAGAACAATTTAATTATAAAAAAAGTTTTAAAGGATTTGTACTCTGCAATTGGAATATCGAATATCGAGGAATTTAAAGATTATTTAATGAGTTATAATATCAATTTAGGTATAGTAAAAAAAAAAATAGCCATCGAAGTAGCTTGGAATGACTATATTGTGAAGAAATTTAATAATGCAGTTTTGGTTGATGAGCTAAAAATCAGAAAAAAAATTGACAAGCTTGGTGAAGAAAATTACATAGATAATATTTTGTTGTCAGAAATAATATTTACTATCAATGAAAACGAAAGTTTAGATGTAAAATTAGGCAAAATTAAAGAGAGTATAGAAAAGATAGGATTTAAAGAAACCGCAAAGATTTATAGTATTTCCGAGAGCAAAAAAAATGGAGGTAATATAGGCTGGGTTTATAAATCTCAACTTTCTAATAAAATTTTAAAACAATTAGAACAAATTGAAATTGGAGAATTTACTGATCCAATTACAGTCCCTGGTGGTTTTATTTTAATTAAACTAAATGACAGAAAAAATCAATTATTAGAAATTAATAAAGAAGAAGAATTTATAAAAGCAATAAATTTTGAGAAAAATAGACAATTAACTATGTTCTCAACTCTTCACTATAAAAGAATATATAATAGAGCCGTTATTAATGAATTTTAGTCCAATTATTATTATTGGGGGAGAACCTCAAAGTATATTTATTGAAATATTGTTAAAATCATTAAAGAAAATTCAACACCCGATTATTTTGATTACCTCAAAAGAAATATTAATTAAAAATATGAAAAAATTTAATCATAAAATTAAATTTAATCTGTTAAATAGTGATTTTTCAAATATTAAAAAGAATAAGATAAATCTTGTAAATATTAATTACAATAAATTTTCATTTTTTAAAAAAAAAATTACTTCACAGTCAAATAAATTTATAGAGGAGTCATTTAACACGGCTATTAAAATAACAAAAAAAATAAATTGTTTAGGTATAATTAATGGACCTATATCAAAAAAATCTTTTCTAAAAGGTAAACATAAAGGTATAACTGAGTTTTTAGCAAAAAAAATAGGCGTAAAATACCCTGTGATGCTAATTTACAATAAAAAACTTAGTGTTAGTCCACTCACTACACATATTCCAATATCTAAAGTATCGAGAAACATAAAAAAAAAAGACATTATTGTCAAAGTAACTAAAATTAATACATTTTATTTAAAATATTTTAAAAAAAAACCTAAGTTTGCAATTACAGGATTAAACCCGCACTGTGAGAGTTTTGACAAAGTCAATAAAGAAAAAACAGAAATTGTTCCCGCAATAAAACAATTAAAGAAACATAAAATTAATATTAGTGGACCATATGCATCTGATACAATTTTTATGAGTAATAATATTAAAAGATTTGATGTAATTTTTGGTATGTATCACGATCAAGTACTTGCTCCAATTAAAACTTTATATGGTTTTAAATCTATAAATGTAACTTTAGGATTACCATTTATAAGAGTTTCTACAGATCACGGCCCAAATGTCCATATGTTGGGTAAAAATAAATCTGATCCTAATAGTTTAATAGAGTCAATACGTTTTTTAAGAAACAATGCAATTTAGGACAAAAAAAAGTTTAGGGCAAAATTTTCTTATTGATAAAAACATTTTAAAAAAAATAGTTAAAGTTGGTAACATATCTAAATATGATCAAATTTTAGAAATAGGCCCAGGAACAGGAAATCTTACAGAATATATTATTAAAGAAAGACCAAAAAATACAATTGTCGTTGAAAAAGATATTGAGCTAATAAAAATATTAGAAAAAAAATTTAAAAAAGAAATCAAAATAATTAATAAAGATGTTCTTAGGCTTACTGAAAAATTTTATAGAGAAAAATTTTTATTATATGGGAATTTGCCTTACAATATATCAACTCAGATCCTCGCTTATTGGTGTTTAAATAAGCATATAAAATTTAAAAAATTAATACTTATGTTTCAGAAAGAAGTTGCCGATAGAATTATAGCAAAGGTTAACACCAAAAATTATAGTCGAATAACAATTTTAGCTAATTGGAAATTTAATATTAAAAAATTATTTGATGTAAATCCTGAATGTTTTTCACCTAAGCCTAAGATTAAAAGCACCTTGCTAGAATTCACACCAAAAAAAAATATATTTGAGATAAAAAATCCAAAAAATTTAGAAAATATTACTAGAATGTTTTTTCGACATAGAAGGAAAATGATCAAAAAAAATTTTGTAAGATTATTTGAAAATTTTAATTACATTTCAGAGTTAATTGAAATCAAATTAACAGATAGGCCCCAAAATATATCAGTTGAAAAATTTTTGATGATTGTTAGAGAGTTTGAGAGAAATTCATAACAAGGTTTTTATATGATTTTCTATAAATGTTCTGTCGTAGTAGTTTAATTTGTTATTTAATTCACTGTCTAATATTTCCACAATTTTATTATAACACTTTTCAAGATGATCATTTATAACAACGTAATCATAGTCTTTCCAATGCAATATATCTTTATTAAATTGCCTCATTCTTTCATCTACTATTAATTTATCTTTCATATCTCTATTAGATAATCTGTCATATAAAACTTTTTTACTTGGAGGTAAAATAAATATAGTGATCAATTTATAATTCAGTTTTTTTTTTAAAATTTGTTCTGTTCCTTGCCAATCAATATCAAAAATAACATTTTTTCCTTCTTCAAGCTTACTAATAATATTTTTTTTTGATGTTCCGTAGTAATTATCAAACACTTTTGCGTATTCTAAAAACTCATTCTTGTTTATTAAAATTTCAAATTGTTTCTTATTTATAAAAAAATAATCAATACCATTTGTTTCGTTTACTCTTGGAAATCTAGTTGTATGTGAGACAGAAGTTATATAATTTTTATTTTTTGAAATGAGTTTTACTAAAGTTGTTTTGCCTGCTCCTGAAGGGGATGAAAACACTATCATAGCCCCCTTTTTTTTTAAGGACATTTAAAATTAATTACTTTTACTCTCTATAAATTTAATAGCATCACCTACTGTTAGAATCTTCTCTGCTTCGCTATCTGAAATTTCAGAGCCAAATTCTTCTTCAAAAGCCATCACCAATTCAACAGTATCTAAGCTATCAGCACCAAGATCATCAATGAAGCTTGCCTCATCAGTTACTTTTGCTTCATCTATACCCAAATGATCTGCAACAATTTTTTTAACTTTACTTGAAATTTCATCTGACATATTAAATCCTTTGTTAATTTTTTCTTAATAAATAAAATAGAAGTTTTGTCAACCTAAATACATGCCTCCATTAACATGAATTGTTTCTCCTGTAATATAATTGGCTAAATCTGAAGATAAAAAAGCTGTCAAATTTGCTACGTCATCAGGAGAGCCAAGTCTATTAGAGGGTATTTTTGAAATAATTAATTCCTTGAATTTTGCATCAATTTTATCTGTCATCTTTGTTTCAATAAATCCAGGTGATATACAATTTATATTAATATTTTTTTTTGCGTACTCTAATGCTAAAGTTTTTGAAAAACCTATTATACCAGACTTAGATGCAGCATAATTTGATTGTCCAACATTTCCTGTATGTCCAACCACAGATGTAATATTAATAATTTTTCCATATTTATTTTTAATCATTTTTTTTAAAGAAAATTTACAAAGTAAGAATGTAGATGTAAGATTTAAATTTATTACCTCATTCCAATCTTTATGTGACATTCTTAATGATATGTTATCTCTAGTTATTCCTGCGTTGTTAACTAAAATATCAGGTCCTCCATCTAAAATTTCTGTTGAGCTATCTACAAATTTTTCAATATCATTATGTTTAGAAATATCAAATTTACTAACAAATATATTGTTGAATTTTTCTTTTAAAGATTTTAATTTTTCTTCATTTGTTCCTGTCGCAAGCACTTTAGCCTGATGTTGTGAAAAACAATTTATTATTGCATTACCAATGCCTCCTGTTGCACCTGTAACAATTATTTTTTTATTTTTCAAATCAAACATCTATATTTAGTTCTTTTATATCTTGCTCGTTATTAATAGATTTAATATTAACACTTTTATTTATTCTTTTTAAAAGTCCAGATAACACCTTTCCAGGTCCAATTTCTATAAAATTTTTAGTGCCTTTATTTATCATTAACTCTATGCTTTCAAGCCATCTGACCCTTCCTTCTATTTGTGAAACTAATAAGTTTTTTATTTCAGGTCCAGAAATTGATGGTTTTGCAGAAAAATTAGAAATTATTGGATTTGAAATATCTTTTAAATTTAAATTTAAAATTTTATCCTTCATATTTTCAGTGGCTTTTTTCATTAACTTACAGTGAAAAGGAGCACTTACATTAAGTTCTACATTTTTAATTTTTAATTTGTTTAGATCTTCACAAAGTAAATTTATATCCTTATTGAGACCACTTATTACTATTTGCTGAGGCGAATTATCGTTTGCAACAAAACACGCATGATTACTTTTTTTTATAATTTTCTCTATTGTATCTAAATTGCTACCAAGCACTGCAAGCATGCCTCCTTCTTTAGCTGGTACTGCATCTTGCATATGTTTGCCTCGTTGTTTCAAGATTTTGAGTGTCTCCTCAAAACTCAATGCACCGAAGCAACATAAAGCAGAGTACTCTCCTAGCGAATGTCCTGCAATAAACTGTGTTTTACCAAAATTAAATCCAAATTCTTTT
>MDTG01286433.1_pt1 | contig 24548 bp, 20 predicted proteins | sample 811421 | NCBI WGS metagenome assembly MDTG01 (sample SAMN05326645, study PRJNA326480) | marine metagenome | isolation source: seawater | place: Pacific Ocean: South East | collected 2011 | reverse complement strand
TTCCCCGTTGGAGGAGATCAGTTCGGTGCGGGAATCGAAGCGATCAAGGAGTCTGGAGTTGACGCAGTAATGATTGGCGTCGACAAGGACATTGCTGCCACCTCTCCAGAGTATGCAGATTACATTTTGACCTCAGCTGAAAAGCGCATGGGGGCTGCAACCTTTGACATCATCAAGGACTATGCAGTGAATGGTAATTTCTCTGGTGATTACTACATGGGTGATCTCGCGAACGAGGGAACAGATATTTCGCCGTTCTACGCCTTTGATGACAAGGTCGATCAAGCAACTAAAGATCGACTTGCCGAGTTGAAAGCCGGAATCATCGACGGTTCGATTGACCCAACTTCATAATTGGTCGCGGGCCTAATGTGAAGCAATCGTGGGGCCTCAGGCTTAATGTCTGGGGCCCCATGCACATTTCGAGAGAATTCAGAACTCTTGTCTGACGGGAGAGTAAGACCCATGAAGCTTGAGCTAAAGGGTATGACAAAAAAGTTTGGCCCTGTGTTAGCGAACGACAAAATATCTTTGACCGTTGAGCCAGGCCAAATTCACGCTCTCCTCGGTGAGAACGGTGCCGGGAAGTCCACCTTAATGAATCTCCTATACGGATTGTATCGCCCAGATGAGGGCCATATCCTGCTGGATGGTAAGGAACTGAGTCTCGCCGGCCCTGGAGACGCGATGGATGCCGGAATTGGAATGGTCCATCAGCACTTTATGTTGGTGCCGGTATTTACGGTTGCTGAGAACGTCGTTCTTGGCAACGAGCCGTCTACTCGAATCGGGTCACTTGACCTCGAGGTCGCGCGGGATCGAGTTCGAGAGATTTCGGCGCGTTTTGGTTTCGACATCGACCCTGATGCTCTGATCGAAAATTTACCCGTCGGTATTCAGCAGCGCGTCGAGATCGTGAAAGCTCTAGCGCGCGAGGCGAAAATCCTTATTCTTGATGAGCCAACAGCCGTGCTCACCCCCCAAGAGACTGATGATCTGATGGTCATTATGCGCCAGCTGGCAGACGAAGGCACCTCAATAGTTTTTATTACCCATAAGCTTCGGGAAGTTAAGGCAGTAGCGGATGTTGTAACAGTTATTCGCGGAGGGAAAGTGATCGATTCTGTAAGCCCGCGGACATCTATTGAAAAACTCGCATCTCTTATGGTCGGCCGAGAGGTTGACCTTACCGTTGCGAAAAAACCTCCCAAAACTGGGGATGTGGTTCTAAAGGTCAATGACCTTGTCGTGGTTGATGACAGACAGCAAAAAATTATCGATGGGATTTCCCTCGAGGTTCGTGCTGGAGAAATTCTTTGTCTTGCTGGGGTTGAGGGCAACGGTCAAACAGCTTTTGCAGAGACACTTCTTGGGCTGCGTGAGGTAACCGCTGGAGGTGTCAGCCTGGGGGGAAGAGATATCACTAATGCTAGTGTTCGGGAAGTTCTTGATTCTGGAGTCGGATTTATTCCAGAGGACCGAAAGAAAGACGGGGTCGTGGGTGAGTTCACTCTCGAAGAGAATTTCATGACCGACGGTTCTCACGAGGAACCATGGACAAACGGGCTCACAATAAATTTTGCGGAGCGGGAAAAAATGAGCGCCGAGCTTATAAAGCGCTTCGATATACGGACCCCATCAGCAGCAACTCCCGCTAAAAAGTTGTCTGGAGGAAATCAGCAGAAGGTTGTAGTGGCACGAGAATTGACTCGACCGCTCAAACTTCTCGTTGCTGCTCAGCCGACGCGAGGGGTGGATGTTGGGTCGATCGAGTTCATTCATGAGCAAATTGTCGCGACTCGAGACTGAGGAATTCCTGTCGTTATCATTTCAACAGAGCTAGACGAGGTTTATGGGCTAGCAGATCGCATCGCGGTAATGTACCGGGGCCGGATTGTTAGGACAGTATCACCGAAAACCTCTCGTGAGCATATGGGTCAGATGATGGCGGGAATTGTTCCTGCGGGGGTGTCCTGATGAAGCTTTTGAAAGAACTTCTCAGCACAAGCCCAACACGGGCTTTTCTTTCTATTATTATGGGATTTCTCGTTGGGGCCATTTTTATGATGGTATCGGGAGATGAGGTTGGAGAGGCCTTCGATCAAGGCGGTCTTGGAGATGCTCTTTGGGCCGCGGTTTTGACAGTCGCAGATGGGTACAGCGCTCTCTTCCGTGGCTCCATTTTTAACAATCGAGCCGACGATGTTGTCGCCGCGATTCGGCCAATGACAGAAACTTTGCGCTTAGGCGCTCCGCTGATCGCGGCTGGGCTCGGGATTTCTCTGGGCTTTCGAGTTGGTCTTTTCAACATTGGCGGCAACGGGCAGATGATTTTCGGGATTCTCTGGGCCACCTGGGTCAGCACGAGAATGGAGCTGCCGATAATTCTCCATATGGTTGTCGCACTCGTCGTGGCAATCCTTGGAGCTGCTTTATGGGGAGCTTTGGTAGGTTTCCTAAAGGCCAAAACTGGGGCTCATGAGGTGATCTTAACCATCATGCTGAACTATGTCTCAATCTATCTGTTTACTTGGTTTATACGAAGCCCAAACCTGCTTCAACAGGTAGAGGCTGGCGGCACCCCAAAGTCTGATGCGCCGGCCCTGACTGCTCAGCTGCCGCAGCTTGTTCCGGGGGTTTATTCTCTCCACCTTGGTTTTCTGCTTGCCGTGGCTGCGGCGATCACCTACTGGTGGCTTATGGAGCGGTCTGCAGTTGGCTACAGGTTCCGAATGGTTGGACACAATCCAAACGCGGCGAGGACGGCTGGCATTTCTGTTGAGCGAACCTACATGCTCGCTATGGCGGTATCCGCAGCATTCCTTGGGGTTGCAGGAGCAAATCAGGCGCTTGGAACCCAGGTGCCCTACACGGAGACGGTTCATTCAGGCATTGGTTTCGATGGCATAACCGTTGCGCTGTTGGGTGGAGGAAATGCGCTCGGGATCTTCTTTGCCGGACTTTTGTTTGGTGCTTTCAAGGCCGGGGGTCCACAGATGCAGGTTATAGGAATTTCGCCAGATGTACTTGGGATAGTTCAAGGAGCCATTGTCTTATTTATTGCCGCGCCCCCTTTGGTCCGGGCGATCTTTCGCCTACCGGTTTTGGCAAATACTCCGGCTCTTGACTCCTTACGAGCTCGCTTCTCAAGAAAAGGGGTTTCCGAATGACCGTAACAACTCCGGGAATGTTCTCACTGGCTGAAGCCCAGGTTAGTTGGAAGGCGCCATTGTTTATGACTTTCTTCAGCCTTACCGTATTCTTCGGATTTGGGATTTTGGGTCGGCGCCAACCTGTTGAGTTCACTCTGACTGATGAGGATGCGAGTTTTTCTCTGCCGTCTATTCAGGCAATATCCAGCTCGGTGGGCCTGGTTTTGGGCGGAATTCTTTTCGCAATAACGGCCCTAGCCTTTTTATGGGTTTACAGGAAAAAACCTGTTCCGCTTTGGTGGTCTGTAATTTTTGGATTGATTTCGATAACGGCTCTTCTTGGTTGGCTAGCGGCCGGGGATCGTGTCCCCGTAGCTTTCCTCCTAGCGAATGCAATTGTCCTAGCGATCCCGATAATGTTTGGCGGTCTGGCTGGCGTAATGTCGGAGAGAGTTGGGGTAATAAACATTGCGATAGAGGGTCAGTTGCTGACCGGAGCTTTCGTCGCGTCGGTAGTGTCAACTCTCACTGGAAACTTGTACGTTGGGCTGGTGGCCGCCATGGGAGCCGCTGCTCTCGTTTCTAGCGTTTTGGCCGTGTTCTCAGTCAGATACCTTGTTGACCAGATAATTGTCGGGGTTGTCCTTAACGTACTGGTTATCGGCACTACTGATTTCCTTTACTCGCAGTGGCTCACTCAAGATGCGTCAAACAGTAATTCCCCAGGGACGTTTCCTATTTTTTCTGTTCCGGTGCTGAGTGAAATTCCAATTCTGGGGCCAGCTTTGTTTGAAAACCGAATTACGGTTTTTCTCGCCTTTATTGCCATACCACTGTTGTGGTTCGTCCTTTTTAGGACTCGTTTCGGGCTTAGAGCCCGAGCGGTTGGAGAATATCCTATGGCGGCAGACACCATGGGAATTCGGGTGGAAGCGACACGTTTTTGGTGGGTGGTAATTGGTGGCTCCCTAGCAGGCCTTGGGGGAGCCGCCCTGACAATCGGCAATGTTGGAGCCTTCGGCAAAGAGATGACCCAAGGCCAGGGTTTCATTGCGTTAGCTGTGGTTATTCTCGGAAGATGGCATCCTTTCTATATGTCGGCCGCAGCCCTACTTTTTGGATTTTCAATAATCCTTAGAGTCTGGGCTAACCAAGTGAGTCCGGGAATTCCGACCGATTTTATTATTATGGTCCCCTATCTCGTGACAGTTATAGCGGTCGTTGGATTTGTTGGGCGGGTCAGGCCACCCGCGTCGGTCGGTCGAGCCTACGTGAAAGAGTGAGATTCTTGGAAGATAGCGAATGGAAGTCTCTATTTAGTGCCGCTTGTGAGGCCATGGAGAAAGCTTATGCTCCCTATTCGAAATTCCCGGTTGGAGCCGCTGCCCTTGTAGAGGACGGCCGCATTGTTTCTGGATGCAATGTGGAAAATGCAAGTTATGGGGTTGGTCTCTGTGCTGAATGTTCCCTGATTTCAAACCTGGTCATGTCCGGAGGTGGAATGCTTACGGCTTTCACATGTGTCGACGGCCACAAAAAGATTCTTATGCCCTGCGGGCGTTGTCGACAGTTACTGTTCGAGCACAGCTCAGAGGGTATGTTGCTCCAGACTCCATTGGGTTTTAGGACGATTTCGGAGGTGCTACCACAGGCTTTTGGGCCAAGAGAACTCAAGGAATTCCATGATGAGTGAGTCGCAGAACGAGAAACTTGACTTCCACTCTTTGCCAAAAGTCTCTCTCCATGACCACCTGGATGGAGGGTTGAGGCCGGAAACGATTCTAGAAATTGCAGAGCAGGAAGACCTGCAATTAGAAATCGAGGGTTCGGGTCCGTTACGGCAGTTTGATCCGCACGACCTTGGCTCCTGGATCGCCGGGAAGGCGGATTCTGGCTCTCTCGAGGATTACCTCGAGACATTTGCGTTGACTACGGCCGTAATGCAGAGTGAGCAAGGTTTGTATCGTGTAGCCCGAGAGTTTGTGGAGGATTTAGTTAGGGATGGGGTAGTAGTCGGTGAAGTTCGCTGGGCTCCAGAGCAGCACTTGGTCGGCGGTCTCAGCCTGGATCAGGCGGTGGAGGCCGTTCAGGGAGGGATAGAGGATGGGGTTTCAGCGGCCCGTAAAGGTGGCACCACTATCCATGTGGGTCAAATCCTGACCGCTCTGCGAAGTTCAGACAAATGTAGGAGTATTGCCGAGCTAACGATTCGTCATCGGGAATCGGGAGTGGTTGGTTTTGATATTGCCGGTCCTGAAGATGGATTTCCTCCCAGTTTATTTCGGGAGGAATTTGATTATCTGGCGCACGAGTTGTTTCCGGTTACTGTCCACGCGGGTGAGGCTTGTGGGCCCGATAGTATTATGAGCGCGCTAGTTGACGGCCGTGCATTACGCATTGGACACGGGGTTCGGCTTGTCGAGGACATATCTAATCCGTCGGCTCTCACTGTTGCTGATGCCGGTCTCGGGAGCGTCGCAAGGTGGGTTTTGGATCGGCAAATTCCCCTCGAGCTTTGTCCCTCATCGAACCTCCAAACCGGTGCCGTATCCGCAGGGGACGCTGGATTAAGGGCTCACCCTTTCGATGATTTGTACAGACTAGGCTTTGCAGTAACGGTGAACCCAGACAATCGATTGATGAGCGCTACAACCGCAACAAACGAATTATCTTTACTTGCGCAGACTTTTTCCTACAGTAATCAAGATCTGTTAAATTTTCAGTTAACGTCGCTAGCGAGTTCATTTCTTGACCTCGAAACCATGGATGGAATTTTAGACCTGATTGTAGAGGCCTACTCTGGCTCAGAGAGCTCTTCGACAATTTGACCTAGAGCTGATTCAAGGTCCGCGGCAATTCTCGTGGCGGCTGCAATCGTTTCCTCCTGAGTGTCGATATAAAACTTCACTTTCGGCTCTGTTCCGCTTGGTCTGATTATTACTCGGCAATTGTTGTCAAGGTAAAACCTCAAAATATCGGTAGGCGGAAAGCCATATTCACCCGTTTGAAAATCATCCATCCGTGTCACCGAGAATGAGCCTATGTGATCTATATTTTTTTCTCTTACAGCATTGGTTATGGCGGCCCCTTTGAATCCCGGTTTTAGAGATTTGGTGATTTGCCGGGAAGAAAACGCTCCGACCGTGGAGTAAATATTTTGAAGATAATCGATTAGAGTCTCACCCTTCTTAGCCAACACATTCACCAGAGAAATTATTGCTAGTGCCGCGGTTATACCGTCCTTATCTCGAACCGAGTCTGGGGTGACAAGAAACCCGAGAGCTTCTTCATAACCAAATTTCAGGTTCGAAACCCTTGAGACGTGCTTGAATCCGGTGAGCGTCTCTTCATGTCTTATACCGAAATGGTTGCAGATTTTTTGCAGAATCGGCGAGCTGACAATGGAATTTGCAAAGCTTCCGCCAGCATGTTGCATGGCTAGTGATTCTGCAAGGTGCCACCCTAGTATTGCTCCAGTTTCGTTGCCGGACAGTATCCGGTACCCGCCGGGCTCTGCCGGGCTTCTCACCCCGACAGCCAATCGATCGGCATCAGGATCGTGGGCAATAATCAGGTCTGCGCTGTTTTCTCGCGCTAAATCAATGCTCATGTCGAGAGCACCTTTTTCCTCAGGGTTCGGGAACGAGACTGTTGAAAAATTCGGGTCGGGATTGAATTGATCCTCAACGATAAGCGGTTTTTGGAACCCAGCTTGCTGAACAGCTGTTAGGAAAGTTTTACCCCCAACACCATGCATTGCAGAGTAAACCACCGCGATTTCGCGGCCCGTAGGCGGTACAGGTCTGAGCTCCTCACAACTTTTCGTGATGTAGGAGGAAATGATGTCGTCATTCAGGAGCTCAATTGACTCGGATGATCGGTTAACTTTAGTCCAAGAAGAATCCTCTACGACAGCCCGGATGTGTCGCTCAATTTGACCTTCAGCGGGTGGGACAATTTGTGAGCCCTGGTCTTTGCCCCCAAGGTATAGCTTATAACCGTTGTCCGAGCTGGGATTGTGACTGGCCGTGATCATTATGCCGGCATCCGCTTCCAAAGCCCGGACTGCAAATGCGAGGACCGGAGTCGGAACCAAGTCAGACATCAGCATCACATGGAAACCAGATCCTGCAAGTATTTCAGAGGTGTCACGGGCAAAAGTTTCCGAATTATGTCGACCATCAAAGCCGACCACAACCACGGATTTTTGCCGACCAACTTCTTTTTCCCGCTCTGCCAAGAATTGTGCCAATCCAGCTGTTGTTTGAGCAATCACTGTCCTATTTAGCCCGTTTGGACCGGCACGCATCGGTCCTCGCAGACCGGCCGTCCCAAAACTTACCCTTGCGCCGAACATTTCAGTAGCTTGCTCGATCGCGTCAGAGTCCTCCGCGGCCAACCGTAAAGTCAGGTCGTCCAGTTCTTTTAGGTACTTGTCTTCTATTTCAATTTCTATCCAGGCTGCAACGAGACGCCTTATCTCTGCTAAAGATTTCATAGAGCCAATATGGTTTCCGCTAATAATTTACTTAGGGTAGGTTCTGCGGCCTTACCAATCGAGATAACCTCTTCGTGGCTGAGCGGATTGGGAGAAATTCCGGCAGCCATATTTGTAATGAGCGAAAAAGCCAGAACCTCCATCTTTGCCTCACGCGCTGCAATCGCCTCCAGAGCCGTCGACATTCCAACTATGTGACCGCCCATCGTTTTAGCCATTTGGACTTCGGCAGCGGTCTCGTAGTTTGGGCCCCTGAACTGAACGTAGACGCCCTCGTCAAGAGAACTATTAGCCGCGCGAGCAACTTCGCGAAGTTTAGAGGAATAAAGATCTGTTAGGTCAACAAAGTTTGCTCCTTCGAGAGGAGTCTCGCCAGTCAAGTTTATGTGGTCGGATATCAGCACCGGTTGTCCTGGGCTGAAGGTTCCTTTTATTCCTCCCGCTCCATTAGTTAGCACCATTGTCTCCGCGCCACACGCCGCAGCGGACCTGACTGAGTGCACAACCGACCGAACACCTTTGCCCTCGTACAAGTGTGTTCGGGCGCCGATGAGGAGAGCGTTTAGCCCATTCTGCATTGTTACAGCTCGGAGGGTTCCGGAGTGTCCGGGGATTCCGGAAACTGAAAAACCGGGGATATCAGAAGATGGTAAAGAAGCGACGGTTTCCCCGAGATAATCGGCCGCTTGCCCCCAGCCGCTCCCCAGAGTTATCGCGATGTCGAACCGGTCGAGACCGGATTTAGCTAGGATTTGGCTCGCTGCGAGATCGGCGAGCTTATGGGGGTCTTCCGCCGCAGTCACTTTACTCATGAAACAACAATATCGAGGAGAAGCCGATTACGCAGATCTACTCAACCTCGATTAGGAGCTGACCTCCCGCCACGGCGTCCCCCTCTCTGACGTCGACAACTTTCACCGTGCCATCAAAAGCCGCCGTGATTGGCTGTTCCATTTTCATTGCCTCAAGCACGCAGAGAAGCTCTCCCTTTACAACCTTGTCTCCGGCCTTAACTGCAACTTTAACCACGGTAGCTTGCATTGGCGACAGGATTTGTCCTTGAGATGAGTTAGCCGACACATCCTCAAAAACGGTGCGCTTTGGAGCGCGGCTCAGCGTGGCATTCTGGCCGGCCGCAAAGATACCTGCCGGGACACCAACTTTTAAACGTCGTCCTTCCACCTCAACCACGACGGTTCTATAAAGATCCTCGGCATCAAAGCCCTCCTCAATCGAGCCGTCCCACGGATCGATTGAAGAGGCAAATTCTGTTTCTATCCACGTTGTATGAACGCTGAATTTTGAGGGTTTATCAGCGCAGAACGCTGAATCTTGCAGGACCGCGCGATGGAAAGGAATAACCGTTGGTAGTCCGGTGATCTCAAACTCTTTTAGCGCTCTCCGTGATTTTTCAATAGCGTCTTTGCGAGATGACCCTGTAACTATCAATTTTGCTAACAGGGAGTCGAACGATCCTGAAATTACGTCCCCTGTGGTGATTCCTGAATCAATTCTTACGCCGGGCCCCCCGGGAAATCTTACTGAATGGATCGGTCCTGGCGTTGGAAGGAAAGCTCGACCAGGATCCTCTCCGTTTATTCTAAATTCAATGGAGTGTCCGCGAGATTTTGGATCAGAATAATCTATTTCTCCTCCCTCGGCTATTCGGAACTGTTCTCGAACGAGATCTATCCCGGTTATTTCCTCTGAAACTGGGTGCTCAACTTGGAGGCGAGTGTTCACTTCGAGAAACGATATTGTTCCGTCTCGTGCGATAAGAAACTCGCACGTGCCCGCTCCAACGTACCCCGCTTCCCTCAGTAAGGCTTTGGACGAGTCATATAGGACTTTTTCTTGTTTTGAGGACAAAAAAGGGGCGGGAGCCTCTTCGACTAACTTTTGATGACGGCGTTGGAGAGAACAATCTCTCGTGGACACCACAACCACATTGCCTTTTGAGTCAGCCAGGCACTGTGTTTCAACGTGGCGTGGTTTGTCGAGGTACTTTTCAACAAAACAATCCGCCTGACCAAATGCTGCCATCGCCTCCCGCTTTGCCGATTCGAATTTTTCTGGAATCTCTTCCAGCGTATGGGCAACTTTCAGACCTCTGCCGCCACCTCCGTGAGCGGCCTTAATTGCAATTGGAACTCCATGTTTTTCACCAAAACGAACAAGCTCTTTGACTCCTTTTACCGGATCTGGGGTGCCCGGAGCCAGGGGGGCGCCGACTTTTTGCGCGATTTGCCGGGCGGATACTTTGTCTCCAAGCGCCTTAATTGACGCGGGGGGCGGGCCTATCCAAATTAAGCCCGCGTCAATAACCATTTGAGCAAATTCCGCATTCTCGGATAGAAAGCCATAACCAGGATGAATGGCGTTTGCCCCTGATCTCTTCGCCACCGAAAGAATTTTTTCTGGGACTAGATAGGTCTCCTGGGATGTTTTCCCATTCAAGGCATATGCCTCATGGGCGAGGCGGACAAAACGGGCATTCCGATCCTGGTCCGCGTAGATGGCCACGGTGTTGATTCCCGCGTCTTTGGCGCTACGAATGACACGAACAGCGATTTCACCGCGATTGGCGATCAAAAGTTTTGAAATTGCAGGCACAACGAGAGTTTAGGCGGTTTATGTCGCCACTAGTAGGAGCACACGGATAAAACAAGCGAAAAATTGATGTCGAATTGCTACAAAGGAATGTTGCCGTGTTTGCCCTTTGTTCGTTCAGGTGTTTTGTTTCGAAGGGCTCGTAAACCCTTGATTACCGCGTTCCGCGTTGCCGAGGGCTCTATGACACTGTCAATTTCGCCTCGTTCCGCGGCTAAAAATGGGCTAGCGATGTTGTAGGTGTATTCGTTGGCTAGTCGAGAACGCACTGAGTCAACATCCTGACCTAGATCTTCTGCTTGCTTGAGTTCATTTTTGTGAAGAATGTTGACGGCACCTTGGCCGCCCATAACCGCTATTTCAGCAGTCGGCCACGCGAAGTTTAGGTCCGCACCCAAATGCTTCGACCCCATGACAATGTAGGCACCACCATATGCTTTGCGAGTGATTACGGTGACGAGCGGGACCGTAGCTTCAGCATAAGCATAAAGAAGTTTTGCCCCCCTTCGAATGACACCGGTCCACTCCTGGTCGGTCCCAGGTAGGTAGCCCGGGACGTCGACCAGAGTCAAGATTGGAATTCCAAACGCATCCGCGAATCGAACGAACCTAGCCGCTTTCTCGCAGGCATCAATGTTGAGAGTTCCCGCCATTTTGTTTGGTTGGTTTGCAATTATTGCTGCTGTTTGGCCTTCGACCCGTCCAAAGCCAACTACAATGTTGGGCGCGAATAGCGATTGAATCTCGAGAAATGAGCCGCTGTCAACCAATCCATCGATAACCGCTCTCATGTCATACGGCTCGGAGGGGTTGTCGGGGATGAGCTGGTTCATTTTGCGGTCATTATCAGTGATTTCGACATCGGTATTTGAGGCATAACGCGGGGCCTCTGAGTCGAAATTGTCCGGTAAGTAGGAGATTAGAACGCGGGCAAAATCAAAAGCATCTGCCTCATCTTTGGCAAGGTGGTGAGCCACCCCAGAAGTTTTATTGTGTGTAAGGGCTCCCCCAAGCTCCTCCATTCCAACATCCTCACCAGTTACTGCCTTAATGACATCGGGACCGGTAACGAACATTTGACTGGTTTTATCGACCATAATCACGAAGTCTGTGAGAGCGGGCGAATAGACCGCTCCTCCAGCGGCCGGACCACAAACTATCGATATTTGTGGAATAACTCCTGAGGCTTTGGTGTTTCGCTTAAAGATTTCTCCATACTTACCTAGGGCGGTAACCCCCTCCTGAATGCGCGCTCCTCCAGAGTCCAAAATTCCTATTATTGGCACCTTGGTGGTGAGTGCAAAGTCCATGATCTTGATTATTTTGTCACCTGCGACCTCACCCAAAGAGCCGCCAAAAACGGTGAAATCCTGACTGAACACGGCGATTTGACGACCGTGAATTGTGCCAAGACCAGTAACTACCGCATCACCGTAGGGGCGCTTTTCGGCCATCCCGAAGGCATTTGTCCGGTGCCGAACGAATTCATCCAGTTCGACAAAGGACCCATGGTCCAGCAATTGACTAATTCGATCTCGCGCCGATTGCTTTCCTTTGGAATTTTGTCGCTTAGCTGCCTTTTGATTTCCATCGACGACAGCTTCGTGAAACCTGTCCTTGTACTCCGCAATACGATCGCTTGTAGAGGGAAGATTTGGTTTACCCGTGTCCTTGCTCACGTCCCTTACCTTAGCGCTCTCTGAACCGATTAGGTGGTGGCGAGAACATGTTGTTTCTGATTCTCGCTAATTCAAGACCTACAAGACGGATTTTGTGGCGGAGAGAATTCCGAAGTGTTAGTTGAAGGAGCTTAATTGACGGGCCGGCTTTTTCGGGGTCCCAAGAGGCCCAATGTTTTGGACCGTAATGCAGAGGTTTTTCCTGCATCATCCAGTAGGCTACAAATTTTTGGGCGCCTTCTTGCGACACTTTCCATGGAGTCAGCTTCGCTTCGTTTGCGTCAGACGGGCTCAAAACTGACCTAACGTCAGCAATTTTGTCCCACTGGCTGGCCTGAGTGACCCAGACCGGCTTTCCCAAAAGGTTGCTCTCCAGCCCGATGGTTGATCTTTCCACTATTACGTAGTCAGCAGAATCGACAAGTTGATAAGAGTTGACTTTTGAGTTGTGCCAGTGAATTTCTAGGCTCGGAAATTTTTTTTGCAAGTTTAAAATTTCTTCCACTTCCTTCAGAAAATATTTCCGGCTTTTTGATGCGAGATTTGGGTGAAGTCTCAGGATTAGGTGCGTGTCTTGATTGCTGAAGTGATGCATGATTCTCTCAAAAGCCTCAAATCGGGTCGACCACGCATCGATGTTCCACATTTGCCCGAAGGCTAAAAATTCATCAAAGGAAGATGCAAAAAAAACAGCTCGTTTTTTGTCGGAACTTTTCTGAATGTTTACTCTAGCTTTTTCCCACCCGACAGAAAATAGGTTCGTTCCTCCTTCCCCACGTATCCTTGAGGCCAGCCACTCGTCTGCTAAACGCTTTGTTTCCTCGCCGGATAGATGTTTTGTGAATTCGTAAACTTCCGATTGTGATGCGAGCCTGTCGTGCGGCTGGGTGGTCCCCAGATAGTACGAGTTTTCTCTCGCCCGACCATTTTCGTAGAGACGAACAGGTATTTGGAAAGATTCTGCCAATATTCGTGCGGCTTTTTGCCGAGAAGTCCGACCGTTGGGTACCAAAACCTCGCCAGGTTGGTCCGCGGTCCACAAAGCATTTAGTGACCAGTAAGTTTTTGTGGCGTTAGCAATTAATTTAGCGCGAAGTGAAACCGCCTCAACCGAACGGGGAATATAGTCAAGTCGAAAATAGGTAAATAGTTCCGAGTCAACCGCGGCATTAATTTCGTCAAATTGAACTTGGGGAATCTTATCCGACTTCTCAATTATGGTGAGTTTGGAATATTTCGCACCCAATTTAGTTAATTCGGTTGCGAGACCCTGATTTCTCACGCTGTGGCCGAGAATTTTTGCAAGAAAGTTGGTGGGTAATCCCTGACGAATTACGGTGGTGGGTTGCAGATCGACTATTGCAACGTCTTTTTTTTCTCCTCGGAGGTCTGCCACAATCGAAGCGACCACCGAGAGGCTGCGCGAAGTCGCCCCCTCGTAGTGAATAAGGCAGGTCCAAGTCATAAAGATTTCCGTCTCTGCATAGCCCAAACAGCGGGAACGCCTAGAGGTCCAAGTACGGCAAGAATACGCAATACCCAGCCTGCTAATGCCCCTTTCCCAGTGTGGAGCCGTCCGCTGAAGAGAGCTCTGCGGCGAAGATTGTGTAGGTCATAAAGAGCCGGCCGGACCTTTGGGTCTCGAAGAAGAGCACTTTCCGCAGTGAACCAAAAGTCCCAGCTGGAATTAATTTTTGTCCAAGCGCCGCGGTGACGGTCAATTAGGTGCCATGGTTTCACTGGACCCGAGTAATGAATAATTATGGATTTCGATAGCTCGATAGTCAGGGCATGCCAGCTTGATAGAAAATTGAACTTTGCTTCAACCGTATGAGTAAAACCAGAGTAGAGCTTATTGAATAAGAACTGCTCAGAGCTAAACCGCTTTTCGGGAAGTAAGCGCAGGGCAGTGATCCATTCAGCTCGTGGCTGATTGGTCCAGCCAAGAACCCCTGCATTGAATCCCTCGAAGCGCGTTTGCGGGCTTTCAAGCTTTTTGGCTACGACGAGTTTTTTGGAATTTGGGGCTTTCTCGAGGTGGTCGAAGAGTTCGTCCCATCCTGATCTCGCTATCGTATCAAGGTCAAGCCACAGGTGAGGCGCGGGAATCTTATCTGCAATCACAAACTTAGAGAAGGTCGTAATCGTGAGGTGCCTTCGCTCTGTAAATTCGGGATTTGGAGATAGTTCGATCATAGTAAGACCTAGCCCGATTAGGTTTGCAAAATCTTTGATTTTTTTTTGGTGAGAGGGCTTGAGGTGTCCCGAAAAATAACCGACAAGAAGATTAAATGGTTTGGACGATGTCGATAAAAGGGAGTGTGCAAGAACAAAAAATGCGTAGATCATTTTGTCGTCGAGAGCTACCGCAACAAGTCGAGAATCTTTCGGGGATTGATTTTTTTCCGATACCAAGATGCATTCCTCAGAATTTAATGAATTGGATGAGTTCCTCGTGGGATCCATTGTTTCATTGTCGTAAGAAATTTATTGAGAACTATCGCCATTGGTCCGAGAGCCGAGAGAGCCCTTAGTAGGTTGTAGCCAGAGTGGTCGCGACGAACTTGGACCCTCCCCGCCCTGAGGGCATCTCTTTGTCGGACGGTAAATTCGGCTTCAAGTTCGGTCTCCCGAATTTCTTCAATTAGTCTATTTTCGGCCCAAAACCAGGCAGACCAGGGGCAAATGTGCTTCAGGCAACCGTGTGTCAAGTCTCGTCGAAGGTGCCATGGCTTGTGCGCACCCGCGTAATGAATTATGAAAGGCATGTCGGAGGGCTCGAGTGAATCTACCCTGTAGGTAAGTAAATTAAATTTCTCGGGGATGGTTTTTGTAAACTCCGAATAAAGCTGATTGAAGAGAAATTGTTCCTGAGTTGCGACGGGCCCCATGTCCGATAGCGGAGTTTCCCAGTCCTTTCTCTTGCCCTCTGGCCATCCGAGAACCCCCGCGTTGAATGCAAGGTTGGAGGGTCCATCTTTATTCGGTTTCTTCGATGTGCCTCGAGCTGCCACGACGAGGGATTCGGACTCCGAGCATCCCACTAGGTGTTGGAAAATTTGGTCCCAGCCGGGCAATGCAACAGTGTCTGCGTCAATCCAAACGTGAGGAGTTTCGAACATATCGCTGAGAAGAAATTTGGTGAAGGTGGTTGGCGAAATATGCCCCTGCCTGATAAAAAGGCGCCGATTGGGCAGCTCCTGAAATGAGACCTCAATTTTCAGGTGGTGAGCAATTCTGTGAAGGAAATTCCTATCGCGAAGAGGAAGACTATCCTCGAGATAGCCAACCGTGACGACAAATTGATGCTTTGAATGGTTCTTCATCGACGAGAGCAGCACAGCGAGCCCCAGGACCATTTGCGAATCAATTGCGCAAACCACATGTCCGGTCTTGGCACGATTGCCAGCGTTCCGAGTGGCGCTATCATTTTTGTTCATTTTGCTGCCACTTCACTTGATTTTCAAGACCTTCTTCGAGGCTCAGAGAATGCGAGAAACCGAGCTCTTCTTGGGCTTTGGAGCAGTCCCCTGCGGTCCGGTGCTGATCTCCTCTGGCCTCGGGCAAGTAATTTAGCCTAAGAGGACGGTCTACAAAATTTCCAATTATTTGCAAGGCCTCGTTGAGAGAGCGCTCTCTAATTCCCGAAATATTGTAGACCTCTCCATCGCGTCCTAAATTGAGCGCTGAAATTGTGGCGGATACGCAGTCATCAATGTAGGTGTTTGAACGAGATTGAGAACCGTCCCCCAGAATCTTGATTTCCTCGTCTTTTAGGGCATTATTGATGAACTTGCGATACGCCATGTCCGGTCGCTGGCCCGGGCCATAAACTGAAAAATAGCGGAGGATTGTTACTGGTAAACCTGAATCCCGCCAATGAGCCAGCGCTAGGTTTTCTGCCGCTAATTTGGTCACGCCGTAGGGAGAGATAGCGGCCGTGGGAATTTGTTCATTTCCAACTGCCTCTCGGCCGTAGACCGAGGAAGTTGAAATCTGAATAAATTTTGCCAGCTCCCAGTTTTGGCTCTGCTCGATGAGCCGAGAAACCGCGTTGAGATTGCAACTGGAGTAAAGCTCAAATTCGCTCCAGCTAAGTCCGAGTCCTGGCATAGCGGCTTCATTAATGACGTGGGTTATGTCGGTGGGAAGCTGGGACAGATTATCGGAGCGCAGATCGAGCTGAAATTGGGATACTCCTGGCAAATCGGAAATTTGAGACCATCGGTAAGCTTTCTCGTCGGATGGGTAAAGTCCGCCAAGAAGACCGTCCAAAGCAACGGTGTTAATGCCTCGAGATGACAGTTCGCGAACAAGTGCTGAGCCTATGAAGCCTGCCGCTCCGGTAACTAGTACCTTCATCATTATTCTCCCAGATCTCGAGTTCGCAATTTTTTATCCCTAATAAACCTTGCCATATTCGCGTGCAACTGCCTCTGGGCTAAACAGTTTGGTTGCGGCACTAATGATTTTTCCCCGAGAAGCTGCCGAATTTGGCCTCGAACGGCCAGAAAGTGAATTCAATAGGGATGTTAGGCCGGTGACATCTGAAAAAGAATGCCCAAACCCAATCGACGAAATCATCTCATCCATTCCTCCCACACCCGAACGAATCAGGGGTATGCACCCCCGAACAGATGCCTCGGCCACCACGAGCGGGGCGTTCTCAGCTTTGCTCGAGACGATCAGAGCATCGGCCCTTGAAAACTCCTCAGCAAGGCTTTTCGGAGACTGCTCTCCTATTAATTTAATTCCAGGCCCTTCGAATTTTCCACCTCCCTTGCCGACTAAGACAAGCTCAGTTCTCTCGTTGTTGCGGAAGTTAGCCCTGAAAGCTTGGACGGCGAAATCAATGTCTTTTACTGGGTCCGAAAGATTTTTTGCTACGGCTATGGTGCGAAAGGTTTGCTTTTCGTTGGGGCTGGAAGGCCGCTCATCAGTTGTCAAAAAAATAGGGTTTACAGGGTTTGAGATTACCGAGATGTCAGCACTTTCAAAAGTCGCGCTTCTTCGGGCTTCTTCTGCAAGCCATGTGCTGGGGGCGATGACTGTTAAGTTTTTTATTTCAGAGACATGTCTCGCTTTGGTTGACAAATTTTTTGAAATCAACGACTGGAAGATCGGTCTAACCGCAGGGCAGAGTGAGCAGGTTGCCCTGAAACCCGCGCACCCAAGAGAATAATGGCAGCCGCCGGTGAAAGGATTCATGTCGTGCAGAGTCCATATCATTCGCTTCCCTCGGCTAACCTCCTCGATTGCGGCTGGGTTGAGCACTCCGGTGACGCCATGGAGGTGGATCACGTCAGAGTCATCTAGGGAGCTTGTTTCCATGCCGTTTATTGAGTCCCTAATTAGACTTAAGGGGGAATTAAATTTTGGATTCTTGATCGCATATTGGTCAATCGCTGCCGCAGCAGTGTGCTTTGGGGACGAGAGTGGAGCATTTCTGAGGTCTGTCTCAATTACAGAGTAAAGTTTTGAATTCATCCCCAACCGGTTTTGTGCCTCCGTCAGGATCCTCGCCACCGTGCCTGCTCCGCCAGTGCGGGAGAAATTCACGTGGGCTATTTTGTGCTGCACATGACTACGCTAGTTGGAAATTGAGTTTTACGCGCCGACATTTAGGTGAATATGAAGAAAGGCTCCGTAATGAATGGCCCACTTGCACCAGTTGTTCTCATAATCTACCGGCGTCCAGACCTCACTAAGTTGGTGTTTGAAGAGGTGAGAAAAATTAAGCCAAAGACCCTCTACATAGTTGCCGACGGTCCGGCTGCGGAAAAAACTGGAGATGAAAGTCGAGTAAAGGCGGCGCGGGAAGCAGTGAATTCTGTGGATTGGGATTGTCAACTGACCCAAATCTTTGCCGAGGAAAATATGGGACTCAAGAATCGGATTATCTCGGGTTTAGATGAAGTTTTTTCCCGGGAGGATTTCGCGATTATTTTAGAAGATGATTGTCTTCCCTCCGAATCTTTTTTCCGTTTTGCCTCGGAGTTGCTCCAACGATATAAGTCTGATGAAAGAGTCGGCCTTGTAAGTGGGTCGCAAAGATTGCGCGGGAAAAAGCTTAGTCTTGCGTCATATGAATTCTCTAAAGATGTGAGAATTTGGGGATGGGCTACCTGGGCTAGGACATGGAACAAATTTTCGCAAAGTGGAGATGCCCATGCTCAATGGACAAAAAAAGAGGCGCGGATAGACAGAAATCTTTTTCCCACGGGGCCTAGGAGAAGATCGATGGGATCGATGATGAGAGAGGCTAAGTCTCTTGATTCTTGGGCTGTACCTTTTGCTGTACATTGCGTCAAAAAGGGCTACCTAAATGTAGTTCCCTCTGAAAACCTAATTTCAAACATTGGTGTCGGCAGCGATTCGACCCATACAGCCTTCGAGAATTGGGTCGTTGAGGTGCCCCGAGGTGAAATTAGCTTTCCTCTTGTTCACAAGAAACAAGTAGTAGACGAAGGGTATTTTGATTCCGCAGAATCCCGAACAGATTTGCGCCAACTTATTGGGTATCCCCTTCGGCACCCAGCTGATGCTTTCAGTCGAATTGCAAGATTTGTGTTGAACCGTCTCGGATTCAAGCGGAGAAGGTCTGGCACGCTAAGTTAGTTGTAGCGGATTTAGTCGACATAACCCAGACGGGGAGGACAAATCATTGAAAAAAGCCCTAATAACCGGGATCACAGGGCAGGATGGCAGTTACTTGGCCGACTTGCTGGTGTCCAAGGGGTACGAAGTTCACGGCTTGGTTCGAAGATCTTCCTCCCCAACCACATCGAGAATTGCCCACCTCCTCGGTGACGAGGAGATCTTCGAGCAGACCCTCTTTCTCCATTCTGGTGATCTTGGGGATTCTTCGAGATTGTTCGGGTTGCTCGAGCAAATTGAACCAGATGAGGTTTACAATCTGGCCGCTCAATCTCATGTTGCCGCCAGTTTCGAGGGACCCGAGAACACTGGAGACATCACAGCTCTGGGAACTCTGAGGCTTTTGGAGGCTTTGCGGAGGATAGGTCTGCCAGCAAGGTTTTACCAGGCTTCCAGCTCGGAGATGTTTGGAGCTAGCCCCCCTCCGCAGAGTGAGCACACCCAATTTCATCCGCGTTCTCCTTATGGAGCAGCGAAAGTTTATTCGTATTGGGTAACCCGAAATTACAGGGAGAGCTACGGGACTTTCGCGTCTAATGGGATTCTGTTCAATCATGAGTCCCCGAGGAGGGGAGAGACCTTCGTAACACGAAAAATCACGAGGGCTGTGGCGAGAATTTTGGGAGGGGTTCAAAAAGAACTGGTTTTAGGCAACCTCGATGCGGTTAGGGATTGGGGGTACGCTCCTGAGTATGTTGAAGGAATTTGGCGGATGCTGCAGGCTGATGAGCCCGATGATTTTGTGTTGGCCACGGGTTCGGGCTATAGCGTTCGCGACTTTTTAGCTTTTGCTTTTGAACACGCTGGCCTCGATTGGCAGGATTTCGTAAAGATTGATCCTCGTTTCAATCGACCAGCGGAGGTAGATGCCCTGATTGGGGACTCAACGAAAATGCGCGAAAAGACGGGATGGGCGGCTTCAGTGCTTCCACCGGAACTTGCCAAAATTATGGTTGATGCTGACAAAAAAATGTTGTCGGCTGAGGGAACCTCATGGATTGATCACCCCTACAGTGTCTGACAAAAAAAGCTCAAAGTCGTCGAGGGAGGGAAGTTTTCTCTCTCTTGTGAATATTGCTCGGGTGTCTTGGTCGCTTCTCACTTCCCGGGAGAAGGGTCTTTTCCTGCTTCGAATTTTTATGCGCTTCGCCCTAAACGGTTTGGACGTGGCGGCTGTTGGCTTGATGGGAATTTTGGGAGCGATCACTGCGACTGGATTATCCGGTCAGTCCCTAAGCCTTTTTGGATTTGAGTTGCCTGCTCCAAACTCTACAAATGTGGTGCTGCTAGTTGCTACCGTGGCCTTTCTGTTCATACTGAAAGGTGGGTTCGCAATACTGTTTCAGCGGTGGACTGCTATTTTTCTCGCAGGTATCGAGATAAAGAATTCAGCGAAACTAACTCGGTATCTCTTTCAGGGGCCGCTGAATAGAATGAGGACTTACTCAAAGTCTGAAATTCAGTTTCTTGTCGAGCATTCCACCAATGCCACTTTTTCTGGTGTGCTTGGCTCCCTCAGTACTTTGGTGATTGAAGGGGCTCTTTTCGTCTCTATTTTTATAATGTTTATAGTCGTAGATTGGACGGCCGCGCTTGCCATCGCTGCATATTTTGCATTGCTGGTGCTAATTCTTCAGATGACAACTGCTCGGCGATATTTGAAATCAGGAAGAAATTTTCAGAGGGGAAAAGTCGATACAGGCGCGTCTGTTCTAGAAATGGCGGACATCTTCAGAGAGATGTTCGTTCTGGCTAAGCAGGACTTTTATCTGTCCAGGTTTGTGGAGGCTAAAAAACTTAGCCTCCGAACTGGAGTAAATCTTCAAATATTGAAGCTTTTTCCCCGATATGTGACAGAATCTGGCCTAATTGTAGGGGCGTTGTTTTTTGTGATTTGGCAGCTCAGCCAACAGTCCCTGAGCGAGGCATTGCTAGCGCTTGGAATATTTTTAGCCGGCTCAACGCGGATAATGATATCCCTGTTGCCTCTCCAGCAGGTTTGGAATGAGCTTCGGGTAATGCAAAATTGGGTGAAGATGGCTCAAGAAATTCTTGTTAGGCTGCGCAATGAGCCAGAGCGATTCAACTCCGGAATATACTCGGGGCAGGATAATTTACAACCCTTCGCTCAGGTGGCGCACTCCGGCAACGCTCCGGGAGTCGAGATCAGGGACCTCAGTTTTACTCACGAGGGCAAAAGTGAGCCGACAATTGTCAATCTGTCGATGACCGTTGAGCCGGGTCAGACGGTGGCAATTGTTGGACCTTCTGGGGCCGGAAAGACAACATTAGTCGATTTGATTCTGGGGCTCTATGAACCGCAAGAGGGTGTTGTGCTGATTGACGGTAGGACACCAAGCCAGATTCGCCGGGATTTTCCGGGCTCTTTTGCCTATGTTCCGCAAAAGCCGGGTCTGGTCCGAGGCTCAATCGCCGAAAATATTGCTATCGGGGTTGCCAAGCACGAAATTGATGAGAACCTAGTATGGTCAGTTATTCGAAAGGCCCAATTAGGCGAACTTATCGAGGAGTTACCCGACGGAATTTATTCATCACTTGGGTCTCACTCTGACGGGCTAAGTGGAGGACAAATCCAGCGATTAGGTTTGGCTCGAGCCCTCTACAGTAATCCCCGACTTGTTGTTCTAGACGAAGCCACAAGTGCAATGGATGCAGCCACCGAGGCTCACGTCACAGACGCAATTGCACAGCTAGGTTCCGAGACGACCGTGATTGTGATCGCTCACCGTTTGTCAACAATTCAAAATGCGGACCAGGTGCATGTGGTAGACGCTGGAGAGTTGGTTTCTTCTGGAACATTTTCAGAGGTTCGAAAAAAAGTTCCCATGATTGAAGAATATGTGAAATTGATGTCCTTTGATGACTAGTTCAGGGTTGCGGTGGTCTCTTGCAGAGCAAAATTCTGCCCAGTTTACATATCTGGAATCAGCTAGTTCCACAAATAGTTGGCTCAAAGATAGGGCGGAGGTTTCGCCTTATGACTTAGTTCTAACAATGAAACAGGAAAAGGGCCGCGGAAGGCTAAATCGGCAGTGGCTGAATTTTCCCGGAGAGGGTCTCGCTTTCAGTTTTGTTGCTCCCTCTCACGGCCGGTCTGATTTGTCCGACGGGATTGCAAGTCGATTGCCCCTGCTTGTTGGAGCCTCCGTTGTCCGCGCGGTTCATTCGCTCGGTATCACTGGAGCGGTAATGAAATGGCCAAATGACATTTTGGTCGGAGGAAAAAAGCTTGGGGGAATTCTCTGTGAGGTTCGACGGGACGGCTTGGTCATCGCGGGAGTCGGAATAAACGTTGAGTTTGCCGGAAAATTGCCGGCTGTCAATGCGGTCCCTCTCGGAAAATTTTTACAGGAACCGTCCGCGGCTTTGGACGGGCTAGTGTCCGAGACCATAATAAATTTTAAGTCAATTTTTGGAGCCTCCGTGGGCGATCAAATTGAATTCATCATGTCGTTTCTTAGCACCCTCGGAAAGGTAGTGAAAATTGACAAAGGTAGAGGAAAGATCCTCCAGGGCGTCGCATCTGCAATTGGCCAAGATGGGTCCCTTATTCTAAATCTTGAGAACGGTAAAAAGGAAAATATCGTCTTCGGAGATGTTATCCACTTGAGGCAGTAGAGGCGGACAGAACATTGATAGTTGGAGTGGTTGGGGGCGGACAGCTGGCAAGAATGATGATTCCCCCCGCAATCAATTTGGGAATTGACATAAGAGTTATGTCCGAGTCGGCAAATTCATCTGCTCGATTAGCCACTACTTTGGTCGCCGACCACACCGCCTTAGATGATCTAATTGGTTTTTCGGAAACGGTCGATTTTTTGACATTCGACCATGAGCACGTTCCACTTACCCTTGTTCAGAATCTCGAAGATCGTGGGGTAAAAGTTGGGCCGAACTCATCCTCGTTGGCTCTTGTACAAAATAAAATCGTCATGCGCCAGAAACTCAAGGAGTTGGGTATCCCTCAGCCTCGTTGGTGCGTTGTTGAAAATGGCGCTCAAGCCGATAGCGCGTTTGAAAAGTTGGGCGGTTTGCCCGTCGTTGCGAAGCTTCCAGTAGGCGGATACGACGGGAAGGGCGTGCGAGTGATTGGTTCACGGGAAGAGCTCAATGACTGGCTGGATCTGGGACCATTGCTTCTAGAGGAAAATGTGAATTTTTCGCGAGAGCTGTCGCAGTTAGGTGCTCGAAGTAGATCTGGAGAATGGAAGACTTGGCCGCCTGTAGAAACTAGGCAAATTGAAGGGGTTTGCTCGGAGGTGATTGCCCCCGCCCCGGAGATTTCTGAGTCCGTTTCAGTGGAAGCCGAGCAAATTGCGTATTCGATTGCGACAAGTATTAGGACAGTAGGGGTTCAATGTGTAGAACTTTTTGAGCTTTCTAATGGAAATTTACTGGTAAACGAGCTCGCAATGCGACCACATAATTCTGGGCACGTGTTTACCGAGCTATCGGTTACAAGCCAATTTGAACAGCACCTGAGAGCGGTTACCGACATGCCTCTTGGCTCAACTCGATTGCTTCAGGATTTTGGCGTAATGGTGAACGTATTCGGCGGTCTCGACGAGAATTTGGTTCGCGCTGCTCTTGAGCTTCATCCTGAAGCAAAGATTCATTCTTATTCGAAGGCGCCCCGACCCGGAAGAAAAGCAGGTCACGTCGTAGTCGTTAGTCAAGACTTCCGGACCGCAAACCAGATCGCTATCGCAGCAGGCAAAATTCTTAGCCAACATCGGTACGATGAGTGATATGTCAAAGCCAAAAGTTTCCCTGATTATGGGCTCAAACTCTGACTGGCCCACTATGAAGGAGGCCTTTGATATTTTTTCGGAGGCTGGAGTCGGTGTCGTAAGCGAAATTGTCTCAGCTCATCGAACGCCAGAAAAAATGTTCGACTTTGCACGGAACGCGGAAAACAACGGCATGGAGGTAATCATTGCAGGAGCTGGAGGAGCCGCCCACTTGCCTGGGATGGTGGCTTCGCTGACTTCTCTCCCGGTGATCGGAGTTCCCATTCCGTTGGCCAATCTAAACGGGCTTGACTCTCTGTTGTCGATTGTTCAGATGCCGGCGGGAGTGCCGGTGGCAACGGTGGGAATCGGTCAGGCGAAGAATGCCGCTCTTTTGGCCGTGCGGATTCTGTCGGTCCAGGATGATGCCCTCAGGAAATGGCTCAAGAAATTTAATTTACGCCAAACACAGGAGGTCTTGGATAGGAAACTTGATATCTAGCCTTGGTCTCTCCTTTTACCAAGGAAATTAATCAGTTCGGCCCTGAGTTTAAGTCCGACTTGGACAGATGCTCGGACGAAAAAGTCACGACGCCGGTTGTAGAGACGGCTGAGGAAGCGTTGCATGCTTTGATGGTGGGCTTGGACCATTGCCCCTTTTCGAAATTGTGTTGAGTGCCCTCCGTGGTGCACAACTGTAGCCTCGGGCACAAGCAAACATTTCCAACCTTTCTGGAAGGCTCTGAAACACAAGTCCACATCTTCAACAAACATGAAATATTCGGGATCAAAGCCACCTATTGAATCGAAAACTTCTCTTCGAACCATCATGCAGGCCCCTGAAACCCAGTCGACTAAGCGGGATTCAGAGCCTTCGTGGCTCCCAAGATATTCCTGTGTCCAAGGGTTACGGCTCCAAATGGTCCCAAGAAGAGCGTGGCCTAAACCTATCTTCAGTCGAGGAAATGCTCTGCCAGTTGGGTAGTTGACTCCATCGGGGCCCACAATCGCTGGTCCCACAATTCCAACGACTTGGTCAGCCATAATTTTGGCACTAAGACGTTCAATCGTGTCGGACTTGAATACTAAGTCTGGGTTGCAGATCAATACTAGGTCGCTTTGATTGGCGAGTTTTGAGTAGCCATAGTTCGCGGCACCTCCATAACCCGGATTTTCAGGTAAATGGAAAACGCTAATCTTT
>MDTG01135880.1_pt1 | contig 24548 bp, 23 predicted proteins | sample 811421 | NCBI WGS metagenome assembly MDTG01 (sample SAMN05326645, study PRJNA326480) | marine metagenome | isolation source: seawater | place: Pacific Ocean: South East | collected 2011 | reverse complement strand
GACCGGACTTCTAGAGCCTGATGCTGGCCAATGTAGAATATTTAATCCGCTATTGGCTTGACCTATTGAAGAAAGAGTAGTAGTTGCAGCAAAAGTTCCAGAAGCCGTGTTGTATGAATGAACTGCGTCAGATGTCAAAATTTGAATTTGATTATTGACATATGTCATGCCTCTAACTTCATCGGATGATAACCAATTGCCACTGTTCCAAGTTGCTAACCAGAAGTTACTCGAAAGGTCTCTTCTAGCAACTCCTGCGTCAAAGGAGGATATCAATAACTGATTGCCGGCAACTACGAAATCACTGATGTAATCTGAGTGAAGATTATTTGCAGTGGTCCACGGAGAAAGAGGAGACATAGTATTAAGATCCCATCTTCCAACTCCTCCTTCAATCAATGAGGCGTAAATTATTCCATTATGTTCCAATGTCTTCCAAGGTAGGCCAGCGGGCCAGTTAGTGGTGGAACTGGCCTGCTCTAGAGTCCAGCCTGTTCCTGCAGAATTCAAAGTAAAGATTCCAGATTGACTGAATGCAAAAATGTCACCACTACTTGCAATATGAATTTGGCTCCATGAGTTACTACTACCCGAAGGTTCTGCAGGTAGGTCTGGGTTCCAACTTGTATCATCGAGGTTTACAGATAGAAGTTCACCATATTCTGTTGCAATTAGCATCCGATTATTGGTAACATCAATTTCTAAATCAGTTACAAAATTGTCGTCATCGGTATTCTTGATTTGGAATAAATCAATAATATTGGGAGAAGACAATGCATCTAGGATGATGATATAGCTACCAACGGCCATGTACATTCGCCCATCAACAGGGTGAATTTCATAATCACGAATGAATAATTGTACAGGTTCAAGTGAAGTAAAAGGGTCTGCTGGTGCAAGAACTTCTAGGATGAAATCGGTAATTTCAGAACCAGAAGGCAATGTTACAGTTGCACCTACATCAGCGTTTGGACCTAGCCTGCCTTGGTGGGGGTTAGATGCATCGAATCCGTTGGTCTGGCCAAGCCAGCCATTTCCTCTCCAGTCGAATAAGACTTGGCCAGTATCTGGTGAGAGCAATAGTGGTTGTTGTATCGAAACTCCATCAGATCCATCAACCATAATTTCCATTGAAACATTTTCAAGAATTGCCCCTGGGGCGAAGTTCAACATCCAATCAGCACTTGCTTGAGTTCCATTGAAAGGGTCAGCTCCAGTTGCATTTAGTTGAACCCAACCAGTATCTTCAGCACCCTCTTTTGGCCAAATTGTACTATTGGCAGTTTCGTGTGCACTTACGGATGGTGCATACAAAATTGGCCCTAGGGAGGCCAACAACATAACGGTCACGAGTAACAGGGCTCGAGCGCCAGCATTCGCAGGGCCTACGGCCCTGTTGAGTTTGTTCATGCGTCGGTAGCCGACTTCAATGGTATATCAAGCGAATGCACTCCTGTTACAGGAGCAATTCATCGATATTCTGTACTTTTCCGAACTTTCCAAACTGCTCAACTATCGCGGTTATACAGAAATTATTCACACAAAGGTCAAGCACGGTACAGTCCCAGAAGTACTTGGAGAGATTAAAATGGATGAGGACTGGCGTGAGCAAGCAATCAAAAAAGAAGCTCTCGATTATCATGAAGCATCACCTAAAGGCAAGATTAAGGTAATGCCTACCAAACCACATTCTACAGCTCATGAATTATCTTTAGCGTATTCGCCAGGGGTAGCGTATCCCTGTCTGGAAATAGCAGATCGCCCTGAAGATGCATACAGGTATACTTCTAAGGGAAATTTGGTAGCGGTTATATCTAATGGAACTGCAGTATTAGGTCTTGGAAATATTGGTGCTTTAGCTTCTAAGCCAGTGATGGAAGGTAAAGGACTTCTACTCAAGACATTTGCAGATATCGATGTATTCGATATTCAAGTAGATACAGAAGACCCTGAAGAATTTATCAATACCGTTTGTAATATCGCTCCTACATTTGGAGGAATTAATCTAGAAGACATCAAAGCCCCTGAATGCTTTGAAATTGAAAGGAGAATCGCCGAAGCAACCGACATTCCTGTAATGCATGATGACCAACATGGAACAGCGATAATTTCAGGGGCAGCATTACTAAACGCTGCAGAATTACAAGGCAAAGAACTTTCAAAAATTAAGGTAGTTGTTGCAGGTGCTGGAGCATCAGCAATCGCCTGCGCATCTCACTATGTGGCGCTCGGTGTTAATCGTGACAATATTCTCATGTGCGATTCACAGGGAATAATGACAAAAAAACGACTAGATGCTGGAGATTTGAATGAATTCAAAGCACCCTTTGCTGTTGATAGAGAAGAGGGGTCATTAGCAGATGCGCTGATCGGCGCAGATGTATTATTGGGGCTTTCAAGGGGCGGATTAGTCACAGGTGAAATGGTTTCTAAAATGGCAACAAAACCAATTATTTTCGCCCTTGCAAATCCTACGCCGGAAATAATGCCGAATGAAGTTTTAGCAGTCAGGGACGATGCAATTATCGCGACCGGAAGGTCAGATTTCCCAAATCAAGTCAACAATGTTCTTGGCTTCCCTTATATCTTCAGAGGTGCATTAGATGTAAGGGCTAGAGACATTACACCTGGGATGAAAATGGCTGCAACAAAGGCTCTTGCAGCACTTGCGAAGGAACCAGTTCCCGATTATATCGCCCATGCATATTCTGGAGAATCAATGCAATATGGTCCAGATTATATCATTCCAAAACCATTCGATAGAAGAGTATTGATTTGGGAGGCTGCAGATGTAGCAGAAACAGCAGTTAATGAAGGAATTGCAGCAATAAAACCAGAAGATTTCGATAAACAAGCATACAAGGAATCTCTAGAGGCAAGATTGGGTATGTCTTATTCTGTGATGAGAGGAGTATTCAATCAGGTAAAAGGCCGCAAAAAGAAAATTGTATTCCCCGAAGGAGACAACGAAAAGGTGATTCGTGCGGCAGCACAATGCGTTGAACAAGAAATATGTAAGCCGATTTTACTAGGGAATGTAGATGCTATTCGAGAGAAGATGGCTGAATTGAATATTCAATTTGATTGTGAAATTACTAATCCTAGATATGATGATAGAAGAATTGGTAATTATGATCTTCATCTTTTACAGAACCGTAGCAGAAAAGGAATGACCATTGTTGATGCGCAACGTCTACTGAAAAGCAGGCCATATTTTGCAGCACAAATGGTTGAAATTGGTGACGCCGATGGATTCCTTGGCGGCATTAGCAGGAATTACGCCGATGTTTTGCGACCTTGTTTGGAAGTAATTGGAAGTGATGAAGATAGCCATTGCGCTATAGGTTGTTACATGATGGTTGTAAAAGGGAGGTTGATTTTCTTAGGAGATGCTACAGTAAACGTGTATCCTGATAGCAAAACCCTTGCAGATATTGCAGTCCAAACCGCCAAAGTAGCTAGAAGATTTGGAGTAGAACCGAAAGTAGCGATGCTTTCGTTTTCTAATTTTGGCAGTAGTCGCGCTCAACGTTCAGAGCGAATCGAAGAAGCGATTGATTTAGCTAGAGAGATGGACCACTCATTGAGTATAGATGGTCCTATGCAGGCAGATACAGCACTCGATTTAGATGTTCAATCGGAATACCCATTTATGGCATTCGATGGCCCAGCAAATATTCTAATCTGTCCAAACCTTGCATCGGCAAATATCGCATACAAATTACTAGAACAGTTAGGAGATGCTGAAATGACAGGTCCAATTTTAGACGGATTAGACAAACCTGTACAGTTACTGGCTAGGGCAGATGGTGTCAGGCACATAGTGAATATGGCAGCAATTTGTGCGCTGGATGCAATTCGTCAAGAATCCTATTGGTCTAGTCTTTCAACTGAATGACTTCACCTTCTGAATTCAAGCCCCAAGTCGGTCTTCTTGGTCTCCAAAAAGCACCCGTGACAAACCCTGCACATAACCCTCCAAATAGTAAATTGGCCCATCCGTCGATGGCGTAAGACCCAAATCCTCTGAGTATTGGAATCGTAAAACTGGGTATTATTCCTAATATTGTGGTCCAGAATAATTCACTACGAATATTGGCTGTAAGGTTGGCGTTATCGGGAACTCTCTTTACTTCGCCTTCTCTCTTAGGAGAAACAACCAATCGGAAACCAACTTTTGGCAGCGGTCTATCTCCGGGAGTAACCACGCGTGCATATACACCTTCTCTTGTTGGATGGGCTGATTGTGAAACGCGATGGCCTGACAAAGGCCCATCTAATTCGTTTAATCGAGGTCTTCCATCTAATGGAGCGCCTCGATGATTACCAGTTGCCTCATCTGCTAGAAGTTCTGTCCAACCACAAGGTAGTGAAATCAAATCTCTAGCATTTTCCCACTCGGATTGAGTTGGCCTTCGAATTTCTCCGTCAAAGTGTTCTGATAATTTGGAACATAATTCTGAAACATCTTGATGCGTAATCATATCTTTGGGATCATCGGATGAATCTGTTTTTCCAAGAATATTTGCGTATTGAGATCTAGTGATAGGACTTTCAAGAATAAGGTATTCAGGCAAATCTACTCGGTGCCTAGGTCGTTCATTAGCATGAACCCACCCTCCTTTGTCGGTTCCAAGGAACAAACTGCTCTTTTTCATACGTAAGAATCGAAGACCAAAGGGGCCCTCTTCAGAGTTCATCATCACACCTTCAATGTTGCTTCAATGGCCCGATACCATTCCATCCCAGATTTATGATCTTCAATCTGAGAGAATTGGGGGTATGGAGAAATTGAACGGACATATCCAAATGCAGCCAAATCAACCAAATCGGGTGCTTCGCCACCGAAGAATTGTTTGCCATTGAAAGAATCTGTAAATTCATCTAACAAATCGTGCCACAACTTCTTCGGTTTCCTTCCATCCTTCTTGACTCTACTTCGAGCGATGATTCCCCACATTATTGGAAATCCAGCCCAAGCGTACAGACGCTTAGAGATAAAACCGAATTTCTCTAATTTAGACACTCTAGTGGTTGTTTTTAGAGCAGAAAATAAACTGCCATACAAAATTGGAATTGTTGCTTTAGACATATGCAAATCAACCCACTCCATCCACTTATCGCGGCGTTCTTCATCGTCAGAAGCCCATAGCTTTCCATCATTATGAACCTCATCTATATGCTTCATAATCGGAGTTGAATCTACGACTATTTTTTCTTCAGAATTAACCCACACTGGGACCTTTGTCCATTCTGGTGCACTAGGGAGAGTTTTCTTTGCTTTCATTGGGTTTACCTGAATACGCTCATGCTCAAGATCTAAGTGTTCAAGCAAGCCTCGTACCTTCCAACAGAACGGGCAGGTGTACAATAAGTGTAGATTACCAGCACTTCCCATGAAACCTCGGGGGAAGGCACTACTTCATGATTCATCCGCTTCTCTGGTTCCATCAGGTCTCCAACCTGGTTTCCAAAAATTAAGATCATCTAGCCAGCGTGAAAACTCATCGTCAGTGCAATTTAGCAGCCTGTAAGCCCTCATGTTGAGCCCCTCGAAAAGAGAATCCTCCATGACTCCTTCTTCATTTGAGTCCTTCCATTCTCCAGCCATTTGTCTAATTTGTCTGCGAGCTTCTTCGGGAGCATCGAAGTTTCGTTCGCATATTTCTTGTAAGTCGGATAGCCAAGATCGAGTATCTCTTCGAATCACATCAGGAATCGCAGGCCGCTTCGATTTCTTGCTAAATGGCCACCAACCCATGCCCTCTGCTCAGGCTACACCATCAAGAGTCTTGGGGTTGAACGTTTTGGCATAACCATGGGGCGAATCATAGTTCATCTGCATGGGCGACCGTCAGAAAAGAAAATGTCAGGACTTATTGATGATTATTCTCAAAGACTAAAATCAAAGGTCAGATTAGAAATCCATAGTTCTAAACTGTCTAATGAAGAATATTTTTCACGTATTCCAGATAATGCAATTTTATTGGATGAGGTAGGAGATCTGATTACCTCAGTCGACTTTTCTAAACAATTTGGATCATGGTCAATCTCGACTGAAGATACACACTTGGCAATCGGTCCAGCAGATGGATTTCCTAAGGGCCACGGCAGGAACTCAATTTCACTATCTAAAATGACATTTCCGCATGAATTAGCAGCTGTATTACTAATGGAACAATTGTATAGGGCCAACGAGATATATCGAGGAAGTTCGTATCATAGAGTTTGACAACAATCAAAAATGAGATTGCTTACCCGTTGACTATGGAGACGTGGTGGTTCCTTGTTTTGGAGTTCGCCGTAGCAATCATCCTAATCTCAATGAGTGGCCGTCAACCATTCCCCGGGCCATCGAAGAGATATGGCGTCGTATTGCTTATTGCAGCCTCTCTCCTGCTTATTGGGGAGACCTCGCCTCGCGAAACAGAAGTTCAAGTCCATCTATTTTTCTTGCTGGTTTTTGGTTCAGTAGGTCTTATTCGAGGCGTCAAAAACATGTTGGTTACACGCGAAGAGGTAATTGTCGCACCATTTGCCGGGATCCTCTTTTCAATTTCTGCTACTGCTATGATGGCAGAACAGTGGGATACATTGACACAATTTGAGGAGTATGCTGCCTTTGCTACAATTGTCGTTATTGGCGGATGTCAAACTTGGCTGGTATTCCGTGGTTTACTAATCGGAAGACTGCCTCTTGCATGGTCCAAAGCTGGATTAGTTGCATTGGAAAAAGGTTACATTACCGGCCAGCACGGTGCATTGGAATGTTTTGAGAAAGCTTGGGATTTGGAAGAAGAGCATCTTAATCCAATGGCTTGGGTTGCCCTAAACCGTATTCACAACTTCTTAGGAAATTCTGTGGAAGCAGAACATTGGAGAAAGAGGTTATCTGAATCTGGCGGCGAAGATGCTGTTGCCAAGGAGTGGATCGATGCTATTGAATCCGCTTTACCTTCAAACAATCCCGCTTCAGAGCAAGAATAATTCACAGAAAAACAACGCTTTAAGTGATACAGGAAAGGGTATCACTTAAGAGGGTCGGAGTCAAATGAATATCATGGAAAGTGAGAATTCTCGTAAAGACTGGCCAGTTTCAGTGATGTGCTGGTACGCTGTTCTAATATGGTTTGGAGCCTCTTTGTTTTCCCAGGTCGCTTATTTGGCGATATACGGCAGCCCATATGATGCAAACATGCTGATAGATGCAGCAGGTCCTTTTGCTTGGTTGATAATCGGAATAGAAATTCTAGTTTGGGTAATTATGGCAGTATTTATCGGTAAGAAAGTGTCAAATCGCATTCAATTCAAACGTTCAGAAACTCAATCTGTGGACGCAATAACACCACAGACTTGAAGAAGCCTCAGTTTGAGTGTGCAGTTCGTGCAGAACGAATGGAATCCTCCGCCGCTTGCAGGCCAACCTATGAGTCTCAACGAACTATTGGATGAAATGGCTTTGTTGGCTATCCCTGATGGATCAATGGTTGTTACAATTGAACAAGCGAGAAAAGAGCTCCCTCTTGCAAAGAAACTGTTGTATTCATTGCAATCATTACAATATGAAGCTCATGATTTAACCGAGGAGTTAGAAGTATTAGTCGAAACTTTACCTCCACATCACGAACACGTATCTGAAGTCGCAAATCAACTAGGCAGTCTAGTAAAAGAATGGCAGGACATCGGAGATTCTCTCGATTTGTTAGGTGCAAGAATAGCCGGTTTTGAGCCTGGACATTTAGAATGGCACGGAGTAGTCGACGGCTATCTGGTACTATATTCCTGGTCTGAAGGAGAGGAAGATATTGAGTGGTGGCACCCACTTGATACTGGGATAAATGGCCGCAGACCTCTTGTTGAAGCATGACCTCGGGTGGGCATGGTCCGAATCACCAAAGTGCATACCGGGGCCGGAGATTCCGGTGAAACATCTCTTGTAGACGGCAGTAGAGTGGCTAAGAGCGATGCTCGAATAGAAATCGTAGGAACTTGTGACGAAGTCAATGCACTGCTAGGCATTGTGCTAATGGAATCTGCACGCCTCCCAGACACTCATCCTGATGGAGGAGAGAGGGTTACAGTTCGACGTGTAAAGAGCGTATGTTCGGTTGCAATAGAACGTCTTCAAAGCGAATTATTCGATCTTGGAGCCGAATTAGCATGTCCGCCAGATCAGATTCCAGAATTTATGGAATTGTTAGATCAAAGTGATTCAGATAGATTATGTGAAGAAATGGATGCATGGAATGAAGAACTTCAACCACTTGAGAGCTTTATTCTTCCTTCTGGAATAGGTCCTATTGCTTCAATGCACCTTGCTAGAACGGTTACTAGACGGTTGGAACGCTCTATGGTGGCAATAAAAGATCAAATGAGGCCTTTGACTTTGCAATATGTAAATCGGCTTTCAGATTGGATTTTTGTTCTAACGCGCTGGGTATCTAACAGACTTGGAGAAGATGAAAGTTTGTGGGTGCCAAAAGGTAAGAGAGGAAGCGGAGCCGCAGATTTAACCCGTCGTCAAAATGCAAACCGGTAATCAATCTCTTCCGATAGATTTCATGTGTTCATGCGCAGCGGCTAATACTCCTTGACTTTCTTCGTGAGTAAGTTGCTTCATAGCACTACTCCAGTCAAGCCACAAATGCTCTCTGTGTTCATGACTAATCTTCACAGCCATAGTTTCAGTTTCGGCGATATACCAGAATACTTGCTTGTCGATTCTTTTACCCTTGTGGCGGAAGTCATACGCAGTACGATATTCAAAACCATCAACAAATTCGATATCAGTTATTCCGGTTTCTTCTGTTAACTCTCTACCTGCAGTTGACATCCTATCGGCATCAGTATCTTCGACGTGACCCTTTGGAAAGTCCCAATGGCCCTGAGGATATTGGAGTAATAAGATGGAGCCGAAATTGACCAACACTACTCCACATGAGGTCTCCATGGTCATGTGGCTAGATTACCCATTGATAGCCCCATCGCTTCAATTCCACCCTATACATTCATGTCTTGGACACTCTCGCCGGTTGTCATGTCACCTTTGGACGCGATAACCAGAGTCGTTGCTGATTCAGACTTAGATGGTCTTATGGCAGCAGCAGTTCTCAAGGCTAGCAAGCCAGAAATCGAAGTTCATTTTGCCCATCCAGCATTACTTAGGGCGGGCAGTATCGACCATCTAATCAATCGTAATACTGCAATATGCGATCTTCCATTTCATCCAGATTGTGGACTATATTTGGATCACCACCTTACAAATCGGCCGTCGCCAGAAGAACAAATTGTGTTTGAAGCAGATGGCGGAATATGTCATTGGAGGGATACTCCGTCCGCAGCGAGAGCTGCATATGATTTATTGAAGGATGATTTAGATTTATCACATTTGGAAGAAATAATGCCAATTGTAGATGCTTTAGATTCTGGCGGAATTACTTTAGAAGAATTTACAGAAGATGGACCAATTATTCGCTTATCTCGTTCTCTTACATTGTCGGACCCAGAACATCTACAGGTGGTTTTAGACCAATTTGCTACCGGTATGCCATTAAATCAAATTTTGATTTCTCACAAACATAGATTGGACGAGTTAGGTCAAGCTAGGGAAGAACAATCGAAAACTGTCCAAGAAAATACTGTAATTATTGATGGGCTAGCTGTTTGTGATTTGAGTGAAACAGGTATGCGGAGTAATGGTTACCTGGTCACTGCTTTGGCAGGACCCGAAGCTCTAGCATGTTGTGTGATACATGGCTATCTCGATGGTAGTATTGAAGACTCTAACCGACCAGCATTAGGTGCGTCATTTTATGCAAATTCTTTCCGAGACGAAGCAAATCCATACGATCTTTCCTTACTTGCAACCTTACTCGATGAGACCGGAGGGGGACATGCCAATGCCTGCGGCTGCCGTATTCAGCCATCTGACTCATCTCGAAAATTGAATCAAAGTGACAAAAATTACAATTTAGATAAGTGGTTAAAACTGTGGAAAAGCCGTGAAACAAAGATGCGGTATTAACCATCAAGTCAAATAGTAGTTTTCTAGCGGTCGGCCATGGAAAGCGTGACAGACCCAGAGATGCTGAAAGATCGCATATTTTTCAAACTGGGATTATTCACGTACGATAATCGGAAATCCGTTGTCGTAATTGGTCTGTTGGCATGTATTGGAATGGCATCATTAGCCGCAATGGGTCCAAATTGGGCTGAATCCTGGGGCGAGGGCGATTTAGAATCAGTCGAGGCCGGAAATCTTGCTGAAGACGCATTTTTTGGTGAGGAGGAAGATGTTCAAGGTTTCACATTTTTAGTTCATCATGAATCTTTGAATGATTCGACCCCGGAATGGAGAGATGCTGTTGAAGATGCATTAAGTGTATTCTACGATTTGGATGATGTTGAAATAATCTATTCTTGGGATATAACTGGTGAGGAAAGAGAAGAATTCGTTTACGAGGACGAAGATGGATTTTGGGCTAAAAATCGAGTAACAATTAGTCTTGACCGTAAAGAAGCCAAAGCACTGTATGCAGACAATTACGAATCAATTGAAATCGATTCTGATTTCGAGTCATGGCGAACAGGAGCGGTGGCAATAGATGTAACATTTGACACTAGAATACAGGATGATCTAATCAAAGCAGAATTGGTATCTGGGCCGTTGACTGTGTTGATTTTGTTAATTGTTTTCGGAACTTTGGTAGCAGCCTTGTTACCATTTGGAATAGCAATTCTGACTGTTGCTTCGGCAATGGGGTTAACGATTTGGCTATCAAATACCACAGATGTTACTCAATATGCTCTGAATATTATCACACTTATTGGAATCGGGGTGTCTGTTGATTATTCACTATTCTTGGTCAATAGGTTCCGCGAAGAATTGAATCGAGGAAGAGATATTAGAACTTCAACAGCAATGACTGTTGCAACTGCTGGTAAAGCAGTCTTCTTCAGCGGAGTTACTGTTGCCATTGGATTGATGGGCATGTTATTCTTTGAGAATACAGGCCTTCCAAGTCTTGGAATAGGCGGAACTTTAGCGGTTTCAGTTGCTATGATATTCTCAATAATTGTATTGCCTGCAGTATTAGCGATGTTAGGGCAACGCGTATTCAAAGGGAAAATACCTTATTCATTTAGTACGGAAAACGATGATGGAACGGGAATGTGGGCTAAGATTGCGAATTTCGTAATGGAAAGGCCATGGGCAGTATTGATACCGACTCTGATTATTCTTCTTGGAGCAGGATTGCCATTCTTACAAGCGGATTTCTCTATCGCATCCAGAGATGCTTTACCTCCAGATGATGAGACACGAGTAGGTTTCGAGCATATGGATGAAAAATGGCCAGAATCAGCTGTTAACTCTGCTACGATTGTACTAGACTTCGACGGAGAAGATCCATTGTTGGAGGAGAATATCAGAACGATGCATAGGTGGATGCAACATCAGATAAATGATTCACGCGTAATCGATGCATTTGGCTATGCAATGCATTCATCAATTGGTCTAAATGAAGACGAAGTAGTAGAGTTTTGGTTGACTCCTGATGAGAATCTTACTCTTGAGAATATTACAACAAGAGAGTACATGAAAGCAAATTTCATTTCTGATAATGTAACCTATGTAGTATTCTCATTGGAAGGCCCGATTACCGGCGAAGATAGTAGGGACTTTGTTGCAGATGTTAGAAGCGATAAATCAGAGTTAATGGATGCGCTAATCACTGGGGACGATTCAAGACTAATGGTTGCAGGATTTGCAGCCTACAGTTTGGACATATTGGATGCCATAACGGACAAATTACCAATCGCAATAGCATTCATCTTCATTTCAACTATGATTCTAATTTACATCCAGGTTAGGAGTGTAATCATTCCAATTAAGGCGATTGTGATGAATATATTATCAATCTCAGCATCGTTTGGAATGCTAGTATTTGTTTTCCAATGGGGTTATGGGTCAGAGTTACTCAACTTTACACCGCAACCGATCGAAACAACAAATCCGGTCATAATGTTCTGTATTGTCTTTGGATTATCTATGGATTATGAAGTGTTGATGCTATCGAGAATTCATGAGGAATGGGAAGCAACAGGAGATAATACTCTAGCCGTCGCAAATGGTCTGCAAAAAACAGGCCGTTTAATCACTGGGGCGGCAGCGATCATGGTAGTTGTGTTCTTAGCATTTGGATTATCCTCAGTTGTAATTCTCAAACAAATCGGACTTGGTCTAGCATTGGCAATATTCATTGATGCTACAATTGTTAGAGCACTTGTTGTACCTTCAACAATGAGGCTGATGGGTAAATGGAACTGGTGGACTCCAAAGTGGTTAGGCGGCTCAAAGAACTTTGAAGATGTAAAGGAATCCGAGGAATGAGTGCAAGATCATCAATGCGATTAACAAATCAGCAGCTCTTCCATGTTTAATTTTGGAAACCCTGTCCTCCCTTGATTTTCTGCCCCAGCGAGCTGTAATCCACAATAGGGTTATGCCCAGAGGTCCGGTAAATCCATGTAAACTTCCTGGCATCAATCCTAGCCCAGTATACCATCTAGCTAAGAAAGCAATCATTACGGATATAATCGCTGCAATGAGAATACGTTCGCCGATCTTTTCGTGGCGCTCAATTTCTTGTCGGCGAGTCTCTCCTTTCAATTCACGACTTTTGCGCTTCCAACCATATTGCCACCAAATCCAAGCCAGTATTGCTGCTGCTGTAATGGGGTGCAGCAACAGGATAATGGTGTCAAGCGCCTCCATTAATTCCACTCGAGAGGGCTTCACATCAAGGATGTTTGGAAAAGATAGCTCAGCCGGTGGCTCTAAAGGGCTCCTGCATAGCGCCTCACCCCGGAGGGGTGAAGATGCTACAAGAGAACAACCTTTCATCCTGTCTCAATTCAGGGATGAAGGATAATCTTCCTCCTGCAACACGCCAAAGGATTGTTGCAAAGACTCCAGAATGGCGCATGTTGGAAAAGCCTTGGAAATCCTTGTTGTTAATCGCTCTTAATGAAGTTCAGATTCCTAATGATGATGACTCATCACCGTCTCCATCCATGATGCGTAATCGTAGATCTCCTCGTGGCCGTAGAACATCTCGTGGCGCAACTGGCCCTATGGAATGGTTACCTGAAGCGAATGAGGTATTGATAGACGATGGCTCACCGGTTGCTTACAGGTTATCGATTCTCCTTATTCGCAAAACTTTGTTTTCTGATAATTGGGAAGATTCATGGGATCAAATAGTCGATGACTTGCGGGTCACAGCCTCCTCAAAGGGAGTGCATCCTGTTTGGTCTAAGATGGCTGAAGCAACTCCAATTTTAGCACAGTTTGCAGCATTTCCACAATCCGAAGTCGTCGAAGAAGCAGACGCATCCTTTGATTTGAAAGTTGCATGGATTGATCCATTTAATGCTAAGAGTTTAGCTAATACTTTATCCGAGTTAGAGAGTAATGTTACCAATGCCTCTGTGAAGATGGCATTACAAAAAGCAAAAGCCCAACTCAACGGGAAAAGAGGGTTACGAGATATCAAAGGACTTGAAAACTTAGAAGGAGATTCTAGCGTTATCAGTGCTCTGCTAAACATTCACTTAGGAAACGAATCTAGCGACTCGTTAAAGGAATTGAAAAAATCTGACTCCAAACTAGTTGCTGCTCTCTCTGATTTGATTCAATTACGAGAAGGGAATGCGACTGATTGGAATTCATCCAGATCGCTAGCAGGAGATGATGAACTTTCTAAAGCTAGAAAGAAAATCGCGTGGGAAATAATGCCTGAAGAAGCATCTAACCTCACCAGTAATGAGTTGCAGGATGGAATCAACATAGTTTCAACTCCTCAACAAAGAGAGATAATCACCTGGTGGAAATTAGCAGCTCTTGTGCGCGAGGGTTCGTCTGAAAACGCTCTTGAATTGCTAACCTCCTTGTCAGTAGAACCTGATGCAGATATGGCAATTCTGATGCCCCTTGTCAAAGAATTAGGTGAAGAGGCATTCATTTGGCTTGCATCACAAATTGATAATTTGGCTGAAGATTCATTATCTGATATAATTACAGATGAGGAAATGGGGGTAACTCTTCGTGCAGCTGCTGCACGAAGGATGCACGATATTGGAGCAATGATTGAAGTCGATGCATCTATCGATCTTTTCACACGAGTAATTGACTTGACCCGCCTTGCTGAAGTTCTTCTTGTCGATGAACAAAGGTGTGCTGATCATCCTTATGCAACATTGTTGGTGGCGCATCTCTTGCCCGCTCGAACTAAAGGTTGGGACTTTGAGAAAATTAGGGCTGCAAGAAGAAACGCTCTATCAACAGTAGAAAATGCTGAAGTTCCTGATGCATTTTCACCGGTTAGTACTGGATTAATTTTGATGCTTGATGGAGCAGCAAGAGATGAGGATGATTGGGTAGTTGAGACCCTTGATAAAAATGGAATCAAGGCATTCAATAATTGTAAACAAGCACTCAAAGATGGAGGGGACGGATTAGCCGACACAAAGGTTCTAGACAGTCTCGAAAGAAGTATCTCTGAAGCGGATCTAAGCGATATTGAGGCAAGATTATTCAGTGCAGTAATCGATACTTTGCGCTTGAATAGAGCATCATGGTTACTTCAAACTGGTAATTCTGAAGGCGTAGTTGAGTTGCTAGAAGGACTACTATCTGGGGAAGTCACAGCAATGCCAATGATGCAAGCCGTACGTCATTTGGTTCTAGAGTATGATATTGGTATTGCTAATCTTGTTAGTTGGTATCAAGAGAATGATCCACAATCTCCTTGGCACACTCTGGCACGTGCTGCAGTACATGTTGGCAACAATGACGAACTCAATGCTGCAAGAGATTACAGAAGGGCCGGAGATCATGATGAATTTGATTATGAAAATAGAATTCTTCTTCACCGTAAAGCATTGATTCATCTAGCTCATGCCGAGCAGTGGTCAGAAGCAGTTGGATTATTGGAAAAGGAGCCTGCACTACAATCTGCCCTTACCCGTAGATTCCAACTCTATCTCAAGGTATCACATAGTGCATCTGACAAAGGTAGGGCTGATGAAGCAACAAGGATGTTGAAGAATTTCGTAAAGCGTACTGAGATGGTCAATCAGGAAGACCAACAAGGAAATACTCAGAGGGTAGAGAGAGTTCGCCATTCAGAAGAAGAATTGGATATGTTGCGCAATTACCCGAATTCACATCCACGGCCATTGCCAAGAGAACCATTCTCTGGTAGAGTAAAAGCCGCTTTGAATACCTTGCAACGTGAGAGAAGGAGAAATCGTCATACCTTCGAGAACAGATACGCGCAAGCAATGATTCATGATCCCACTGGTGAAGAAATTTATGAGATTGCATTAGAAGCATCTTCTGAAAAACCTCTAGAAGGATTAATGCTACTAGAAAGAGCACAAAATTCTGGGAAATTTTCGGTTCTTGATATCAAGAGACTTGCTGCTGCTGAGCGAGGCCTATTTGCTACTCATCGTCATAATTTACCAGTTAAACAACGATCCTATCTACGTAACCTTGCACTCTCACCTTTGGTAATTGTAGATACAAATATCCTCATCGATGAATTACAATATCGAATATCTGAAAGATTAGGAATCAGTTCTGAAGCATCTCTTGACATTAGTGGGCAAGGACAATTCCATCGTATTCTAAAGCACAGATCGGACGAAGGAGTTATTCAATTATGGCTTCCTAAGATTGTCAGAAATGAACTAGAAACGATAGCAAATGATGTAGAGGGAATCAGAGACAGATTTTCTGAAACAATGGTCCAAGCTGAAAAACTAGATGAAATTCTAACGACTGATGCTCTGAAAGATATTACATCAGATATAATCTCTGATTTTTCTAATTGGAAACCAATGGATTTGCATCTTGAAGATGAATCGGATGATGAAGAGATTAGAAGCGAATTGACTCAATTCTACCTAGAGCACACTGATGTGTATGATGAAATTACTGCTATGAAGAGGCTGCATGGTGAACCATTACGCACTGTAATCGACGACAGAGACATCTATCCGGAGATTGCAGATAAAGCACTAATGTGCCTCGCTACAGCGATGGCAAATAGACCCCTTGATGAGGTTGGAAGTATTTTGATTGCTACAAGAGATTCCGACTTTGCGCTAGTTGCTCGTGCAATCGAGGAACGCTTCGGGTTCGGAGTTATTGCAAACAGCCGAAACCTAAATTCTTGGCTAAGGTGATACTGGACCAAAAGTTTCTCACATGTGAGAAATAATCGCCTTACCGAATGCTGAACATGATAGTAGTTCTGCATCATCCATTAATCTTTCAAAGTCATAAGTAACAGTCTTTGCAGAAATTGCGCCTTCCATACCGCTTACAATCAGATCTGCAGCTTCAGTCCATCCCATATGGCGTAACATCATTTCAGCGGATAGAATTAGTGACCCTGGGTTGACCTTGTTTTGGCCAGCATATTTTGGAGCGGTTCCGTGAGTTGCTTCGAAAATCGAGATTCCAGTATCATAATTGATATTTGCACCTGGAGCTATTCCAATTCCACCTACCTGTGCAGCTAAGGCATCAGATATGTAATCTCCATTCAAGTTCATTGTTGCAAGTACTCCATATTCTGCAGGTCTAGTGATTATCTGTTGAAGCATAGCATCTGCAATTACATCCTTGATTGTGATTGTATTTCCAGTATTTGGGTTTGTGAAAGTACACCATGGACCTCCGTCTAATTCAGTTGCGCCAAACTCGTCTTTAGCAAGTTGATAGCCCCAGTCACGGAATCCACCTTCTGTGAATTTCATGATATTCCCTTTGTGAACAAGGGTTACTGAATCTTTGTCATTATCGACAGCATACTTGATTGCGGCTCTGACAATTCTAGCAGTACCTTCTTTGCTAATCGGTTTGATTCCAATTCCAGATGTATCTGGGAACCTTATCTTGTCAACTCCCATTTCATTAACCAAGAAATCTATGACTTTGGCTACATCATCAGATCCAGCTTCCCATTCTATTCCTGCGTAAACATCTTCACTATTTTCTCTGAAGATAATCATGTCGACATCGCCAGGCGACTTTACAGGAGAGGGGGTTCCTTCATACCAACGTACAGGTCTAACGCATGCAAACAGGTCGAGTTTCTGTCTGAGAGCGACATTTAGTGATCGTATACCTCCGCCAACTGGAGTGGTTAGAGGTCCCTTGATTGAAACCAAACCAGATCTCATTGAATCCAATGTTGCTTCAGGCAACCATTCGCCAGTATTGTTGAACGCTTTTTCTCCGGCCAATGTTTCGCTCCAAGTAATCTTCTTATTTCCTGAATAAGCCTTTGATACAGCAGCATCGACAACCTCTATCATTACAGGTGTAATGTCAACTCCAATCCCATCTCCTTCGATGTAATGTACGATTGGGTTTTCTGGAACTACTAATACTCCATTTTCCATTGTTATCGGGGTGCCTGACATGATGCTCATGACGGGCCAACTTGAGCCCCTTCATCAACACAGCGGTCAACGGTGGTTTCATCTCTTAGGGCTTATTGGGCGATTTATGCAAGGGCGTGTTGAGTGGACTGGTGGTAAAAACATGGTCGGAATTAATTCTAATGGTCAGACCATTGAGATGAATTGGGATGACGGACCAAGTCCAATGCAACTAACGTTACAAATGGTAGGTGCTTGTTCACTTGTCGATGTTGTAATCGGTTTGAAAAGTCGCAACTTTTCCAAAGTTTGGGTTGAGATGGATTCAACACGTAATGACGAATCACCTCGTTACTTTACTTCCATGCATATGGTTTACCATGTTGTAGGTGATGTTCCTCTAAAATTAGTAGAAAGGGTAGTCCAAAAATCTCACGAAAAATACTGTAGTGTATCCCATAGTATCAGGGATGACTGCAAGATGACTTACAGTGTAGAAGTGCATGCTGAGTAAAATCAAACAATATCATGCACAATCCAAGATCCATTTAGTGTTGGAGCGGAAATACTAGCCTCAGTTCCACTTGCCAATAGCAATTGTCGCGGCAGTGTTTCAATTCCAGTGATTAGTAGGCCTGCTAAAGCATCATGAATTTTCACCCAATTATCTGATATTCCTTCAGGGGCAGGTATGATTTCAGGCCCCCCGTCTACCTTCACTGATGCCCAGGGTTTGACCAATCCCGAATCACCTAAATCTACAATCATAGATAATGTCAATGAATCACCATTGAATTTAACTTCACTAGAAGATGGCACTAATTGACACTCTTCAGGTAGACCAGATAGCCCGATATCACCTCGATCTTTCCTCATTGTTAACAAACGCCTAATCCAGGCCATCAGTACACTGTGAGAGTAATTCAAAGAACTAGTGGGCATATTGGTGTCTTCAATTGAACTTTCTTCCCAACCCCATTCACATCCATCGGAATAAATGGGTAATAGGTTAGGCATCCAAGAGAGATGAGACGGACTAGCATCTGGATGATTTATTGAAACAGACGGAGTTCCGTTGCTGTATTGAGCTTCTTTCTTCGATACAGATCCGGGAACAGAGATTACTAATCCAAGAATAATTGCTAGAGGATCTAGCGCTGGCGGCCAACCATCAATAGGTTCAGCCTCTTTTTCCAACCAAACACCTTCAGCCAAATCCGCAGCAAGTCCTAATCCTTCAGCAAATTGTAATGCTTCCGACCATCCAGTCTTTGAAAGTCCGACATCTAATGCTGCCCTGCCCATTGATCTAGCAGCTGGAGAAAGGCTCTCAGTGTCATTTAGAGCTTCTAACCATTCACTCAGTACCTGGTCGCCATCACCAAATGATCTCCTTTCGGTTCTTGATATTTCAGACAACCATGCTTGCTCTTGAAGAGCCCTCTCCTTATCGCTAATTCCTAGCTGTTTCTGTAGTGTTTCAAGCATTTTCGCACCATTGCGGGACAATGCGCCATCGGACCAAGCTAATGCTAGGCCATGCTCGAAAGGAGTTGGAGCCATAGTTTAGCCTCCGATGATATCTCGGACTAATTGTAAATGTCTTTCAAAAGTTAGTCCAAGTTCACCACGCTTACGAGCCAATAATTCAACTTCAGACGGGTCAAGTATGTCATCAACCCATACAGTTTCTAGAAGAAGTTTGTATGTGGATTCAGCACCATTACTGGTACTCGAAGAGGCTTTTTCTAATGCAGGAGCATCTTCATCATCGAATGATAAAACGATTTCATCGTCTTCGTCATCTTCATCATCTGAGAATGCTGACAAAAGATCGTTCTCTTCGAACGAATCCGATCCACTGTTAGTTTGCAGTGGAGATTTAGAGCCAATTTCTAGTTCAGCAAAAGGATCTATGTCCTCCTCATCTTCTTGTGGAATTCCAGTGGTTTCAAACGGCAACATTTTGTTCAACTAAATTAACTAAATCTCTCATACTTATTGAAACCATGTATTGATGCATCTTATGGTCAAAGCCATTTACCATGAATTTCTAATGTTATAATAATGAGGAGACTTTATGCTAGCACGTGATGTTTTGGGATGGCGTATCCTAGCATTACTACTGGCAGCCCTTCTAATTAGCACACTTCCTCAGTTAGAACAGATTGAAGGAGAATGGGCTGAGTCTATCGAAGGAACCCATATTGATGAAGAGTTTGAAAATAGTGACGAAGAACAAACTTCTAATGATGCTGCTGCTGATAACGAATCTACAGAAATGGCCACAGTAGAGTCAGATGAAGACGCATCTTCATCTAAAGAATCAGACTCTTCATCCGATGAAGAAACATTTGCAGAATCAAATACAGATGAAGTCGAAAATACTGAACCATCATTGTCCAATCCAAAAATGGTTCAAGAATCTGAATGGATACTACCTGCAACCCAAGTGATTGTTGTGACAATGATGGCAATAATGGCAGTCGGATTAATCACTTCTACAGCTACTGCCATTTTTGCTAGCGAAGGAGCAAGGTTTGCGATATTACTTGCAATAATGGGCCCATTACTTGCAATTACTCAAAGAGGCCCGGGTGGAATATTCACACGCGGTCGTCTGTTAGGATTTATTGAGGCACATCCGGGTATACATTTTTCAGCACTTAGAGATGCTTTGCAATTAGGAAATGGGGTAACTGCTCATCACATTCAGATTTTAGAGAAAGAAGGCAGAGTGATCTCTTGGATGGATGGTCGCGTTAGACGCTTTGCATCATCTGGAGTAGATCAAACACGCTTAAAGGAAATTCAAAGCCCAGTTACCGGGATGCAGGTGGCGATTTTAGAGATTTTATCTGAATCGGAAAATCTTGGGATTCAATCTGGAGAATTGCGTGCCAAATTGGAAACTAGTCGTCAATTATTGTCATACCACATGAAACAAATGTCAGAGAGAGATTTTGTCAAGTCATCAGGCAAAGGAAGATCTACTCGTTGGTATCTTTTAGAGGCTGGACGTATACAACTGAATAACTCATCACACTTAATTGACAATTAGTGTTCAACATTCAAGTCAAATGGCTGGTACGGGTGTTCATGAGACGAGTATTGGCCCTGCTTATACTCCTGTCCATGCTTGGACAGATCCAAGCATCCCCCGAAGGGATAGGCGACGTTGCCGATGATGGGTGTGTTTGTCATGGGGGTATAGATGATACCGTTTCAGTAATTCTTGATGGACTTCCAGATGAATATAATTCCTCAGAAGAATACAATATCACTTTAACAATCGAATCAGAAGTTGAGGTGAATGAGGTACAAGGTGGATTCAGGATTCTAATTTCAGAAGGAGAAATTATTGGAGATGGTTGGCAATACATACAAGGAGGCTATACGCATACTGATGAGATTAATGACAGACGCGTATGGAACGCAGTTTGGATTGCACCTGCTGAAAATGATGCTTTGGCAACTTTTGTAATCCATGGAAATACTGTAAATGACAACAATGAAGTTTCAGGAGATGAATGGAATTCACTATCGATAGCAGTTCCTGGTACAGAATATACAGGAGACAAGGCTGCTCCTGAGTTGACAAATTCTTCAATCAAATCGTCGCAAATCATTGTTGCAGTTTTAGCTGCAATAATCTTGATTGTATTAACAGTCCCAGTAATACGCGATAGTCTAGGCGGAGATATTGAAAATAAATCCAATGTAGAAGATTTCGAATCCAAAAAACAAGAATGATTGAATCAATTTACGAATTCGATATTTCGTGATTTCAATGCACGCAATTGTCGATTTTCACTAGCACCGTGAATCTGTTCAGATCTAACTCCTGTAAGAACAAGCATCACTCTGATGTCTTCACCTAGATTTTCATCAACAGCCGCACCCCAAATAATTCTAGCATTATCAGAAATCTTGCCCTTAATCAATTTCGCACACTTTTCGGCTTCGCCTAATGTTAGGTTAGGTCCGCCAACCACATTGATTAGTGCACCTCTTGCGTCTGATACATCCAAATCTAGTAGCGGCGAATGTAGCGCTTCAAGCGTTGCAGCTTCTGCTCGACCAGGTCCACTAGCAGCTCCTAATCCAATCATTGCAACTCCCGAACCAGAGTTGATGACCGCCTTCAAATCCTCAAAGTCAAGATTAACCATTCCGTCAGTTGTCAATAGTTCTGTAACTCCTGTAATAGCTCGAACAAGAAGCTCATCGCCTACTCTAAATGCACTTGCCAATGGCAAGTCACGAACTCCTTCAATCTCCAGTAAGCGCTCATTCGGAATGACCAGAATTGTGTCACAGTACTCTCGTAATCTTTCCAGGCCCCATTCAGCATTTTGCTTTCTTAATGTTCCTTCAGATTCGAATGGATATGTTACTACAGCTACTGTCAAAGCACCCTGCTCCTTAGCCAATCTTGCAATATGCCCAGCAGCACCGGTTCCTGACCCTCCGCCCATTCCAGCAGTAATAATTGCAAGTTGGGTATCTTCAGTAATTCTACGCAGATTGTTTTCACTTTCCAATGCAGCGGCTTCACCTTTTGTTGGGTCGCCACCCGCGCCTCTACCACGAGCAGTTCTTCCGATCAAGACTTTATTCTCTAGCGGACTCATCAACAATGCTTGTGCATCTGTGTTGATCGCATGTCCAGTGACATATCGATTTTCAAATAGACCTTCTTCGTGCAGGCGACTCACTGCGTTGCATCCAGCACCCCCGGCGCCATATACTCTAATTCTTGGCTGCAGGGATTCCAGAAGCCGACGCAATTCTTCATCGTTTGACTCCATTTCATCAACGCTAGTTGGTCTAATGGAAGGCCCTTCTTCTTCTTCAGCAAGCTCGAGAACACGCTCGATGAGGTGACGCATATTGCTTCATCCTCATTCCACCTACCTTGAATGTGCCGCCACCCCTAAGGGGTGAGAGGCCGATTAATCAACCCGGTTTTAATCGCGGAGACCATCTTCACAGACCTGGTATACACACTCGCCATCCGGAAGGTTTGGAGAATCAACTAGGCGAGCAATCCTGCGCCCGCCTTTTGCTTTACGAAGGTATAGTCTGAAAGTAGATGCGTGTGCTAGAACGTGTCCACCAATCGGTTTTGTTGGATCGCCCCACATTGCATCTGGCTTACTCATTACCTGATTGGTTACAAGGACTAATGCGTTATTTACATCAGCTAATTGTTTCAGATCTTTCAAGTGGCGGTTGAGCTTTTGTTGTCGGTTTGCAAGCATTCCTCGTCCAACGAATTCAGCTCGGAAATGACTCGTTAGAGAATCCACAATAATCATCTTGACATTAACTCCTCTACTCATTCGCTTAATTTCCTCTGCGAGTAACATTTGGTGGGCAGAGTTGTATGCGCGTGCTACGTGAATTCTCTCTAAGACAGCCTCAGGGTCTAGACCGTGTCCCCGGGCCATTTGGGTGATTCTTTCTGGGCGGAATGTGTCTTCCGTATCTATGTAAAATACATCTCCATCAAATCCACCTTGTTCAACCGGCATAGTGCAGTTAACTGCTAATTGATGACCGATCTGAGTTTTTCCTGAACCGAATTCACCATAAACTTCTACTAGAGATTGGGTTTCAAATCCACCTGCTAGTAAATCATCAATAGATTGTACCATACTCGAAAGTTTCTGGACTTCACGCCTTCTCTCTAGTAATGCAGAGCCCGAAACGAATCCGCCGATATTTGCCATCTTCTTCGCGGCTTGGATAATTTTACCAGCCACCGCTTCTCCTAGTTCAGCCTGTTCTGCAAGGTCAGGAGGGCTCATTACCGCTAGTGCTAACAATTCATCGAATCCAGCTTCGCGCAGCTTTTCTGCTGTAGCTGGACCTACACCTGGTAGGTCTTCGATAGTGACCTCCGGCTCTAATTGTTCCTCCATTGTGATAACCTCTGTTTCAGACGCTTCTTCTTTCTTCTGCTTACTCGACTTACTTTTTGCTGCCATGAACCGAACTGTCCAGCCTAAGTATATCAAGGCAAGAAGGGGTCCTTACCTGATGCTTGAAAGTGGTATCTATTGAACCCATGCGTCAAAAATGAAACACTGCAAGGTTGCAGTTCACTTTCACTTTACTTTCATTCATCACGAGGGTTAGGGGAGTCCTCAGCACCTTCCTCATATGCAACTGTGACATCATTCTCAACATTCACATTGTCGCCACCAATGACATCAACTTTGATTTCATAAATTCCAGCTACTATATCTGTCGCAACAAATTCAAAAGATTGTGATTGTCCATTAGCCATTGCCCCAGAATCACTTGCGATTTCTGCACCTTCAGGATCATTAAATATCCACTCAACTTCTGAGCCTTCGCTAAAGAACGTCCCTGTGTCTTGAACAGTCGTGTCTACGGTCACTGTATTTGGATTAGGCTCACCATCTTCGCAATCAGGTGTCGTATTGATCGACATAGTAGAAGACTCAGTATTTGTCTCCGTCCATACGACATGCATATCGATTCTCACACTAATTTCAATACTGTGTGAGTTTCCATCTTCGTCTTCAGCAGATAGTGTAATTTCGAAAACCCCATGGGTTAGCCATGTATAAGACAATACAGCATCTTCAGAGGGATTTCCTTCAACAGGGTCGGAACCATCATCTGGATCTAAAGTAATCATAGTAATGTCTCCGTCCTCAGAAGTAGTATCTGCAAAATCAAATGATAACTCAACACCATTTATTGGGCCATTCTGGCCATTATTTACTGTAGCTTCGATCATTCCTGAAGTAGAATCATAAAACACGACTAAATCAATAGGTCCATCGTATCCCGTGGAGACTGGATCTTTATCTCCAAAGCAACCTGCAAGACTTGCAGACATTAGAGTGATAGTCACGGCCATCAATCGAAAATTCATCTTCATCACTGAGCCCTAAAGGGTCATTGTCCAAAAACCTCCCGTTCAATTGCCTGATTTTTGTGTCGGTGGGTTCAAGAACGGAGACCGTCGCCGATGGCTTGCTAGCGGGATAGGTTAGCATGGTTCGACCGACGGGCTCATAACCCGTAGATCGATGGTTCAAATCCATCTCCCG